>Ga0310123_10004051_pt1 | contig 11180 bp, 9 predicted proteins | sample CB6_AW_1057_MG_FD_203505 | JGI IMG/M metagenome (GOLD analysis project Ga0310123, IMG submission 203505) | Marine microbial communities from Western Arctic Ocean, Canada - CB6_AW_1057 | ecosystem: Environmental > Aquatic > Marine > Oceanic | place: Canada: Western Arctic Ocean | collected...
CTTTCTACGGCATACTTTTCCTTTTCAATAATGGCTCAGAGCCTGGTTAACTGGCCCTTCGGGATCGTCAAGCTGACTCGAAATCGAATGGCGTGGCTCGGGCCACACGAGAGGAGCAGTCGCTTTTCGGTGGCGAGGCCGTCCAGCAGCTTTCGGGTCGAGACTTCTTTGGCTACCAAGTTGCCAGGCGCCGGCGGCATGTGTCCGTACTGGTAATGCTCGAGCATGTCGACGAGCTCGCGCCGGTGTTGAAGCCACTCGGCGCGGGAACGCACGCGAGAGCCGTCTCGTTGCTGGAATGGATCCGGCAACCCTTCTGTGGGAGAGAGCTCGTCGACGGCAGCAAAGCGATTCGCGGAGTTATCGCCAGCGCGAGGTGGCGGCCGGTCGGCCGAGTCGCAATCGCTGGCGATGGTGAAGTCCGTGGCAATCGCGGCGCAGAAAGGGGCACGATTGAAGAGGAGATGATGTGTTTTCTCACCGCTTGACTATATTTTGGAACTGGACCGGCCCTTTGACCAATTATTCGAGCTATGCGGAAACGCCGTTGACGATATTCGGTAGCGGTTGGCCACGGACGCCCTTCAGGGCAAATTCAGCCGCAGTTGTGCGGAGTTTGTGGTTTGCCTTCTCACTGCAAGAGGCGACGTATGAGGTGATCAACAAATTTTTGCACCCGCAAAGAGGGCTGCCACTGGGAAGCGGCTCAGTCTCCACGACATCCAGCACGGCGAATTCCAATTGGCCACTTTCCAGAGCGGCAGACAAATCGGACGACACGACCAGGTCACCCCGCCCAACGTTAATCAAGATGGCACCACGTCGCAGCCTGGCAAGACTCTCGGCGTTGATCATTTCGCGGGTCGATCACCTCGCAACCAGCAGGCTCGAGCACCGCGCGTTCGATATCCAAGTCGCCAAACGTTTGATCTGTTACAACTATCTTTGGCATTGTTATGACGACTTCCACGACGCGGCGATTTCTTCCAGCGTCTTACCTTTGGTTTCCGGCATGATGGTCCATCCGAACAGCAACGACAAGAGGCAGATGGCGGCGAACAGCCAGAAGGCTCCACCGACGCTGCCGATCATTTCCTTGGAGAAAGCGCTAATGGGTGGGAAGAGCTGTGCCCCAAAATAGATGAAGCACCAGAGAATTGTCGTCGTGACGGCTACCGCTTTGGCACGAATGCGAGTCGGAAACAACTCCGACATCATCAACCAAGGAATTCCACCCAGCGCAATGCCATGAGGAATCGTGCAGAGAATGATGACCAGAAAAACAATGGGTCCACTCCATTGAAAATGAAACACCGCGCCGGTTATCGTCATGATGATAGCGGCTAGCGCCGAAGCGACCATCCACAACGGCCGTCGGCCGGCACGGTCCATAAGGACCAGTGAAACCACCGTCATTAGACCCATGAACAAATAAGTCATGGCGAATTGGAGTATTGCCATGGCTCGGTCTTCCAGTCCTGATTTCTCAAACAAATCTGGTATGTAGCCGGCAATCACGCTCCACCCCGTCCAATTGTTGAAAAATGCGAGCAGGATGCCGGTCAGCAGCGCGAAACGCATCCCGGGAGCGAACACTTCCGACCATCCTCCTGGCTCCTCCGACAATTGCTCCTTGATCGCGGCCATCTCGATCTTCGCAAACTCGGGTCCGTCCACGGAAGTCAGCACCGCAAGCGCTTCTTCGTCGCGGCCTTTTTCCGCCAACCATCGAGGACTGCGGGGCAGTGTGAACACAAAGTAAAGAAACATAAGAACGCACACAGTTTCCGAGGCGAACATCCATCGCCAGGCCTGCAGCCAAGCATTAGCGGGAATCGTCCCATCTTGGACGCCGTATTGATAGCGAAGAACGTAGACGATGATGAACGCGATAAGCGGGGCCACTATGTGGCCCGTGACAATGGCGAGTTGGTACATCAAACCCAGAGAACCGCGTTTGTTGTGTGGAGCTACCTCGGAAATGAACATTGGCGAAGCAATGGAACACAACCCGACGCCCAAACCTCCCACAAAACGAAAGAAGTTAAAGACGTTCATCGTGGCCGGACCATCTGTTCCGGCGATATCGGGAACGGCCGTAATGATCGCACTGAGGGCCAAAAAAATCGCTGCAACAATCATGGTCTGTTTACGGCCAATCGCGTCACATAGCCAAAAACCCAGCGCCGGACCGAACACACACCCAAGCACTGCGCTGGCCGTGGCAAATCCGAATTGCGATTCACTCAGCTGAAATTGGTCTCGCAAATAGATGTTGGCGGAAGGGATCATCCCCAGGTCGAATCCAAAAAGGAATCCGCCAATCGCTGCCACAAAGGCAATCCGATATGCCTTCAAACCGGTTGATTTCTCCTGGATTGGCACGTTCAACTCGCCTCTCCCACTGTTCACCAAGAAAAGACCTGCGGTCGCCCTCGGCGGCCACAAATAAGGATCCCCAGAACCCTGACTGGAATTTCGGAGCAGATAGCCACCCTGGAGTGCTGTGCATGAAAACCGAGCGTCGCCAGTAAGCCTCAACTCGCACCAGCGGACAACAGCAACTCGCCAAGCGATCGTATTATCTCCTGGTCACCGCGGAAGGCCCATAGCTCGCTGACGTCGTCGCTGCGCGTCAGCCCAGTTTCTCCGCCGATCGCCGGCGCGTGGTATTCTAATTCGCTGAAGGTACCCAACGTGGGATTGCGAATGTTGCATGCCTGAAAGGCGTAGCCGTCGTCTTCGGGGCTGGTGGGCCAAACATCAACGTAGTTGGCCGAGGGACGGACGGCAAAGTTTCGGATGATCAAAGCGGTTTCGTCACCTTGAGCAACGATGTATCCAGCTCGACCAGTGGCCGCCATTGCCGAGACGGCAATTTTCTGCTCGCCTTCCGCTTTCATGGTGTAAACCACTTTGTTCTCGTACGTCTGCACATGTCCAGCAGGGATGTCGCCGAAGAAAGTCGTTGGCTCGGATCGATAATAGGTTGGAATGATCATGTCTCCACCGTTGGGCATCTGCACGAGATTCCATATGTTGACATCGGCCGGCTTGGGGTCGGCAGCCAGAATCTCCAGCGAGGTGTGCAAGCGGTAGCCGGCGAATTGGACCTTCTCAGCAAACTGGCCGTGCGGCAGCCGGCTCAGAGGATTGGAAAGCAGGCGAACATCCTTGGTCAATCTGAGCTGCCAGTCCACCTTGTGGCGATACGAGCGCACGTTCAAGTCGTTGCGGACCGTGATGCCGTGCGGATTCGGGATGAGTTGATAGTTTCCAGGGTCGAGGCTGCGGGGTTGAAAATAGGGGTCCGTCACGGGGAAGTTTGGATAAAAGAAATCAATCTCAGGTGATAACCAGGTGCGATCCCCACCGGTGTTCTGCCACTCGTCCGATTCGATGAATGCCCGTGCGGAATCGGCACTGCGGAGATGGTCATTAGTCCAAAGAAAATTCGTCTGACTATCGGGGCTGAACAATCCCAAGATGCGACCGCCATTGGGCAGCACCATCACTGTCGTACCAACATCGTCAATCGACAGTTGAGGCGATTGTCCAGCTGCTTTCAAAGATGATATCAACTGGTCTTTACCGGGTGGCGACATCTTTTCTTCTCCTGCGGCGGTTACGTTGGCAGCCAAAGCCGCTGCAACGACGGTGGCGGTTGATTTGAGGAATTCGCGGCGATTTGACATGAATTGAATCCTGATCTGTGGTGACGCAAACACGTTGGCAACGATCTTAATCGAAAGCGGTCGCAGGTTACAGCCGTTAACATGAATGATTAAGATACTTCATAAAACTTGTCGCCCCCGCAGCTGCGAAAAGAATAATTCAAACTAAGGTTCACCAACATGAAATCGACATTCAGAACCGCGTCTTTTCTCATTGCACTCTGTTTTACGTCCATCACCACGCTCTACGCGGCGCCGGACGACGAGTGGAACTCGGCAAAGCAGTTTCACATCCCAGTGTCTGGTGCTCCCTTACAAACGGAAGGCAATCCTGTAGAGGGCAATCCGTGGGAATACGGTTTTCGGATGGCTCGCGGTTATAACGACGGCAAGTGGTCACACATGGATGCGGGTTCCTTCGAACCGTTTGGCGACTTCGATGAGCTGGGGCACTCTGTCTTTGGGGGAGCGGATAGCGGCGCGGATCTAAACCGTTGGTGGGTACCCTTTCCGCCACCCGAAGGACAAGTCCACGTAGGCCGGGTGGTACACGCCGAAAGCGATGTCGAAGCTGGTCCGGAAAAATATCTTGCTGGCCAGGTCCACTTGTTCACGGACGACGATGCCCCGACGACTGGCATCGTCAGTTTACGCTGGAGCGCTCCCGATGACGGTGTCTTCAACATTTCCGCGAAACTGGAAACCCGTCTGGACGTCGATGAGAAGACACAGCGAGATCCCTTTTATCACTTCGTGGTAAATGGCGTGATGATCGACGAAGGCCAGCGTGAGCAATTGACGTTGGAAGGCGTTACCTTGTCGGCTGGTGATGCTGTCGAAATTTGTGCGTCGACAGGCGTGATTGTCTTTCCGTTTGGATTGCTGGCAACCGATGTGACGATCCGGCAAATTCCAGACGCGATGGCCAAGGTGATGCACGATCAACTGCGCGCCTATCAGGCCGAACTCGAACAGGGCGCTGAACCGGTCGTCGAAATCACCGATGGCCATTCTTACGCCCTCGCGATGGCTAAGGCAGCCGATTGGATCAAGCAAAACCTGGGAGCCGAGGCGATTGGACTGCCGATCTCTTCCACCTATGGCGGCAAGCAAATGTTTCGTTCGCCATATGGCGGGCATCGGCTGCCGCCAGATAGTCTACGTGGCTGGAAGACCAAACGCACCTGTTTATGCTCCGCGGGCTTGATCCAAACGCGCGATACAAACTTGATAACTTTGACGTAGAACCTAACGAAACCAAGGCCGGGTCAGACCTCATGTCTCCGGGGCTGAGTGTTAATATCAGCGCATCGCCGGGCGCGGCGGTAGTGGCGTATGAAGAGGTTGACTAATTCACCTTTCACACATGAGGAAAAGCCGACTATGAGATATCCGAGTCGGAGCTATAGTTGAATCAAGCAGAGGAATTTCAAGTAAATTCTTGTTTGCCGACCAATTACGAGATAGAATCGCACCGCGAATGGAGTATGGTGGGACGAAAATTCCTGTCGGTTCTTTTAGGGCGGAGTATAATGGCCATTGAAGTGCGCTTGGCCAGCTCTGCCGTCGCGCTAATCCCGCTCTCCAGACGCTCGGGCAAACCCTTGACACATCGATTGATGTTACCGCTGTTGCTGTTCGTCATTGCCGATTCCGCTCCTGTGGCGCTCAGTGATGATGTGAGTCGCACCATAGATCCGCTGGAAGTGACTACCGACAAGCGGGCGGGCTATGATTGGTGGTCGCTTCAGCCGATTGGAGTCGTCGAACCGCCAGAGATCCCCTCCGCGCCAGTAGAATGGCGAGCCAATCCGATTGATCACTTTGTTCTGGCGAAGCTGCGTAAGAGTGAACTCGAACCGTCGGGCCCGGCAAGCCCCCGTGTTCTGATACGCCGTGCGACGTACGACCTCATTGGACTGCCTCCTTCGCCAGAAGTGGTGGCGCAGTTCCTGACGGACTGCGAGCAGGAGACGGGTAGTGCGGAACAAGTTGGCGAAAAGGCGTATGCGGCGCTAATCGATCGGTTACTGGCGTTACCACATTACGGAGAACAGTGGGGGCGTCACTGGCTCGACGTGGTGCGTTTCGGCGAGAGCACCGGCTTCGAGCAGAACCTCCTTATTACCGATGCCTGGCCGTTTCGCGACTATATTATTCGGTCGCTCAACGACGACAAACCTTTCGACCAATTGGCGAAGGAACATCTGGCTGGCGATAGGATCGATGTCGAGAATCCTGATGTGGTGGTGGGCACCACATTTTTGGTTTGTGGGCCGTGCGACGAAGTCGGCAATCAGGATCCCGTCAAGAAGCGTCAGATTCGTGCCAACGCGGTCGACGAAATAATTCGCGCCACGAGCGAGACGTTTTTGGGACTGACGGTCGGCTGCGGACGATGTCACGATCATAAGTTCGATCCGATCTCGCAACGCGATTATTACCAACTCTATGCGACGTTCGACGGGGTGGTTCATGGCAGTCAGTGCGTTACCCCCAAGCATGAGCAGGATCGCTACAACAGTCAGAAAGAGGCACTTGAGAAGATAGTCGAGGACTTGACCATTAAGAAAAAGGAACTTACCGACGCTGTGTTGGCCCGTGCCGAAGAAAAGGGCGCCGAATATGAAACGTCTTGGACACGCGAACCAGTCAGCCAGCAACTCACGGAAGAGACATTCAAGCCGGTCGAAGTTCAATATGTTCGCCTGATGGTCGAGCACGTTGATTCGAATGTCCATTCCAGCATCGCTTATCGGCTCGATGAGTTTGAAGTGTGGTCGACCGCGGACCAACCACGCAATGTCGCTTTGGCTACCGCCGGTGGTGAAGCGAGCGGCTCGAGTCGAATCGCCGCTGACTTCATGGGCGCATACGACGCCAATCTGACCATCGACGGAGACTACAACGCCTGGTGGCTCCCGACGAGTCCGAGCTTGACGATCAAGTTGGCCAGACCCGAATTGATCGATCGCGTGACGTTCTCCAGCGACCGGCCCAACGCGGTCGGGAGTCAGGGGCGTGCGGGCTTTCCCTGCGAGTATCGCATCGAAGTGTCGTCCGACGGCGAGAATTGGCAGGAGGTGGCCAGTTCCCATGATCGCCAACCAGCGAACCAAGCGCATCGTGAGATCCGCTTGTATCTGGCGGAGCGGACGGTGGCCGAGAGTGCCATGATCGCCACACAAGATGCGGACATTGGGGATGTCAATAAACGCATCGCAGAATTGCCCAAGTTGACGATGTGGCGGATCGGCAAATTCCGCCAGCCCGAGGACAAGACCTACATCTTTCTCGGTGGCGACGTGCAGCGCCCGGGCGAGGAGGTTGTGCCGGCCAGTCCGACGATGCTGGCCAGTGTGCGGCCGTACGAATTGCCAAGCGACGCGGCGGAGGGGGACCGACGATTGGCGCTGGCTGAATGGCTTGTGGCGTCCAACAATCCGCTCACTCCGCGGGTGCTGGCCAATCGTATCTGGCATTATCACTTTGGCACCGGGATCGTCGCCACGCCGAGTGACTTTGGCTTTATGGGCGATCCGCCGTCACATCCGAGGTTGCTCGATTGGTTGGCTGACAAACTGCGACACGATGGTTGGAGAATCAAGCCGCTACACCGCCAAATCATGCTTTCGCAGACATACCGTCAAGCGAGCGGCCATCGAGCTGAAGCGGCCAGGATCGATGCCGACTCCCGCCTATTATGGCGTTTTCCGCCGCGTCGGCTGACGGGTGAAGAGATTCGTGACACTATGCTCGCGGTCGCGGGCAAGTTGGATACACGGATGGGAGGACAAGGCTACACGTTGTATCACTACTTGGTAGACAACGTCGCCACTTACGTCCCTTTGGACAAACATCCGCCCAAGTCGTATCGCCGTGCGGTCTATCATCATCGAGCCCGGGCGACGCAGATCGATCTGGTAACCGATTTTGATGGTCCTGACTGCGCGTTCGCGGCGCCGAGACGAAGTACAACAATCTCGCCGCTACAGGCGTTGACTCTATTGAATCACAGTTTCACACTCGACATGGCCGGATTTCTGTCCGAACGACTTGAGCGGGATGCAGGTGAAGCGCCCGCAGCCCAGGTGCGTCGCGCGTTCCAGTTGGCTTTCGAGCGAGAACCTGCCCCAGAAGAAATCGCGACCGCCGCCGCGCTAGTGGAGTCACATGGTCTGCGAGCGTTTTGTCGGGCTTTGCTCAATTCAAGCGAGCTGATTTACATCGACTAAGAGGATAAATGATGTTCGATCCACGGCAGCATGCCGCCGTCCAAGCCCAGGAGGCGCTGTCGCGGCGCGGATTCCTGGGCAACGTCTACACGGGCCTGGCAGGCATTGGCGTGGCTCATTTGCTCGGTGAGGAACAAGTCAGCGCCGAGAACACCGGTTCCTTTGTGCTCAAGCCGGCGAAGGCCCGACGTGTGTTGCAGATTTTCTGTCCGGGGGCGGCTTCCCACATGGATCTGTGGGAGCACAAACCGGAGTTGGAAAAGCGTCACGGCCAGCCGCTTCCCGGCGAGGAAGACTTTCTGAGTTTCCAGGGCAAGAACGGCAATTTGATGAAGAGCCCTTGGGACTTCGTGCCCTGCGGCGAGAGCGGCAAACGGATCACGAGCCTCTTGCCGCACATGGCCATGCACGTCGATGACATCGCGTTTTGGCACGCGATGCAATCGAAAAGCAACACACATGGCCCAGCCTGCATTTTCATGAACACGGGCCAGGCGAGGGAAGGTTTTCCGGCGGCTGGGGCGTGGTTAAGTTACGGTTTGGGCAGCGAGAACCAGGACTTGCCGGCGTACGTGGCGATTCCCGACATCCGCGGCGAACCGCCGAATGGCAAAGCGAATTGGAGCAATGGATTCTTACCCGCCCGGCATCAGGGGATCGAGCTCAGTGCGCAGCAACCGATACGCAATTTGAAAGTGCCGCCCGGTATCGGCGGCAAGGAAGAACAGGCGACGCGAGATTACGTACGACTGCTCAATGAGCGTCACGCCGAGGCGCGTCCGGGCGAGAGCGACCTCGCAGCGCGAATCGCCGCGTACCGATTGGCGGCACGAATGCAGCTGTCCGCTCCCGAAGTGGCCGACCTCGCGAAGGAGTCGCAGTCCGTTCACAACGAGTATGGCACGGGCGACCCGAATCACTTGAAAGCAGCTTACGCTCGGAATTGCCTGCTCGCTCGGCGACTCTTAGAGCGCGGCGTGCGTTATGTGAATCTCTATTGTGCTTCGCGGGCGTCGGGCGTTGACGGGTTGCTCAACTGGGATGCCCACAAGTCACTCAAGCCTGATTACGAGCGGCACTGTCCGGTGTTTGATCAACCGACGGCGGCTCTGCTTTCCGACCTGAAGCGACGAGGGCTGCTCGACGACACGTTGGTATTGTGGACGACCGAGTTCGGACGCATGCCGACGCATCAGGAAGGGACCAGTGGCCGCGACCATAATCCGGACGGCTTTACTTGTTGGATGATGGGTGCGGGCGTACGGGGCGGCATGAGTTACGGTTCGACCGACGATTTCGGCCGTCGCGCTGTTGATAACGTGTCGACCGTCTGGGATTTCTACGCCACGGTGCTGCATCTGTTGGGCGTCGATCACGAACAGCTGACCTTCTACCACAATGGGTTGCACCGTCGATTGACCGACGTCCACGGAAAGGTCGTTCGTCAAGTGCTCGCTTGAGATACGCAGAGGTTGTCTACGAAATTAACGAGGAAGAGCCTACTATGAAATTTCTAAGGCAGCGACGCCGTATCGTAGCGATTTCATGAAGTTGTCAAGGCAAAAATCGTCTTTTCATACGGTCGTAGCCCAACGCGACTTCCCACCCCAACTCCGTGTTCTCATTGTAACGCGCCGGTCAAGAAACAGTTTAGTGTTGCCGGATCGAATACTTGATGATCTTAGCCGCTGGCGCTTGTTCCGCCGTCACCCGGAGGCCTTCGTCAGCGAGTTCGGCCCACGGCTTTTCGAGATTTTGGTTTACGAGATGGCAATTTGGATAAGACGGCCAATAAGTTAAGGCATAGAAAGGACTTGGGGCGACCGGAGGCAAAAAAGGAACCTTTTTTGATTTTGGCCAAACTGACCGTTTCGCTGCGTCGGACCGGGTGGCCGTGGGTCGTTACTACCCCACGGTTCCCACAGACCCGTACGTGCGCACATTAGCGCATAAAGTTCCTCTCATCATGGATTCGCTGCGTGTCTGAGGGTCGAGCGGGCAGTGCGAACGGGAGCAAGCGGATAGGCTTTATGCAATGGATTGGATGGATTCGTGGTGAATGGCATTGCCGAAAGCAAAATCCCTTCCTGGCATCAGCATTGAGTCAAACCCACTCTTTCAACATCGACCCCAACATTCCGCACAGCCTTCGCTTCCGCCGCGCGGTGTCACTACCGCGGGCCAATGTGCGATCAAAGGCGTTGCGATTCCACCTTCGTGGTTGTAGTGCTTGTATCTTCGGAACGGCGCATTGTTCAAGCGTGCCCAGCATTGACCAGTGAAGACGTCCGGGTGTGCGTCGCCGAGATGCTCACCAACGTAGTTGCCTTTCACACCCGACTTGGCGTTGCCGTCGTTGTCGGAGATGCACATGATCAACGTGTTGTCCAACTGACCACGCTCTTGCAGTGCACTGACCATGCCCCCCCATGTTCTTGTCGACTACCTCGATCATGGTCGCACATATACAGACGTTTCCAGCCAACGGATGGACACGCCACAAAATACGAATCGAACCCCCTTGACGCCCGGCCTTCAGTTTGTAGCATGAAAACATGGTTGACTTTCGCACCTTAATTCCGAGGCCGCGCCGTGGCTGACTCGCGTCAAAGGACGCTGGTCAGTGTCCGAGCTAAAACTTGTAGTCAATCAACACGAACCACCGTGTTCGCTCGCGCCCATCAAATCGAATTGGGCACACCGTGGAGTTTTGACGTCGCCGAGCCTTCTTTTACAGGCGCGGAACAAATGCTGGGCTTACTCGCCAGCGACGTCATCGGGCTGTTCATCAAGATCTGCCAACAACGCCGTTTGATTGTGGACCGCGCGGAATCGACCGTCAAAGCGGAACTCGCCAACACGCTTCGTTACCTCGGCGTTATCGGCGCTGCAGGGTCTCCGGCTTACGAAGATTTTCAGTTGCGAGTCTATGTCGAGAGCCCAGCTTCACCCGAAGCATTGCGCGACGCATGGAACGAAGCGATCGAACGTGCCCCTTTTCTGAATGTCTTGAAACGGGCCGCGGACGTGGACGTTTCCATGCAACTGACTGACTGAAAACAAAATCAATTTCCTGTTGTCTCACTCCTGTTTCATCACACTGAATTTGTTCAGCACAATCAACACATTAACACAGCAACGTTAGGAATTATGTATCGACTAGACTCTGAACAGCAAGCAATTGTCGACAAGGCAGCCGCAATTGCCGACTCCGTGATCGCAGAACACGCCGCCGACGTTGACGAACAAGGACGATTTCCGGTCGAGAGCA
>Ga0310123_10004054_pt1 | contig 11176 bp, 4 predicted proteins | sample CB6_AW_1057_MG_FD_203505 | JGI IMG/M metagenome (GOLD analysis project Ga0310123, IMG submission 203505) | Marine microbial communities from Western Arctic Ocean, Canada - CB6_AW_1057 | ecosystem: Environmental > Aquatic > Marine > Oceanic | place: Canada: Western Arctic Ocean | collected...
GCGAGCTTCGGAGAGGTGTTCGAGAGCCTCGAGCAGGTCACCTCGCTCGGCACTCATCTCCGACGACGTCAACTCGCACTGGATCTCACATTCGAACCGGATCGATGCGGCCGGGATCGACTCGGCCTGCTGCCGAGCCGCCTCGGGGAATCCCATTCGGGCATACAGCATCGCCAGTTGTCGGTGCTGGATCTGGCGGGCCCCGTAGCCTGCGAGGTAGAGGTTGAGTTGTTGGCGGACGTGGCCAAAGGGCTGTTGTGTCCGGCTGGCCAACTCGGCCAGCAACTCGGCCCGTTTCCCCTCGGCCCGCACGATGTGGAATTCGTAGAACGCATCACGTAGCCGGGCGACCATCGGCAGCAGGGTGGTCAGCGAGACACTCGAGTCGTGGGTGTCGGGACCGGCACCGCTGATCGCCGAGGCCATCAGCACGGTGCCGGCCAGCACGATTGCAGTGTCCTCGAGTACCTCCTCCGGATCCGCCCCCTCGGCGACCATCACGCGGGTCCAGTCGATCAGGGCGTCGAGGATGATCTGCCGGAGAATGAAGCGGTGGTAAAAGCCCTTGGTGTCGATCTGGTGAGGGTCCCACTCACCGAACATGTAGGTGGTTCGCTTGTTGACCGGGTGCAGGTGGTCGTGAGCCCGCAGGTCGACGGCCAGTTCGTCGAGATGCGACGGGTCGAAGTGTGCGACAATCAACAACTCACCCGGTGTCTCGTCGAGCACCTCGATCGTGCGCGCGACCAGGTCCTGGTAAGGCCCGGCACTGGCACCGGCTCCGGCCAGGTACAGCGGGGCCGGGCGGTAGCGTTCGTGCGGGTAGGGTTCGCAGAACTGGTCGTTTTCGAGCACCGCCACGGGTCGATAGCCGAGGAAGTCGTTGAGCGTGGACAGTGCCGATTCGAGGATCGTCTCGACGTCGTCCCACTCGGGACCCTGCTCCAGGATCGCCTCGAACATCTTCACCAGCAGAAAGGGCTGCTCGTGGTCCAGCTCGTCCAGGTGATACAGCAGGTCCTGGTGGTGCAGCTGGTAGAGGGGTGCCAGGCCATCGAAGACGAGTTCGAGCACCGTGGCGGCCTGGTGGCTGTCGGCCAGGGCTGGGGCGGTGTCGGCGAGCGATTCGAGAGATTCGCCGAGCAATTGGCCGACGTCGCTCCAGCAGCCGACACCACCGAGATGGTCGCAGAGCCGGTTGAGTCTTCGAGCGAAGGCCGGGTCGTGGGCACCTCCGGAGAGGTTGATGTAGCCGAGAATCTCCTCGATCAATTCGTCGGGCAGGACGGCGTTCGATACGGACATGCGAGCCAGTCCGGGTGCCGCAGGAGGCTGCGTGGTCGAGGGGGTCATTTCGACTATAGCGATCTGTCTGTGGGTCGATAGCGTGAGCCGGCTGCTGCGCGGCGCGGTTGCATTCGGCTCATGTGTATGCGATTCTCCCCCGGCACGATTGTCGCCCACCCCGCGTCTGGAGCCACGTCGATGACGGAAGAAACGTCCCCGGACTCCGCAAGCGATGCCCAGTCGCCGCAGCCCGGAGCCGATTCGACGGAGCGACCCGGCGAGACGGAAACCCCGGCCGAGGTCACCTTCGAGGCGCCTTATCCGGGTTCGCGGCAAATGCCGCAGTGGGAAGTCGGCGAGCTGATCGACGCGCCGACCTTCACCAGGCGGAACTGGTTTTCGATGCTGGGCCCGGGACTGTTGATGGGAGGAGCGGCCATCGGCGGTGGAGAGTGGCTGGTCGGTCCGATCGTGACCGCCAAGTACGGCGGTGCCATGCTCTGGTTGGCGACGCTGAGCATCCTGGGGCAGGTACTCTACAACATTGAGATCAGTCGCTACACGCTCTATTCGGGCGAGCCGATCTTCACCGGGAAATTCCGGATTCTCCCCGGGCCCATGTTCTGGCTGTTCCTCTACCTGCTGTTGGATTTTGGTGCCGTTTTTCCCTACCTGGCCGCCAACGCCGCCACACCGCTGGCGACGGTGTTTAAGGGGGGCGTTGTCCCTGACCCCGATAACGTCCCGTCTGACTACTGGCTGATGAAAGGGCTGGGCTACGCCATCTTTCTGACGGCGATGATCCCCTTGATCTTCGGAGGCAAGATCTACAACGCCCTGAAGTTCCTGATGACGTTCAAGATCGTCGTCGTGCTCGGTTTCTTGATGGTCCTGGCCGTCGGCTATTCCAAGGCGTCGACGTGGAAGGAGATCTGCGGCGGCTTCTTCAGGTTCGGGACAGTGCCGATCCGCAGCGTCGAAGATCTCAACAACAACGGTCGCCTCGACGAAGGCGAGGAGTGGGACAACGACGGAAACCTTGACGTCATGGAACCGTCGCTGAAGCTCGGTTTCGGCTCGATCCTCCGGGACGCCTATGCCACTGACATCGACCAGGATGGCCAACCGGACAACATGACTTCGATTTCCGTCATCATCGATGGGAAGACAAAGGAAGTCCCGTGGCCTGATCTCGACGAGGACGGCCAGCCCGACACGTCGGTCACGATCGACATGGACGGTGATGGTCAACCGGATGGAACCTACCCGGTGGTCCGTGGCAAGAAGGGCGAAGTGCTGTATCGCTATCCCGGGAGCAAGACCGATCCCTCCAGGCTGTCTGCCTTCATCGACAAGGATGGCGACGGGATCCGCGATGGCGACCGGGTTGCCAACATATTCACCACGGCCGACTTTGCGGACATCGACTGGGCACTGGTCGGATTCATCGCCGCGTTGGCGGCGATCGCCGGCTCGGGTGGGTTGTCCAACACACCGGTGAGTAATTACACGCGCGACCAGGGCTGGGGAATGGGGCACCACGTCGGCGCCATCCCCAGCGTCGTCGGTGGTCACGACATCCAATTGTCGCACGTGGGCAGTGTCTTCGAGGTGACCGAGGAGGCGTTGCCGAGGTGGCGGCGGTGGTATCGGCACGTCGTTCGAGACCAACTTGTCGTCTGGATGCCCGCCTGCTTCATCGGGCTGGCACTGCCCAGCATGCTCTCGGTCGAGTACCTGCAGCGAGGCTATGAGCCTCCCGACCAGTGGACCGCGGCCGCGATGACGGCGGGTGGAGTCGAAGAGCGAGTGACCGCCGGCCGGCCCGAAGACCTGCTGGCGGGCCTGATCGGCGGCGGGGATATGCTGGGCAACGCCTTCTGGTTCATGACGCTCTTCTGCGGATTCCTGGTCCTCGCGCCCAGCATGGCCAGCTCGGCCGACGGAATCGTCCGACGCTGGGTCGATGTGTTTTGGACCGGCAGCAAGAGCTTGAGGAAGATGGAGCCGAAGAAGATCCGTAATGTCTACTTCTACGTTCTGGCGGGTTACGCGGTCTTTGGCATGATCATGCTCTCGGTCACAAAGCCCGTGACGCTGATGCAGTACGCGACGGTGATCTTCAACTACGCGCTGGGCTTCAGCTGCTGGCACTCGCTGGTGGTCAACCTGGTCCTGCTACCCCGGGAGCTGCGTCCGAACTGGTTCATTCGTATCGGCATGTTCGCTGCCGGCAGCTTTTTCACCATGCTCGCCGTCTTTGCCACGTTGAAGATCTTCGGCATGTTGGGGGCCTGACGGTTCGCGCCGCGACACGTGCCGGTCGGGGTATTCAGCCCAACACTGGCCCGTGACGAACGCGCGGGGTGCGACTCCCTGCGACGATCTCGGGATCCCGCGGTTTTGAATCAATCGCGAGGGTCGCTTCAACCGATCGTAAGCAATGTGTGGACAGACTTGTCCGCCGTCGGTGGGGCGGTGTGCGCACCGACGGCCAGCGACCAGGGATACGATGACCCAGGAACAATCAGGACGCGAAGTGACAGTGGAAGACCGCTTGCTTGAGGGCGAAGGTGGTACGGTGATCGGCCAGGTGGCCGGATCACCCATTCTGTGGGGTGGCTTGGCTACCGGGGCTTTTTACCTGGCCATTCCCTATTCTCCGATCGCAGCGGACCTGCTGCAGCGGTACTTCTGCGGCCATCCGTTGGAGTACGCCACCGCGACGCTGTTTTTTGTTGGAATGGCCGTACTGGTGACACGGTTCATTGCCGGTTGGCGTGACGCGCGATCCACCCGCGGCATGGTCCTGCCCGATCAACTCGACGCATTGCTCGAGACGGAGAGTGGAGGCGTGGCGCGAGCCACCACGCTCAAGCACCACGCGAGCATCTGGCCGGACTGCCGTCGCAGCCGGCGGTTGACTCAATTGTGTACTTTCGTCACGCGTCGCCAGAGTGGCGGGGGGGTGGCTGAACATGGACGTTTTCTGGCCGACCAGGCCGCCGAACGGCTCCACGAAAGCTACTCGCTGGTCCGCACGATTACCTGGGCAGTGCCGATCCTGGGTTTTCTGGGAACCGTGGTGGGGATCACGATGGCGATTGCTAACGTCACCCCCGAACAGCTCGACACCTCGCTCGGTGAAGTCACCGACGGCCTGGCCGTGGCCTTCGACACAACCGCGCTGGCCCTGACACTCTCGTTGCTGCTCGTCTTCGCTTCGAACGCGACCCAGAGGATTGAGCAGTCGAGCCTGGCCGCGATCGAGTCGTGGAGCCTGCGGGAGGTGGCACCTCTGTTGGCCGATACGGAGGGTGCCGGTGGGCCGTTACGCGATGCCGAACAACAGGCGGCTCGGAAACTGCTCACCGAGTCGGAAGCGGCGATCAGGCGACAGGCTGATCTGTGGGATCAATCGCTGGAAGATCTACGGAACCGGTGGGTCGTGACGCTCGAACGGCAGACAACCGAATTCGAAATGACGCTGGGACGGGGACTCGAACAGGGACTCGACGAGCACGACCGCAAGCTCGCGACACTTCGCAACGAGTGGCTGGGTGCCTGTCAAGAGGTGACCGAAGGGCTGGCCACTCAGTCGGATCGGTTCGCGCAGTCGCTCGCCGATGGGGTTGGCAAATGCGTGACGGCGATCAACCAATCCACCAATGCCGTACAAGACCAACACGAGCAACTGCAGCACCAAAGCAAGTTGTTGTTGCGGGTGATCGAGCGTGAAGAGGAACTGGCGGGGCTCGAGAAACGGCTGGCCGAGAACCTCGAGGCCGTGAGGACGGCCGAGGCGTTCGAGCAGGCGTTGATCAGCCTGACGGCTGCGGCCAACCTGCTGGCAGCCCGGGTCGGCTCGAAGGCCGCCTGAGGCATAACAGCAGGCGAGAGGGCAGGCGGCGATGAGCGTACGACGGGCCGGAAACTCGGTGTCGCTGTTCCCGTTCCTGGCGGTGCTGGTCTGCGCGATGGGGGCACTGATTTTCCTGTTGCTGGTCGTCACGCGGCAGATTCGAGCCGAGGCCCGCACCACGGCGATCCAGCAGGCGGATGCCGAGACCACCGGAGCACCGCCGGCCGCTCCCGAGACGCGCCCACCCGCTCCCGCTCCCGCAAGCGTGGTCGATCCCGAACCGCTGGTGCTCGACGACGTGGACGCGGTTGAGGTCAACTGGAGGCGAATGATCGATTCGCTGACGGCTCGCCATCGCGACGGGGCGAGTGCTCTGGACAGCGCCCGGTCCGAGGTCGAGTTGGCCGAGATCCGGTTGAGGGAGGCCGAGCAAGAACTGGCCCGACTGCGGCAGGAGGAGGCCGATTCCAGGCCGCGACGAGCTGAACTGGATGCGAAGTTGACCCGGTTGCGGGTCCAGGCAAAGGAGTTGAAAAAGCAAGCCGAACAGCAGCAGCAGGCGATTCGTGAGCGGAGGGCCCAGATCGAATCGGCCGAGAGCCAATTTACGTTCCTGCCCTTCGACAGCGCCACGGGAACCCGTCGTCGTCCGATCTTCATCGAATGCCATCCGGACCGAATCGAATTTGCCTCGGAGAAGATCGACCTGACGGCGGCCAACCTGGCCGGCTTCACCCGTCGAGCCAATCCGCTGCTGGCGGGGGTGAGGGCGTTGGTGGATCACTGGTCCGTGCGGGACGCTGAGGGGGCGGCTGTTGAAGAAACCGATCCCCAATCGCGAAAACCGTATGTGCTGATGGTGGTGCGACCGGGAGGGATTCACGCCTACTACCTGGCTCGCAAGTTGCTAAGTCGACTCGAGGCTCCGATCGGTTACGAGCTGGTGTCCGAGCAGATGCCGTTGGCGTGGCCGGTCCGCGACCGCGTGGCGGCCGCTGTCTGTCGTGCGGCCATCGACCAGGCGGTGGCCCGGCGGCCACGCTCGAGGCCAACCCTCGCCGGAAACAGTCTCGGACGCGGTTTCTCCGGTGGCAGGCTGCCGGAATTGGGCCAACGGGCCATGGCAGGGCCAGGTCGCCGAGCAAGTGCCGCTCCGGGACGGGCGACTCGATCCGCTCGGGGCGGTGCGACCGGTGAAATCGTGGGCGACGGCCCGGCGGCTCGGGTCATTCTCGGCGACGAACCGGGTCGGTCCGGTAGCGGTAGCGGTAGCGGTAGCGGTAGCGGTAGCGGTAGCCGGGTCGATCGGCCGAGACGGCCGAACGAGGTGACAGGGGATGGGGTGAAGGATCGAGAGACGGGTGGCGTGACGGGTGGCGTGACGGGTGGCGTGACGGGTGGCGTGAAGGGTGGCGTGAAGGACGGCGTGAAGGACGGCGTGAAGGACGGCGTGAAGGACGGCGTGAAGGACGGCGTGAAGGACGGCGTGAAGGACGGCGTGAAGGACGGCGTGAAGGACGGCGTGAAGGGTGGTAAAAAGGGCCGCGAAACGGGTGGTGACGGAGGCGGTGAGTCGGCTGCGGGAGAGACAGGCAATCTGGCCGGGAGCAGGGCGACGGGTCCCGGCGGCGAGGCTCCGACATTCGAGTCACTGACGCTGGGGTCGAGTTCATCAGGCGGGTCATCGGCGGGGCGTTCGCGGCAGCGAAGCGGCGGGCCGCCTCGCCGTTGGGGTGTCGCGTCTCTGGGGGCGACGATCGGTTACGAACGCCGGGTTCGTGTCCGGATCGACCCCACCCGAATCACGGTTGCCGAGCAGCCTCGGATTGATATCACCACCGACGGAGGTGGTGAACTCTCGGCCGCGGAAATCCGCCAGCGGGTGATCCGCGCCGTCCAACTGACCGCCCGCAGCTGGGGGTCTCCACCCGAGAGGTTCTACTGGGTACCGGCGATTCAATTTGAAGTCACCCCGGGCGGATTCCTGTTCTACGAACGGCTCAACGGCCTGTTCCGCAGCTGGCGGCTGTCGACATCGGTCGAATTCGTCCTGCCGCCGCCCCCTTCGGTGCCTCCGATTCGGCTGATGCAGGGCCTGTTTCAGGAGCCGCTGCCGTGACCCGACGACAGGGGGCAGACCAGCAGGCGACCGGAGACGATTCGTTCCTCGATATCGTCGCCAACATCGTCGGGATCCTGATCATCCTGATTGTCGTGGCGGGTGTGCGGGCCAGCCGTGCACCGGTCGATTTGCCGCAGCCGGTTGTTGAGTCGGTTGTCGAGTCCTTTGTGGAGGCTGATGAACTCGAACCGCCTCCAATCGGGGTGGTCGAGCCCGAACCCGACCCCCAGCCTCGAGCGACTGCTCCGGCGGTTGTCGATCGGACCGACGAGGTGAGCGAACTGGTCGAGCAGGTTGCTGTGCTTGGTGAGCAACTCGGTGACACCGTCGAGTTGCTGAAAACGGTTCGCAGCGACCTGTCAGCTCGGCAAACGGATCTCCAGCGGTTGCGGGGACGGGGTGCTGTACGGGATTCGGAAGTGGAGCGTCTTGGTGCCGAGCTCGACCGGTCCCGTGCGGGTGTTGTGGCACTTGAAGCAAGTGACCAAGTGACGCGCCGAAAACTGGAAACACTGCTCAAGACTCCAACGAGTTCGGTGGTCGAGGTGCGACACCGCTTGACTCCCCTGGGCCGTGTCGTCCGCAGTGGCGAGCAGCACTTTCATGTCCGCGACGGTCGTGTGGCCCGGATCCCACTCGAAAGTCTCAAGCGGCGGGTCCGCGACCAGTTGTCCCGCTACGGGCGTGTGATGTCACGGTATTCCAAGCACGAGGGTGTTGTCGGCCCGGTCGACGGTTTCGTGATGGAATACACGATCGAGCGGCAGCCGCTGCGGCTGGTTGACGAATTGCGGCACGGCCGGGGGATGGTTCGGATCGCGGTGACGCATTGGACGATCCGACCCGAGCCCGACCTCGAGTCGGAGTCGATCGAGAGGGCGCTTTCGAGCGATTCGCGATATCGGACGGTCCTGCGGATGAGCGATCCGGGGACGCCGTTGACCTTCTGGGTCTACCCCAACAGTTTTTCCGGCATGCGTCGCCTACAGGCGGCGGCACACCGGGCCGGTTTCCGGGTTGCGGCCCGGCCGTTGCCCGACGGCGTCACGATCTCGGGCTCACCCGACGGCACACGCTCGCAGGCCCAGTAGCGGGTCGTATGGGCCGTCTACTTGGCCGCCTTCTTGGCCTTGGCCTTGGCCTTGGCCTTGGCGGCGGGCTTGGGTGGCTGGCTCCGGAGCTGAATGATCCGGTTGGGCAACAGCGGTCCGCCTCGTGCGGCCTTCACGAGCAGTTGGACCCCCGGCAGCACGCGGGCCTCGTTTTCCTGTCCACTGGTGATCGCGATCGTGAAGGTGGTAACCCCGGCGGCGACAACGGTCTTGCCACCCTGGAACCCGGGCAGTCTCTTGTCGATCACGATTTCCAGTTCAACCGGCCCACTGAACCCGGGGTCTCGAGTCAGGGTCCCCTTGACCTGGTTGACGGTATTGCTGGCCAGGGTGGTGGTCTTGGGATCGAAGGTGACGGCCACGGCGTTCCGGACCGGGACCCGGAAGGGTGGGGAGTAGATTTTCCCCTGCACTGCGGTGGCGTAGCCGTGTGCGAGCAGGTCACCCTGCAGCACGAATTCGATCGCGGCGGCGGGGACATCGACCGGGACGGCCAGCGTGATCGACGCGGGTGCTCCGCCGATGGTCGCTGCCTGGTTGGGCTGGACCCTGACGATCGGCCGGTTGCCCTTGCCGCGGTTCTTGGGATCGATCGGGCGTCGGGGTTCGCTGGAGAGCGATGCGATGCGGACGGCCTGGCCGTTGCGGTTGCCCGGTGCCAGTCCGCGGACGGCGATGGTGACTCGTGCGGGCAGGCCACGGTAGATGGCCAGGGGGGTCGAGACAATGTCGATCGCGGCGCCGCTGGGGCGTGTCAGCCCGACCGGCAGCAGGTCTTCGTGACCGGGAACCGACTGGTTGGCGACTCGAGCATTGCGACGCAGGACGGGCTTGGTGCCGACTGATTCGCCGACCAGGCTCAGTGACTGCAAGGTACTGGCGTCTCCGCCGGCGGAGCGGGTGACGGTGATCAAGACCACTCCGGCGATTCCGGCGGGGATCAACTTCGGCTGAAGACGGACCTGGTCGTCGCCGACGGTCGCCAGGGCAATCGGGCCGTTGTAACCGGCTCGGGTGATCTGCAGCTTGAGCAGTCCCGAGCCGACCCGAGGCAGGTTCAACTGCGGCGTCTGCAGCGCCAGCGAAAAGTCGGGGCGACCGATCGGGCTGGATTCGAGCCGATACAGGAAGTGCGAGCCTCCTCGACCGTAGAGATCAGCGACGGTGACCTCGATACGCGTCACCTTGTCGGGGACGGTGAAGTCCAACTGAGGGTCTCGCGAACCACCCCGATCCTGGCTGGTGGCCACGGCCTTTCCGCCGACCAGGACAGTCAATTCTCCGTCGATCGGCGAATCGATTGCCCGACCCGCGAGGCTGAGTCGAAGTTTCTGTCCGGGGCTGACATCCAGCGCGAATCGGTCGAGCTCACCGGGCTTCGAAATTCTCCCGCTGATGGTCAGCGGTGCCTTGAGCGTGTCCGAGAATCTGGTGTCGATCGCGGTTCCCGGCTTGTCGCTTTCGACGATTTCGGTTCCGCGGGTGACCCGCAGCACCGGTGCGGGGCCGAGCAGTCCGGTGTCCCGGGGCGTGGTGACCAGTGTGCCGGTCCGCAGGAGGGCTTTCCGAAGATCGACGGTCAGGGTGGTGCCTTTGGCCAGCCCGGTCCCGATGGGGGTCACGCGGACTTCTGCTCCAGCGGCCGCGGCGGGTGGGAACAGCGCGTCGACCAGCATCAGGTCACCGATCTTGACCCGGAAGTGGCTGTTGGCGGGTGCCTTGTAGCTGAGGTCGTGGATCTCGACGGTATAGACTCCGTCAGCCGGCACGGTGACCTCGGCCCGGGTGTCCCCCCGCAGAGGAACCTGGGACCACTCGATCGCCAGCGGTGTTCCCTGGTCGTTCTTGATCTCGACCACCGGTTCGCACTGGGCTCCCAGCCGACGTGCCTCGACGTCGGCGACCAGCCGTTGTCCCTTCTTCGCCAGCACGAAGCTGCGCGAGATGTCGGAACCGGAGATCAGGCCCGAGACGGCCACCGGCAGTTGGGCGGGGGTCTTGTTCGAAACCGCGGCAACGGCCCGTTGGGGCAGGCGGTCGACGGCGAGGGTCAGGGGATTGCTGAGACCGCCTGCCGTGGAGATGCGGATGGGGAACAACCCGGCAGGAGCCTCGTCGGCGAGCGTGATGTCGAACGTCAGTTTTTGGGCGTTGGACCCCTCGACCACCTTGGCCTCGATCCCGCTTAGCGGAGCCAGCAGCAGGGGGTTGGGGGCGAGGTTCTTGCCGGTGAATTCCAGGCGGGTGGTCTGTCCGATCTGGAGTCCTCTGAGTGAGACGCTGGCGAGTTGTGGGACGGCGGGCAACGCGGCGACCGGCTGCCTGTCCTTGGCAAACCGCTTGTCCGCATCCGCTCCGGCGACCTCGGCAAACAGCCTGGCCGCCTCCACGGCGGTCAACTCGCGGTCGAACAACTGGAATTCGTCGATGACTCCGCTGAAGTGCTCGGTGGCGGGCGTGCTGGCGCCCAGTATCAGGGGCGCGGAATTCTGAAGCATGGCGGTCTTGACGTCCAGCAGCCAGATATCGGTGCCCTCGGCCAGGTCCCGGTCGGGCTTGCCGACTCGAGTGGCCGGCTTGCCGTTGACGAACAGCCGGACCCGCACGTCGTCCTGGTCGGTGTCCTTGTCGGCTCCGGGTGCATCGCCGGTGGCCAGGGCAGCGACCAGGTGGACTCGTTGACGAGAACCGAGCACTGCGGTGACGCTGTAGCGGACCACTCGGAATCCGCTGCCGTCGTTGACGTAGAGTTGCAGCAGGTTGCCCTTGGGCTGGAAGTTGAGTCCGTAGTTG
>Ga0310123_10004055_pt1 | contig 11175 bp, 10 predicted proteins | sample CB6_AW_1057_MG_FD_203505 | JGI IMG/M metagenome (GOLD analysis project Ga0310123, IMG submission 203505) | Marine microbial communities from Western Arctic Ocean, Canada - CB6_AW_1057 | ecosystem: Environmental > Aquatic > Marine > Oceanic | place: Canada: Western Arctic Ocean | collected...
CCATCTGGCCCCCACATTGCGGACATGACAATGGGTCCACTTCGTACACGCGCTTGATCAGCATCGCCCAACTCTGACTACTGCGACTTGGCGACGCTTCCTCCGCGTCGACCGTGCCGGGCAACTCGGCAGCCCATCCGCGCCGTGGGGCGCATGGTGCTGGTGTTGAGCACCGCGCCCCCAAGGCGGTTTTCGGAAGGTCCAGCAGCGCTGGACGACAGACGAATAGTATACATCAGTACACATACCGACATTCTCCCTGCACACGCCTTCTGGCTGTTGCGGTGGCGCCTGAGGCTCAGAAACCGTTGCGGCCGTGTGCGTTATGCCGCCAGGCGCTCCTCCCGTGAGCGCTCGCTGCCGTGGAAAACCTGTTGGCTAACAGGTCATCAGCTCTACTGCGGTAAGACCCCCGTCTTCGCGCCCGGCGCGGTTGGCCAACTGGCTCAACACAAGATACGGCCGTGTTCCCGGCTGGAGCGCTTCGCACGCAAGTTTCGCACACGAACATAATTGGAGGCGCTACTTACCGAACGCGTTGGAGAGAGCCCGGACAAACCGGGTCGAAGGCCACCTATAAGAACATGTGACTGCGGCACTGGTCGGCTAGCCCAGGTCGGTCGCCCTTAGGCGCCTCTGATCAAAGGCCGGTAAGGTGCGGCGGGGTTCACGACCGACCGCAGAACCGGGAGATACCGTTCAGCGGTTGCGAGGCTGGTTTAGAGACTAGCGCTTCGTCCCGAGGCCGTGCACGCCGACGGCAGTTAATGGTCTGTCGTTGGTGACCGAGGTCGGTTCATCCTGCGCGTTTTAACTATCGACGAACCTAACGCTGAGCGCCGTGTCTGGAGAACCTCGGAAATCTCATTTTGTACCTTCGGGAGCGACCGAAGCGAGTTTACTAACGTCCATTTCCTCCTGCGGGCGACCTCGCCTCCGCACGATAACGCAGACTGTCAACCTGCGGAGGAGTGCGCCACCTAATGCAGTTAGCGAAATACTGTAACTCGCTTTCGGGTACGATCACCTACGCGCTCAACGGTAAGATGCTCAGATGCCTCGGACATTGTGGTCGAAGCAGATTAGCGTGTCGGCCCTTATCGGTTCGGCGTGCTCAAAGGAGCGCGCAGTACTGAAGATGAAGAGAGTCCCATCTCGAAACCATCACCGTACACCTTGACGGAAAGGCAGGCCCCTGTCAATTTAGACAGTTCCTGCAAAGGCTCTCTACCTTTTTGCTTCGCGTCGTAAGGGAATGATACGATGCGATCCATTTGCGCATCGTAGGCAGCAAGACTCTTCCGTGGCAGTTTTTTCCATGAGTGCGTGCAATTGCGAGCCACCCCGCGCGACGTATGGGTTGCCCGCCGCCAGGGTCAGTCGCTCGATTGGGCACAGTTGACACACCTTCATCCGCAGGCCGAGGACCTCGAAATTGGTCAAGTGGAGACCCTACACTGGAAGGGCGCCGACGACTGGGACGTGCAGGGGCTGTTCATTCAGCCGGCCGATGGCACCGACGGCGTCCCCCATCCGCTGGTCACCGTGGTTCACGGCGGGCCCACCTTTCTGTGGTCCCAGCAATACTTCGCTAGCCGCGGCTGGCTGCAATTGCTCGCGGCTGCGGGGTTTGCCGTGCTGCTGCCCAATCCGCGCGGCAGCACCGGCCGCGGTTTGGCGTTTGCCGAGAGCAATGTCGGCGACATGGGCGGCAAGGACTGGGTTGACATTCAAAACGGGATCGACCACTGCATCGGGCAGCGACTTGCGGACCCGGACCGCCTGGGCATTGCCGGATGGAGCTACGGCGGATTCATGGCCGCCTGGGCGGTGACTCAGACCGACCGCTTCAAGGCCGCCGTGGCCGGCGCGCCCATCACGGATTGGCGCAGTTTTCATGGCAGCTCACCGCTGCATTCGTGGGACCGGATTCATCTTGGGCAGGCGGACCCCTGGGAGCCTGGTGGGGTGTACCAGAGGTTTTCACCCATCACCCACGTCCGCCGAGTGACGACGCCCACCCTGCTGCTGCACAGCGAGAAGGACGACGTGGTGCCAATTGAGCAGTCGTATCTGTTCAACCGGGCCCTCCAAGACCTGGGCGTCGAGACCGAACTGGCGATCTATCCCGGCGCGGCGCACGACCCGAAAGACCGTAAACACCAGCGGGACCACGCACAGCGCATCTGTGCGTGGTTCGAAGAACACCTGACGGCGTGACGTGTACCTTGAAAATCCGGCCAGCTATTTAATCTCATTCACCCGCCGGCAAGCGGGCAGGGGTCTTACTTTAGAAATGTCTCGTCAGCAGAATCACGCAAGGTAATCTATCAACACCATCTCTCGAAGACCCTTTCGTCCACCTCGACGCCGAGCCCGGGCCCGTCCGGTGGATAGGCGAGACCGTCTTCTACCCGCAGTGGTGTACGCAGGAGATCCTCATCGAAATAGCTGCTCCCGCAACAGCCACTGGCAAACCCGAGATTGGACATGGCCACGCCCAGATGCACCTCAGCCGCGGTGCCCACTCCGGTCTCCGGCATGCTCCCGATCACGCAAGGGATCCCCGCCGCTTCGCAAAGCGTGAAGATCTGCGCGGCGCGAAACAGGCCGCCCGCTTCGGAGACATAGACATTGACGATGTCGGCTGCCTTCCGCTCGATGACCCGCCAGGCGGTGCGCGGCGTCCAGACGCTTTCGTCGGCCAAAATGGGCGTATGGATGTGCTGGCGGACAAACGCCATTCCATCCAGATCATCGGCCGCTAATGGTTGCTCCGCGAGCTCAATGCGGTAGGGCTCCAGCCTGCGCAGCGTGGCGAGCGCTTCCTCTGGCGTGTGCCATGCCATGTTGGCGTCCACACGAATCGTCACGCTCTCACCGACTGCCTCACGGATGGCACGAACCGCATCTTCGTCGCGGGCTGCCCCTTGTCCGACCTTGACTTTGACGGTTGTGAAACCCAGCGCGGCAAGCTCTCCCGCCAGTCCTGCCATCTCAGCGGGACTGCCGAACATGATGGAGAAGCTGAGCGGGATTGCGTCACGCACCAGCCCCCCGAGCAAAGCGTGGACCGGGACGGACAGCGCCTTGCCGACAATGTCGTAGAGAGCCATGTCGATGGCTGCCTTGGCAGGCTCCGCGCTGTCAATCGTCGCATCCATGCGCTCATGAATGCGGGCAATGTGCGCCGGGTCCTCACCTAGGATATGGGGAGCGATGACCGCGCCCACGATGTTACAGAGCTCTGTACCGGTAGGTGGGAAAACGGTCGAGATTTCACCCAGCCCCGTCACTCCTTCATCGGTATGGACTCGAACCAGCCCATAGTCCAGATCCTTGAGCTCACCCAAACCCAGCTTCACGTCTCGACCGAAAAACTTTCTCAGCGGAGGGCGATACGGAACTGTCTCGATTTTCGTTATCTTCATCGGGTGGTTCATGAATGAGGGCGGACACCATCACACCGAAAGAAATGACTCGATCCGCGCCGTGTGTCCCACGAACTCGCCAGTTGCTTCAATCAGGTCGGCCAACGTGGGCTCGGGCGTCCAATGTGCGGTGCTCTTCCAATAACCATCCTCTTGCTGGTTCTCGACGAACCAGTCGCCCAACCGCATGGTCCAGTTGCGATACTGTGTTTCTCGCGTGGCAACGTACAGCATCCCCGATCCCCAACCGGACTTGCAGACTTGCATCGAGCGGAACTGGCAGGGATCGGTCGTCATCGAAAACTCCTGAAAGTTCCTCGCCGCGTCGAGCCACTGGGACTCGCCCGTCACCCGAAAGAGCTGGGCCAGGAAGGCTGCGGCAATGCCCGGGTTAAAATGGTGCTGCCAGGGGTCGTCTTTGCGGGTGGCGTAGTAGATCGCGTCCGCCTCATTATCGAGCGGCCCAGTGACCAATTCACCGTTGCAGCGCATGACCGTAAACAGCTGCTGCTCGATGTCGGGCTGCGCCTCCCAAAGTTGCTTCAGCCAGCGGCCTGCAGCGCGGGCCGGCTCGATCTGCCCAACTTGAAGCAGCGTCATACCGGCCTGGGCGGTGGGGCAGAGTTCCAGTTCGGCCTCGGCCGAACGCTCCTTGCGGGAGCGATAGAAGCCACCCGTTCCGTCCTGCCATTGGAGCAGGTCCTGAAGACCACAGGCGACCACGTCCAGTTCCCCCAGTAGGCTGGCACCATTGATCAGGCAGCCGATCGGGTACGAGCCGTAAGCGTGCTCCGACCAACCGAGGGGAGAAACACCTTCGAAGGCGCCCTGGGACGTGAGCATGTTCCGGCGGATCCAATCCAGCACGCGGACAGCGGCCGCCCGCTCCCCCACCAAAGTGAAGGCTTCCGGAACGCGGTAATAGAAAATGCCATCGAGCACCGGTCCGATCGAGCCATCCTCGTTTTGATGGCCCAACAGCCAGTCCGCGCCGCGGCGCGCCGCCTGGCCATACTTTGACAGTTTTTCAGCCAGTTGTGATTCGGTCATGTGATGTCTTCCTGTTTCCTGTAGCCGCTCTTCGCGTAGACTTCGGGAGCAACGGCTTTATACGCAGCCTTTTGTAGTACGAATTCTGCTCCCACCCCTGACCGATAGTATTGATAAGCGGCTTCGCGGTTTTCTTCTGCTTCCTTGGAGAGAATAACCTCGTAGCTCATCAGTCAGGTGGGATGCTGTATTTCTTCTCGAATTCAGCGTCGGCTTGGTCAGCTGGTCGGCAGCGACCAGCCTCGATGTCCGCGAATCCGCGATCGATAGACTCAACGTCTTCCCGACGGTGTTTGAGAATTCGAACGGCGTCTCGTAGCAAATCGTCCTCGTTCTCGTAGTCGCCCGTGGCCATCAAAGCCTGGACGCCTTTTTCGATGTCTGGGGGAAACTGATAGGCCATTGACGATACTCCTGATGTATCTAGACTACCATAGCCGCAGGCACACAATCAAAGGTCTACTGTGAGAAAAACGATGGGTGGCTTTGGTTTGGAATCAGTTGGAGACTAACCACCAGGGCTTTCAACATGCATTGCTAGTCCCTCAAATCCCTTGTTTTTCAGTGTTTCAGAAATGCGTTTTCAACGAATTCGAGCTGGATCAACTAGGCCCAAAAATGTAAACATTCGAAAATCACCGGAAACCGCAGGCTAGCATGTCATAGCATGTCATTGCATGTTGTAAGGTCTGGACTAACCATCTACGATCCTGGCCGAAAAACGAGACTCTGCAAAGTGCATAGGGTACCGATCAGGCCGATTTCGAGTTGAGCACCAAGTCGCCCTAGCACTCCGCCAGGGCTAATTCCGTGAAATGACAAAGGAAGCTGGCAACAAGCGTCTACCCGCGCGTAGCCCACCGGCCCGCTTGCGCGAACATTTTCTCAGCTGGCAGTGCCGTGTTCGCCAATTCGCGGTGCGTCACGCCGCTGGGCGCCCGACTTCGGGAATGCGCCCACACGTGGCTATCGGCAATAAGGGCGAAGTATTGGGACAGATTACGGTTGTGATCATCAAGCGGGAGCCGGAGGAGATGACAGCACAGTTCCGCCATATGGTGCAGAGGACCCACGACCCGGCGTACCGTTATGACAACGCGCTGCGCACACTCACGGCCGCCTATTACCAGCGGCCGGAGGAATTCTCGGACGAAATGACAGCGATATTCGGTCCCAGATCTGCGATTGCCAGTCATTTGCTTGTAGCCCAGCGCTGCACACTCGATCTCGAGCAGTACAACCAGCGCTATCATATTCCCTGTAAGGTGTACGACCTACCGGAGAAGCACCCGGCTTACCAGGCCACCTACTGGCACAACAGCCTATTCAACGCCGCTATTCCCACAGGCATCCAAATCCTCGCATTCCGGCCGGATTGGCGACGTGCCGAGGCTGACCCACCAATCGCTTGATGTAGAAAAAAGCGACTAGGTTCAGAATTTCCGGTACGCTTTCTTTAGCTCTACCAGGGGATGCCCTGGCGACATTTGAAATTTGATCAAGAGCTCACGCGCGAGCATGTCGCGATCCTGTTGGTCCTCGGGCAACTTCATCTTCTTAGGTACGGTGACCCAACCGTTGATGTTGCGGTCGAACACCGCCGGACGGCCTTCCTCGTGACCCATGTGCACGTCCTCTAACCAATTGAGATCTTTCCAACCCATGACCTCGATGTACTTCTTTAGGAACGGTGTTAACCGCGAGTAGTCGGGCAACAGGTTGACGTCATAGCGGTAACCGATGTGCTGACCGATCTCTTCTCCGCGTGTGGCCTGGAAGCCCTTGGCGTCTTTCTTCTTAGTCATGAATTGACACCTCAATATCGCGTCATTTCGGGATGTCCGACGGTGGTTTGCGAGCCGGCCAGCGGTACCATGGCAAGCGCCGAGGCCTCCATGGTTAGTGCGGCCAGATCCTCCGGTTCGAGTGAGTGCACATTCGTTTTGCCGCAGGCGCGCGCCATCATCTGGCATTCGATGGCCATGGTGTGCAAAAGGTTATAGACGCGCACGGCTGCCTCATCAGGGTTGAGGCGTTTTCTCAGTTCCGGGTTCTGCGTGGCCACGCCCACGGGGCAGCGACCGGTATGACAGTGATAGCAGTAGCCCGCCTCCACGCCGATCTCGTTCTCAAAATCGGACTCGGGGATATCTTTATTACAGTTCAGGGCGATCATGGCCGCGGTCCCAATGGCCACCGCGTCGGCGCCGAGCGCAAGCGCCTTGGCGACGTCGACGCCATTTCGAATACCACCGGCATAGATCAGCGAGATCTCGCCTGACCTGCCGACGTCGTCCAACGCCTTACGAGCCTGGCGGATCGCCGCAATGCCTGGCACGCCCGTGTCTTCAGCAGCGAGATGCGGACCGGCGCCGGTCGAACCTTCCATGCCATCCATGTAGATGCTGTCGGGATCGGTCTTGGCTGCCATGCGCACATCGTCATAGACCCGGGCGGCACCGAGCTTGAGCTGGATCGGGATCTCCCCGTTCGTCGCCTCGCGCAGCTCCTGGATCTTGAGCGCGAGGTCGTCAGGCCCCAACCAGTCCGGGTGCCGGGCCGGTGAACGCTGGTCGATTCCCGCTGGCAGCGAACGCATCTCGGCCACCTGATCGGTCACCTTCTGGCCCATGAGGTGGCCGCCGAGGCCCACCTTATGGCCCTGGCCGATGAAGATCTCGATCCCATCAGCGAGGATTACGTGATGAGGATTGAAGCCATAGCGGGACTGGATGCACTGGTAGAACCACTTTTCCGAATAGCGACGCTCGTCGGGAAGCATGCCGCCCTCACCGGAGCAGGTTGCGGTGCCGGCCATGGTGGCGCCACGCGCCAAGGCGGTTTTGGCTTCATACGACAGGGCGCCGAAACTCATGCCGGTGATGTAAATCGGAATGTCCAGCTCGAGCGGTCGCTCGGCGCGGGGTCCGATGATGGTTTTGGTCTCACATTTTTCGCGGTAACCCTCGATGACGAATCGCGTAAGGGTACCCGGCAGAAAGGTGAGATCGTCCCACGTTGGGATCTTCTTGAAGATGGCCATACCACGCATGCGGTAGCGGCCGAGCTCTGCCTTGATGTGAATGTCGTCGATCACCTGAGGCGAGAACAGGAAGTTCTGGCCCAGAATCGACTTGTTGCGTGAAGGTGGTTTTTTCGCGTTGCTTTTCCGGCGCCTGACCGTGGTCTTGGGTTTCGCTGAGGTCTTACGTTTCCTAGTCGCCATAATGCAATCCCCTTCCCCTTATTTGTAACTCAAAGCACGATCTTCTTCTCTACCGGCTCGAGGTTGTCGTAGTTCCACAGTTGCTTGCCCGCGACGATCTTTTGCATGTTCTCGACCCCGTTTGGCGTGTTGAGCCCATACATCCCTAGCTTGGGACTTAGCCAAGCGCTATCGAGGTCTGTCATCTCCGCGGGTACGGCGTCGGTGCCAAGCGACGCGATCTTGCCGCCCACATAGATGATACCGTCATACATGGCATCGCCTAGATTACGACCGGCGTCGCCGAGGATGATGATCCGGCCGCGTTGCATCATGAAGCCGGTGAAGGCACCGGCACGCCCGCCGACAAGGATGGTGCCCCCCTTCTGATCAATGCCAGTGCGGGCGCCGACGTCGCCCTTGCACACCAAGTCACCGCCACGGATGGCAGCTCCGAAGCACGAACCGGCATTTTTTTCTACGACCACGGTTCCCGCCAACATGTTCTCTGCGCAGGACCAACCGACACGGCCCGTAATGCGGACATTTGGGCCATCGATGAGGCCGACGCCGAAGTAACCGAGACTCCCTTCAAAGATCAACTGCAAGCGATTGAGAATACCGACACCTAAAGAATGCCTAGCGCCTGGGTTCTGCACCGCAATGGTGCCGTAACCCTCACTCATGAGCGCGCGAATCTTGAGGTTGATCGCCTTGATGTCCATATCCGTGGCGTCAAACTGGGTCCGCTTGTCGAAGTCGACGTCGTAGGCGTCGGGACAGGTAAAATTTTGCGCTTCTTCCGGCGAGAAGAATATCTGCTGGGTGCGCCCGACAAGCTGCTCGGTGTGCATTCCCAGGCGATAGGATGCATTGTCTTGTTTTAGCTTTGCCATACCCGAACCTCACCTTCATAAGGATCATAGGTGTCAATCTCGTGAGGAAAGATGCTGCGGATCGCGACCTCTTCCGACGCCAGTGCGATGAAGTCGTCACCCTCGTACAAAACCATCGGTTTGGCCGCCATGACGTCCTTGGCCATGCCGAGTGAGTCAGCCGTTGCCACGACGTAGGTAAAAACACCGTCAAGCTCCGTGATCGAGCGGTTCATTCCCTCTTCAAGCTCGTCGCCACGGTCCATCCGATCGGCAAGATACACAGCGATCAATTCGGAATCGCAGTTGGACATAAAGCGGTGGCCGCGACGCTCGAGTTCGCGTCGCTTGCCCCAATAATTGGTGAGCTGACCGTTGTGCACCACCGCCACGTCGTGGAACGGATAAGCCCAGTATGGGTGGGCCGAGCAAATGTCGACATTGGACTCGGTTGCCATACGCGTGTGTCCGATCGCGTGACTGCCCTCGAACGCGCCCAGCTGGTACTGCGAGGATACCCGGTTCGCATCACCGAGGTCCTTGACTAATTCGAGTGCATGGCCTATAGACAAGATCTCGGCCCCCTCGACATCCTCGATATAGTCCGCCAGGCGCCTGAGTTTCCCGTCGTACGCGAAGAGATAACGATAGGCATATTCCGTGGCCTGCTCTTGCGACTCGAGCTTGGCGCCGATCTCGGTCATGCGCTGGTCGACCGTGGACTTGCGCTTTAACATCTGCTCATGGATGCTGAAGCCCGACTTCAGGTCTTCCTGCTCCGCAACCTTGAAGCGCATTACGTAGTGGTCGGGCTGCGGATGACCGTAAAGCGCAAACCCGGCGGAATCGGATCCTCGATGCTTAAGGGCCTGCAGCATCGCGGTCAACTCATGTCCTATGTTTGCGCTGCTGCCGCGGTGAATAAGCCCCGCAATTCCGCACATAGATACCTTCCTCAAATGACGAATGACGAAATACCCAATGACGAAGGAATGACGAAATACCCAATGACGAAGGAATTTCGAAATACCCAATGACGAAGGAATTTCGAAGCACGTACGACTGTACTACGCGTGCGAAGCAGTCTGTGACTGCCATTGATTCGTCATTCGGATTTCGGGCTTCTTTCGTCATTGGGTATTTCGTCATTCGTTATTATGGGTTTGCCGTCAAGATGGGAAAAACAATTCACGGGAGACAGTCGATGTACGTCTCTATATCCCACTCGGTGACGGTGGCCAGGAACTTGTCCCACTCGTCCCGTTTATAATCCATGAACACCTTGTACATCTCACCTGGCAAGGCCTCCTTGACCACCTCATCCTTGTCGAAGGCGTCGAGTCCCTCACCCAACGACATCGGCAGCTTCTCACACTTGTCCTTAAGCTCGTCCACCACGTCGTAGGTATTGCGTTGCTCCGGTTCTCCCGGATCGAGCTTGCGCTGGATACCGTCGTCCATCGCCTTCAACAGCCCAGCCGCGAGCAGGTAGGGGTTGTGCATCGAATCGACGGCTTTGTACTCGTGGCGTCCCGGCGTCAAGTAGCGCACAGCACAGGTCCGGTTTTGATAGCCCCAGTTGGCAAATAGCGGCGCCCAGAAGCCCGTGTCCAACAACCGGCGGTATGAATTCACCGTCGAGCAGCCCAGCACCGTGAGACCACACAGATGCTCGATGAGACCGCCCAGGGCGTACAGGCCGATCTGACCCGGCTGTTTTGGATTGTCGGTGTCCGCTAGGAAAGTGTTCTCACCTCCCGTGATGTAGGTGAAGACGCCTTGCATTCCTGGCAGGGGATCATTGCCGACGGGAATCACCTTCTCCTCGCCACTACGCCATAGCGAGAGGTTCGTATGACAGGCCGAAGCGGATACGTTCATGAACGGTTTCGACATGAAACACGCGATCAGGTTGCGCTCGCGGGCCACCTGCCCGCAGACCTGACGATAGGTTGTTAGCCGATCGGCATTTCGCAACACATCGTCGAACATGAAGTTGAGCTCCAGTTGGCCCGGCGCGTCCTCGTGGTCGCCCTGGATCATGTCAAGTCCCATCGCCTGGGCGTATTCGATGGCCTGCATGTAAGTCGGGCGCAGCGCCTCAAACTGGTCGATGTGGTAGCAATAAGGCTTGCTGAAACCGCCGGCGGGTTTTCCATCCTCACCCCGCTTCAGCCACATCATCTCGGGCTCGGTGCCGACACGTAGATGCAGGCCGCTGTGTTTCTCCTTGAACTCCTCGTGAATGCGGCGCAGATTGCCCCGGCAGTCCGCCGTAAGAAAGGCGCCAGCGTCGTCCGGATGCTCGCGGCAACGAAACAGCGTACAGAATACGCGCCCGACCCGTTTGTCCCACGGAAGCTGGACGAAGGTCTCCGGCTCGGGAATGCCGACCAACTCCCACGCCTCCGGCCCGTAGCCGATGTAGCGTTCCGACCGGTCCATGAACAGGTTGGCGGTCGAGCCGTACACCAACTGGAAGCCGCTTTCAGCGAAGGTCTCCCAGTGATCGGCGGGCGCCCCTTTACCCATGATACGGCCGGTAACCGAGACGAATTGATAGTAGAGGAAACTGATTTCGAGTTCGTTGATCTTTTTCCGAACTTCCTTGACC
>Ga0310123_10004056_pt1 | contig 11175 bp, 9 predicted proteins | sample CB6_AW_1057_MG_FD_203505 | JGI IMG/M metagenome (GOLD analysis project Ga0310123, IMG submission 203505) | Marine microbial communities from Western Arctic Ocean, Canada - CB6_AW_1057 | ecosystem: Environmental > Aquatic > Marine > Oceanic | place: Canada: Western Arctic Ocean | collected...
CGTTGAGCGGTGACGGCCGTGCCAACCCGTTGTCCGGTTTGGTCGTCTCCATGACCACCGAGAAAACCGAAGCGATTGTCATCCGCCAGGCTGACTTCAGCGAAACCAGTCGTGTGGTGAGATTTTTCACCCGTGACTTCGGCCAGATCTCGGCCATGGCCAAGGGGGCCCGACGGCTAAAAGGCCCGTTTGAGGCTGCTCTTGACCTGCTCGCCCGATGTCGGGTAGTCTTCATCAGCAAATCAACCGGCAGCCTCGATTTGTTGACCGAAGCTCAACTCATTCAACGATTTACACCACACGGGCAAGATCTCGCCAGTTTATACGGCGGTTATTACGTTGCCGAACTGCTTGGCAGTTTGACGGAATCGCATGACCCGCACCAAGTTTTGTACGACGAAACCGTCGAAGCGCTGAACCACCTTTCCGAGGATGACTGCCTCACACAAACCGTAGTGAGATTTGAATTAGCTGTGCTTCGGGAAATTGGCCAGCTTCCGACATTCGACATCTGTGTTGGCTGTGGCGGGCCGATTAAGAATCAAGGACCGTTCGGATTCTGGGTTTCACAGGGCGGCTTAGCTTGCCCGAAGTGTCAAAAACAGGAGTATCAGCATCATCCCATTCAGCCAGGGACTGTCGCAGTACTTAGACGCCTGGCGAACCGTTCCGATGCCGCCGCAGTTCGCTTGGTGATCGCGCCTGACCAGATGAAGGAGATCAGACACATCATGACGGCGTCCATTTCACACGTTCTGGGCCGCCGACCGAAATTGCTTCATTATCTTAAATTTTGAGCAAGCCGGTCACAACTTGAAACCACAAACCCTTTCAATCCCCCTCTCTGCCCCTTCACCAACTCCCTTCCCCCCGTTCTGTGACGGATGACGATGTCGCATCGACACGAGACGCGAGGTCGGCGTTTTCCCGACACGCTTGTTGCCAGCCTGATTTTCATGGGGGCGGTCTGTATCGGCGGCTGTAAGACGCCGCTCGACGTCAGCGCTCTGAAGAATTTCGGTAAGCCGGACGAAAAACTGGCCAGCATCGACGATACTCGCGGACCCCTGCAGAGAATTTTACAAGCCGCCGGACGCGGCCGAGACGAAGCTGCCCGCCGGAACTATCGGCCGGCTGCAGGAGTCCTAGAGTACGAACAGGCCGAGGAACTCTTCCAAGCGGGCGAATTCAAGAAAGCCGAGAAAAAGTTTAAGGGAATTGCCAAAACCTATCCCGATAGTCAGGTGGAAGAGGACGCGTTGTTCATGGTGGCCGAGAGCCGTTATGAGCTGAAGAGGTATTCGTGGGCGCAGGACGGCTACGACGCCTTGATGAAGAAATACCCCTCGACGCGGTATATGAACCAATCGACACAACGGCTGTTTACCATCGCCCGCAACTGGCTCGAGTTCCCGGAGATTGTGACGACGAGCGATATCCAGCAGGTCAATTTCGAGAGCCCGCAGGCGACTCCACCCCCCCAAGACGACAGAAAACGTCGGTTCCAATGGACCCGGGCCGTCCCGATTCTACCGAATTTCATCGATCGCAGTCGGCCGATCTTCGACACCGAAGGCCGGGCTCTACAAGCGCTAAAATCGATCTGGCTGAACGACCCGACCGGCCCACTGGCCGACGATGCACTGATGCTGACCGCCAGCTATCACTTGCGGAACAGCGATTACATGGAGGCGGACCGCGTCTACAAAATCATCCGCGAGCAATACCCCAACAGCCAGCATCTCGAGAACGCCTTCCTGCTTGGTTCGCATGTGAGGCTGATGTCGTATCAAGGAACGCAATACGACGGTAAAGCCCTCGACGAGGCCGAGCAACTCAAAGAGAGCACGCTCAGAATCTTTCCCGATACGCGGGACCGAGCCCGGATCCGTGACGATCTCCGCAAAATCGAGGAAACCAAGGCCCAGCGCGACTGGGAGACAGTCGAGTTCTACGAGAAAAAACGAAAACCTCAAGCGGTCGCCGTTTACTGCTGGCAGATCATCAAAAACCATCCGGAAACCAGCTTTGCGCAACGAGCCCGTGAGAAGCTGGACCAGTTACAGGCCGAGGCCGCCCGAAGACCGAGTTTCGGCAACAACCTGTTGGAGCGCGTTCCGCGGCCCTTACGGCGGTCGAAGTTGTCGAACTCATCCGAACCGCCGCCTGCCGAGAAACCAAGCTGGGGCCAGTCGCTGCTGCGACGGGTCCCCCAAGCCCCGAAGCTGTGGAAGTTGCCGACCTCCAATGATTCTGAGCCCAAGCCGGCCGGACGCGCTCGGTTGTAACCCGGGGAAGGCCGCATGAACTCGACAGTCCGGATTCTACGCGGAATCAGATCCCAGGGATTTCCAAAAATTTCTGGAACCTCTCTGGTGAATTTGCAACGATTTAACTGTCGTGGACTTCGTACGTTGATTCGGTCTGCGGTGCTGATTGCTGCCGTCTTGCCGTTAGCCTTCAGCGGTTGCGGATACGTGATCGGTTCGGCCTACCAGCCCGAAATCCGCACGATCCACGTTCCCACCATTACGTCCAGCACGTTTCGCCGCGGCGTTGAATTTCAACTGACCGAAGCCGTTCAAAAAGAGATCCAGAACCGCTCACACTTTCGGCTGGTCAAAGGACCGTACGCTGACACTCGTCTGACCGGTAATATTGCGGCCATGCGTAAATTGGTGCTGGGCGAATCCGGGTTCGACGACCCGCGGGAGCTGCAGTTGTCGATGGCTGTCGAAGTGACCTGGGAAGACCTGCGGACCGGCGAGATCTTGGCCCAAAGACAAATTCCCCTGCAGGCCGAGGCCGTCCAACTCATGTCGACCGCCTCATTTGCACCCGAAATCGGTCAGTCTCTGGCGACCGGCACGCAGCAAGTCATCGATCGGCTGGCCCGGCAAATCGTCGAAATGATGGAAATGCCTTGGTGAATTCAGTGGTGAATGGTGAGTATAACCGTACTCACCAACCAGTGATTCTTCTTGGCGTTCTCGGCGGTTCACTTCAGAGACCAGGAGCTGACAATGAAAGAACTCAACATCGGTATGATCGGTTGCGGCTTCATGGGCCGAATGCATTCGAATGCCTACCGAACTGTCAACCACTTTTTCGATCTGGAATTCCGCCCGGTGCTTAAAGCCCTTTGCGCCCGCAACACAGAAAAGGCGAACGCGTTCGCCGAACGTTGGGAATACGAATCGGTCGAGAGCGACTGGCGGAGACTCCTCGCGCGGGACGACATCGACGCGGTCGACATTTGCGTCCCCAACAACCTGCATCACGACATCGCCATCGCTGCGGCCAAAGCGGGCAAGATGATTTTGTGTGAAAAGCCGCTTTCGATGAACGCCGCCGAAGGCGAAGGGATGTGCTGGGCGGTCGAAGAGGCCGGCGTGCCGAACATTGTCTGGTACAACTACCGGCGGATCCCCGCGGTCACGCTGGCGAAAAATCTGATCGACGAGGGCCGTTTGGGCCGTATCTTCCACTACCGGGCCGTTTTCCTGCAAGACTGGACCATCTCGGCCGATCTCCCGCAGGGCGGAGAGGCGCTGTGGCGCCTGGACGCCGAAGTAGCCGGAAGCGGTGTGACCGGCGACCTATTGGCGCACTGCATCGATACGGCCATGTGGCTCAACGGCGGTATCAGTAGTGTCACGGCCATGACTGAAACTTTCGTCAAAGAGCGGATGCACAATCTCACCGGAAAGGTGGAGCCGATCGGCATCGACGATGCCTGCGCGTTTCTGGCCCGCTTTCAGAACGGGTCGCTGGCCACCTTCGAATCGACTCGATACGCCCGCGGTCACAAGGCATTGTACACCTTTGAGGTCAACGGCGAGCACGGTTCGCTGGCCTGGGACTTGCACGACCTGCACCGCCTGAGTTATTTCGACTACCGGGACGAGTCGATCGTTCGCGGCTGGCGGTCGATTCACGTCAGCGACGGCGACATGCCCTACATGGATCACTGGTGGGTGCCGGGCCTGCAGATCGGTTACGAACACAGCTTCGTACACCAGGTGGCCGACTTCCTCGAAGGAGTGGCTCGGGACCAACCGGCCGGGCCTACTTTCCGCGACGCGCTGAAGACCCAAAAGGTTTGCGACGCCGTGCTGAAAAGCGCCGCGGAAGGCCGGTGGATCGAAGTCGAGTAGCGAGATTCCCGGTCGAACCTTTATAATCAAAACATCCTATTCGCCGAGGGTTGGGTGCGAACCGCGGGGATGTCCAGATCACCCCGAAGGTATCGGCTCTCTGTCTCTGGGGCGTGTGTGGAGATAGAAATAACCTGGGAGTTTTGTGAGTCCGGAGGAGGACCGAACAGATGGAACGTCACCCGATTTCCAGGGAAGGGTACGAAAAAATTCGCGAAGAGATTCGCCACCTCGAAGACGAAGAAATGCCCAAAATCGCCCAGAAAATCGCAGAGGCCCGCGCCGAGGGCGATCTGAGCGAGAACGCTGAGTTTCACGGCCAGCGCGAAACCCAAGGTATGGTGCAGGCGAAAATCAACCAGTTGAAGTCCAAGCTGGCTGACTGTCAGATCGTCGACAAGTCTTCGTTACCGAAGGGAATCGTCAACTTCGGTTCGATGGTGACCATCAAAGATTTGGACGACGGGATGGAAGAAAAATACGAGCTGGTTGGCCCCGGCGAAGAGGATTACGAAGGCGACGTGATGAAGATCCTGACCAGCAGCCCCATCGGCCAAGGGCTGATCGGCAAGAAAGTCGGCGAGCAGACGGAGGTGGAGGTCCCTCGCGGCACGTTGCGGATGGAGATTGTCGCGATTGAAGACGCCTGATCCGAATACGAACCGCGCAACAGGGGGTCTGGCCCTTTGCAAAACTGAAGTTTTTATCACGCAAGCAAATTTGAGTCCCGCCGGGGAACGTTGGTCTTCGAGAGGGCCAGACCCCTTTCTCCCGCCCCGGCTTCCGGCCATTAATTACTCTCCACTAACATTCGAGATCCAGACGCTCTTCTTGGGAGGTTTTTATGACGTGCAAGGTTCCATTCTTATTGACGATTCTTTTGATTTCTCTGTTGTTTTCTGCCGGGCAACCCGTCGGGGCCGAAAACTGGACGGAGTTTCGCGGCCCAACCGGCCAGGGATATTCCACCGAAAAGAACATCCCGGCCCGTTGGAGCGACACAGAAAACGTCCGCTGGAAGATGGCGGTTCCGGGAATCGGCTGGTCGTCACCGGTGGTGTTCAACGGGCGAGTGTATCTTACGACGGCAGTGGACCAGGGAACCAACAACTCACTCAACCAGTCGTTGCGCGTGGTCTGCCTGGATGCCAGCACCGGCAAGTCCGTCTGGAACGTGGAGGTGTTTCGGCAGGATGCCACCACCACCGACCCCATCCATAGCAAGAACAGCCACGCTAGCGCCACACCCCTTACCGACGGCAAACATCTGTTCGTGCACTATGGGACGCTGGGAACCGCCTGCCTAAGGCTGGATGGGAAAATCGTCTGGAAAACCCGCAAGCTGAAGTACTCGCCCCGTCACGGCAACGGCGAGTCACCGGTGCTGGTCGACGACATGCTGGTGGTCAGTTGCGACGGTGCCGATGAACAGTTTGTGGTCGCGCTAGACCGCGGCACCGGGAAAATTCGCTGGAAGCGGTTGCGGCCGGACGTCGTCAATCCGAGCAAATTCTCATTCAGCACGCCGCTGGTAATCACCGTCGGAGGAGAAAAACAGGTCGTCTGTCCCGGAACCGATTTGGTGATCGCTTACGAACCAGCCAACGGGCGCGAAATCTGGACAGTGAAATACGACGGCTATTCGGTGGTCCCTCGGCCGATTTACGCGCACGGACTGGTTTACGTCTGCACTGGATGGAGCCCGCCGAACCTGCTCGTCATCCGGCCGGACGGCCGCGGAGACGTCACCGATACGCATGTCCAATGGACATCAACCCGCAACATTCCCAATACGCCGTCGCCATTGATGATCGGCAATGACCTGTACTTCATCAGCGACCGAGGAGTTGCCAGTTGTGTCGACGCGAAAACAGGGACCGTACATTGGCAGCAACGAGTCGGCGGTAACTATTCCGCGTCTCCCGTCTACGCAGACGGTAAAATCTACTTCCAGAGCGAAGACGGCGTAGCAACCGTGATCAAACCGGCAACTCGCTACGTTGAGCTGGCCAAGAATCGGTTTCCCGGCGCCCGCACGCTGGCTTCATACGCCGTTGCCGACTCCGCAATTTTCATCCGGACCGACAAACACCTGTACCGAATCGAACAGCGGTGAGTGGGATTGCCGTCGTCGGTCGAATCTCGTCACGGGCATCGGTCGGTGCATCTGAAAAAATTTTATAAAAAAAGACCCCCGGAACGCTTCCGGGGGTCTGATTCGTTGGACTCAGACGGAGCCAGCCTGACTGTGTTCGATGTCAGTGTCAGTCGAAGAGACCGAACAGGTCGGCCAAAGGGCTGCGTCGTGCAGATCGCAACGGTTTTGCCGGCCGCAGACGCGACGGGAAATAGACCTTCGGATCTGCGGGGGGTGGCATTGGTGCCGGGGCGGCTTTGTTATCCATGGGCGCGGCGGGGGCTGGTCCCTCAGCCTTGTGTGGATCGCTGCCGTAGCCGCTGTCGTACGTGTTACAACAACCACCGACGATACAGTAACCACAAGCCTCCAAAGCTTTCTCGGCCTCTCGGCGAACACTTCTGTCGCAATCGATGAGGGCAGCCTTCAAGGCCGCCACAACTTCCTTGCAGCAGCAGCAGCAGCAGGGATTCTTAACGAGCTGGTCGCCGATTTCATCAGCGGCTTCTTCGCGGATGTCTTCGTCGGCATCGTTGAGGGCGTAGATCATGGCGACCATGATCTACGGATTGCAAACGCAATCGTAGTTGTCACCCAGTTCGTCGATCGCCGCATCCCGATCTCTAGCATAGCAGGCTGTCTGAGATTTGTAGATCAGCTTTGCAATCACGCATGGATCGGTATTGCAGCACTTCGTTTTGCAGCAACATGCTTTCTGGCCGCAGCACTTTTTCGCACAGCAGGTCGGCTTGGGTGCATTGCACTTGGGGGCCGGCTTACAGCACTTCGGGGCGGGTGCACAACATCGGGGTTTGCAGCAAGGCTTGTGTTTTGTGGAGACTTGCCGCTGGTACGTGTGAACTTTGACGTTACACGGTCGGGGAATGGTTTGTTTGCAACATTCTGGCTGACATGACGAGGCACATCCACAACGCTTTCCTGCTCCAAGGCTGTCGAGGCCTTCGAACAGCTCGAGGATGTCGGCTTGCGCCACGGCGGTCAGACCCAGTGTTGCGACGATTGCGCTACAGAATCTGATCCATTTCATAAATCTGGATCTCCTTCCCTTGGGATTCATGTCGTGGTCCATCTTAATATTTGTTCGTCTCGGCGACCAAATTGTTCGTAGGATGAATTCGACTGCTGGGCTGGGATCTTATCGTTTGACCGCGACGCAGTTGTCCGTGTTTTTCCGACCAGCAACATCAGCAAGGTGCCGACGGCGAAAGGGATTTTACCCTAATAGAAGGTGATTTTTCCGGCTCGCCAACAGCACGAGGGGCTTTCCTGTTGCTCACTGAATTTCCTACGAAGCTTGGTTTCTTACTCCCTTCACAGAAGAGCGACGAACGGCTGATCCCTTCTATCGGCGAACCGAAAATATTCCCTTGAACTTCTCAAGTCCTGATTTCATAAAATGGTTACGTCGAATCACACGTCGAGTTGCACGGCCGAATCGCTTAGTCAAAATGAATGTGACCTTTCCGTCTCCCGCTTGGTCCACTTCGACCATTAAGTAAGAAGCTTCGCAAACTGCAGCCATCTGGGTAACGACCGGCGAGCAATCCCAATGTATCAGCTCAGATCAGCCGCATGGTCTGGCGGCAGGGATGATGACAATGGGAGGGGGAGCAGTTCACCTGCTCAGCAGCTCTGATTGGCCGGCTCGAGGGACGGACGATCGGCCTTGGGAAGGACATGTTTCTGAATTAGCTCTTGGCTGAAATTCACGTCGGGAACCAGGCAGGGGTGTTTGTACTGTTCCAAACTACCCCCTAATTTCTGCTGACGCTTCTCGGAAAAGCTGTTCCATGTTCCTTTGGGCAGCGGAATCCATTTCATCTCAGCCAGCCGGCCGGTTTGACGTTTGTCCCGATATTCACAGTTGAGCTTCTGCAGCCGATCGTCGACCATGCGGGCCAGTGATTCGCCGATGTTGGGCGGCCACTCATTCCGCGGTTCGGCAAGCAGTTGGTAGCTGGGAGGCTCGCCCCAGACGGGACAGAGCGTAAAGTCGCCCAGCGAAATTTGCATCCGTTCGAGGCAGCTTCTAACGGCCGTCACCACTTGCGATTCGGAGACCTTCTCGCCGGTCACGTTGGCGATGTGCGCGCCCTTGTGCAGAAACTCAAGCATAGGTGTGGTGTTGTAGAATCCGACACAGGCCACGACGTCGCAGATGTCGTAACGGTACAGACCCGACGACGTTGTCAACAGAATGTAGTACCTTCGCTCCTGCTGAAGCTCATGCGCCGCGAGAATATTTGGGTTCTCCGATGAGTACTCCTCTTCCGGGATAAACTCGAAAAAGTGCGTCGAGAGGTCGAGAATACCGGCGGCAGCGTTGTCCTGCAGCGGAATGGTCATGCGACCTTCGCTGGCCGACAGACCGTGATCCCGCACCGGGACATCTCCGTAAAATCGGCGAAGCGTGTTCAGGTAAGCGCCGGCACTGCCTGCGGACCAAACGGCGAGCACAGCGATCTCGGGCCAGTAGTCGACAGGATACAGGTGTCCGTTTTCTGCGATCAGACGTTCCAGTTGGCGCGCACGGCTGCGATTCCGCCGAAAGATCTGCCAGCGAAGTTTCTGCCGAACCTTGGTCGGAATGTCGTAACGGCTCGAGAGAGTGCCGTCGGCGATGTCGCGAATCAGTTCCTCCCGATCCAAATTGGCCAGCTTGGCAAGATGGATCAGCGTGGCCGGATTGGCGGTGGTGATCAAGGCGACATGCGGATCGGCGACCGCCAGTCGCATGGCGGTATAGTTCTTGGCCGTCGGATCGGCGATTTTGGCGACACTGCCGGGCACGCTGTACATGGTCCGTACAATTGGCTTTTGCATGGCGGCTACCAGACCGCTAATATTTCCACAGGGCGTCCCGCCGGGAGCGCGAAACCGGTCGTAGTCGCTGCTGAACTGCACGATCTTGCGGCTGTTGATGGCAGGATGATCGTCCAGGACGTGAATGCCCCACACCTGCCAGCCGCGTCGGTAGTCGTCGAGGAATTGCTGTGTAATCGGAATATATTTCGACTCCGACGTTGTACCGCTACTTAGCGAGAACATGAGCAGGCGGTTTTTATCTCCCAGTAGAGCCGAATGATCACCCTGTTTCAGCCGTTCGATGTGGGGGCGAAAGAATTCGTAGTCGGCAACGGGCAGGCGACTGCGAAACTGATCGACGCTGCGGATGTCCCCGAGACGGTACTCGCGGCTGAAGCGGCTGTCGGCGTTCAGTTCCAGCAATTTCTGCAGAAGGCTGCGCTGCGTCTGTCGGCAGTCGGAGGTTGCCGCCAGAAACTGACGTGCCTGCCGCCGGACGCTCGCCCGCGGAATCGCCCCCACCGCGGCCCGCAGCCGGTAGAGAATGCGCATGTCCCCAGTCACCCGATCGCCTGTTCCGAATTGATCGAACCTGCAACGTTTTGCGTGCGTCTACAGTCGAACGGAACAGCGCGTGTGACGGCGATTGGCCAATGGAGAAGCAAACTCGCGTGCTTCACCCACGGCAATCGCGTCTGACATCACAGCAGTCAAAAGACGAATCTGTGCAGTCGCGTCCCTACAACTGAGTCAGCACAAGTGAAAGCGGCCCGCTTTCCACCTTGCAGAGACCATTTGGCCTCTGAGAAGAGCACAACCGGCGAATGCCTGACCCAGACTCGCCGAAATCCGAAACCGCCTTCCCGTAACCTGAAAAAGGTAGAAGAGAGTGGGAAAAATGGCTCTCTGACTCCCCAGTTTCAGATCCCTGGAATTTTTGGGATTCTGGGAACCTTCTCTGAACGCCAGCCGAATCAATTGTTTCCCAATTCTTAACTCTCTTCTTCCTTTTTCGTATCGTCCGCCTCTTCGTCCTTAGCTTTCTTCTTTTTCTTTTTCCCGACTGTGTCTTTGACGATGCGGACTTTGGGCAATCCGAGTGGACTTTGATCGTCCTTCCAGAGATCCTCGAACGCCAGCTTCTCGATTCGCTCGTGCCGTTTCAGCACGTTTCGCGACCGGACCAGACGTCCTTTGCGTCGCAAGCTTTTATCGATTGTCACTTCGGGCACTCCCAACTCTGCGGTTTTTCCAGCCCAGGCGAGACCGCCGAGAGGCTTTCAGTTATCATCAGGATCGGACGGCACCAACATCCGTAACGGCCGCCGTGGCCTAAGCTTGGCAATACTAGGCAGAACTCGGCGTGATTGCAACCACGGCCGGGACTCGATCTCAACAACTGTACAAGTTCCGGCTGATTGCGTCGGGCGGTTAAGAAGTGGTTTGCGAAGAGTGAGCGTTGACCGCTTCCTCAACAAATCTAACGCGATCCAAACGTTTGGGAATTGAGAACTTGTGACTCCCGGACAATAATAGTTTCTATCTGGGGACAAGGCGGCGCTGAGGTCGGAACCGGGCCGCAGCGCCGTTCGTATGTTGCTTAGCAAATGACCGGTCCCTACAAATCCAGCAAGTCGATTTGTCAACGAATCCAGCAACAGCTTTCTGTCCGGGGAGGGCGGCATGAGCGATAATGGTGCGACGAAAGATCCGTCGGACTTTCAGTTGCAGAGCTATCGAATCGATCTGACGACCGGAGACGTCCGCAATGAAGTCGTGACCTGTGAAGATTATGAAGACGTATTTGGCGGGATCGCTCGTGGGTTCAAACTTCTGGCAGAGTGTCCCCTAAAAGATCCTTACGATCCGGCGGCTACGCTGCTGATGAATCTCGGCATCCTGAGCGGGACCGACTTCATGACCGGGCTGAGGACCTATTTCCACGCCTATTCGCCGCTCAAAACGTCCTATCGCGGAAAACCGTCAGCGATGTGGTCGGCCGGCAGCGGCAAGTTCGGGACTCACATCCGAAATCTCGGCATCGACGAGATCCTT
>Ga0310123_10004059_pt1 | contig 11165 bp, 12 predicted proteins | sample CB6_AW_1057_MG_FD_203505 | JGI IMG/M metagenome (GOLD analysis project Ga0310123, IMG submission 203505) | Marine microbial communities from Western Arctic Ocean, Canada - CB6_AW_1057 | ecosystem: Environmental > Aquatic > Marine > Oceanic | place: Canada: Western Arctic Ocean | collected...
TTCTCTTCCTTGATGAAATGACATGAGACCCTCCTTAGTCTAAGTGACGATCCACCTAGCCAAGGAAGGTCTCGATGTTGACAACGTTAGACAAGGAAGGTCTCGTTGTCGATGTCAATAAACGGCATCCTAGCAGCGCGTGGCTTGCGCGTCAAGCAGTGTGACATATTTAGGCACCAGGGACGGTGCGATGCCCGAGGTGCGCGCATTGCCAATTTTCCCCGTCGTCGCAACTCGTTGCTACGAAAGCGGAAGTGCCATTCGGGGCTGACCCATGCGAAGCGACTCCCTGTTGGCGAAGGGAGTGTCGACTGGGCCCGTGTGCGCGACGAGCTGACCAAAATCGATTTCACAGGCTGGGCCACTGCCGAAGTCGCTGGCGGTGATCGACAGCGATTGGAGGATGTTGCCAATCGCATGAACCAGGTGCTCGATCTGTAGAACGGATATCGAAAATCAACGACCGTTCCGATGGAGGACAAAGTGCCTCTGATCAACTCTATTTCGAACAACTCACGCCCACGTGGGTCCACAGGCGCAACTTTCACTCATACCGTTTCAAGTAACTCAGTCGGCTGGCACGCAGCGATCCTTGGCCCAAGCGCGCAAGGCCTCCATTTTCTCGCGAGCGATGACGGACAACGTGCGGGTCTTGCTGATCTCGGTCAGCAGGTGCTGGTCAGTCAGCGATTCGCCGTTGCGGAAGGCGAGATACAAGGCGGAAATGACCAGCTGCTCCAATTCCGCACCGCTAAACCCCTCGGTTGCCGCAGCGAGCGCTGGCAGGTCAAATTCCGCCGGGTCACGTTTCCTCCGCCGCAAATGAATGGCAATTATGGTCGTGCGAGCCTCGGCTGTGGGAAGATCGACGAAGAACACCTCGTCGAAACGACCTTTCCTCAGCAGCTCGGGTGGCAGGGCGGAGACATCACTCCGGTGTCCACGATGAAGATTGGATGGCGGTGGTCCTGCATCCAGCCTAACAGGGTCCCAAACATGCGCTTGGACAGCCCGCCGTCCGCGGACGCGGACGCAAAGGCCTTCTCAATTTCATCGATCCATAGCACAACCGGAGCCATCGCTTCGGCCTGCCGCAGGGCCTGACGCAATTGGCTCTCGCTTTCCCCCACAAATTTCTGGTACAGCACACCGGGATCGAGCCGCAACAACGGCAAGGCCCAATCGGCGGCGACAACTTTCGCGCACAGACTCTTGCCACAACCCTGGACGCCGAGCATTAAGACTCCCCGCGGCGTCTCGATACCAAATTCACGCGCCCGGGTCGAAAAACCGTCACGACGGAGCCTCAGCCAATCTTTAAGGTTATTCAACCCACCGATGTCGTCTGGGGAAAAATCCAAGGTGATTGGTTCCAGGCAGCCCACCGACCCCAGCAAATGGCGTTTGGCCTCGATAATTCGCGGGATGTCATCGGCGCCCAATATGTAGTCATCATGAATCGCAGCGCTGATGACACGTTCCGCCTCCCAGCGGTTGAGCCCGCGCAGAATCTGGATAATCTGGTCGAGTGTTGCTTGCGTAACGTTAGCCACGACATCAACGAGCAATTCATCGCGTATCCGTACAAATGTCTCCCTGACAACCCGTTCCAGTTCCTCAAGCGTCGGCAGCTCGATGTCGTAACGGACGACGAGACGGCGGATCTCTGGGGGTAATGGACTGATCCCCACGAGGATCATTGTTGACTGGCAGTTAGCACAATGCGTGTGCAGATCACGCAGCCTACGGCGCACCCAGGAATCGCTGCCATGGGCACCCAGGTCGTGGAATAGATAGACCGCCCGATCCGGATACTGCCCTGCAAAATTCAACACCGAACGTACTTCGTCCGTCACGCTACGTGGCTCAGAATCGGAGGCAACGTTGATCGACTTGTCGGTGCAGGTAAGCCCGTTCGTGACGGTCCACTCGAACAGGGGCCGCGTTAGTTGCTTCGCAACGTCATGAACAAGCTGCCGGGCGCGCCGTTCGTCCGTGGTCTCGATTTCAATTAGCGGATTTCCGGCCCGGATAAGCAAGCTGAGCTGGTCGAACATCGCTGCTGTGCTCGTTGGAAACAAGGGAGTGTTCAGGGGAGACATCCGTCGCGTCCAGTTTAGTTCAGTGCGCCTTTTTTCCAAGGCTGAATCGCGGCTGCATCTGTTGGGGCTGGACCACCAGTGGCTGGCCTTTCGATTCTCTGGCCGCGACATGCGGTTGACTGGCGCGCAAGGACGCATGGTTGAGGAACGATTGGCGTGATGTCACGAAACTCAATCCGTGGCTGGATGGTATCCGATCACCCTAGTCTTGATTCGGTAAAGGCCACCTCCGGCAGTAATAAAAAGCGTGCTTTTTTCAGCGCCGTTGCCAAAGCAGCAGTTTGTGGGTAAATCGGCTGTTTCAATAAAACCGAGTGTTTTGCCTGCGGGTGAAAAGATGTGAATGCCGTGGCGATTCTCCGATCGAACAGCAGCATAGATCCTGCCCTCACTATCCATGGCCATGCCATCCACACCGATCTGATCACCAAAATCAACCAGTACGCGACGTTCGCCCAAAGAGCCGTCGTGCCTTACCGCAAACGCGTTGAGCGTCATGCGGCCTTGTTCGGGGCTCGCTTCAATCTCGGCTTTGGCCGAACCGTTATCGGTTTCCGCGATGTAGATAGTTTTTTGATCCGACGACAGAATGATGCCATTCGGCTTGTCAATCGCTGATGTGGCGATCTGCAGCGTACCGTCCGGATCGAGGCGAAAAACGTCAAAACGGTCCAATTCCATTTCTTCCGGGCCCACGTATTTGGGATCCGTAAAATACACTCGTCCAGCGCGATCGATTACCAGGTCATTCGGTGAGTTAAAACGTTTTCCATTAAACCGGTTGACAATCATTTCGACTTTGCCGTCCGGTTTGAATTCCACCAGGGCCCGATGACCGCTGAGCGGCGATGCGCAGCAACCGATCAACCGACCGTCGCGTGTGAACATCAATCCGTTTCCCATGCCGCTGTCCACGCAGTGCACTGTCGTCTCGGCTGACCTGGGATCGAACTTCATCACTCGCGCCGGGCCCGCATCGAACGGCTGGGCAAAGTCGGAGAAATACATATTGCCATCAGGCCCAGCTGCCACGCCTTCAGTGAAACCGCCTTCTTCCCAAAGCGTTTGCAGGGTTTCACCGTCCGTCAGAATTCGTGGATCCCCTTCGACAACAAGAGTTTGTGCCATGACGGTCGTGCCAAACGACGCGAGAAGCAAGGTTGCGCAAATGGTTGAGTGTGTTATCATCGCTTTGATCTCTTACAGTTAGGCCTAACTCTTATCATTCCCATAGGGTACAAATTCATACATTTACCGACTGGGTGTCAAGCGTCCGACAAGGAGCGCAGAAGCTGAGACGGCGAACTGCTATTAATTGGATGCCGGCGCCGGCCAGTTAAGGTGGTGGTGCAGAAAGTCGTAAGTCTCCTTGCCGTGAATCGTATGGGGGCCGTTGAACCATTCGATCGTGGTGTGGTCGGGAATGCCTAGCCTGGCTGCGTAGAGGCGGCGGACGCGGGCATACTCCCAGGCGACAGTCCAGTCGTCGGCGACGAAATCGTTATGACCACGCTCGACCATGAAAGGTCGCGGAGCGATCAGGGCGGCCATTTCGGCGTAGTTGAAGGTGTGGCCCAAGTTCCATACGAAAATTTCGTATTCGCCCGTGCCCATGTAGCTGCGCGGATTGAGCGTCGATGCGTTCTTGTCGACCCCTTCATTGAAATCGGCAGAGCAAATGGCCAAACAGTAGTCGCTGACCAGCGGAGGTACACGCATGGCCGTCTTTCCCCCGTAACTCAAGCCGTAAAACGCGATGCGATCCACATCGACAAAAGTTAGCGTCTGCAACCAATCGACGATCTGTTGATGCTGGGGCGTGATCAGCGAGAAAAGAGTTTTTCCAATCGTATTCGCCTTGCGCTGCAAGGTCCTAAATCGATCGTCGAAGATGTACAAAATTTGCGGGGCAAAGGTCACGAATCCACGCTCGGCTAAATCGGTGGCGAAGGCTTTGTAGTACTGGTATCTTTCCTCCCCCACGACGCTTGGGCACGGCCATTCAGTCCGTGCTGACAGACGACCACGGGCCGACGCTCGCCGTCAGCAATCCCAGTGGGAACCGTCAACAGGTCGTAAGCGAACAGACCTTCGAACACATCGAGTACGACTTCGTAGCGCGTCCACTTGGGGGACTCAGCGACCAATCGAGTACGGGGATTGGCGGAAAGCAGTTCGAGCTCGAGCCGACCGATGACTTCGTCGTAGAACTCGTCGCGAAACGGCTCGACGGACGCTTGATAGGCGTCAAGGGAAGCCGTATCGAGCTTGCCCCAAAACCGCTCGTCGCGCACGAAATGGCTTTTTCGCAATAGATCCTGCGTGTGACGATCGAGTTCTCGACGCTGTCGCGCCTGTCGCCCGTCATTGGAAGACTCAGGCCCGTCATCGGAAAACTCTTCACCGGAAAACTCTTCACCGGAAAACTCATTCTGCAGGCGACTGACCGCTCCCTGAGATTCAGCGAGCTCCGTGCCCGTCGACAGCATTTGAAGGAAGCGAATGAGCGCCGTGTCGGACCCGGGGGAATTGCTCTGGACGACTGTCAGCCAGCCTGGCGGACTGACATCACCGACAAGTTGGCAAGCTCTGGCCGCTTTTCCCTGAACCTCGTCCAGTGAAGATTTGGTAATCTCGTACGGTGCACCTCGCTCGTTGTCAGCTCGGGGGCGACTGACCTGCGGCGCTGTACCCGTCTCGATCAAAAGGTGTCGAGGCGCAATCATCGTGGCAAGCCCCACGTCACCGTACTCCTTGACCACGGAAAAGACCATGCGATCGACCGGCTGGTTCCACAACTGGTCCAGATTCCCAAACGCGCCGCTCACGGCAATGACATCGATCCGGGGATCGACAGCCCCGGCGTACCAGGCGATCAGCCCACCATCACCCCAGCCAATGACCCCAATCGGGCGATTCGTCGTGCCCTCCGATCGGAACGAGTCAACCAGGGCCAAAACCTTGTTGACCTCATAACCGGTCATCGTCCGCCCCATTTCGTAAGCAGCACGGTGTAACCACTCGCGATGGGAGATGCCATGCTTCCAGATGCTGCGATCGATGAGCCGTGGCACAACGACCCGGCAACCACTCTCGGCCAGTCGTCGCGCAAATTGGGCTTCCGCCGCGAATCCTTTATCGAGACCGCAGAGCTGTTCCGGCGTGACATCGCAGTGTGGGATCGCGATCAGGTTGGCAATCGGCTCTCTATCGGTTGGAGTCAACAACAGGCCTTCACCATGCACGTCGCCGAAAGCCAGCCACTTGACGGCGTAAACGTTGTAGCCATTTCCCCGGGCAATCAGTGCCGACTGTTTGGTCGTGGCGACTAGCGATAAACCGTCCAGCGGCACCCGATCGTCGTGCGGTCCCAGCAGGTGTCGCAGTCGATCGCGATTCGGTTCGACCGATGTTTTGTAAGCCTCGCGAGAGGTGAGATCGCGATGCCAGTACTTTTTGCGATGCTGGGCGGCCCGTTCGAGCTGATCGAGGAGAAAACGATCGGCGACATCGACCAGGTGTGAGGCGATATCGCCAGTCATTTCTAGCGGAGCGGTGCCAGGTAGCTGAGTGGGCTGCGTCTGTTTTGCTGTGGCGGAAGTGGATAGCCCCATCAAAACGCTAAGGAAGGCAAGTTGGATACGCATGAGCAATTCAGAACTCGTTTAATTAGCCATGTCCTCACACGCCGAGCGGCTACCGTTCGGCAATTCGAGCTGCACTTCAAACTGAAGAAAAGGAGGGCACTCGTACCAAACCTTCCGGATCTGTCTCCGTGGGTTAATTTTGTCGAGCCTAAACCAACAAGCGTACATTCTAAGGTCGGAAAATACTATGTAGGTCTTTCCACAGTTCGTAAGCAGAACATATCAGAGAGAAAAACGATTGTGAATGATCTTTCCACCACATAAAATATCGTAATGAGCTCATCCTTTCCATCCTCATTCGGACAAGACGGCTACCTGATTCTGCGCGACAAGGTTCCACGCGATGCGCTCCAAGGCGTCGTCGCCGGAATTGAGCAGGCAGTGGAACGTCGAACCCACGCGCTGTATGACGAAGGCAAGATCACGGACATGTGCACTGACGCCCCATTTCAGACCCGCTGGCAACGCGTCATGCAGCAGGTTGGCGGAGAGCAGCCGCGGCGGAGTTGGGACGACGAAGTGGTTTGCGAGGCATTGTTCGACCTGCTGGCCCACCCTACCCTGCTGGATTCGCTCGAACCGCTCATGGGACGGAGATCGTGGCCACAGGGATCATTGCCGTCCGCCCCAAGATTCCCGGCGACAAGCGGAAGACGGTGCTTTGGCATCAGGACTCGCATTACTTTGGCCAGGACGCTGCCTCGCACCGGATCATCACGGCCTGGCTGCCACTGGTCAACACCGACGAGACCAATGGCTACATGAGGGTCATACCGGGAAGCCACCAGTGGGGTTACCAGCAGGCTGAAATGGATGAGGAGCACCACGCTTACCGTCCCCTGGAAGGTCCGAGTTTGCGAGGAGATGTTGTGGAATGTCCGATGCGCGTCGGTGACGTCCTGATATTCAACAATCTCTTGATGCACTGTTCAGGGGCGAATACCAGCGACCATATCCGCTGGAGCGTCGATTTCCGTTACCTCAGCCCGCAGGTCCAGTTCGAACGACTGCGCGATTTCCTGCCTGGTTTTCTGGCTCGAAGTCGGTCGACGCCCGATACGGTCGATGACTGGCCAACTTGGAAACGGCGCATGGAGAATTTCCGAGAGGCGAGCGCATGAGATTGGGTCCATCCATCATGAAATCGCGGATTGGTTGCTGGGAGGGCGAGGCGCAGACCGCTCAACGGCTCAGCGGGAGCCTCGCCCTGAGGTTTACCCACATCTCACAATAGATATTAAAGAACTGCTAGGAAGTCGACGAAACCCGACGCGGGCCGCGAACCATCAGCCCCCAGTCGTCTGGCGATTTGTGCGTCGCCGGTGAGCGCTCCGCTTGGCGCCGATCTTGGCTGTTGCCCACATCGATGGTGCAGAAATCATCGGCCCGGCGGTAACGCTGGATAAATACGGGCCGCGGCCTGTCCGATCGGTTTGCGGGCGAACCGTGTACCGTCAGTCCGTGAAACAGGATCGCGTCGCCCGCTTTGCCCGTTACCGGTACCGCCTTGTCCCACCACGATTCGTCAGGCAGAGCGAAGCCAGCCCACTGGTCGTCAATGTGCTCGATCGTGCCAAGCTTGTGCGAGCCGGGGACGACGTACAGCGGAGAGTTATCCATATCCACGTCGGTGGCGTAGCTCAACGCGCCGACGGTCGAATGATGCTGGTGCTCAAAGTAATACTCGTCCTGGTGCAGCGACTTGGGCACACCGCTATCCGACTGACGGTAAACACACTGGCCCCATTTCCAGAGTTCGATGTCGGGCCCGAGGATTCGCTCGAGTACGTCGAGCAGCCGGGGATTCAGCAGCGAGTTGAGGAAGGCGGCGCTGACCAGTGCACTGAATTTCAGCGTGTTGACAACCATGCGGCCCGGCTGATCGGGATCTTCGTTGAACAACGATCCGTCCGGCGTGACCCAGCTGCTCGCGTGCTTGTCGGATTTGACCGCCTGAGGAAGCAGAGACTCGGCCTGAGCCAGTATCTCGTCCATATCGCGTAGGACCGGCGCGACGAAAGATTGGCTGAGGCCTCGCATCACGACGGCACCGTGCTCGCGGTAAATCTCGGCTGCCCGCGCTGCGTCATGGTTGTCCACCTCAAGCTGCAGGTCTTCAACGGAGGTGGTGGTCGTCTTGTCAGTCATGTCGTACGTCCCGGGGCTCAATGGGTTAGGATCGGGAACAAAGTAACTGTCGTATTTTCCTGTCCCCTCTCCCGATGGGAGAGGGGACAGCGGAACAGTTATTTTTTTCCCGATCCTTAGCTGCGCGTTGGCATTTCGAGAACGGGTTGATCGTTCTCCTACTGGATGCGTGATAGATACAGCCCTTCCTCGAGCGTTTTCTCATCAGCGTACGAGCCGCGATAGCAGAGGCGTCCGGATGCCCGATTGAGTCGCCGCGTCTCTTCCTTGCGATCAGTGGTGAGCCACCAATGGCCGCCGCAATCCTCGATCACCTCCGTCGCGTGAAACGGTCCCAGGCAATAAAGACCGGTGCCCACGTTAAACGTTTCGCCTCGGCTGTGGACGAACTTCATCGGCGTCGGGTTGACCGCATGCCAGAGGCCCGGACCGCAAGTGAAAAACCTGTGCCACATGCCGTCTCTCGGGACTACGGCGACCGACTCGATGCCCATCGTTCCACGGAGCATGGGTGCCGAGCGAAAGACACAGCCGTGATCCTCGAACGAACGCCAGTCCGTCGTCGACATTAGAGCGACGCAACAATAACCTTCGCGGTCCATGGTAATGTAATAGAGCAGCCAGACACCGTCGTGCAGTTGCAAATGCACATCCTTGCAAGTGGCGCCAGGCAGGGCCCAGTCGGGCGGGCCGAAGATCGGGTTGCCTTCTTCCGGAGTCCATTGCTTCAGATCGTCGGACCACATTAGTGAAAAGCCGACATACCCGTCCTTACCGCGAACTCCGTAGATCATGCCCTACCGTCCGCCGTGCTCGAATGCCCAACCGTTGCTGCGCGTGATCAGGTCATGGTCGCCTTGGACGGGTGGTTTGATGATTTCGGCATATTGAAGATCGAACAGCGATGGACCAACGGCGTGACCGATGCCGGGCTCGACGCAGTTGCTCGCCGCGCCTTCCCAGTCGCCGGCGGCCATGCAATGTGAATAGGCATCCGATCGTGTCAAGTCGCCGGTCACATAGAAAAGGTGCCACTGGCGGCCGTCGTAATAGAAACTGTGATCGACCTGATACGTCCCCTCGGGCGGCGCGTAAATGTGCGTCGCCACATCGTTGAAGGCAAACTCCTGGGAGGCGAACAGTTGCTTATGCAGCGCGAGAAAACGCTCCTCAAATGTCTCGTTGCTCAGCGTTACGCCGAAATCGAGATCGATGGGAATGAAAACTCCTAGTGGATTGCGTAACCAATTGGGGTCAGGCTTACAGAATTCAATTTTTGCCGTTTGCGGTCCCTCGAAGTGGGGGACTGTGTCACGGCAAAAATTGAATTCTGTAAGCCTGACCTCGTCCTGCCTTGACCCGTAAGTTTATACACGTCTTTTGAGTCGTTTTGCGGCAGACTCGGGGGGTTTGGGAGGGAACCCCCAACGAAGTGCTAGGTGGTCGAACATTTTCGAACGCGCCCGCTCGTCTGAGTTTGCGGATTATATCGAGCGTGGAAAATCATAATGGAACGTCTCTTGGCGATTCATTGGGGGGTTCCCCCCCGAACCTCCCGAGTTAGTTTCCCAATCGACAAAGTTTATCTGCAATCCAACGTAGAAGATGCCTACAAACCTAAGCCTTGACCCCGTCCTGCCTAGTCAAACAGAATAGCCGATCACACTCGGGTGCGGCAACTCCACCTGCCTACGGTCGCATGACAGGGCAGATCGTGATACGCTAGTCCGTATCCGTTCATCAAAGCGTGTCCGATGTCGCTACGACATCGTTGGTATCCGACATCCACCCAACAACCCACGCAGATCCTCATGAGCCATTTGATAACCAAGGTTTGCCTGGCTAACTGTATTCTGGCAATTGGCTTGCTCATCAGCTGGTCACAAAACAGTACTTTGGCTTCAGGCGTCAACAGGGCGCGTCCCAACATCGTCTACATACTGGCCGACGATCTGGGCATCGGTGACGTGCGCGCCTTCAACCCCAGGGGTAAAATCTCCACACCCATGATGGATCGGCTGGCGGCCGAAGGCATGCGGTTTACCGACGCCCATTCGGGCTCAGCTGTTTGCACGCCGACGCGTTACGGTGTGCTGACCGGCCGCTACGCATGGCGAACGCGGTTGGCGAAGGGTGTTTGCTGGGGCTACTCGCCGCCGTTGATCGCCGAGGGGCGGACGACCGCTGCTTCGCTGCTGAAAGGTCAGGGGTACAACACGGCATGTGTGGGCAAATGGCACCTCGGTCTGAAGTGGGCGTTGAAAGACCCGCAGAATTTGCCGAGCGACGATCAAGGTGAAAAATGGGACAACATCGACTTTGCCCAGCCGATCGCCGCGGGTCCGAATCAAGTCGGCTTTGACTACTTCTTTGGCAACTCGGCGTCGCTTGACATGGACCCGCACGTGTACATTGAAAACGATCGCGTTACGCGCGTGCCGGACAGGATCGATCCTGGTTCGGGCGGCACAAAGTTCTGGCGGGAAGGCCCGATTGGCGACGACTTCAGGCACATCGAGGTCTTGAACAAGTTGACAGAGAAAGCCGTCGACTACATCAAAACACAAAACGAGGAAAAGCCGTTCTTTCTCTATTTTCCGCTGACCGCACCGCACAAGCCGATCATTCCGACGGCCAAATTCCAAAACCAAAGTGGCTTGAACGAGTGGGGCGACTTTGTGATGCAAGTCGACTGGACGGTGGGACAGGTCATGCGAGCCGTCGAATCACAGGGTCTTGCCGAGAATACGCTACTCATCGTGACCAGCGACAACGGCGCCACGCCGGGCGCCGACTTCGAGACGCTTGGCAGGCACGGGCACGATCCCAGTCACCACTTCCGAGGCCACAAGGCCGATATCTTCGAAGGCGGACACCGCGTGCCGTTCGTGGCGCGTTGGCCAGCTGTGATTGACGCTGGGACGACATCATCACAAACGATTTGCCACACGGATCTGCTCGCTACCGTGGCCGAGATCACGGGCGCTGAATTGCCGCCTGACGCAGGCGAAGACTCAGTAAGCATCCTGCCGCTCTTGAACCAGACGGCCGATGGTCCCGTCCGCGAAGCAACCGTGCACCATTCGATCAACGGCTCATTTGCAATCCGGCGCGGCCATTGGAAGCTCTGCTTGTGTCCAGGCTCTGGAGGTTGGAGCACTCCTTCTCCTGGCGATGCGAAGGAGCAAGGGCTACCCGCCAATCAGCTATTCGATCTCTCGACCGACGTCGCGGAGACTGACAATGTGCAAGCCCAGCAACCTGAGGT
>Ga0310123_10004060_pt1 | contig 11164 bp, 8 predicted proteins | sample CB6_AW_1057_MG_FD_203505 | JGI IMG/M metagenome (GOLD analysis project Ga0310123, IMG submission 203505) | Marine microbial communities from Western Arctic Ocean, Canada - CB6_AW_1057 | ecosystem: Environmental > Aquatic > Marine > Oceanic | place: Canada: Western Arctic Ocean | collected...
CTTGATTTCGCGTTTGATCGGGAGAACCTGGCCAGTACTTTTAGCCACCCGCAACGCGCTTTTTATCGAATAGTAAATAGCTTTCCACAAGGCGTTACAGGTAGCATGACTCTGCAGACACCGTACGCCTGGGAGACCGATTTGAGAGCCGTCCACTTTAAGCTCGCCGAGGGCACCGACCGTAGTGAGCAGTTCGTGATCACTTTGCAGCCAGTCGCCCGTAGCGGTAGGCATCAGGTCTGCGTCCATTTTGATGTTTCCGCTGACCGTATCTATTCGTTCAACCTGTATCGACACCTGGAGCTCGGTTTGAGAGATGTGTCGATCGAGGTCACCACGGATATTGACGAAGACGGTAATCTTGTCGTCTCACAACAGCTTACCAACCAGAACGATCAGGTCGTTAATTTTGACTGTATGTTGTTTGCACCAGAACGTCGCCGGCAGCGCCGCCACATCCTCAATCTGGGCCGAGGACGTAATTCCCAAACGTATATTCTTCCACAGGGCGAGCAACTTATCGGAAAAACGATCTGGCTGCGGGCCGAAGAAATCGGCGGAGCAAGGATGCTGAATCATCAGATTGTCGTCGAGCGGTAGGGTTTAGGGAAGAGGTCTTGTCTGAGTCTTTTAAAGGTGCAGTGACGGCATCTTCACGAATGCCACCGTTGGTCGCAACCATCGTGGAGGATTGTGTGTTCAACGGCCTGACCACCCCCGCGGCTTTGGTCGTGTGGTGGATCAGGTCCGAAGCTAAAATGATACCGTTACCTACCGTTGGTCGCGACAATCGCTATCCATACTGCCGGGTGGGTACCGCGACCGATCCTTAAGATGCCGTCGAACTTAGTCGACCCCCAATCCTCTTCTATTGCTCGGGTGGCAAATCCGTTATCATAGCGGCAGGTTCGGTTGTGGGACGTCCTCGGCCGGCCGTACTTGATCTCACTTCTTCGGAGTTCACCTACGGGAATGTTGCCATGATCGCATCCATCGCTGACGCACTCGTACTATTTGCCCAATTCACCGCTTGGCCCATATTGTTGATCGTCATCGCCGTTGGTATCTGCGTGGGAATAGTGATTTTCGGCATCGTATTTATTATATACGGCAACTTGTGGCTCCAAGCGTACTTCGCCGGCGCCGATGTGACAATCCTCGGCTTGATTGGCATGGGATTCCGACAGGTCAACCCACGGCTCATCGTAAAATCCAAGATCATGGCAGCGCAATCCGGACTGGATATCAGCCGTAAGATTGGCATTAGTACGCCGCGCGTCGAGGCTCATTACTTGGCGGGCGGAAACGTGATGGGCGTGATTCACGCCATCATCGCCGCACACCGCGCGGGCATTGACCTCGATTTCGACCGCGCTGCCGCGATCGACCTGGCCGGTCGCGACGTTCTGGACGCGGTACAAACCAGCGTGCATCCTAAAGTGATTGACTGCCCTGATTCGCATCGCAGTGGCAAGAACACTCTCAGCGCGATAGCCAAAAATGGCGTGGAATTACGCATTCGTGCCCGGGTCACGGTTCGAACCAATCTGTCCCAATTGATCGGGGGTGCCACAGAGGAAACGATCATCGCTCGTGTTGGTGAAAGCATCATCTCGTCAATCGGTTCCTCCGATTCGCATCTCAACGTGCTGGAGAACCCAGACATGATCTCCAAGGCGGTTCTCGACCGCGGACTCGATGCGCAAACTGCCTTCGAAATAGTATCGATCGATATTGCCGACATCGACGTCGGCGAAAATATCGGCGCGCGGCTCCAGGCAGACCAGGCCGAAGCCGACACGCGAAGGGCTCGTGCCACGGCCGAACAACGCCGCGCTGAGGCAATCGCCCAGGAACAGCAAATGAAAGCTAAGGTGGCGCAGAATCGTGCCCAGCTCGTGTTGGCGGAGGCGGAAGTTCCTAGAGCGATGGCCGAAGCGTTTCTCAACGGACATTTCTACGGCGACAGACGAACGAACGAAACCTAAGACTGGCGCGGTATCGTCCGTGCAGCGAACGAATGCCTTCCTCGGAGGGTTCGAGCGTCCTACCGCCGGCTCTGTGGGTGTGTTGGTCCTTCCTCGCGATTGTCAGGCGTGTAGTGCCCTCTGGCCCGACTCGCTGCGACCGGTTGCGAACCGCTCGTGTCTTCCCTCTCGTTATCTCCCGCACAACCGTCATCCTCTCTGTACCGTATTTTGACCCTCTGCTGGGGCTGACGTATAGAAATGATAGAACGCTCGGAGATATTTGGGAATTCTACCGCCTTCGCGGCAGTGTACGCGCCAATTCGGAGCCACCACAACACCATGGAAAACCAGGAACATCGACATACCGATTCCACCTGGAGTGAGGACTTTTCGCACAAATTGATCAAACAGCGTGTGCGTGCGAAAGACTATCTTGCCACTCAACGCAAGCGTTTCGAACAGATCGAAGTTCGGATGACCAACCAGATTGACCGGATTGCGGAACAACTGGCGATCGTCCATGTTCAGTCCAGTCAGGATGCTTCCCAGATTCAACAAGAAACGGGTCGACTACAGACTCGGGCCACACGGCTCGATGAACAGGATGCCCGACTGGCCGGACTGCAGCAGGAACTGGACCAACGGCAGAACGAACTGGATTTATTAGGACCCGACGGCGAGCAAGCTTCCCTGGAACAGAAAAACGTCGAAGCATACCGCAAGCAGCTGGAGACTGACAAGGCAACCGTTGAGCGGCAGTGGCTGGACCTTGAACAGGCACAATCGGACTGGGAACAGCAACGCGAGCAACATCACGACGCTGTCCAACGTTTACGACATCAGGAGGAGGACCTAGTTGCCGAACGAGAGACGCTCGCCCGGCGGCAACAGGAACTCTCCGTTATGGAACAACAATGCGGTCAGGTAGAAGAAACTCTCCGCCAACAGCAAACCGACATCGAGCTGCAGCAACAACAGCTGACAAGGCAAACCGCTGAGTTAGAAAAATGGCGTGAATCCTTCGAGGAGGAACAGGAATCATTCCAGGAACAACGGCAGCAGTTCGCGACAGAAAAGGAGGAATTCAAGAACCAGATTCGCCCCGCGAACCTCGAAGTCAGTGCGCAGTTGCAAAGACAACAATTTGACCTGACCGACGACCAAAACAAACTGTTGGCGCGTAGCGAGAATCTTGACGAAGCCGAACGGCATGTCAAAGCGTTGGAACAGGAATTGATTCAATGTGAACAGGATGGCGCTAAACGCAAACTGCAACTCGAACAGGATCGGGCGCAACTCGCGGAATACCGCACGCAGCTCGAAGATGACGAGCGGAGATGTCGGCAGGACCGTGCACAGCTCGACCAGACTCGCGAACAGCTGCAACAACGTCATGCGGATCTCGAAAGTCGCAGGCAAGACGAACATCGGCAGAAGATCGATCAACTAGAACAACAACAAGCCGAACTAGAAGTCCGGTTGCGGGCAGAGCTTCAAGAGCAACGGGGTCGAGAAGTAGCCGAATTGAATGTGGAACGTGAGCAACTGGATCATCGCTGGCAGCAGCTTATCGACAACGAACATCGCTTCGAGAAACTCGAAACAGAACGGACTCAGCTCGAGCAGGAGCTGGACGATCGGCAGCGCCAGATCGGTCGGGACCGTGCATTCCTGGACGACGAACAGGAATCGTTGAGTCGACAACGCTCCGGGCTGGAGGACGACACCCAAGAGCTCAAACGGCAGCGAAGCGAGATCGTGGCACTACACAAGGATCTTGAACGCCGAAGAACTGAGACAGCCAGTCAACGCCGCCATATTGCCCGGGAACTTAGGGATCGCCGCACACAGCAGCTTGCGGAACTCGAAAAAAAATGCGCCGAACTAAAACTTCAGGCAGAATCTCAAGACAATCACTTGCAGAGTGAACTGCTCGAGATCACGTCCCAACGAGATGCCTTGCAGGATCAGCTCGAAGATGCGCGGTCGCGCTGCGATGAATTCAAGCTGGACAAACAGCAGCTGGTTGAGAACCTCGACGAAAAGTCCGGAGAAACGGATCGGACCGTCGCCGATTTGAAACGCATCACAGCAGAACGAGATGAAGCCCAAGCCGAGTTTGAGAGCCAGGTGGCTGCTTCGCAAGTTGCCTTAAGTGACGCGCATCAGGACCTGGAGGAAGTCCAACAGCAGCTGGTTGCGTGCCGTCAGAAACTTGATCAGAAAGCCTGCGAAACGAACGATTTATGCGAACAATTACAGCATTCATCGGTCGACTCGGCCGCGTTGCGAGAACAAGCGACACGGCTTGAGACTATACGGAGTGAACGTGACGCCCTGCAGACGCGGTTCAACGAGGCGGAACAGCGGTTGGATGCCGCGTTCCAGGGCGGGGTCGCCGGAAGTGATGACAGCGACGACGAGTTGCGGCGGCGGTATGAGCTGGCCATGGACGATCTGCGGGACGTCAAAAGCGAAAACGAACAGCTCCAAAAACAGCTCGCTAACGCTAATTCGACCACGTCCGTAAATGCACCTGACATGTCCGCCGGTAGCTTTGATTGGGAATCTCAAAAGCGTCGGCTGCTGGCACAATTGGACGGTATCGAACCGGACGATTCCACACAGGCCGAGGAAGCGATTCGAATTACCGAAAGAGTTGTCGCGGATAAGGACCGTCAGATCGCCGAAATGAGAGAACAGCTGGAAAAAGACGAGGCGAAATCGATGGAAGAAGTGGCTGTCGGGCCCAATGCTGTCGCGGACATGCTCGACCAGGATGAACTGATACTTCAAGAGCGCGAGAACCTGAAACGTATCCAGGACGAATGGCGCGACAAACTACGTCAGGCTGAAATCGACGTCTCCATCGAACGCGCCAAGATTGCGCGAGAGCGGAGAGAATTGGAAGGCAAGCTTAGTGAATTCGAACTCCAGTGTGGCGAATCGGCTGGCAATGGAAACGATCAGCAAGCCGCTGGCCGGACGAAGGGAGATCGGCGGTGGTTGGCCAAGCTGGGACTAGACGGTCCTGACGACGAGTAGCATGTTGCCAACGCTACACTGAACCGTTTTCCGATGGCAACGTACCAGCATCGGTTCAGATTGAAACTGTCAGAGCGTATGACGTGGCATACGCCGCGGGTACGGACGTGCTTGCGCGGGAGGCAGCTCGGTTTCTGATTCGTGGCGCCACTGCTCACGTTCTTCTTCGGACGCATAATAACGGAGCCAGTCCTCTGGGTTATTCGCTGCGTCAAGACAATCCCAGTGCAGGTAGTTGCGTGGTCGGTCAATCTTTTTCTCGGGCGACGGAAGAATGTCGCGATAGATCAAGCAGTAGAGCTGCCGGTCGGAGAGATGTTCGGTAAAGTCGAGCACGATGCGATAATCGTGGAGTCGGTGAATCACTTCCCAGAGCCGCTGGTGGACTGAATTTTCGTCAAGGGTTTCGGGTGATGGTAATAGCAGTTTGGGGGCGAACCATTGTGAAATGGGAAGCACGGGGGCGCGTTCCCAGGCGAGCATAGAGGCGAGGAACTCATTTTCCGAGGCGGTCGGCATTTGCCGCATGCGCACCAAGTCAAGTGACTCGTCGACGAATGGTTCGAGATCATCCCGCAGCTGCGCGTTCAGCATCAGCTGTTCGACTTCATCAGGTTCTGGATTGGAGGCCTTGACCATCGAAATCTCTTTGTAATCGCATTGTACACTCTGCCCTTAAGTTTGACTTTACCAAGCGAACGTCATACCTCAAGGGCTATGGGGGACCAAAGGGTAAGACTTTTTTCATACCGTAGGGCACGACCGTTACGACCGAAAAACATGAGCCGACACACGTGGAACAACCCGAAAAGTTGACGTGTTTAATCCCATTTGGTAGAGGCTGTTTGCACGGAAACAGGGTATTTGTTCGGTGCCGACCGGTGGTGCTATATTGTGGCGAATGAACCGACTTAGCACCGACGTATCTTGAGTGTTCGGGCGTGTGCAAACCTTGACGAATCTCTGTCCGGAGGAGGTGTACATCCGATTCCCTGCTTCAATACTGTCGAAGTGGACGAACCGTTCTTGAGGTCACTCGAGAAACAAATCCCGCCTTTTTTCCAACGCCGGAATTGATGTCAGTTAATAATCACTACCAGTCTTTGCGGTTTAAAAAGGGGATCTCTAATGATTGCTAAGAACCCTGGTCGGCGCGGCAGCTTCCGAATCTCGAGTCGTAAGGTAAAACGGGCGCGCCGGACGGATTAAATCCGTCATCTACAGATCGAGGCGATTGAAAATCGTGTCGTGCTGGCCGTGGACATGATCACTGAGGATCAGAAGCAGGTATTGATCGGTGGGTTGGATGCCTTGGCTAATTTCGGTGACCGTGTTGTCACGACCAACGAGTTGTCAGCAAGGCTGCCGCTCTTGAGGCGACCGGCCAGCGACGAGTCAGTCGACGTGACGGTCGGGGAGCATTTGGATTCCAATGGCATCCTATTCGCCTTGTTGACCGAACGGGTTGCGACTTATCTGGAATCGAGCCTCAATCCAAACCCCGCAGGCGTATGCGGCCGGCTGTGTTCTTCCGGCTTCGGCTACGCCTCAGCCTCCAGAATACAGCCGATTTACTTAACCCTGATTCTCTCACAAAGACTGGTACAATGACGGGGCGCATTGAATCTGGACAACGCTTTCGGGACGCAGGTTACGGGCGGGCTTGAAGGTGACGATCCTGAAAATCTTTCTCCCGCGTTCAATGACGTCCAGCAGTCGGTGAATTTGTTGGTATCAAGAATCAAATACGTTGAGAACGATGCTCCCGCGACATACGACCCGACAATCACGTTCGATTTCGGCTTTCAACACTTGTTGGACGTATTCGAGTTCGGTCTCCCTTACGTCCCTTGGTCGATACGCTTCCAGGTGATTATCGCTGCCGCGTTTCAACGAATGACCCAAGAACAACCCAATGCGAGACATCGCAATATCGGGAGATAGTGGATTGTTTACCCACTGTGGATTATTCATGTTGCCGTTGGGTTCGGCAAGCATTGGCAACCATCGCACGTTCAATAGTTGTTTGTGCTTGGTTCCTCTATCTGTATTTTTCCCCTGCCGCATGGATGTTCAATAAACCATCAGCCTTTCGAGAACCATGGGCTCATTGCTGCAAATGAAGGGCATAATGATTATGGCAATTGGTGGCGCATCTCTTGATCTGGGGTTATCCGAGCCAATGAGAACGATGGGTGGTCATTTTCCATATGCCTATTTGGGCTCGTCTGGATGGGCGTTTACCTGGTTATCTTCGGAGCGACATGACTGCTGATTCTCGCACGAAATAATTCAGAAAGTGCGGGGGGCCCGAAATCTTGAGCTGTATAATTACCAATTAACGAACGGATGTACCAGAGCGGGAGCTTGCTTTGCTCGACACGGGCATCCTGGACGGTAGGCGGATATAGCACCGCGAGACAGCCATGCGATTCCACCTCGGACCGATTCCGTACTCACCAGAATTCGATCCAGATGAGTTATCGAAGTCACCAAAGGAGCCTTCTCTGTGGCTTAATCAGATCATCGCGATTCCCATTGGTGCTGCTGCGTCACTGCTCGTGGCATTGCTTTGGTTAGTACTAATATTGCGCCAAACGGAGCATGGGAATTGGGGAGCTAGAATACGTGTGCCCTTTTGCATTGTCGCGTTTTCCGTACTGTTTCCACTATGTCGCGTGAAAATTTGAGTGACTAACTTCTGCGCAAATCCTGTCACGTATTTGTGTCCGCATTGTCTTCTGTTGGACGGAATATCGTCAAGAGACTATGTACGATAGCTTGGGGCGTTTTCGCGTTACGTGCCGTGGCATGGTATGTGAACCGTAGTGTCGATCCAGCGCAGATTGAGCCCGATCACGTGTACCGCAACGTCGCGCGTGCCTTTCTGCCAGCGGTCCTTCCGGAGTTGCTGGGAGTCTTTCTGGCGTCACTCCTAGCGTCGCTGACGAGCTCTTTCGATGCTTTCATAATTTCTTCGTCCCGCCTGTTTACCGAGAACATTTACAGGCCTTTAACGTCCGCACGCCATCGATCAAAAAATCCGTCCCGGCAGCGTAGCCCTTTCCTGAGTGCAGTCGAACGGCTAAACTAAAGGATCGAACCACGGGGCGTGGCTCAGCCTGGTAGAGCGCTGCGTTCGGGACGCAGAGGTCGCTGGTTCGAATCCAGTCGCCCCGACTTCGATAAACCTCGGGAAACGCTTTGTTTCTCGGGGTTTGCGTCGTTCTTGGCGTCGCTCGGCTAGTCGTCCGAATTGACCACAATGGACAGCGGTTTGCACCAATTGTCAGATTTTGGTGCAAACGCTGGTGCAAACTGGCGAGCCCCCGCGTTGTCCGTCCCGGTCGCCTTCGCTTCGCCTTGCGTGGCGTCAGGTGTGCCGTCGAGCGAAAGCGTCGGCAACGAATCCAGCGCCCCGTGAACGTCGAGTAGTCGCGGGTCAGTGTAGACGTTCATCGTCAGGTCGATACTCGAATGCCGCATGGCGGCTTGGGCTACCCGCGGCGCAACGCCGGCTTTGCTTAGGTGCGTTCCGAACGTATGCCGCAAGGCGTGAACGTCCACCGTCCGGCCGCGGTCGTCTTTTTTGGGAACACCGGCAAACTTCAAGTCGCGGTCGAGAATCCGACACAAGCTGGCCGGCACGTTGAATACGGCCGATTCCGGCGGCAGCTCGTCGGGTATGTCCGTCCCCGTTGCTCTCGCATCGGATTGCCTATTCACAAGGCGAGCGTCGAGCCATTGCCGCAGCTCGGTCGCCAGGTCCGGCCGCAGCGGAATGTCGGCGCCTCGCCGGCTTTTGTCATCTGTAGCGTCGAGCACAGCGAACTGCAGCGGTCCATCGAGTTTCAATTGCCCAACAGTGAGCGAAGCGAGTTCCGACATGCGCAGCCCGGTCAGCAGATACGTCTTGTAAATCAGCGCCCGCTCTCGGCCGAGCCATTCAAGTTCGATTCGCCGGCCTTCGTTCACTTTGGCTATTGCTTTGCCTTTGTTTGGCCCACGGCGAATCGTCATTGCATCTTGCAGCGGTCGCCGGCGTGCGGCATCGAGTAGTCGGGTCAACTCGTCCTCGGTCAGCGCTCGCCGCTTTCGGCGACAGTCGGCCCTGGCGTCGGCTTTCGGCACGTCCGATAGCGGATTGGTCAAAAGCCGGCTTGTCTTGACGCACCAATTCGCAAAGCCAATCCAAGCTTCCCGGTAGCCGTTGCGAGCGCCGGCCGACATTCCTTCCCGTTGGCGGTCGAGTAACCAGCGTTCAACGCCCGAAGCGGACAAGTCTGCCAGTCGAGCAAAACCGCAGTCGGCGGCAACACGGCGAAGACGTGAACGGGTGTTGTCGATTCTCGCCGAATGAACGTCTTTTGCGGTTTGGTGGTCGATATAGGCGGCGAAATGGGTGTCCAGCGGCGTTGCCTGGTGGTCGCCAATCCGATCCTCGTTGGGAGTCAGGATTTTTGCTTTGACTTTCTCGGCTCGACCGGTCAAATCTCGCAACACCGACATCGCGCCGTCTTTCGTCCGGCATCCGGTGGCGACTTCGCGAATAATGCGCTGTCCGTCTCGGTATTTCGCGGTGTACGTCGCGGCCTGAATGACAATTCGGTCGGTTCCGTCTCGGCCCGTCGTTACGGCCACCGTTCGGTTCTTGCCGCGGCCGTCTTTCCAACGTGCGAGCCGTTTGCCTTTGCGGGTGATTATTTCCGCATTCACCGGAAGCGGCTTTGTCGCGGTCTTTTTGAATACGCTTGCCATCATTTTGCCTTTCGTCGGCTCGACGATTTCAGTTCCAGTTGGAAGTAGGAGGCTAGCTTGTCGGCAATATCGAGTCGCAAGGATCGTTCGCCGCGCAGGAATCGCATGATGCTCTGCCGCTTTACCCCGGTCGCCTGCTCCAGGGTCAACAGGGGCAGTTCACTATCCACGATTCTCTGCCGCAGCGATTCAGTCATTGTCTTCGTTTGTTTACTTACCATAATGTAACAGTTGTCACACCTCTTGGATATGTCAGATATCGGAAAAATACAATCAGACTTCTGCGTAAATGCTCTCACCCTTGCCGGAATACGCCTCGTAGACATGTTCGTAGACAACCGCAATCTTGGTGTCGTACAGTTCCTTGGAATATGGCTGCTCCGGTAAGTTGTCCAACTCGTTGCGGATCGATACCCACACCGCCGCACGGGTCCGCTGGTGTTTCCGCCAATCCAGCACCAGCTTCTCACGCTTAAGCTTCTCCAGCAGATCCTTGGCAACCTGCTTGACCTTTTTCTCTTCTTTCTCAGTCAGCTCAATGCCAGGCTTGGTCAGCAGGTCAAACATCGTCAGTTCTTCCTCCGAGAGGCCCTCGGACAGACCTCGCTTCTCCTCCTCGTTTAGCGACTGGCTAAACTCGACCAACCGCTTGAAGAACTCCTCGATGTTCACGCTGCCGGTGTTGTACTCGTCGATCATCTTCTGGAACTTCTCCAGGTAGTCCGTGCGGGTGCGATTCAGTCGCACCATGGTGTGTACCTTGGCGTGAACCTATTGCCGCAAGAGAGCCGCTTCCATGCGCTTATGCCCGGAAGCGGCAAATTTCTTCCGCAATGTTTCAAAATCTATCTGGCTCAAGTCGACTACCTGCTTCGCCCTGTCGACGTCGATCACGTAGCCCTCGGCGGCTATGGATCGGTCCAGCAAGTCTTCCACCTCCTTCATCACATTCGAGATATCCACCTCCGGCGGCCTCAATGCGTGGTTGCGGGCCAGGTGGGCGATGGCCAGGCAGAGCGGCGTTAGTTCGCCTGCGTCATGGTCCGGCAGAATCGCCTTGTAGAGTCGGCCAACCGTGGCAGCAAGGCTACGGAACTGGGTTTTGACATCGTCACTGACCAACAGGCAGTTGACCGCCTCATCAATGAGTTTGACGCGCTTAAAGTTAGGGGGGGATTCGGGGATCTTCGTCAGATCAAACTGCTGGTCACTACAGAACGCCACGGTCTCGGCAATCGCTTCCCGCAGCAGTTCTACCAACTCGGACTTTGGATTCGCTGGCTTGCCCCCCTTCTTACCCTTTTCCTTGGTAGGCTTGCCGTAGATGGCCAACGCCTTGTTGAGATTCTTGAAGACCCCGATGTAATCGACGATGGTGCCACATTCTTTTT
>Ga0310123_10004061_pt1 | contig 11163 bp, 12 predicted proteins | sample CB6_AW_1057_MG_FD_203505 | JGI IMG/M metagenome (GOLD analysis project Ga0310123, IMG submission 203505) | Marine microbial communities from Western Arctic Ocean, Canada - CB6_AW_1057 | ecosystem: Environmental > Aquatic > Marine > Oceanic | place: Canada: Western Arctic Ocean | collected...
CGCACCTAAAGAATACAGTCATGCCAAAAAACCACATAAGAATTCGCCTCAAGGCATACGATCACAGGGTGATCGACCAGTCGGCCGGGGACATCGTCGAGACGGTCAAGCGCACCGGCGCACAGGTCGCCGGCCCGATCCCGTTGCCCACCCGCATCGAGCGTTTCACCGTGGGCCGCTCCCCTCACGTCGACAAGAAAGCGCAGGAAACGTTTGAGCAGCGCACCCACAAGCGGTTGATCGATATTATGGAACCCACCGCCAAGACAGTGGACGAATTGAAAAAGTTGAACCTGCCCGCAGGCGTCGACATCACCATCAAAATTTAAGGAACCATGGTTGGATTGTTAGGAAAAAAACTGGGCCAAACACGGGTTTACACCGAGGACGGCAGATCCGTGAGCGTCACCATCGTGCAGGCTGGCCCCAACCAGGTGCTGCAACGCAAGACCACCGACAGGGACGGCTACGAGTCCGTTCAGCTTGGCTTCGACGGGCAAAAGGAACACCGGTTGAGCTTGGCCAAGCGCGGCCATCTCAAGGCACATAACGGCGAGGAAAACTACAAGCCGCGTTCGCCCGGCCGCACCGTCAAGGGCAAGGCCCGCTTGGCCAACCGCAAGGGTTGGGACGCTCGCGCCATCACCCCGATTCGCCGCATCAAGGAATTTCGTGACTTCTCTCTCGACGTCAACCCCGGCGACTCGATCGGTGCCGACGTGTTCGAGGCCGGCGATTACGTCGACGTGATCGGCAAGAGCAAGGGCCGCGGTTTTCAGGGCGTGGTTAAGCGCTGGAACTTCGGCGGCGGTAGCGCTTCCCACGGTTCCGGCGGATGGCGGCGCCGACCCGGTTCGATCGGGGCAGGGTCAACACCCGGCCACGTCATCAAGGGCAAACAAATGCCCGGCCACATGGGGCAGGCCAGCCGTACGGTTCAAAACCTCGAGATCATCCAGGTGCAGGCCGACGACAACCTGCTGCTCGTCAAGGGAGCCATCCCCGGCGCCAACGGCGACTACGTCGTCATTCGCGAGTCCAAGAAAAAGCCGAAGAAAACCAAGTAAGAGGCAGCAGAGGATTTAAAAATGAAAGTAGCAATCAAGGACACCAACGGCGCGGACAAGGGCGAGCAGAAGGCCACGTTCACACTTGTGGATGACGATAAGGGCAACCAAGCCGTCCACGAGGCGGTCGTCGCCTACAACGCCGCCCAGCGCTCCGGCAACGCCTGCACCAAGACGGTCGCCGAGGTCGCCGGCACCGGCGCAAAACCGTGGCGCCAAAAAGGCACCGGCCGCGCCCGCGTCGGTTACAGGCGCAACCCCATCTGGCGTGGCGGCGGCGTGGCGCACGGCCCCAAGCCCCGCGTTTACATCAAGAAACTCAACAAGAAGGTTCGCGATCTCGCTGTGCGCAAGGCGTTCACCGAGCGCGTCAAGGACGGCCAGGTCGTCATCCTCGACGGCTTGAAACTCGACAAGCCGGCCACCGCAGAACTGGCCAAGACCCTCAATGCGCTGGGCATCGATCCTGGGAAACCGGTCACTGCCAAGTTCAAGAGCGCCGTGCTGGTCACCGGTGAGGCTGACAACAACATCGCCCTGTCCGCACGCAACATCGCGCGCGTTCGCTCCACCACAAGCGACACGCTGACCACCTACGAGATTCTCTGGCCCGACGTCCTGGTTTTCACCACGGACGGGTACGAGAAATTTGAAGAACGCCTCAACAATTAACCCAGCATGAGCCCCTTTGATGTAATCAAGACCGTGCGCCTGACCGAGAAGGTCATGGCCGTCCAGGAGCGCAACGACGCAACTGCCGAGCGACTGGGCAAGAAGACCCGACAGCAGATTCACCTCGTTGCCGACCCGCGCGCCACCAAGAACGACATTCGTGATGCCGTGCAAACTTTATGGTCGGTCAAGGTCGATCGTGTGAATACCATGAACGTAACCGGTCGCCTGCGCCGCAAGCGCACCCGCCACGAGGGTCGCACAGCGCGCTGGAAGAAAGCCATCGTCACCCTCAAGGTCGGCAACCAAATCACGCTCACCTAGCCCGATCGCGCAAAAGATTTGCCAAGCGGGAGCCGTTGCCGGTTCCCGTTTTTTTGTGTCACGCCTGGCCAGGCTCTTGGCCGATTTCGTCGTGCCTGGCTGTGAATGCCATTGACACCGGTCGGGCCGCTCCATAGAAATTGCGGTGTTCCACACCAGGCTGCGCTTGGCGGATTAACGCACATATAATATGAAAAAAACAATGGCATGCGTGGCGGCAGGATTGCTCCTCGCCGGTGCGGCGACCGAACCTTCGGCAACCGCTGCGAAGAAAAAAAACAAGGGTTCTGTGAAAAAAGAAGCATTCGGAAAAACCAAGGACGGCAAAGCAGTCGAAGCCTACACGCTGCTCAACAAAAACGGCCTCAAGGCCAGAATCATCACCTACGGGGCGATGCTCACCGAGATGCATGTGCCGGACAAAGACGGCACATTGGGCGACGTCGTGCTGGGCCACGATAACCTTGAAAGCTACCTCGACGGCCACCCTTACTTTGGCGTGACAACCGGTCGGGTGGCCAACCGCATCGCCAAGGGCAAGTTCATTCTCGACGGGAAGGAATACACCTTGGCCATCAACAACGATCCCAATCATCTGCATGGCGGCACCGAGGGAATCGACAAAAAAGTTTGGTCCGCCCGCGTGAGCAGGGGCAAGGCCGGCCCGGCGGTTGCCTTCAGCTACACGAGCCCGGACGGCGAGGAAGGTTACCCCGGCAGCCTGAAGATGAAGGTCACCTACACGCTCACCAACGATGACGAACTGCGAATCGACTACCTCGCCACCACCGACAAGGCGACCCCGGTAAACCTCACCAACCACGCCTACTGGAATCTCGCCGGCAAGGGCACGATCCTCGATCACGTCCTGCACATAAACGCCGATCATTACACGCCGGTGGACGCTACCGGTATTCCGACCGGGGAAATCCTGAAGGTCGACGACGTGATGAGCTTCATCAAGCCGACCGCCATCGGCGCGCGTATCGACAAACTCACCGGCGAGCCGGGCGGTTACGATCACAACTACTGCCTCAATAAGAAAGAGTTCGGCAGGTTGAGTTTGGCGGCGCGAGTTGAGGAATCGACCTCGGGTCGTGTGATCGAGATTTTCACCACCGAGCCGGGCATCCAGTTTTACACCGGCAACTACCTCGATGGCACCGAGGTGGGCAAGGGAGGGCAACAGTACGAGTTCCGCAACGCACTTTGCCTGGAGACACAACACTTCCCGGATTCCATCAATCATCCGCAGTTCCCGAACACCGTGCTGCGTCAGAAGCAAAAATACACGCATACCACCATCCACAAATTCAGCGTGAAATAATTTCGCACGAACAATTTGAACTGAAACCCCGCCAGCCAGGCGGGGTTTCTCATTTAGCTGTCAGCCTGTTCCTGGTTGAAGGCGACCGCGTCCTCGTAGCGCACGCCATCGCCACCGAAGATGTCCAGCGCGGAGCCGATTGTGAGGTGCACCCGCCCTTGGCCAAGCTCGGTCACCCGCCGCAGATCGTCCATCGACCCTGCGCCGCCGGCGTACGTCGCCGGGACCGGCGAGTGCGCGGCAAGCAACTCCACCAGCGTCTCGTCGATCCCTTGGCCAAGTCCCTCGACGTCGACGCCGTGAATGAGGAATTCGTCGCACCGCTTGGCCAAGCTGCCCAGTGTGTCGGCGTTCACGCGCAGCTCGGTGAAGGTTTGCCAGCGATCGGTCACGACGAAGTGTTCGTCGCCGCGCCGCCGGCAACTCAGATCCAGCACGAGCCGAGCTTGGCCAACTGCTTGGCCAAGCTGCTTAAGTCGATCCTCATCGAGTTTGCCGTCGCGAAACAGCCACGAGGTAACGATCACGTGCGACGCCCCGGCGTCGATCCACTCAGCGGCATTATCCGCCGTGACGCCGCCGCCGACCTGTAGGCCTCCCGGCCAGGCGGCGAGTGCCTCGCGGGCGGCATCGTCATTGCCTTGGCCCAGCTTGATCACGTGGCCGCCGCGCAGGTTGTCGCGACGGTACAGCTCCGCATACCAAGCGGGCGGTTTTTCAGAGACGAAGTTGGTGCGCAGGGCGCCCGGCCGGGCGTCGTCGATGGAGCTCCCGACGATCTGTTTCACCCTGCCTTCATGCAGGTCAATGCACGGCCTGAACACGCGGCGAGCGTACGGCCGCTTGGCCAGGCGGTCGAGTTTCGGTGGCGGCAATTCATCAAAAAGGCGCGAGTCGCGGCGCGGTTTGCCGTATGATTCCCGGCGTGGATGCCAACCGACAGATTCGCAACATCGCCCTGAGCGGCTTCATGGGCTGCGGCAAAACCGCCGTGGGCAGGATAGTCGCCAAGGTTGCCGGCTTTGAGTTTCTCGATACCGACCAGTTCATCGAGGAGCACGTTGGAAAGTCCATCCCGCGGATTTTCGAGGAGCATGGCGAGGAAACCTTCCGCCGGTACGAGCGCGAGGTGGTCGTGCGGCTGGCCGAGCGCGAGAACACCGTCATCGCCACCGGCGGCGGCCTTTTGGTGGATGCCGAAAACATGGACACCATGAAGCAATACGCGATGGTGTTCTGCCTGTGGGCCTCGCCGGAATCGATCTGGCGTCGCGTCAAGGGGCAGTCGCATCGGCCGCTGCTCAACACCGACAACCCGAAACAGCGCATCATCGACCTGCTCGAGGAACGCAAACCGGCGTATAGCCGCTCCGACATGCTTATCAACACCGAGTACCGCTCCGCAAGGGACGTCGCCAACCTGATCCTCAGCCAGTTTCGCCAGGCGACATGAAGGCGGCCATCCGCCAGCACGCACTCGACCTGGGCTTCGACGACTGCCGCGTCACCACCGCCGCCCCGCCGGAGAGCGCGGGACAATTCCTGAAATGGCTCCAGGGCCAACGCCACGGCACGATGGGCTGGATGGAGCGCAACGCTTCCAGGCGCATCGACCCGCAACTCGTCCTCGACGGCGCCCGGTCGGTCATCACGCTGGCGGCGAGCTACGATAGTGGCAACGGCGAACAGACTGGGTCAGGCCGTGGCGTCATCGCCCGGTACGCCCGATACGCGGATTATCACGACGCACTTGCCCAGGCGCTTGGCCAACTGACCGAGCGCGTTCAGTCGCTTGCCGGCGAGGATGCCCGCTCGCTTTGGTACGTGGACACCGGGCCGATCCTCGAGCGCGACCTTGGCCAACGCGCCGGCCTTGGATTCATCGGCAAACACACGAACCTCATCAGCCGACGGCTCGGCAACTGGTTTTTCATTTCCGAAATCCTCACCACCGCCGGGCTGGAGCCGGACGAGCCGGAGCGCAACCACTGCGGCAAATGCACGAGCTGCATCGACGCCTGCCCGACCGGGGCAATCACCGCGCCGTTCCAGCTCGACGCGCGCCGCTGCATTTCCTACCTGACCATCGAGCTGAAGGGCTCGATCCCGGAGGAGTACCGCCCGGCGATAGGCAACCGGATTTACGGCTGCGACGACTGCCTCGACGCCTGTCCGTGGAACCGCTTCGCCGGCGAGGGTCGCTTGATGGCGCCGCACCGGCGCGACGACCTTGGCCAAGCCGACTTGATCGAGTTGCTGTCGCTGGACGACGACGGTTTCCGGGCCAAGTTTCGCGGCACGCCGATGCAGCGAACCAAGCGCCGGGGCGTGTTGCGAAACGTCTGTGTGGCGCTGGGCAACGTCGGCGACGCCTTGGCGATCCCGCCGCTCGAGCGAGCCGCCGCCGACCCCGAGCCGCTGATCGCCGAGCACGCCCAATGGGCCCTTGGCCAAGTGCGGCAGCGTTGCGGAGTGAGTTAACGGCACTTTGCCCGTTTTTTACGGGTTGCAATCGGACTGTCGAGGGGTATCTTCTCCCGCCGTGACGCCAAAGGCTCCCCATTTAGCCGGGCTGTTTTGCGTAGTGCTGCTTGGTCTGGTCGGGGCCGGGTGCCAGACGATGCAGCAGGTTGATTGGGAGGGGCGCGTCGGCCAGTTCAGTTACGAACAGGCCGTGGCGGAACTCGGCCAGCCGACCGGGGAAACAAAACTCCCGGGCGGCATGCGCCGGGACGAGTGGATTACCAACACGGGCATCTCGACGGGCCGCGTGCTGGTCGGGGCCGGTTACCAACGCCGGACAATGAGCGTGGTGCCGATGGATCCGACGGAGATTCATCGGTTGCGCGACCGGTATCTGCGGCTGACTTTTGACAAGGCGGGGCGACTGGTTGCCTCGGAAAACGGAACGAAGACAGGAGATTAAAATGAAGACAAACAGAACGAGGGGTTTTACGTTGATCGAGTTGCTGGTGGTGATTGCCATCATCGCGATCCTGGCCAGTTTGCTGCTGCCGGCGCTGGCCAAGGCCAAAAGCCAGGCGCACCAGAGCATTTGCCTGAACAACTTCAAGCAGCTCGGCATCATGATGCAATTGTATGCGGACGACAATGAGGACAGCGTTGTGCATAATGGCAACGGACAAATACGCCTGACCTGGGTGGGTGGTGTTTTTTCCAGCCGGCCGGAGGATGCCGGTAAGCCGGAGATGCTGATCGATAAGAGGCTTTCGCTGTTCGGCCAGTACATCAAGACCACGGGCATTTACCGCTGTCCCTCCGACAAAAGCACCGTCATCGTGAGGGACCCTATTTCAAAGAGGATGACCCCAAAGCCGCGCCTGCGCAGCTACTCACTCAACAGCTTTGTCGGCTGGGACACGAATACCCGAGCCGCAGGCGAACCGGCCTATCGGAACCAGCCTGACACGCGTTACCAGAGTTACCTCAAGATGTCCGATTCCGCAAAGGGACCTTCAGAACTGTTCACCTTTATCGAGGTGCATCCGGTGAGCCTGTGCCGGCCTTTTTTTGGTCATCACATGAATCAAAGTTTTTATCATGTGCCGGCCGGCTACCACAACGGTAGGGCGGCGCTGGGATATATTGATGGCGGTGCACGGGTTCATAAGTGGATGGATCCCCAAACCAACCAATTGATGACAAGGACCGATGAAGCTCACTGGGGCGGTCACAGCCACGGAAATGCACGCAACAAGGATGTTATCTGGCTGCAGGAACGGGCGACCGTTATCAAAGGCCGGCGGCGCTAGTTTTCATTCTCCAGTCGACGAAATTTTCGCAGTAAATCCACCGCGTTGCCTGAACTAGGGCGCGGCAGTTCCATCCACTCAAGCAGCTTGGCTGCAGCATCTTCGGCCTCCACCGGGCTGTGGATTTCATCCCGTGCGAAGTTCAGGAATTTCATCAGCCGGAAGGCGTTGAACCAGCGGAAAAACCGCTTGCGAAACGCGCCCAAGTCGCCCGAGTTGGCCCGGATTTCCGTCACGACCGAACCGATAAACGCCTCCCCCAAAAACCGGGCCATCGCCTCGGGCGGAGCATCGCTTGGCCGGCCGGTTTCCCACAGCGCCCCCACTTGGCCAAGCAGCCACTGCGCGTCGCGATAAGCTTGCAGCGGATAGGTCGCCAACCTGCCGTTGGCCACGTAGTCGCCGATCGCCTTGCCGGTGCCGAACGGCACGCGATCGGACAGGCGCGGCGAGGGGTGAACAGTGACGCCGGTCAGCTCCGTCACTTGGCCAAGCCAACTGATTTTCTGCAGGAAATAAAAATCCTCCCCGGCTTGGCGACGGTTCATCCCACCCTGTTTCACGTAGGCCCAGGCACGAACCGCCATTGCCGAGCCGATGGTGTGAAAGGCGTACGGGAAACCGATGAACTTCTGCGCCAGCACGTGATAGCGAAGGTGCAGTTCGTAGGCGGCGATTCCGTCGAACACCGCCTGGCCGGGCGTTGTATCGCCGAAGCCAAGCGCGGCCCATTCGCCGGCGTCAAGCGGATGCTCGAAGTGGATGCTGCAACCGGGCGCATCCGGCTGTACGGCGAAGTGCGACTCGATGCCGGTGAAGTAATTGGCCGAGCAACGGCAGTCGGCGTCGTAGCAGACGAGCAGACCGTCCTCCGCCTGGCCAATGTCGGCAAACCGCCGCAGCGCCTCGTCCATCCCGATCTTACGCGCCTGGCCAACGCCGGCGTGCCTCGGTGGCAGATCGGGCAATTGCAGCAAGTGGATGGGCAGCCAAGCGTTGCCGCGCTCGCTCAGCCAGTCGGTGGCTTGGCCGAGGGTGTCCTGATTTTGACGAGCCACCGCCGGCGAATCTTTTTCGGAGCCGTTGATGACAACGATCACCTCCGCCTGGCCAAGCGGCGGCTCGCAGTTGGCCAAGCGCTCCAGTGCGCCGACAAGATCCGGCTCGTCATGGCAGGGTATGACGACGACCATCCGCAGGCCGTGGTGCGGCTTGGCCTTGATCAACCGTGGGCCGGCCGATTTCCGCAGGTACTGTTCGTGAGATGCAGCCACTTGGCGTCTGGCCAATCTGGCGTCTGGTGGCCGCTCGTTCAATGGAATACGACGGTGGCGGGAGGGGCTGGCTCCCCGAGCCGGCCGGGTGCGGCGGATGGCTGGGCATTGATGAATATTCTTGGTGGCATTCCTGCCTCCCCGGCGTCACGTTTCTCACGGAACTTTTCCACTTATGAAAACGATCAGATTCATTGTTCTGTTCGCCGTCGCGATTGGCCACGCCGCGATCGCGCACGCGGAGTTTCGCGCCGGGATAGCGGTGCGGGTGGTCACGCCGGAGCCGTTGCTGCCGGTGTCCGGCGGCGTTGGGCCGTCCAATCCGGTCACCAAAAAACACGGCGACCTCACAGTGCGGGCGATGGTGCTCGAGAACGGCGGCACGCGGGTGGCGTTCGTCAGCACGGACTTTCTCGGCTTCCCCGCCGCGCTGGGTGACCGCGTGCGGCGGCAGGTCAAGGCCATTCCGGCCGCGCATATTTTGATCGGCGCGACGCACACGCACAGTGCGCCCGACTGCTACGGCTTCCCCAACGGCAGGGGCGGCACCGACGCGGATCTCGAGTATCTCAACTTCGTCTGCAACAAAGCCGCCGAGGCGATCAACGAGGCGGTCGCCGGGCTGCAACCGGCGTCGCTCCGGATCGCCACCGGCAAGGCCAACGGGAAGATTGCCTACAACTATTACGCGCCGCAACTGTACGACCCGCGTTGCAACGTGATGCAGGCGATCGGTCGCGACGGCAAGCCGTTCGCCACGCTGGTCAACTATGCCATCCACCCCGAGGTGCTTGGCTCGAGCCAGGGCGTCCTCAGTCCGGACATGGTCGGGCCGCTGTATGATCGCCTCGCGGCGAGCGGCGGCGGCACCGGTATTTTCATGAACGGCGCGCAAGGGGGAATGGTCACCGCTGACGTTCGCGGGCCGGACGGCAAAGACGTGCAAACTTGGGACGAGTGCCGCCGTATCGGCCACCTGCTCGCCGATGAGGCGCTGCGGATTGTCCGTGGCTCGGTCGCGCAAAAAAATCCGAAAATTCATTGCGCTTGGCGGGACGTGACGCTCCCAGTCGACTCGCCGATGCTGTTGGCCCTCTTGAAAATGTCGCCGCTGAAACTGGCCAAGCCGGATGAAAAAACGATCACCACCCGTGTCAATTTGGTGCATGTCGGCGACGCGCAGATTCTCACCATCCCCGGCGAGGCGCTGCCGAACATCGGCTACTACCTCAAGCGCAAAATGAAGGGGCAACACAATTTCCTGTTCGGCCTGACCAACGACGCACTGGGCTACATTTTGGCCAAGGAGGACTGGAACAGTTTCGAGCGTTACGATTACGTCACCCGCACCAGCCTCGGCGAATCAACCGCCGAGATTCTCATCCGCGAATCGCTGAGCCTCGTCGAGGAGGCCGCTGCCAAGTAGCCGCTTTAACCGAGGCCGATTTCCGACAGGCGCTTGGCCAGGAATTCTCCCGCCGTCCAGCTTGGGAAATCCGCCTCGCCACTTGTGCGCTCGATGCAGGCTGGCAATGGCGTCAGGTCGGTGTCCTTTGTCGGGTGCATGAAAAACGGCATCGACAAACGGCGCTTGGCCAGGTCGGGCGGGTTCACCACGCGATGCATCGTGCTGCGGAACTGGCCGTTGGTCAGGTTGGCCATCATGTCGCATGAATCGACGATCAATTGGTTCGGCTTGGCCTCGATCGCCACCCAGTCGCCGTCCGGCGCCTGTAACTCCAGCCCGCCCTCGGTTGCCTGGATCAGCAGCGTGATGAAGTTGATATCCTGATGCGCTGAGGCGCGCGCCGCCGAGTCGGTACTTTGCTCGATCGGCGGATAGTGAATCACGCGCAAAATGCTGTCGCTGCCCTCGGCGAGGCGCGGCAGATGATCCGTCTCCAGGCCGAGGTACTCGCTGCACGCGCCGAGCAGAGCCATGCCGATGCCCTCGAGTTGGCGATACAGCCCGCCGATTGCCTCACGAAACTCCCCCGGTTCGCTTGGCCAAATGTTGGGCGGCAGCGATTCGCTCCCTTCGCGGCCGATCTGGAAAAACTCCTTCAAGTCCGGCTGGGTATTGTCCTTGGCGTGCTCGCGCCCGAACTCGGTGAACCCGCGCTGCCCGTTCGACTCCGGCCGGTGGTAGGCGAGCTTGGTTTGCTCCGGCAACGTAAAAAAAGTCTCTGCCACCCGGTAACAGTCGGCGATCTGTTCGGGCGAGATGCCGTGATCCTCGACAATGAAAAAACCGGACTGTTCCAGCGCCTGGCCGATGGCTCGCACCGAGTCCGAGCGGTGGGCCGATGAGTCCAGTGATTGGAGTGAAATTGTGGGGATCGAGATATCGGCCATGTTGCTGGGCAATCCAACGATCGCCCGCCGCAAATGTCAAAGACTACGTTGCCGGTTTTTCGTTTCAAATTTGTTGGGTTGCCTTAAAACTCCTGCGACGTGCAACCGGCATCCCGCACCCCTTGGTGGCTTTGGCCGAACCTGCTCAACCTCGACTCGCCGCTGCTTGCGGTGATTTGGCAGGAACAGTTCGCCCGGATCGCCGACGTGTCGCTGGGGTGGGGCGAGCGCGTGCTGCTCTTCTGCTGCACGTGGCTCGTTTACTGCGCCGACCGCGCGCTGGACGCGGCCGAGTCGGGCGGACAAACGGAGAGCGCGCGGCACGCGATTCAACTGCAGGGGAAACCAATCTGGCTGGGCGTCTCCGCTGC
>Ga0310123_10004067_pt1 | contig 11160 bp, 13 predicted proteins | sample CB6_AW_1057_MG_FD_203505 | JGI IMG/M metagenome (GOLD analysis project Ga0310123, IMG submission 203505) | Marine microbial communities from Western Arctic Ocean, Canada - CB6_AW_1057 | ecosystem: Environmental > Aquatic > Marine > Oceanic | place: Canada: Western Arctic Ocean | collected...
ATAGCCAGATCCGGTCGCGGACGTAGGAGACGTCGGCGCGAGGCGGGACCGGCCGCTGCTCCAGCGTGTCCCCGCACCGGGGGCAGTCGCTGCGACCGGCTGCGAGTGCGCGCTCGAGCGCCTTCCGCTCTGCGACTGAGAAGTGGTCGGGCATGGGGGCAGGATACGCTCCGTTGCCGCCCCTAGGCGACCGCTGTAAGGTTGTTCGCCCGCCTTGGGTGGCGCGGATCCAGACGACGGAGGAATGTGGCGAAGGAAGCGATCGAGATCGAAGGTACGGTGAGAGAGGTGCTGCCCAACGCGACCTTCCGGGTGGAGCTCGAGAATGGCCACGAGATCCTGGCCTATCTCTCCGGCAAGATGCGCCAACACTATATTCGCGTGCTGGAGGGGGATCGGGTGAAGGTCGAGCTGTCCCCCTACGATCTCACCCGCGGCCGCGTGACCTATCGCTACAAGTAGTCTCCCAACACACATTCGCGTTCGAGCATTCGTCTGCCCGACTGGGTGAGTCATGCTTGCGCGTGTCCGTTCGCGCGGCGCCTCACCCGGTCCTGATCGGCGAGAGCCCGGCGCTCCGCGAGCTCCGCCGCACGGTGGAGCTCGCGGCGGCGACCGACGTGCCGGTGCTGCTGCTCGGGGAGACCGGGACCGGGAAGAGTCTGGTCGCGCGGCTCGTCCACACGCGCGGCCCGCGCCGGGAGCGTCCCTTCGTCGCGATCAACTGCGCCGCGCTCCCGGAGTCGCTCTTCGAGTCCGAGCTGTTCGGCCACCGGAAGGGGGCGTCCACCGGTGCGCATGAGGATAGGGCCGGACTGCTCGAGACCGGCCACCGGGGCACCGTCCTGCTCGACGAGGTCGGCGACCTGCCGGGCGCGCAGCAGGCGAAGCTCCTCACCGTACTTGAGGAGGGCGAGGTGCGGCCGGTGGGTGCGCGCCGCCCGGTCGCGGTGGACGTGCGGATCGTATCCGCCACCTCCTCCCCCCTCGAGCGCCGGATCGAGGAGCGGAGCTTCCGGATCGATCTCTATCACCGGCTGGCTCTGCTCACCCTACGATTGCCTCCGCTGCGCGAGCGCCCCTCTGACGTTCCGCTGCTGGCCGCGCACTTCCTGCGCGGTGCGTCGCGGCGCCATCGGCTACCGACGCCGCGGCTCGAACAAGCCACGCTCGCAGTGCTGGCGGCGCACCCCTGACTGGGGAACGTGCGGGAGTTCGCGCACGCGCTCGAGGCCGCGCTCATTCTGAGCGGAGCGGAAGGCGGAGGGGAGGGGCGCGCGCGCGCGCTCCAGCAGGTCCTCGGCGCGCGCGCCGGCGACGAGCTGACGACGGAGCGGGCGGCGGGCGCCAGGTCGATGGACGGTGCGCCGCGCTACTCCTTCTACGGGAGCAACGCCGAAGCGCGGACGCGGATCCGCTCCGCGCTCGCCCGCTGCCGCGGCAACCGGACCCGCGCCGCCCGTGAGCTGGGAATGTCGCGCAACACCATGCGGGACCGGATCAGCCGCTACGGGCTCTGACGCGCGCCGCCCGGGACGGCGCGCGGCGGGACAGCGCGCGGGCTCCGCAGGCGCGCGGCTTGCGGACCGCCGGGGGCGCCGGTAAGTAGGCGGGGCCATTCCGGGTGACGCATGGGGGCGGGGCGCCGAGCGATGCTCAACTACATTTGGGCCGGTCTGATCGTCGCGAGCCTCGTCTTCGCGGGGATCTCGGACGCCCGCGACCTCGCGCGCGACCCGTACCGGAACGCCCAGCCGCTGCCCCTCGAGCTAGCGTTCCCGGAGGGATACGATCCCGCCGCGCGCCAGCAGGCGGTCGAGATTCGCATCGATCCCGAGGAATACAGCCGCTTCTACGGAACGGACGCACGTCCGGAGCCGAGCTACGCCGGCCGGCTCGTCCTGATCGAGGAAGGGCACCTGCTCCGCTTCGACCCGAGTGCCTCTCTCCCCGAGCCGCTCGCGACCGTCGCGGGCGTGTCCCGCTCGAACGAGGACGAGCTGCAGGGGACCCTCGTGCGCTTCGAGGAGCCGGGAGCCGCGGGTCTTCCTCCCACCGGTACGGCGGCCGACCCCGTCCCGACTGCCTCCGCCGCCGTCCGCTTCGAGCCGGTCCGCTTCCTCAAGCTGACCGCGATTTCCGCCGCTGCGCTCGACTTCGCGACCACGGCCGCCGAGATCGCGCTCGGGCTGGTCGGCGTGCTCGCGCTCTTCCTCGGGATGCTCAAGATCGCCGAGGCGGCCGGGGTCATCCACGCGCTCGTGAGGCTGGTGCAGCCGGTGCTGCGCCCCCTCTTCCCCGACATCCCGGCGGACCACCCCGCGCTGGGGATGATCACGCTCAACCTGGCCGCCAACATCTTCGGCCTCGGCAACGCGGCCACCCCCTTCGGCATCAAGGCGATGGAGGAGCTGCAGACGCTCAACCCGAGCGAGGACACCGCGACCAACGCGATGGTGACCTTCCTCGCGATTAACACGGCGAGCGTCCAGCTGGTGCCGCCGGTGCTGCTGATCGCACTGATGGGGCTGGGGATCAACGAGCTGATCTTCCCGATCATCGCGACCACCGGGCTCAGCCTGATCATCGCGATCGCGGCCGCCCGCTTCTACCAACGGCTCCCCGGCGCGCGCGCAACCGACCCGCAGGGGCCGGGCGCGCCCGCCTCCCCCTCCACGGAGGCCTAGCCGTGGACGCGCTCCGCACCGCGATCGGCGTCCTTTCGGTCTTCGTGATCCCACTAATTCTAGTGGGCTTCCCGCTGTACGGGCTCTACAAGCGGGTCCCGGTCTACGAGAGCTTCGTGGAGGGCGCGAAGGAGGGGTTCGCCGTCGCGGTTCGCATCATCCCGTACCTGGTCGCGATCCTGTTCGCGATCGCGATGTTCCGCGAGAGCGGCGCGATGGACTTCCTGGTGAGCGCGCTCTCTCCGGTGCTGGCTGTGATCGGCTTCCCGGCCGAGGTGCTGCCGATGGCGATCGTCCGGTCGCTCACGGGCTCGGGATCGGCCGGCCTCGTCGTCGACATGATCAGCGAGTACGGCGAGGATTCGATTTTCGTGAAGATGGCGGCAGTCATGTTCGGCTCGAGCGAGACCACGTTTTACGTGATCGCCGTCTACTTCGGCGCGGTGAACATCAAGCGGACCCGGCACGCGGTGGCGGCCGGGCTCACCGCCGACCTGGCGGCCGCGCTGATCGCCGTCTGGCTGGTGCGGCTCATCTACGGCTGAGCTTCTCCCGGATGCACTATCACCTGATCGGTATCGCGGGGACGGCCATGGCCTCCCTGGCGGGGCTGCTCCGCGAGAAGGGACATCGGGTCTCGGGCTCCGACCAGGGGGTCTATCCCCCCATGTCGGACATGCTCGACGAGCTGGGGATCGAGTACACCCGGAGCTTCGATCCGAAGCATCTGGAGCCCGCGCCGGACCTCGTCGTCGTCGGGAACGCGATCAGCCGCGGCAACCCCGAGCTTGAGGCGACCCTCGACCTGGGGCTGCGCTACACGTCCAGCGCCGCGACCATCAAGGACGAGTTCCTCTGGGGGAAGCACGTGCTCGCGGTGGCGGGCACGCACGGGAAGACGACGACCGGCGCGATTTTGGCTTGGCTGCTGGAAAGCGCCGGGATGAGCCCGTCCTTTCTGGTGGGGGGGCTGCTCGAGAACTTTGGCCGCTCCTTCCGTCTCACCGACTCCGAGCTCTTCGTGATCGAGGCCGACGAGTACGATGCGGCCTTCTTCGACAAGGGCCCCAAGATGTGGCACTACCTCCCGCGCACGGCAGTGGTGACCGGGGTCGAGTTCGACCACGCGGACATCTATCGCGACGAGATGGCGTACCGCTTTGCCTTCGAGCGCTTCATCAATCTGGTGCCCAGGAACGGCACGCTGGTGGTCGGCTGGGAGACGGCGGCCGCGCGCGAGCTGTCGGAGCGTTCGTTCGCGCCGGTGTGGTCGTGTGGGCTCGAGAAGCGCGACGGAGGTGGGCACCCGCGGTGGCAGGCGCGCGGGGTCGAGTACCAGCAGGACGGAACCGTCTTCGAGGTATGGCAGGACGCGCGGCGCCGCGGCTCGATCGAAACCCCGCTCACCGGCGCGTTCAACACGCGAAACTGTCTGGCCGCGATCGCCGCCGCGAGTGCGGCGGGCGCGAACTGGGAGGGGATCGCCCGCGGTCTCCGGACCTTCCAGAGCGTGCGGCGGCGGATGGAGGTGCGGGGCGAGGTGCGCGGCGTCACCGTCATCGACGACTTCGCGCACCACCCGACGGCTGTGCGCGAGACGATCGCCGCGGTGCACCAGCGCTTCGGCGGGCGCCGGGTGATCGCGATCTTCGAGCCGAGGAGCTACACGTCACAGCGGCGGGAATTCCAGGAGCCCTACCGGCGCGCCCTGGCGGCGGCTGAGAGGGTGGTGGTCGGCGGGCTCTTCCGGCCCGAGCGGTACGACGAGGCGACCGGGCTGGATCCGGGCGAGTTGGCCGAATTGCTGCGCGGGGACGGCGTGGCCGCGGACTACATCCCAGACGTCGATCAGATCGTCGCCACGGTGGTGCCCGAGGCCCGCGCGGGGGACGTCCTGCTGGTCATGTCCAACGGATCCTTCGGGGGGATCCACGACCAGCTGCTGGAGGCGTTGCGGGGAGGAGCGGAGGATCGCGGGTTCAGCCAGTAGCTCGCCTTGATCATCAGGATGTTGTCGGGGTGCAGGTCGAACAGGTCGGCGACGTCGCGGCCGAGCCGGAAGTTCCCGACCCCCGCCGCGGACGGGTCCCTTGAACGCCGTGGGAAGCCCCTGCTGCTCAGCAGCCGATCGCCGTTCCACCCCGGCGGGGATCGGCAATCCCCTCGAGGGTGCCGTCGGGGCGGCGCCGGATCGCCTCCACGTCGCCCGCCAGCTCGTCGCGCGCGGCGAGCCGGTGGCCCATCGCGCGCAGCGTCTCCATCACCTCGTCGGGGAGGCCTCCCGGCTCGTACGAGATCTGGTCGGGGAGGTGTTGGTGATGGACGCGGGGCGCGAGCACCGCCTGGGCCAGTCCCATCCCGTGGTCGACCAGGTTGGACAGCACCTGGAACACCGTCGTGATGATGGAGGAGCCGCCCGGCGTGCCGATCACCAGGAAGAGGCCGCCGTCCGGACCAAGCACGATCGTCGGCGTCATCGCGGAGAGCATCCTCTTGCCCGGTGCGATCGCGTTGGCCTTCCCCTGCACCAGGCCGAACTGGTTCGCCATCCCGGGCTTCGCGGTGAAGTCGTCCATGTCGTTGTTGAGCACGACTCCGGCGCCGTCGACCACCACCATGCTTCCGTACCAGGAGTTGATCGTGGTGGTGAGCGAGACGGCGCCCCCGAAGGGATCCACCACCGACAGGTGGGTCGTGTGCTCGCTCTCGCGACGGTACGCCTCCACGCCGGGGGCGATGTCTGCGGAAGGGGTCGCGCGCTCGAGCGAAAGGCCGCGCCCATGCCACGTCGCGTATGCGGGATCGAGCAGTACGTCGAGCGGCATGTCGGCGAAGTCGGGATCCGTGAGGTAATGGTTCCTATCCGCGTACGCTCGCCGCCACGTCTCCGCCATGAGGTGCACGTGCGCCGCGCCGTGCCATTCCATGTCACGCACCGCATATCCCTCGAGCATCCCGCAGATCTGGGCGAGCACAACTCCGCCCGAGGAGGGCGGTGACATCGAGAGCACCGCGTAGCCCCGGTAGCGTGTGCGCACGGGCTGGCGCCACACGCTCCGGTAGCCCGTCAGGTCCGCGTGCGTGAGCAGGCCGCCGTGGCGCTTCATCTCCGCGACGATCAGATCCGCGGTCTCGCCCCCGTAGAACCCGTCGGCCCCGCGGTCGCGGATCCGCTCGAGCGTGGCCGCGAGCTCCGGCTGCCGGAACACGTCGCCCCTGCTCGGCAGAGCACCCCCGGGGAGGAAGACCCGGGCGCTCGGCGGGAAGCGCCTGAGCCCACTCACCACGTCGCGACCGTAGGAGTGGATGCACCGCTCGGTCACCACGAAGCCGCCCGCGAGATCGATAGCGGGCCCGAGCAGCTCGGCCCACGGACGGGACCCGAAGTGGCGGTGCGCATCCCAGAGTCCACGGACCGTTCCGGGCACGGCGACCGAGCGGTGGCCAATCACGGATTCCTCGGTCACCGCGCCGTGCTCGTCCAGGTACATCTCGCGGGTGGCGCCCGCCGGTGCCGTTGTCCGGTGATCGTGCGCGGCGACCGTGCCGTCCGCCGTGCGGAGGACGAGAAAGCCGCCGCCGCCCACGTTTCCCGCCTCCGGGTTCACTACCGCCAGGGCGAAGGAGGTGGCGACGGCCGCGTCGACAGCGTTGCCTCCGGCCTCGAGCACGCCCGCGCCCACCTGGCTCGCGTACCGATCCGTCGTGGCAATCATGCCGCGCGTGGCGGTGACCGCGGCCGCGTGCGCCGGGTAGCGCCAGGAGGCAGGCCAATTGCTTGGCCCGGTGCGGCCGGTCACGTGCGGCTCGCCCGTTCCCAAGCGTCCAGGTGCGCGAGCAGGTAGTCGATCGAGAAGGTGTGTCGGGTACGGTCGCCCTCGCGCCGAAACACCACCTGCGACCACCCCCGCATCCCGATCGGCTTGAGCCACTCGGTCATCAGTTCGGAGAGCGTGAAGTGCTCCGCCACACGCGTTTCGAGGGCGGTCTGCCAGGAGTCGATTCGGAACGGCTTGCCATCCACCACGCTCAGGAAGCGATTGCGCACGTGCACGCGCGAAGATGCCTTGAGGCGTCCTTCCGCGATGGCTGTGACGGCCCCGAGCAGCACGGGCACCTTGATCGTGCTCGCGGCGTGGAACCAGCGCTCGGCCTGGTATTCCCAGGCGGTGAGGTGATGGTAGTCGTAGAACGCGACGGCCACCGCTTCGGCGCTGGCCGCCTGGCCCGCGTCCATGATGCGGCGGCGCAGACTTAGGGCTTCGGTCAAGCTGAGCTCGGGTCGGTGGTGGGCGCGTGCCGGTCGCGGGTGCAGAGGACGTTCCCGCGGGCCGGGGGCTGAAGCTCGAATCCTAGGTTGTTCGCAGGCCACCGAAAGCCCGAGCTTGCTGGATCCGCTCCAGCGGACGGGATCCACACGCAGACGGCGGGAGGTCGTGGATGGGGATGGCCAGGAGTCCGGGGGCGGCGACGCAGCGGGCGCGTGCGCTCCTGCCCCGCGCCCTGCGCACGGGTGCGCGGGTGGCGCTGGTCGCGCCAGCGGGTCCGCTCGGGGCCGGGCGGATCGAGCGCTCCCGCGCGCGCTGCGAGGAGCTAGGGCTCGAGCCGGTGGTGTTTCCGGCCGCCGCGTCGCGCCACCGCTTCCTGGCGGGCACGGACGCAGAGCGGCTCGCGGACCTCCAGGCCGCCTTCGACGACCGGTCGATCGATGCGGTCTGGGCGCTGCGCGGGGGCTACGGCACCGTCCGCATCCTGGACCGCCTCGATCTGGCCCGTCAGCGCGACGCGCCGATTCCCTTCATCGGCTTCAGTGACAACACGACCTTGCACGCGCGCCACGTCGAGCTGGGCGTGGTCTCCTTCCACGGTCCGCACCCGGGCGCCGATTTCCCGCCCGAGACGGCCGAAGCATTCCGCCGCGTCCTCTTTCACCCGACCGCCGCTGGCGGGCTCCCGGTCCGCGCGAGCGATCCGGCCCCGCGCACGCTCGTGGGCGGACGGGCCGAGGGCCCGCTGATCGGGGGCAACCTGGCCGTGCTGGCGTCGCTTTGCGGAACCGCGCACGTGCCGTGGGCCGAGGGGCGGATCCTGTTCCTCGAGGACGTGGCGGAGCCGGCCTACCGGTTGGATCGCATGCTCCTCCAGCTCGAGCGGAGCGGGATGCTGCGCGGGGTCGCGGGGGTGGCGTTCGGCCGCTTCACGGAGGGGCCGGACGAGGATCCCCACCCAGTCGCCGACGTGCTGCGAGAGACGGCCGAGCGGCTCCGGGTACCGGCGGTGGCCGACCTCCCCTTCGGCCACGTGGAGCACAACTGGACGCTGCCCGTGGGCGTGTGCGCGACGCTCGACGGGAACGCGGCGACCCTCACGATCACGGAGCCGGCTGTCGTGGGCTGAGCGGCCTCGCGACCGCGCCCCGCGCTGCCACCTCCTCCTCCGCGCGCATGATGCGCAGCATGTTCTCGCCAGCGATCTTGCCCAGCTCCGCGTCGCCCCAACCCCGCCGGGACAGTGCGGATGTGCTCGCGCCATACGTTCACCACATCGCTTACTGCATCGCCCGCTCCACGGCCCCGAGCAGTGTGCGCGGCGACCGCACCTCTAATGCGCGGCCGTTTAGGAACACGGCGGGGACCGCGGCCACCTCGGCGGCGCGCCCCAGCGCGAGATCGTCTGTGAGCCGCTCCGTCGCCGCGCGCTCCTGCGCGCAGCGTTCCATCGTGCGTTGCTGGAGCCCGAGCGAGTGCGCGAGCGCGGCGAGCGCCGGGGCCCGGTCCACGCCATGCGGAGCTCGCGAGCAGCGCGTCGTGCATCTCCCATCCCCGTCCGGCCCATGCCGCGCAGATCGCCCAGGCGGCGGCGCGCCGTGCGCGGCGATGCGGCGCGAGGGGAAAGTGTCGGATCTCCAGCCGCCGCCGGCCCAGGCGCGGAGCCGCGGGCCCAGCTCACGTTCGAGCGCGGCGCACCCGACGCATTCGTAATCGCTGAAGATCACCACGCGCGGGGCTCCAGCGGCGGGGCCGAGGGTGAGCGTGGGCGGGGCGGAAACGGGAAGCGGAAGAGACTGATGCGGCGCCCCGCGGGCGGCGGCACCGCGAAGCACGGCGGCCGCGGCGGCGAGCAAGAGCGCGACGACTGCCGCCCGCGCCCATGCACTCACGGCGGTGCTCACGGCCAGCCTCCCGCGTCGAACTGATAGAGCCGGTCCTGGCTCACGACGTACAGACTGCCATCGTGGAGCGTCGCGTGGCTCGCGCTCCACAGAATCTTGCGCGCGGGCTCGGCGCGGGGGAGCGGGAGCAGATGGGCGGTCCACGTCGCCGGGTCGATCAGGAGCCCCCAGTGGTCCGGCAGCGAGAACGGCACGAGCAGCAGCCCCCGATCGTCCGTTGAGATGTGCTTCGTGGCCGGCGACGACACGAACGCGGCGGCGCGCGCCCCCCACCGCTCCATCTCCTTGACGCGCCGGCGGAGCAGCACGTCGCGGAAGGGCTCGGGCAGGAGACGGAGGTCGAGGAGCTCTCCAGCGGAATCGTACGCGGCCAGCCCGAGCACTGCCCCGTCCAGCACGTAGACCGGTCCGCCCGGCGGCGCCACGATGAACGCGCCCGCCGGCAGATAGGTGAGCGGGTCCGACCGGGCGAGCCGCGCCAGGACCTCTGGGATGCGCGCGTGCCCGTCCCCGTTCCGGTTCGTGTAGTAGCTGTCGCGTCCTTGGGCGGCGAAGATCTCCCCGTCCAGCGCGGCGACGTAGGTGGGCACGCCGACGGCGTGGATCCCTTGCACGCTGGCACTGAATCTCGCGGGCGGCCATGTCCGTATGGGCCTGTGTGCGCCGCCCATATGGTACGTCGCCCGGCCCCCCGGACGTGAGGACGAAATGCGGACTCTCCTAGACCTGCTGATCGCGGGCTTGGCCCTGCTGCTCGGGCTCAAGCTACTCGCGTTGCTCGTGCTGCCCCTGCTCGGACTGATCACGCTCGCGATCAAGCTCGCCGTCATCGCCGCGGTCGCCTACTTCCTGTACGCGCTCGTTCGCGGCAAGAAGCGCGAGCAGCAAGTGTAACGGGATCGGACGGCTCCCTCTTCGCGGCGCGCGGAGCCCGATCGCACGGAGCGCACGCGTTCCGCACGGTCCACGCGCGTCATCCGAAAGCCGTCAAACGTTTCTCGCACGCAGACGCGTGCGACTCTCTTGACGCCCTCCGAGGTCACTCTTACCGTTGATTGGCTTGTCACCCCGGGGTGCCGAAAGGGCTTGTTTTACGCGGTGTTCGGGGGTCTCGCCGCTTCCGAGTCGCGGTGTCGGAAGCATGCGTTGCCGTCCGATAGCGGCTGAGGCCGCACGTCTCCCCCACCTTCTTGATGAGGAGCGCAGCAGATGAACAAGTCCGATCTCGTGGACTCTCTCGCGGACAAGACCGGGATCACCAGGGCGGATGCATCCCGCACTGTGGACGCGCTCTTCAGCACGGACGACGGGATTATTTCCCGTGCGCTGAGGAAGGGTGACCGCGTGCAGATCACCGGCTTCGGCACGTTCGAGGCGAGGAAGCGGAAGGCTCGCACCGGTCGCAATCCACGCACCGGCGAGAGCATCAAGATCGCCGCTTCTAAGTCCCCGAGCTTCCGGGCCGGGAAGGGCCTGAAGGACGGCATCCGCTAAGCCATACCCGCCCGGCGCGGCCGGACACCACCCGTCCCGGAGCACCGGACCGGCCGGGAGAGCCGGATCCACGAGAGAGGCTTGTGAGGAGGGGGCCGCACCCAGGGTGCGGCCCCCTCCTCGCGCTAGCGCTCGTATCAGCCGCCGTCGCGCCGGTGCCTGCCGGTCGCGCGACCACCTTGGCTCTTGGTCCGCGTGCCCGCGCGCTTGGCACCCTGTGGAGCACCGCGGTCGTAGTCCGCGCGCACGCTCCGCCCGCGCACGGTGACCCCGTTGAGCGCCCGGATCACGCGCTCCGCGATCGGCTCCTGCACCTCCACGATCGAGAAGGTGTCGCGAATCTCGATCCGGCCGATCTGCGATCCCTCGACGCCGGCCTCTCCAGTGATTGCCCCAACGATGTCGCGGGGGCCGGCGCCGTCGCGCTCGCCCAGACTCAGGTAGAGCCGCACGAACGGCACCGGCGCGGGGGCTGCGGCCGCGCGCTTGATCGCTGACCCACGCGCCGGTGCGGCTCCCGCCCGCGCGTCCGGTGTGGCGGTCGGGGCTGGGGCCGATCCCGCGGGCTCGGCGGCGCGCAGCAGCGAGACCGCCGCGGCCGCTACCTCGGTGCCGCCGCGCCGCTCGAGCAGCGGCTCGAGCGCGACCAGCCAAGGTGCCAGGTCGCTCCCATCGATCACCGCCTCGAGCCGTGCGGCCAGCGCGTCCAGCTCGCCGCGCGCGGTGCTAGCGACCGGAGGCGGGAAGGGCACGATGCGATAGCCCGCGCGCTTTGCGACGTCGCGCAAGTGCGGCATCTCGCGCGGA
>Ga0310123_10004068_pt1 | contig 11157 bp, 1 predicted proteins | sample CB6_AW_1057_MG_FD_203505 | JGI IMG/M metagenome (GOLD analysis project Ga0310123, IMG submission 203505) | Marine microbial communities from Western Arctic Ocean, Canada - CB6_AW_1057 | ecosystem: Environmental > Aquatic > Marine > Oceanic | place: Canada: Western Arctic Ocean | collected...
TCGGAGGCATTTCTTTCTTATCCGGCTATCACCGCAGGAACCTCGTTTCGATCGATACGCAATTTACCTGCGTGTACTCACATGGATCACTGATTTGCATTCGTCGATCACTACGACTTCCAGTAGATGTTTTAGGTGGGAGATTCCGATTTTGTCCAATAGAACCGGCGGTATATGCCTGTAGTTCAACCGTACGCACAGTACGTAATCGCCGGTGCAGTCCGGCAGACGAACAGGATAGTCTCGTCCAACCGTGGCTAACGGCGGCAGGCTGCCTTTCGAAACCCGTAAATCCATCGGTCGGCCAAACGTTGCCGAAGTCCGTCTGGGCGGTCGTAAGATGTTTAAAGGCTCCAGATGCCGGTTGACTGGGATTATGACCGAACGCTCGGTCCCTTTGTTCGTCAACGCGACGAATTTGCTTTGAAAGTTCAACAAGTGGCGGTCACGTTTCAATGTTCCAGCTTCAACTTGATGGCTATGCTCGTTCACCAAATCACCATTGAAATCCAAGTGCCCGGACTGAAATACTGGCTGGTTGTGTGGGTCTAGCAGGGTAACCTCGACCCACACTTGCCGTTCGGCAGTGAATCCGGTGGGGAAATTGTGTCCGGAGATCTTGCTGATCACGTCGACATGGATTTTGATACGACTACCTGCCTGGGCCGTCCATGGTGCCCGAACTGCAATTTCGGCGGCATTTCTGAGAAGTTCGAAGCGTTTCTGATCGGCAATACGTAAGTGTTGGCGATTCTTGCGTCGCAATTTATCAAGTGTTCGTTTTTGATAGGGCGTCAATTTGTCCTCGTGCCGATAGTCGATCTCGTACATCCAATCCAACTTGTGCGGGAATTCGGTGTCGGGCAGCAGCGAGTAATCTGGGCCGGCGAAAGTGTGGTCAGACAGCGGTCTGAGTGGGATCAATTCCGGATCGACTCCCGGTACGGTGGCGGCTCGACCTAACGGACGCTCCTCATCAGCAATCGGCACGCCCTGGACCGGTCCCATGTGGCATTGTTGGCAGGTGATTCCTTGACGGGCTGCGGGGCTGTTTTGCCATTCGGAATACGCTTCTTCGAGACGCACTCCGCGTGGACTGGTAACATCATGACATGTACCGCAGAACGCCGAAGTCTTGATCGAGTTGCTATGGTGTGAAATGTGAGAGCGTTCCCGGTGTGAGACCGGATCTTCAAACGGTCCGTACATACAACTTTCAAGGAGCTTGCCTGGGACGATCGCACGCCGCGTGTTGGCTTTGTAATATGGCCGAGCCACTCGGTGACAAACGACACATGTCACGCCTTCCATGGACAAACGCGACCGATGAACGTTGCGACGCGAACCGTTCTCGCCCAGTGTGGTCCCCAGCGGAGTGTGGCATCGTGAGCAAAAGGTACCAATGGTTCCACTGGTTCGTTCGATTAACGTTAAATTAAACGCTTGGAAAATTGGGCTGTGCTGAGCGTACGCGTGCATCGACCGAGACCACTGTTCGTACTGGCGCGGATGACAAGCACGGCACTCTTTGGCCGACGGGAAGTCGATTTCTAACAACGGTCGCGGTCCGTGGTGGTGCGGCTTGTGTTTGTGCGCACCATTGCGAATCCAGCGTTTGATCGTCTCAATCTGATTGCCCGTTAGCCAATCTTGGTCCTGATCTTTCGGCGGCATTTGTGGTTCATCTGGGCTGTCGGAATCTTCGACATTTAAATGGTTCCAATTGACCTGTCGCCAAAAGAGAGACTCTTTCGGTTTGCCCGGCACGACATACGGTATGCCTTCCTCGTCGGTGCCGCTGACGATTTGTTCATAGCTCGTAAGATCGGGATGGTCCGTATTCGGTCTATGGCAGCCAATACATTTCGCTGACACGATCAGATATACATCAGGCCAATCTGGGTCGAACGGATGATCGACCTTCCGCACCGTGTACGGTGCGGCAACCAACTCCGACGCAGTTTGTCGGCTCAGGCACCAGAAAGGTCCGGCGAAAAGAAAGACGAGAGAACCAAATAGAGAATAACAGTATCGAGAAGCGCGTCATCGTCGCGTTCTAGGTGCAGGTGATTCGAGCAGGCGCATTGAGTACGACGCATTCAACGCATACAGGTGTAATGATCGGAAGATGCGATACGAATGGTAGATCGTACGTCTGCTAGTGGCACCATGTTGCGCAGCCTACCGATCCCGGTAAACAATGCAACATGACGTAATCGCTAAGGTTTAGACGTAGGTCGTACCTACTCGCCAAACTCTTGAATCAGAGCGCGTGCACTAAGGTGGGTCTGTATCGACAAATCTTGGGGGGGGGCTCGAAGAAGATTTGCTGATGTCAAGTCTCGCCTAGGTCGTTAAACCCCTCATGTACCAGCTTCTCAGTTTCAGTGTTTTTTTAGCAAGCCCTGCCACGCCATATATTCGTCGCTGAGTTGTCATTTACCCTTGCCCCTATTGACAACGGCACTCTCCAGAACTATGTAATATTCGTATCTTGCACTAAATGTCTCAACCGGTCCCATTGGCACAGGCAGGACAGATTAGTATAGACAGGAAAAACTTAGCAAACTAACATTCGCGGACATTGTGTCAGGCCAGGGCTCGAAAGGGCTCTGGTGTAGTTGTGCGCTATGATGATATTCGCGCTGTGGTTTGCAATTACAAATTTAAAAAGACACCAAGTTCCGTCTGATTAAACCGATATCCAATGGTAGTCCACTTAACGCACCCGACAGAAAATTGAGGCTGCATTAATGCTGTTAACCTCTTGGCTTCGTTCCGTTCGTAATCGTTTTGGGTTTTCTAAACGTGTCTTCCGTAGTCGACGAGTTCGACCGGCGGTCGCGAGGTTTGCACGCTCGTCGCCGGCACGCTTGCCTGGGATTGGGGCATCGGTGCAACGGATGCCGTCGTTCGCAATGGACACGGAATCGTCTGTACAGAGAAATCTCCAACGTCGTCAATATCCTCTGACGCTCGCTCCGACTGCCGAGCAGCTCGAGGATCGAACGTTGCTGTCCGTGAATCTGCTCATCGACGTCGGCACTGGAACTGAAGTAGGGAGCACAGTAATCACGGCAACGGCGATGAATGATGCCGCGGTGGTCGGCAATCAGACAGTCGACATTGCAGCCAGCGGCTCTGGCATCACTGCCGGTGACTTTATGCTCTCAAGCACGTCGATCATGATCGCCGATGGCACGGACTCGGGGAGTGTCACCTTCACGATTCAGAACGACCAGCGTTTGGAAGGTGATGAAACCGCCACGTTGACGATTTCTAATCCGTCTATGGGAATTACCCTTGGTGCGACCACAACACAGGATGTTGCGATTACGGACGATGAGACGGGCAGCATTACCTTCGACGCGTCTGCTACCATGGGAGCCGAATCTACCAATCAGAATCAGGCCGCGACGCTGGCGATCAGCGGCACCGGTATGGGTACCGTTGGCCTCGATGTGGGAATAACGGCGGATGCAGCAGAAGCGGGAGGCGGCACGGCGACCGTTGGTGCGGACTACACGGCGTATGGGACGCAGCTCCTGACATTTTCGGCTGGCGACGGGGCTTCGATCGACTCGGACGCCGGAACACTGACCGTGGTTGACGACCAGCGGCTGGAAGGTGACGAGACGGTCAACCTGTCGATTAGCAATCTGCAGTCCACGCTTGGAATGGCAGTTACGATCACGGACGCAACGTTTACAGCCACGATCACCGACGACGAAACGGCTGTTGTTGTGTTCAACCCGACGACTAGCACTGTGGGAGAAGAGGTCCCGCTGACACAGTTCAGTCTCGAAGTGATAATTACACCGTCCGGCAGTGTGGGAACCGTCGGTTTAGACAAAGCTGTGGACTTCCAAGTGCATCAAACCGGTGGCACGGCGACCCGGTCGATGGGTAGCTTCGCCGCCAACGACGATTACACGTACAGCGACACCACTGTTGTGATGACGCCCTTTGAAGGTACCAGTGCCGGTGGCGTTCAAAGCATAACCATACACGAAGACATTGTGGATGACGACGGTGAGACGATCGAGATTCAGTTGCAGAATCTGGGTGAAGACCTGGACGGACAGGTGACGATTCCGATGATGAGCTCGTTGCATACCGTCACGATTACCGACAATGACGTCGCTGGCGGCGCAGTGCTCTTTGACGTTTCTAGCCCCGGTAACAGCTACGAGTTCGTGCTGAATGGCACGGACTTGGAGATTTCCGAAAACGGAAGTTTGCAGAGTTTTGCAGCGCTCGCCACGATCGATAGTCTGACGATCAATGGCACCACCGGTACCGATAATTTCCAGGTTGATTTTTCCGGCGGTGACCCGATTCCAACCAACGGCATTTCATTCGTGGCTGGGGAAGGAGCTGGCGACAACGATTCTGTAGAGCTGACCGGATACAACGCGGCGAGTGTGACCGTGAATCATACCGGTGTTGAGTCTGGAAATGTTGTTGTGGGAGCATCTGGCCCAGTCATATTCAGCGAAATCGAGCCGCTCACGTTGGCCGGTACCGCGGCGGACTTGATAATCAACCTGCCCGCTGGTGCGGATGCGACCGTGGTGCTCAGCGACGATGGCACCCTGGCCGATCCCGATGGCGAGACCGCTGGTGCGTCGGCAATCGATGGGTTGTTTGAGTTTACTGAGTTTGCCAATCCGACTAACTCGCTGACGATTAACGACGGTACGGGCGTGAAAACTATCGCCGTGGAAGGGTTGGATGCCACTTTTAGTGCCGACGTAGTGATCAACGAGGATGATGCCAACGAAGACAACACGGTCAACTTTCAAAATACCGCCACAGACGTAGGTGTGGGCAACGTAGACGTGGCGGGTCTCACGATCAATGTGAATGCTAATCTGACCACCAGTGCTGCGGGGACGATCTTATTGGACGCTCATGAACCTACGGCGTTGGTTGCCGTAAACGCGGCTGTTATTTCGGGTGCTGGTCAGATCGATATCGCCTCGGACGACGATGTTACTTTCAGTGCTACGGGCTCAGTCAGTTCGGCTAGCGGTAACATCAATGTGATAGCGGACGCTGACACTGCTGGAGGCGGTGCTAGTGGTGCTTTGACAATGGATGGCAGTGCGACGATCAATGCCGGTAGTGGCGAGGTGTTACTGCAAGCGGACGAAGATCTGACGATTTCGGGGATTTCCACGACTGACTCCGGCGCCACCGCGGTGACTTTGACTTCGGCGAGCGGTGCGATTGTGGATGCGGGCGACAGTAGTACAGATATTATAGCTAACAGTGGCGGCAGGGTGGTTGTTAACGCTGTAACTGGTGTTGGCAGTGCCAATCCGATCGATACACAAATCGCGGAGTTGGACCTGACAAACACGACATCCGGACTCGTGCAAATCAGTGAAGTGGACGCGTTGGGCATCCAAAGCATAAGTCAAAATGCCAGCGCCGACGTCTTAGTCCAAGCGGGCGGCACGATCACAGTTCTTTCAGGCGGCACCGGTGTGAGTGGAACGGACTCGCCGGTGTCCTTACGTGCCAACGGCGCGGCCAGCTCAATCGCGGTCAATAACGCCATCACCACCAGCGCCGGCGGGAGCATTTCCGTGCGGGCCGATGACGATGTGACGATGGACGCTACAAGTTCAATCGCTGCCACCGGTGGTTCCGTATTTGTGAAAGCGGACGCTGACAATGTTGAAAGCGGTGCTAGTGGTGCTTTGACAATGGCCGATGGTGCGACGATCGACGGTACGCTTATTGACGTGGGGGCGGACGAGAATGTTTCGCTTGGTCAAATTGGTGCCGTCGCGGCCATGAATGTCGACGTTCGTAGTGTGTCTGGTGCCATTGTCGACAATACGGCTGCAGAAACACCTAACATCGATGGCATCGAGGTGACTTTGCTAGCCGCCGCTGGCATTGGTAGTGGTTCAACTCTGGACGGAGCGGGTGATCTCGATGTCGACAGTACTGCATTGCAAGTAATCAATTCGGGTACGGGAGTCGTTAACATCACCGACAGCGACACCATGACTCTGGGTGGCGTAGGTGGCGGGAGTGTTGGTGTCGTCAACGTCGGCAATGCCGTTGTGCTCGATTCGGGTGCCGACATTGTTGATGGCAACGGGGCTGATGTGGTGAACATCACGGCCGCTGCACTGGAAATCCGAGCTGTAACAGGCATTGGTATCGGCGGTGCGGGTAACGCGGGCGACATTGATGTGACGGTCGCTGGTAACTTCGCCGCTCAAACCGATTCCGGAGATATCAATATCCATAGTGCGGGCAGTTTAACCGTTGATGCGGGGGGCACGATCAGTGGTGTGGACATTGTCGACGGGGGTGACAACAACAATGGTGAAGCTATTACCATTCGAGCCTCGAGCCCACTGGTCATCCAGGCTCCCGTGGTCAACGACGCGGGTGGAGATATTGTTCTGGCCGCAGAAGGTAGCACCGGTGCCGACAATCTGACCATTGACGACGACATTACGGCCCTTGGCGGCGACGGTAATATCAGCTTGTTCGCTGGGAACGACGTGCTACATGTTAATGGTGCGGTTTCAGCAGCTGGTGCCGGTACCATCAATGTCAGTGCGGGCGAAGATTTCAACGGTGGCACCAGCCAGGCAGGAGACGCCAATGGCGATGTCACAATGGCCGACGGCCGGAGCATTACCGCTGGCACTGGCGCGATCGAAGTCGAAGCCACGGGAAGTGTTGCGTTGAGCGTTTTGACTACCGCGGGCAACGTTACAGTTTCAGCTGACGATAATGACTTTGGCTTGGCTGATGGCGTCGGAGAGATCACCGACATCCTGACCGGCGAAGGTGCCGGAAATGAGAATATCACGGGTCAAAACATCGCTTTGAGCGCCGCTACGGGAATCGGTGGAGGTGCTACCATTGGAACCGCAAACATCGATATCGACGGTGTGACGCTCAGTGCCGTCAATAGTACCTCTGACACAATTAACATCTTCGAAAGTAACAATATCGCACTGGACGAGGTTACCAATGCTACGAGTGCTGTCATTCTAGATGCCGGAAATGCTATTAGCGACAACAACGCTGCCGCCAATAACATCACGGCCAACACGCTAGAAATCCGAGCCGAAGACGGAATTGGCAGTGGTGATTCACTGGAAACTGACGTCAATAGGCTGGCGGCATTCAATAATGCGACTGCAGGTAACATTGAGATTTCTAACGCTAATGCTGGCAATGCATCATTGACGCTTGGCACCGTCGGTACACTGCACGGTGCCGTCAACACGGTTGCCGCTGGAAGCATCGTAATCACCAATACCGGTGCCATTACCGTTCAGAATGATGGCACTGCAGCTGACGACGTTGCAGCAGATGGTAATATTACCCTGGATGCCGTTGATTCACGGGCTGCCGGTGGAGTCGACAACCTTGTTATCAATCCCGATGCTAGGATTGTTTCTACCAACGGCAGCATCACGCTGGAGGCGGGCGACGATCTGACGGATGACGCAAGTAGCGTGATCTCAGCAGGTACCAGCATGATCACCATTGACGTTGACCGGGACACCACTGATCCAGATGGAGCAGTGAACACGACCGGTTCGGTTGTCACGATTGAAGGCACGCTGATAACTGCCGCCGGCACCTTCATTACCGGTGGAGATGACAACGACACCTTCACTATTCTGCCACAAGGCAGCTCGGCCATCATGGTCGATGGCGATCTTCCGGTTCTCGGTGGAGCTGGCGATCCGCCTGGCGATACTTTGAATCTGGATGCTGCCTTATTTACCAATGTCTTCGTTGACATGATTCCGACCACTGGTGGTTTTGTTGGCACGCTGAGTGCTACGGGCATCCTGCCGGTGAGCTTTGTTAGCATCGAGACGCTAGACATTATTGGCGGCCCGGTCGATTTTCGGGTACGGATGGACCTGAGTAACGATGAGGATCTTGGTGCGGCCCCAAGTGGTAGCTTCCCGGCTAGTGCTTTGCCGTTCAACCTCGGTGCCGGGGTCGGCTTTGGTGGAGCGACTACTGGTACTGGTGATGGAACTCCGGATGACATCTCTATTGAACTGGCCGGTGCCACCCTTGAAGTGGAAGTTGACGACTCAACCGACCTGATTACGTTGACGCCGAATGTGGTAGACATCAACAGTTTTCAAGTGACAGGTTCAGGTGATGATGAGAACTTCAACATCGACGACGTAAACGGCTTGCCTTCCTTTGCCGGGACCGTGCCGGGTGTAACGGACAACGCAAACATCAGTGGAACGGCCGAGGTGCTCTTCGATGGTGGTTTGGGTGTCGATGCGATCAATTACTCGCTTGACTTGGCAGATACCAATCCTAGTGTGATCGACCAAACTTACGCTGTGGGTGATGGTACCGGCGGCGGTACGCCGGGCGACGGTGAAATTCGAACGCTCGATAATGGTACAGGAACTGATCTACATCTTTACTTCCAGAACTTGGAACCGATTACGACTAGTGGTACTCCAGGCGGTACGCTCACAGTGTTGGGTGATACGAACGCCAACGTGATCGATATTCTCGACAGCGCAGTTGCTGGCAACACGCGAATTGCCGCCACCGTGCCCGTCTTCGAAACATTTGATTTCGCTGCCAATGCCTTTACCGCCTTGGAAGTGTATGGCATGGGGGCTGCAGATCGAATCGACTTGAATTCCTTAGACGCTGCCGAAACCAGTCTTAACTCGATTCGTCTCGACGGCGATGACAATGCCGCTGGTACTGATGCCTCAGACGACACGATCGTGGTACGCAGTACCAGCAACCTGGGAGTGATATCCGCTAGTACGGTAAGTATGTTTGGTGGGCAAGGTAACGATACATTCATCCTCGACAGCGACGGCGACGGTAACTTTGCCGCGGGTACGACGGATAACATTACCGCTGCTGTACTCGTGGCTCCCGCCGCTGACGAAGGTGGTACCGATGCGCTGTTTGTAATCGATACCGACGATGCCGACGGCGACCTGGTCACTATCACCGACAGCACAATCGAAGGGATCACCGGCTCGGCGGCTGCAGCCGACATCACTTATGACGGAGCTTCCCAGGTGCTCGATGCGATCACCATCTTTACCAGTGACGTGTCAGGTGACTCGGTCGATGTCCAGAGCACAGCGACGGGTTCTGTCTATAGCATTGCCACGCAAACGGGTGCCGACACGGTCAACATTACCAGTAACTCTGCGACCCTGCAGTCTGGTAATCTCGATGCTATCCTGGGACAGGTTCGCGTGGACAGCGGTAGCGACGAAGACAACCTGAATATTTCCGATTACACCGCAGGTGTGGCAGATACTTACACGGTCGAGGAAACCGGCAGTGGCCAGGAAACTGTCGTTCGTTTCAACGGCACCGCTGCGGATGATGTGCTTTACAACGCCGACGTAACGGACGTCGGCGCCAACAGCAGTAATGCCGCCAACGCCGGAACGCTGGAAAACTTCCGGCTGATCGGCAGTGAAGTGGGTGACAATGTTTACAACATTAACGACACCACTGGTACTAGCACCAATACGGTCGACGACGGCGATGCGACCACTACGGCATCGAATGACGGTACGTTTAATATTCAGGCTGACTCGGTTCAATCGGGTGCCCAGAATACGTTTAACGGCTTCGACGGAAACGACACCTTTAATGTCAACTTTGCTGCTGATACGACTGTACCGGTCACCGCTGGGACTACCTTCGTCATTAATGGAGGGGTTCAAGGAGCGACGATCGCTGACCGTGATATAGTCAATCTTGACACGTCGCTTGATACAGCGGCCCGCACAAATGCCGGTGGTACCGGTGTGCGAATCGTCTATGCCGACCCAAGCAAAACCAGCGGCGATGTTAATGTCACCGGTGACGACCTTGGTAGCGCTGCTGATCCGGGACTGGGCGGTGATCCGGCCAATGCTGCCAACGGACTTGACTTTAACCAGGTCGAGCAAGTGAATTACATCGGTGACGGTGTTGAGTTGGACGAAATCGACGTCTATGGGAGTACGGCAGATGATGTGCTGAGTGTCACACCTCTGACAGCCACCTCGGCCAATGTCTTTCTGGATGGCAATCCCATGATCGACGCCACGGTGGTTTTGCCTAATGCAAACAATCCAGGAATCGCGGGAGCATCCGTTGGTCCGGACCTGAATCTTACAGGGTTAGTTCAAGCGAGTGGGTTGTCCTTTGACGGTGGTGGTGGAACGACTCCACAAGACCAGCTTGTCATTAACGCTCCGACTGAGGATACAATCGCGGGTGCGAACGTTGATATTGGCACGCCGGCCGCTTCCGCTTGGGATGGCTTCCCGGATGACGGTGCGGACAACACAACTGACTTTGCCCCAGTTGGCAACTCAACGGTACGGGCCGCTGGCATGGCGTTTGACGACATTGACATCAATGACGCTCGCGTCATCATCAACAATGTCGCAGATGGTTCTGCAACGAACGTGTTGCTACAAACGAACTTCACCGCGACTACCTTTGTTGCGCCTGATGACACTCCTGAAGTAATTGTCAACACGGGCGAGGAGCAATCGCTCCGTACGGCAGGAACGATTGTGGACATTGGCGTTGTTGCCGATGACGTGACTGTAGACTTGTCGACGGAAACGCACTTTCAGGTTAACGGTGGTGCGCCACCGCTTCCGGGTACTCCACCGCTGGTCGGCGATCGCTTGAACGTTCCTACGCCTACCGAAGCTAACATTTTCGGCGATTTGGTGACGCCGCCAAACGTTTCGGTCACGTCGTCGATCGGTGGTACGCTAACGCAGCCGGTTACGTACAATAACGTCGAGTTGCTGACAATTGACCCGGGCAATGAGACTGTCAATATCCTTGGCGACAATGGCAATAGTCCGGGCGTGGATCAGGTCGATCGCTTCCTGCTTTATGGTCAGGATGTTGATTTTGACTTCACTCCCTCTACCGACGTCGATGGTCAGAACGAGCTTGCGGTGCTGATCAACGGCAGTAATCCGATTTTTGTTGTTAATACACGGTTTGTAAACGTGTTCGGTTTTGACGGCGACGATGAAACCACTATCGACCCATACGCGGATGACATCTTCGGTGAAGGTTGGGATATTGACGTACGCATCGATAGCGGTGCTGGCGACGACCACGTCATTTACGGGAACG
>Ga0310123_10004069_pt1 | contig 11156 bp, 9 predicted proteins | sample CB6_AW_1057_MG_FD_203505 | JGI IMG/M metagenome (GOLD analysis project Ga0310123, IMG submission 203505) | Marine microbial communities from Western Arctic Ocean, Canada - CB6_AW_1057 | ecosystem: Environmental > Aquatic > Marine > Oceanic | place: Canada: Western Arctic Ocean | collected...
TAGCGCTTTCCCTGCGGTTTCGTCGAAGCGGCCCCAACGTTGATGGACGGCAAACGGCGGCGTTTGTGGATCGCGGGAAACGTCGGACAGCAGAGGAAACGGAAATGGCTGATACTGCTTCTCCACTCGCTCATATTGTCGCTGTCTTGCTTGGCGATTTTCCTGAGGGATTGCCGTGCTGATACCCAACACAATGGTGTCTGTTGCTTGAATCTGATCGTATTCCCGACCTAACCTCAACAATGTTTCGTCCTTGTCCGCACCCGCTTGGCCGTCATAGAAAACCACGATGATTTTGTGGCGTCCAATATACCGCTGAAACCTGACCAGCCTGTTGTTGGAATCGTACAACCCAAAATCAATTAACCGTTTCGGCAATATTGTGAGACCGGAGTGGAAGGCAGCGGTTCGATCAGGATACGTCTGGCTGTACTTGTACGCCATCAACATCAGAATGACGGCTGCACAAATGGGGAGGGCAAACACTCGCGTTCGCAAAGACATGACCTGTTTTTCTGGTCAAGACGTCCAGCGCCGTAGCGCATTCACGATACGCTTCGTGTACTAAACGTCGTATGCGCTTAATTTGTAGTACGCTCATTCATGATTAGCCATCGGGTTACGGAGAGACACGACTGTAGTTCTAGACGCCGGCTGCTACCTTTTGTGGCGAGGGTGCGGAATCGGCGATCGATTTGTTCAGTGCCTTCAAGTAGGCGTGGGCGCTGGCTTCAATGATGTCTGTGCTGACGCCCTTTCCGTGATAGGTATGGTTGGCGACGGCAATCTCGACGAGCACTTCGCCCAGAGCGTCCTTTCCACTGGAGACGCTGCGGACTTCGTAATCTTGTAGTCGCGCGGTCACACCCGTAATTCTTTCCAAAGTTCGAAAGACCGCGTCGATGGGACCGTCGCCGGTGGCCGCATCTTGCCGAACGTCTTCGCCGTTACACTTCAGTTGCACGGTGGCGGTGGGAATTGTTCCCGTTCCCGCCGACGTGTGAAAGTTGACCAGTTTCCAGTGATCCGGCGTGTCCTCGATCCGATTGTCAATCAGTGCGGCGATGTCGGAATCGTAAATCTCTTTCTTTTTGTCCGCCAGAGCAATGAAATCGTCGAATATTTTCTGAAACATATTTTTGTCCAAGGAGTAACCTAGTAACTGGATGCGATCACGAAATGCATGCCGACCACTATGTTTTCCCATTACCAGGTTGGTGCCGACGAAGCCGACATCCTCGGGCTGCATGATTTCGTAAGTGGTCCTCTCTTGCAACATGCCGTGTTGGTGAATGCCAGCCTCGTGAGCAAACGCGTTTTGGCCGACAATTGCTTTGTTCCGCTGTACTTTCATACCAGTAATGTTTGACACCAGGCGGCTGGTTGGAAACAGCTTCTTGCTGTTGATGTTCGTGTGGCAGCCGTAGTAGTCGCTTCGCGTCTTGACGGCCATGACAACTTCTTCCAACGACGCATTCCCGGCCCGCTCGCCGAGACCGTTGATGGTACACTCAATTTGACGAGCTCCCTTTTCGACTGCGGATAGGCTGTTTGCAACAGCCAGTCCCAAATCATTATGGCAGTGTGTACTGATCACGGCCTGTTGGATATTCGGCACGCGCATTTTTAAGTTAGCAATCAGGTTTCCGAACTGCGTCGGAGTCGCATAGCCGACTGTGTCAGGAATATTGATGGTCGTGGCTCCTGCGTCAATTGTTTTCTCGGTGACTTCGCATAGGAAATCCAATTCGGTCCGAGCGGCGTCTTCGGGCGAGAATTCGACGTCGACCATATCACGGCCCTGAAATTTGTCGACAGCTCGTTGGACCATGTCGATCGCCGCTTGGACGATCTGAGCTTTGTCCATTCTCAGCTTAAATTTTCGATGGATCGAGCTGGTCGCCAGGAAGACGTGAATGCGAACCTGTGCGGCATCTCTTAGAGCTTCCCAGGCCCGATCGATGTCTTCCTTGCGACAACGTGCCAAGCCACAAATCGTGCTGCGATCGCCGAACTGCCGAGCGATTTGTTGAACGGCTTCAAAGTCGCCAGGCGAAGCGATTGGGAAACCAGCTTCAATCACATCGACGCCCAATTCTACCAGCGCATGGGCAACTTCCAGTTTCTCGGACGTGTTCATACTGCAGCCGGGCGATTGTTCCCCGTCACGCAGTGTTGTGTCGAAGATTGTAATTTTTTCAGTAGACATCGATTTTATCCAAATTCAGACCGGCCATATCTGGACCAAACAAAAAAACCCTGAGGCCTTGTTGAAGGACTCAGGGTTTATTAGCGATTCCAGTATTCGTCAATGCAACCTAAGGCCTTCCACGTTGGTGCGGGCCAAGTAGAAGAGAAATGCTGAATAGGTTGATGATTCGCATAGTCATCACACCGGTGGCAGAAGAAATTTGCAAGAACTTCACCATAGCCATTGTTATCTGAGCGGTCAAGGTGTCCACGTGATAAATCGTCAACCTTATGTAGCCGTTGAGCTGCGGGTTTCAAGTTCTTCGACTTCACCTCAAGGATGACATATTTCCATGAACAAAGGGTTAGTTACGGAGAAAATCCTCGCGCCTCATTAAGAGTTCGGTTGCGGACAGCGCGCGGGAGCATTCGCGAGCACGGTGTGAGAGTTTCCAGGTCAATTTAATTCGTTTTAGGACATGAGTGATACCAGAAAACATAGATCAAAGTGTCAAGCAGATCGTTGCCGAGATGCTGGAAATTACACGGGAAGCGATTAACGATGAGGATTCCGTGTCAGACTTGGGTGAGGACTTACTTGACTTCGTCGAAAGGGACATGCAATTGGAGAAGACTTTTGAGTTGCAAGACATCGATCCGTCGTCACTGACCGAGGCAACTTCGGCAAAGCAGGTGATTGATCACGTCCCCGAGCAACTCACGCTAAAACCAAATAACGAAAAGTCGCCCGAGATGTAGACACGCAAAATTAAAATCGCGCAGCACACGGTCTAGTGGCTCATTGAATAACTGTTTGTAGCAACCCGATTCATCGGGTTTCGTCGCGAATAAACCGCATGAATGCGGTCGCTACGAACTTTTCCAACGACCTGCTAGACGAAGGTGTGGTCCTTGTCGTTCAGTAGCTCGGAATGGTGCGGCAGCAGTAGCGTTTGACTCGCCTTATGTCTGTTTAAGAGGCTTCAACAGCAGTCGACTTGGTTGCCAAGCCCTTGCGGACCCACTCATTCAGTCCGCCCTTCATGCTGCACACGTTGCGATAGCCCATCGATTTTAGATAGAGCGTGGTTTGCTTTGAGAACTTGCCGATATTGCAAACCATCACAATGCGTGCATCGCGGTCCGGTGGCAACTCGCTACTGCGTTGGGACAGATCTTCCTGTGGAATATTGATTGAACCGGGAACGTGGGATTCGGCAAACAGCTTGGACGAACGGATATCGACGACCAAAGGACTATCGGATTCCTGCAGTTCTTGATCCAACTCTCTGACGCGGATGGTGTCGTAAGAGTTTTTTAAATTCTCCATCATCTCGGCCACAAACAAGTCGTTTTTTCTAGATGCCGCACTGTCGTCCTTTGTTTCAGACGAGTCGAGGTGCGGGAAATGACGGACGACCGATGAGGCGTATTTGAAAATATTGTCCGGGAATATAACGACGGCGAATGTTTCAGGCACGTCGGGTACCAGTGCCAGCGCTCCGACCAAAGCCATACCTGAGCTTGGGCCGGCAACGATGCTCTCTTCGCGGTTGAGTCGCAGGCACATGTCGAACGCCTCGCGATTTGTCACTTCGATTTCGTCGTCGTACTCATCTGGTCGGTACAGTTCCGTTTGCTGAAGCTGTCGTTGGCTGCGCACGCCTGGGATGTCGTGCCCATCTTCGGGACAGACACCAATTACTTTGATGTCGTCTCGCTGTGTTTTCAAAAAACTACCGGTTCCGGTAATTGTGCCACACGTGCCTAGGCCAGCGACGAAGTGCGTAACCTTTCCCTCCGTTTGTCGCCAGATCTCTGGTCCCGTCGTGCGGTAATGGCTATCCGGATTGGCATGGTTCGCATACTGATCTAACAGGACAAAATCGTCCTGCGTTTGAGCCGTTTCACGCGCCCTGGCAATGGCTCCTTCAGGAGCGCCTGGCGCGGGGCACAACGAATCATCGAGCTCGATGACATCACTGCCAAAGAATCGCAGCACCGTGCGTTTTTCCAGTGGAATCTCGCCGGAAAGCGGCGTCTGAAGTGGAAAACCTTTCGCGTTGCCGATCATCGCCAGTCCGAGCCCCGTGTTGCCCGAAGTTGCTTCAACAAGCTTTTTGCCAGCAACCAACACACCACGCTCTTCGGCATCACGGATCATGTTCGCCGCGATGCGGTCCTTCACTGCGCCAAAGGGGTTGTACCACTCCAGTTTGGCAAAAACCTGAGCGTGCTCAAACGGCACCACTTTGTTCAGTCGAACCAGTGGCGTCGGGTTTTCGTCATTGCAAAGCAGGCCTATAATCGAATCGTAGACTCGAAGTACATGATCATTGGTCATAGTGGCGATAATTTAGCAAGAGCCCTACGGGAGTTCCATAGTGTTTGGCCGGATGCCACAGCGTGTTGTCGATGTAAGTCAGCCGTTTCCGGTCGACAACGACGATCTGAAAAGGTGAAACACTTGGAGTATGCGCACAGTAATTGCCTCGGATGCGGCCATTTGCTATGGTGCGACGAGTTAAGTTCGGCATTGTCCAATACGTCTTGGAGAGTATTTGCAGGATGAAGGCCAGCAATAGACTTTGGAAGGAACGTCTCGAAGGCAGGCTTCCTGGGCAACTTTCTGAAGAGATCGATACATTTGAGACCGAGATTGAATTGCGGCATCAAGGCAAGCTCGACGAGAAGGTGTTCGCCGAGACTCGCTTACGTCGCGGCGTTTACGGCCAGCGGTATGACAATGGGCAGCGACACGATGGAAAGCAAAGTCAGCGGCTCGAATACCCGGAAGCAAACGGGAAAGGCCCCAATACGTTTTGGCACGCTCCCGGGATGCAGCGTATCAAGATCCCGTATGGCGGCATGAATCCGGAACAGTTGGAGGTCATGGCCGAGCTGGCCGAGGAGTATTCTGACGGAATTTCCCACATCACCACTCGACAGGACTTCCAGTTACACTTCGTGCAAATTGACGATGTCGCATCGTTGATGCGTCGCTTGGCGACGGTTGGAATTACAACGCGCGAGGCTTGTGGGAATTCGGTTCGCAATGTCTGTAGTTGTCCATTTGCGGGCGTTTGTCCGGATGAGGCTTTCGACGTGACTCCTTACGCGCGGGCTCTGGCCCGATTTCTACTGGGCCATCCAGACGTACAAAACTTTGGGCGCAAGTTCAAACCGTCGTTCAGCGGCTGTGCGCAGCACTCGTGCGGATTGGTCGCGATGCACGATTTGGGATTCACCGCGGAGACTCGCGTTATCGATGGCAAAGAGCAACGTGGTTTTCGGCTGGTCGTCGGCGGAGGCTTGGGAGCTGTGCCGCATCAAGCCAAATTGTTCGATGAATTCATGGTGCCGGAGGACATCCTGCCTACCGCGCAAGCGATCTCGCGGGTCTTTGGGCGTCAAGGCGAGAAAAAAGTGCGCAGCCGGGCCCGCATGAAGTTTCTGATCAAGAATTTGGGCCTCGAAAAGTTTAAACAGGATGTTCTCGAAGAGCGGAGAAATCTTAAGGACGACCCCCGTTGGACAGAATATCTGAAGGGAGCCGAGGACGAGGAAGAGACGCCGCTGAAGCCGCCGGGAGAGCTACCCGAAGTGGATGGCAACGGACGTTACAGCCACTGGCTAAAGACAAACACTCGCGAGCAACGTCAGCCAGGATACGTAACCGTCACAGTTGCATTGCCGCTGGGAGATGTCACCGCAGATCAGCTTCGTGAGTTAGCCGACATCGTCCGCCGCTTCACCAACGGTACAGTCCGGACGACAGTTGAACAGAACTTTGTCATTCGTTGGGTCAGCAAGGCTGACGTTCCGTGCCTTTACGAGGCACTCGACGCAGCTGGACTGAGCGAACCGGGGGCCAGCAATATCCTCGACATAGTGGCCTGCCCCGGCACCGATACGTGCAAGTTGGGCATCTCGTCTTCTCGAGGGCTGGCCGCAGAACTGAGGAAGCGTTTGGCCGAAAAGAGTTTTCAAATGGACCAGGCGATCCAGGACCTGCACATCAAAATCAGCGGCTGTTTCAACAGTTGTGGACAGCACCACGTCGCCGACATCGGTTTTTACGGCGTTAGCCGCACCATTCAAGGGTTCAAAGTTCCTCACTTCCAGGTTGTCTTGGGCGGCCAATGGGAGCAGAATGCAGGTTCGTATGGCTTGCCGGTAGTTGCGATTCCGTCGAAGCGGATCCCTGACGCTGTGGATCGCATAACTGGTTTTTATCTGCAGATGCGTCGAAAGGATGAACAGTTTACCCAATTCATTCAGCGCGTCGGCAAGGCGCAAATCCGCCAGGTGCTTGATGACCTGACGCAGGATCTGCCCAATCCGGAAGTTGATTCCAGCTTCTATTCAGACTGGGCCGATCCCCGGCAATACAGCATTGGTGACATCGGCAAAGGCGAATGTGCCGGCGAAGTGGTCACGCAGTACGAATTCGAGATGGTCGCAACCGAACGGATGGTCTTTGATGCTCAAGTTCACTTAGAGGGTGGCAGTGCTCAACAGGCAGGACAGGCCGCCTACGTCGCCATGATACGGGGAGCGAAAGCCTTGGTGCAAATTCAGTACGACGATGTCACGAACGATCCCGACGAGGTCGTAGACGAATTCCGAGATCGCTATTTCGACACTGAACTGTTCTTCGATCCATTCGCAGGGCCCAAGTTCGCAAACTATCTGTTCGTCGCCCACGAAAATTCCGGCACCGCATTCACGTCTGACTCAGCCCACCATTTGATCGAAGAGGCCCAATTGTTCATCGAGGCCGTACATAGTTGCTACAATCGGATCCGAACCGGTGAAGTGACCAAAGCCGGCGCATAACAGCCTATTGAAATAAGGGGACAGCCTTTCTCAAATCACGCGTACGTTCCAACAGGTTCGACTCATTGGAATGGGGTAGTTTCTTTTTTCAATAGACTTATAAACAAAGTACACTGCATCGCTAGCGCAATGGAACTGCAGCACGTTAACGTCAAGATCTACGTCGACGGCGACCTAACAGTCGACCTGGAGCGATTTATTGAGGTCTTTCACCGTTGGGTCGCGGGGCAATCGATGGATGAGCTACTAATCGACGTGGCCGACTATCGTCATGTGCCGGCCGGACCGGGAGTTGTCCTAGTGGGTCACGAGGCCGACTATGCTATGGACAACTCGGGCAATCGCTGGGGCCTGCTCTACAATCGCAAGGCCTTCCTGGACGGCAGCAACAGCGATCGATTTCTTCAAGCGCTGCGATCTGCCGCCAATGGCTGCCGCTTGCTCGAGACCGAGTTCGGGGCTGATGGCCCTTTGAAATTCAGTCGCCAAGAATTCGAACTGTTTATCAATGACCGCGCCTTGGCGCCCAATACGCTCGAGACCTACGCGAATTGTCAGCCAGAGCTGAATGCCTTTCTGAAGAATGTATTCGGCCATGAGGAATTCAAACTACAGCACGAAAGCGAACCTCGCCGACGCTTTGGGGTGACCGTTGCAGTAGTTCAGCCATTCGACCTGGACGCTATTCAGGAGGCTGTTTGCTGATCAAAGAGGCCGTGGAAAGACATTCGTCGGAGCAGGGATTCTGCAATAAACTTTGGGAAGCCACCGCGTTGGTGTTTGGGACTGGCTTCGGATTTGGATACAGCCCTGTCGCACCGGGGACTGTCGGCAGTTTGTTGGGGCTGTTCGTTGTGTGGACTTGGCAGCAAGTACAACTGCCGTCTGCTGTGAATGGTCTCGCCATCGCTGCTACCGTGCTAGCCGGGATACCTATCTGCTCACGGGCCGCGAGATTGTTTGACGTTGAAGACCCGAGTCATGTCGTCTTCGACGAAATTGCCGCGTTTCCCATTGTTTTTTTGGCGATCCCGTTCGATTGGACGAGCGGTTTTATTGGTTTTTGTTGGTTTCGCTTGTTCGATGTAATCAAACCATGGCCCGTTCATCGTTTGGAAAATCTTCCAGGAGGCATCGGCATCATGGCGGACGATCTGGCGGCCGCAGTTTACGCCGCCGTCTCACTTTGGTTAACTGTCAAACTGTTTGAAATGTAATGCTCGATTTGGGCGGGCGAGGCTTCTGCCAAGCCAGAGCTTCCATCGGAAGTGTGGCTCGGTGGGAGTTTTGCGCCCTTCCGAGTTTCGAATTCAACGCGGGGATAAAACGTGTCAGCAACTATTATCGACGGCAAAGTAATTGCTGCAGGTATCCGAAAAGAAATTGCCGGAGAGGTTGAGCAGTTTGAGCGAGAAACATCCATCGTTCCTCACCTGGTAGCCGTACTAGTCGGCGACGATCCGGCCAGTGTCGTCTACGTGCGGCACAAACAGCGCGCCTGCGAGAAGGCCGCAATCAGGAGCACACTTCATTCTCTGCCCGCCGAGAGTAGCCAGACTGAATTATTGGAACTTGTAGACCAGTTGAATCAGGATCTAAGTGTCCACGGAATCTTGGTTCAACTTCCTTTGCCCAAACAGATCAATGAGTTTGCGGTTATTGATGCCGTCTCCCCTCTGAAAGACGTCGACGCATTTCATCCAGAAAATGTTGGCCTACTCATCCAGGGGCGACCGCGATTTCTACCCTGTACGCCAAACGGAATTCAGCGGTTGTTGATCAAATGTGGAGTTGAGATATCCGGAGCACATATCGTTGTCTTGGGCCGAAGCGAGATTGTTGGCAAACCGATGGCACTGATACTGATGCAAAAACTAGAAGGAGCAAACGCGACGGTGACGGTCTGTCATAGCCGAACGCAAAACTTGCCTAACATCACGCGAATGGCGGATATCTTGATTGTCGCGATCGGATCGCCACGTTTTGTTACCGCGGACATGGTCAAACCTGGAGCTGTCGTCATCGACGTCGGTGTCAACCGTGTTGATGAGCAGCTAGTCGGTGACATTGACTTCGAGGCAATACGAGAGATCGCGTCGGCGGTCACTCCGGTTCCAGGCGGTGTTGGACCAATGACGATCGCCATGCTGCTTTCAAACACGTTGACGGCTGTAAAACTGGCGCAGGGGTGACCATCAGTTGCGCCCCAAATCCAAAATCGGATAGTTCGGATAATGTGGCAATTGCCACGTTTGAGTAGGCATTGTTGGGGGGTTGACCTCGACGTTTCCGAGTTTTATGAGGAGTGACATTTCCGCTTGGGGCCAATTCAGGCTAATTTGGCGCGGCAGTATGACACCGGTCACCGAATCACGCTGATGGTCACCAAAGGTCGCTTTGGCAATCATTTGGCCTGACGCACTATAAACCACGTGTTCCAGAATCAACCCGTGACAGGTATCGACGACGATAATTTTTTGTACGCGTTGTCCCTGTGGGGATACATGATCGGAGAGCAAACGAGCAATGCGGCCATCAGTAGTTTGCTTTTGCATTACGAGTCTGGATCCATCGATCGGAATGACTCCCAATGCTTCCATCAGCCAATCGGGTTGAAACGGGATGTTCAGCCTTTGCTGCACGTTTCCAATCTGCTCGTGCGATGCTGTTAAGATTCGTTGCGGTTCGCCCCGCCGATTCCAGAACCACAAACGTTCTGCGTTTGAGCCGAAATCAACTTCACTGCCGGCAAGCGAATTGGCCATTATGCGAAAGTTGCGAGGACTTTCGACTGCGATTACAGCCGAAAGTCGAACCGGCAAAGTACCTTTGGCTCGCGGATGAATCATTACGTTTGTGGATCGCCATGAATACAACTTTGTGATGTTTTGATTCAAGTGGTCAACGATGTCGTTCACCGAGGAATTCGGAGACAATTGGCAGGGTGGCTCGCGATGGAAGCATGCTCGTAGCACCGCACAGCCGGGCGTCGACACAACGAATGTAAGAATCAAAATGCCCGCAACGGCCTTCCATGCGGAGAACCTTGACATCCGGGAGTGCAGACGCAGTCGCGTTTCCAGACATTCAATCATTGGCCTGATCCGCCTGGAGCGCAACACCGTCTTTTAACTCCATCCAGTCATCAAATGCGTATTTAAATCATTTTGCAACTGGTTAATCTCCGAGTTGTCAAGTTGTTGGTCCCGGACTTCGAATGGACCTTCGCCGTGGCTGCCAGTTAACATCAGGTATTCGACGTCCATTTCGTGGCGGGAACCATCCAGTTTTAATCTGCGCTTTTGCAACAAGAGTAAGGCCAGCACATAGCGAAACTTCTCCTGAGCGGGATTGGAATTTTCGTCGAGCTGTTCGAAGTAGCTCATCAGGCCATCGGTATCGAGTGGTTTCGGCTTTGTTTGATCTTGTTCAGGAACACTGCAGGACCAATGTCCGATCGAACCATCCGGGGGCCCATTCCAGACTTTGTCCGAGTAGTCCTGTCGGATCAACTTGCCTTCCCGTTCGACCAATACCGAATGACATAGGCTTCCAGGTGCAAGTTCGTCCCCGGTTGTGTGACAGGTTTTCCCAATTGGTTTCAGGTGGTAATCCATCAAGCAAACTGTTTGAGATTTAAAAATTTCCCCGATCTAATCGGGCGAGGGATCGTAGTGGAAGTCTGCGGTTGCCACAAGATGGGATCGCGATGAAAGACTGTGCCTCATTACGATGTCCTCTTCATTTGTAAGCGACAGATTGTTCAAGTCCGCGTATAATTGACGAGTGTCACACTAAGAATTTTTGAAAACGCGTGTTTGATGCAAACCGCCAAACGAGTCGTGGAGTGGTATTTGGGAATTCCGCCGGCTAATCCCGGTCAAGGGACGGATTGGAATTTCAGCGCGAAGAATCCGTGGCCCGACTGGTTGCCCGCTTGGGGCGCTCTGTTGGCAGCATTAGCGATTTTTTTCTGCGTGGTTTGGGTCTACTTGCGTGATGCCAATATTCTGACATGGTGGAAATGTTTGGGATTGATATCACTGCGGATGGCGACAATCTGCTTGCTGTTTGTATTACTGACTGAATTGACGCTGGCCGTCGATCGGACGGGTCTACCTTTTGTC
>Ga0310123_10004070_pt1 | contig 11152 bp, 12 predicted proteins | sample CB6_AW_1057_MG_FD_203505 | JGI IMG/M metagenome (GOLD analysis project Ga0310123, IMG submission 203505) | Marine microbial communities from Western Arctic Ocean, Canada - CB6_AW_1057 | ecosystem: Environmental > Aquatic > Marine > Oceanic | place: Canada: Western Arctic Ocean | collected...
ATCCCGTGTCGCTCGATCGTGCGTCGCTATCGCGTTACGGTTTCGTCGTTCGATGCCCAACGGCCTGGTTCACGCGATAGCTGGGACGGATTCGAAGGTTCGTGGACTTGCAGAACACGCTCGACGATTTCTTGTACGACAATTGCGGGTTGTTCTTGCTGGATTGCACCGCAGTCAAATCCAAACGTGCATTGGAAGAAAATCCGAGCAAAGTGCTCGCACAAATATGGCATCAAATTGCCCATGAACGAATCGTGAAAAACGACCATCGTCGGTGCGTCGAGTAGATCGGTTTGTGAAATCTTGATCTGAGCTTGAGTATCTGAATCGAGATTGCGAATCCGTGCGGCTCGTTCGAATTGCGGTTTCAAGTCGATTCGATCTTCGCGCAGCAGATCTTGCAATCCCAGCATCATTGCCAAGTCACAGCCGTCAGTTTCGCGATGGGATAGTGTGAATTCGTTGATCGACCGCGCTTTCACGGACGGAAACCAACGAGCGATGCGTCGCATCATCGCTTCGTAACCGATGAATGCACCAAAGTCGTTCCAATGAGAATCCGTGCGGTGATAAGTGCGGTGTTTCCGGCTGGCTCGACGCAAACTAGAACGCAAGTCGATCACGTCAATATCAGTTGATTCCTTCAACAACCCAACGAGTTGATCCAGCCGCGAGCGGTCACCGACCTTGCGGATCGAAGCCGGAAGATGCTGACCATAGATCGAATGCTTGTCCGGTGCGAAGACTAACAGATAACGGATGCTGCGATCGGCCAGCCATCGCTGCCGTTCAACCAAAACCTGACGCCAACGTGCCAATTCTTCTTTGCGAAACGGCCGACGGCATCGGTAGCCATCAATTGATCGGTCGCCGTTGAAGAACAGCCAGCCGTTTCGACCAGGCACAATTTGTTGATCGGCGGCGGCCCGAATCGGCTGATTTGCGAAGTTGCCGTCATTTGATGTCTTCGAGTGTGAATAGGCAGACGTGCTGGTCCAATGCACCTGAGCGTAATTGTTCCAGCGGATTAACTGTGACCGCATGCCGAAGTGATCGCCAAACCATGCGTCACACTTCAGTGGAAAATTCAGTGATTGGTTCAGCGTGCGTGGCATCGTTGGCGGCGCGGCCAGGCGTCGCTTTTCGAAACCGGATTCGCCAGTCGATCCGGCCAACATCATTAGTCCCGGCGTGGCAATCGCGCACAAGAACACTGCGATCAACAGCGAGTCGGCTGCAGAATTCGACTTACCGGACTCTGTTTCGATCATGGCGTTTCAAAATCGATAGTAGATGAATGGATTATAGGTTGCGGCCGATAGCGTCACGACCGACGCCAACAGAACGAGTCCGAAAAAGGCAACGGCCACGAATGAGGTCGATGCATTGAGAGGAGCGCGAAGTCCGGGGCCACGTAGCTTGTCAAGCGTCTGTTTGATCCACGGCATGGTCGGAATCGACCCAATACAACCGACGACGATCGCGGCGATCAGACCGGGATAAACGTGACTTTGCCAATCGACATCGGACGCGGCTGAGTTCAAGCCCAGCATCGCCGTCAAGTAGGCGATTGCGACACCGAGACTCTCGGCTCGAAACAACACCCAACTGATCATCACAGCCAACAATACATAGGCGTGTCCGATTGGCTTTCCGAGTTGCGATAGCCATTCGTGCACACGAAAGCGACGTTCAACTACGAGAAACGTACCGTGATACAGTCCCCAAACGACGAAATTCCAACTGGCTCCGTGCCACAAACCGCATAACATAAACACGATAATCAAATTCAAGTAGACGCGCCATGTCACCACGCGGTTTCCGCCAAGCGGAACATAGAGATAATCGCGATACCAACTCGACAACGAAATATGCCAGCGTCGCCAAAACTCGGTGATCGATCGGGCAACGTACGGGTAGTTAAAGTTTTCAAGAAATCGAAATCCGAACATGTGACCCAAGCCGATCGCCATGTCCGAATAGCCGGAAAAATCGAAATAGATTTGTAGTGTGTAGCAGACGACTCCCAGCCATGCCGCTGCTGCCGATAGTTCTCCAGCCGGCGAAGCGAATATCGCGTCCGCGGTCGCTCCGACCCGATTGGCGATCAAGATTTTTTTCCCCAGTCCGAAAATGAACCGACGAATCCCCTCGGAAAATCCGGCACGCGTGACTGTGCGCTGGACAATTTGAACGGCGACGTCGGTGTAGCGGACAATCGGACCTGCGATCAACTGAGGAAACAATGCGATGTACAACGCCACGTTGATCGGATTCTTCTGGACCTTGCCGTCACCCCGATAAACGTCGACGACATACGACAACGCCTGAAACGTGAAAAATGAAATCCCCAACGGCAAAACGATAAGTCGAAACTTGAGGCCGTCCAATCCCATTGAGGTAAGCAACAGGCTAAGGTTTTCGAATGCGAAGTTGGCGTATTTGTAATAGGCCAATACCGCCAGATTCGCGACGACGGCCAGAACCAACAACCATTTAGTTTCACGACGTCCGCGTCGCGAGTCGATCGCAAGTGCCGCCACGTAGTTAATCAGAATCGAGGCTAACATCACCGGGACGAACGCCGGCTCTCCCCAGGCGTAAAACAACAGACTTGCGGCCAACAAAAATAGATTCTTCATCGACTTCGGGCAGACGAAATACAGCGTCAACGCCAGCGGAAGAAACAAGAACAAAAACGTCGGTGAGCTAAATACCACAAGTCATTCAATTGAGATTTGATAAGTTGGTTACGAAGGCGGAATCGGTATCTGACGCCCTGGAAAGTTGCGAAATATATGACGAAATCAAACGAGGTCGCAAGACCGCTTCGGAACCTCGGACACCTAGACCAAAGTGGCAAGCCGCAACGTAGGCCTTTGCATTGTGGTTTTACAGGCATCTCTTCCTCAGCCAAGAGGCCGATGCTGTCGCCCGGGTGCGTGAACTGAGTCTGTCCCGTCCGAGGCTCTGCAAGCGACCGGAACGGAGACTGGGCAGCTCAAGCGGATGCGCACTGGGCGCAGCAGTTGGGACGTGAAACAGTGCGTGCTGGGTGCGAAGGAGTGCGATGAGAGGACACGACCAAACACACAAGTGGCGTCACCTAAACCTCTGGGAATTTCTGGTTTAGACGACACACGACGAAGCAATGCGACAAAGTGCGAGAGTGGGGCCGGAGGGACTCGAACCCCCAACCAACGGATTATGAGTCCACACGCCACATCTAAAAACGCCGAGGAAAACGACGATTTGGAGACAATCGCCGCATCACGCGCAGCAGCCAGCAACAGGACTAGCGCAACGCGGTAGATTCGGTAATACGGAGCCATAGATGTTCCAATGCAGAAGGAACCAAATTCGGCAACGGATTTAGCGTATCGTCAGAGCAGGGAGAACGCAAATTATTGCGACAGGTAGAAAACGTTTGCGATAAAGCGAGTCTCGATGATAATGATTGTGAGTGAACGGTACCCGAATTAGCACCTTGTTTTCAACGAGACACAGGCTGCGAAACAAGCGAACTAAGCGAAAAGACTTCTAGCCCGGAGTTAACGTAAAAGTACGACGTAATGGAGGGTTTTTCCGATGACCAACACCCATTCGATCGCGGATCGCCTTGAGCGGCTGCCGATCACGCGGTATCAGCGCACAATCTTTATTGTCATCGCAACCGCCTGGTTCTTCGATTGTGTTGATCTGGCCACCATGACATTCGTTTTGTCGTCCATCAAGGCCGAATTCTCCCTCAGTTCGCAACAGGCGGGAACGCTGGCCAGCATGAGCTTTCTGGGTATGTTCTTGGGAGCTGGCTCGGCTGGGATGTTGGCCGACAAGTTGGGCCGCTGCATCGTGTTCCGCTGGAGCATTGTGTTGTGGGGAGTCAGCTCCCTTGCCTGCGCAATGGCGCCCAACATCGAAACCTTGATGTGCTTTCGCGTGTTGCTGGGAATCGGGCTGGCCATGGAACTGCCTGTTGCCCAATCGTTGCTGTGTGAGTTTATTCCCGCACGACATCGTGGCAAGTACGTCGCCTTGCTCGAAGGTGGCTGGCCGATCGGCTTCATCGCCGCTGGGGTATTAGCGCACTTCATCCTGCCGGCTTTCGGATGGCGTGGTGCTTTCGTGGCTGAAGCAATCCCCGCTTTTTTCGTGCTCGTCGTGCGCAGGATTGTCCCTGAATCACCCCGGTGGCTTGTTGAATCGGGAAAGACCGACCAAGCTGAAGCGGTGCTTGCCAACATTGAGACAAAGGTCAAACGAGCCCTGCAAGTCGACACCCTTCCGGAAATCGAAATCTGCCGGAAAGATGCGAACGCATCGCATGAGAAGCACTTTGCCTTCGTCCAACTTTGGAGAGGGAAGTACGCCAAGCGAACCTGCATGGTGTGGAGCCTGTGGTTCTTTGCCTTGCTGGGCTACTACGGATTGACCACCTGGTTCGGAGCGTTGCTCGAAGAAAAAGGCTACGCCGCCGCAAAGTCTACAGACTATATCACATTGATGTCGCTGGCCGGAATTCCAGGCTTCCTTACCGCCGCATGGCTCCTTGAGGTACTGGGTCGCAAGCCCGTGTTGGTGGGTGCGCTGGCCGGCAGCGCAATCATGGGATATTGCTACGGAACTGCGAGTAGTCATATCACGATGATCGCCTGCGGGCTGGCGATGCAATTTTTTATGTTTGGCATGTGGTCGGTTATGTATGCGTATACTCCCGAACTTTATCCAACGCACGTGCGCGCGACGGGAACCGGATTTGCCAGTTCGATTGGCCGCATCGGCGCCTTTCTGGGGCCCACATTGGTTGGTGTGATCCTTCCCAAGACTGGCCAGCCAGGCGTATTCATGCTAGCTGGCTGTTCATTCCTAATCGCAGCCGTGAGCGTCATCGTTTTGGGAAAAGAAACCAAGGGCATTGTGTTGGAAGAGATTTGAACCGGCCCAAGCGATTCAATATGTAGCGTCCGTTTCGCGGCTATTCCGCCCCTAGGACACCGGTGATGCCCTTTTCGATGTCCTCGGATGTCAATTTCCAGTAGTTGTCTAGATTGGCGACGACTTCGACCATGAACTTTTCGCAGTGCTCCAACGCCTTCTGATCGTCACCGAAGTGATCCGCAAGGATCCCGACGGCGAGCTGGCGTGGGCCATTGCCTTCGTAGGTCCATTCGAAACCGGCCGGGGAGAACGTTTTGAGATCAAAGCGAGGGTCGAGCGGGCGCCCGTCCACGGTGACGGTGGCGCCTTCCAGGTGTCTTCCGCCTTCGTACGTCTTCATAGGAGCAATCTTTTTCTTATAGGTCGGCGATGCGGACCCAGGCCCCCATGACACCGCCGATGATGAGGCTGACGCTCCAACGGACGCTGTCCGGCCAGCCAAGTTCACCGGTGATCAGCATGGCGAGGACAACCACGGCAATGCCGACGATGATACCGCCGTTCAGAGAGGCCTGGGAGCGTTTGATCTTTTTGGGTGCTTCGGCCATGGGTTAGCCTCAAGTGGCTGTGGCGTCGGTGCGGGCGACCCCGGCCTGCGGGTCATCCGCCTTGCCGATGATCTTACGCGCAATGGGCTTCTCGTGTTTTGCCGAGTAGCCGTTGAACAGGTGGCCCAGCGGGCCGCGCTTCAAGTCTGACGTGCCGAACAGCCAGTCGGCGACGGGATACGTCAGGTTGAAGTTCCTCTCCATCATTTGGGATACGTTATGGTGGGCGATGTGGTGACGTCGGATCGTGTTGATAAACGGCACGTGTTTGATGATGCGATCGTCCTTCACGTGGCAGCAGAAGTGGAAAAACTCGTAGTTCAGGTACATGAAAACGCTAGTGATCATTAGCAACCAGCCCGTGTCAGGCAGGCCCACGAAAATCAGCCCGAATGTGGGAAGCAGCGAGGCTATCATGAACGTGACCAGCGCATACGGTGGAAAAAACACAATGCGAAAGTCACGCAGATTGTCAATCGATACCTCGTGATCCGTGAAAAACTGATGGTGCGCCAAGGTATGGCGGGTGTAGATCGCCATGAAAAAGTTGGCAAAGCCCTTGATCGGACGATGCATGACGAACCGATGGATCCACCATTCAAAGAGGTTGGCCAGCACCAAGACGAACGGAATAATCAGCCACTCGTACCAGGCGGGGCCTTGGATCTGGCGCACGCAATACCAGATCGCACCGATGCCGATCGCGAAGATCATGAACACGTGCATTGGCCCGCTGTAAAGCTTGGCGATGCGCTGGCGAAAGTCTTCGCGAAACGCCGCCTGACGCCTTGGTATGGTGTTACTCATAGCGAAACCGTCTTCGAAGCGGGGTTTCCCAGATGACCCTGGCCGGAGACCGTCTCCAGCCAACTATCCCCATGATACCGACAGTTCGCTCCTCAACAAGAGCTTGTTGATGGTGTCAGGTGCGGGCGCATTGGGTGGAACACGTGGCATAGCGACTTGCCTGTTGCCACATTTTGGGAATTTCAGAGACTTACCAAGTTGTGTTGGCTTTACTTTGCTACGTTTGCCGCGATTTTTACATTCGTGAATATATAGTCATGATGTTGCGATGGGCAGAAAACGTTTGCGATAAAGCGAGTCCCGATGATAATGGTTGTGAGTAAACAGCACCCGAATTGGCACCTTGTTTTCAACGAGACACAGGCTGCGAAAAAGGAGCGACTCGATTTTTTCAACTTAATGACAGTGTCATTGACAGAACCCATGTGAATCCCGCTGAAAACGGGGGTTCTGTCAGTATCGCCCCCCCTATGGTAGGCCTAGTCTTAATTCACAACCTATGGAACTTGGATTTTCGTAAAAAACATTTTTAACAATCCCCTATTTTACCAACTGAAGTGGAGACATGGGGTCAAATTGACCCCGTTTTTTAGGAGTAATTAGTAGCGATTAGGAGCCTACTTTTTTAGACGGCTCAATAATCTGTTTGCATCTCTCACATTGCATTATATATTGATTAGCATATAGTCCAATTAGCATATAATACTGAAAAAAATGTCCGTCCATAATAAAAAAACACTATTTTTATAGGTTAAAGTTGAGAAATGTGGCCAAGGTGGCACAATTTTTCTGGAGTAATCCAAGAGTCTATTTTCAGCTCTCACATTACATTATAGTTTAACAAGCATATAATCCGATCGGCATACAATGACTTAGGGGTCTAGAAAAAATGACAAAGCGGAAAACAATCACTGCCCAATTGAAGGATGCAATTCGTGATTCCGGACGGACGCATTACGACATCGGGAAAGAGGCTGGAATCAATCCGTCGCAGATTGACCGATTCATGTCTGGCGATCGAGGTTTGCATTTGAAGACGGCTGAAAAGATCATCGAAGTGCTGGGATTAGAACTAAGATCACAAAGGAAGTGAAAATCATGGCCAGCATCACACGCGACAAGTCCGGGGTAAAGTATGACGGTTTAATACAGCCTGCATCCAAATCCAAGGTAAAGGATTTGGGTTTAATAGTGTCTAAACGTTATCAGCCACGAAATCCGAAGCGGTAAGGGAGTACTCTGTATACAAACGCAACGGCCAGTGGTATCTCCAATGGTATGACCACAACGGCAATCGACAGTCGAAAAGTTCAGGCACGTCTTGCAAGACGACGGCGAAACGCATCGCACGGAAACTCGAAGCTGATACTGCCTTGCGACGTGAAGGAATTATCAATTCCGCCTTGGAGAGCATTAGCCAAGAATCGCAGCGGTCAATCGGATCACATCTGAATGACTTTGAAGCGAAGCTGTGGGCGGCGAACCACAAGCTCCCACGCAACCCACTTGCGTCAGTCCGGAAGCCAAACCCGGAATCAGACCGACGGTACGAATGCCGGATGCTTCTGCCGGTTGAATGGCGGCGGCTGGAAACGGTGACACTGTTTGGCCCTGATCGCTACGGGATCGCCGGCGAGGAACGGTTGCTGCTGTACCACACGGCTATTCAAACGAGGCTGCGGGCCGCGATTGCCATGAAAGCTGCCAAAGCCTCGGTCTTTGCTCTGCCCCATCCGACAAATGTCGCCCGGATGTTGCGAAAAGATTTGGCGGAGGCTCGCAAGACGTGGATTAAAGAGGCAGAAAACGATCCGGATGAATATGCTCATCGCAATCAAAGCGATTTCTTGGCGCCGATCAGTCATGACGGGGAACGCCTGGATTTTCATAGTCTGCGACACTCTTGCGGTGCCTGGCTGGCTTCGACCGGTGCACATCCAAAAACAGTGCAAGTAGTAATGCGACATTCATCCATCACACTAACCATGGATTGCTATGGGCACCTATTTCCCGGTCAAGAGGCCGAGGCTGTTGCACAGGTGCGGGAACTGATGTCTCCCCCGTCCGAGACCCTGCAAGCGACCGGGACGGACGACCAGATAGCTCAAACGGATGCGCGCCGCAGGATGCGCAGCAACTGGGACGCGAAACAGTGCGTGCCGGGGACGCTGGATGCGAAAGGGTGCGACGAGAAGACACAGTTAAACACACAGGTGACGCCACCTAAACCGTTGAAGATTTCTAGTTTAGGCGACATGCAACAACGCAATGCGACAGGTTGCGAGAGTGGGGCCGGAGGGACTCGAACCCCCAACCAACGGATTATGAGTCCGCTGCTCTAACCGATTGAGCTACGGCCCCGTGTTTGCAAAGTGTTCTATCTCATCCCTTTTGCCTTCACTTTTTCTTTCTGAAAATCGCTCCCAAGATGCGGCTGGCAAAGCCGTCGGAAAGACCGAAAGTGCTCTTGATGAAAGAATAGAATCGCAGCAGGTTGTTGTCGCAAAAAATCAGCAGACTCCGGCCGAATCCGTCTCCGGGACGAGCGTGATACAGAGTGGACTTGGGAACACTGACTGAGTTCGATTGGACGACATAATAATATAGCGCTAAGCTCTTGCGAGTCGTTCCGTCGGGACAGTGAATTGGATCCGGATAGCCGTGAAAAGACGTGGCTGAAGTGTTAAACATCAGTACGTGATTGAACAACGGCGAAACGTCGTTGACGCAGCGTTTCATAGAGCTGTCCCACAGTTGCAGGCTGCCGCCCCACTGCTCCTCCCACCCTTCATTCAGATAAAGGATCAAGTTGCACTTGCGATGCCAGTTCTTTCGATGATGATGCATGATAAAATCGGCGTGGACGTTCAAAAATCCGCCGCGTTCCGTCTGATGCATGCCGCCACCCTCCAAACTTGTGTCGGCCTTCAAATTTAAGATTCCAGTCAGTTCCGAGAGCCACGTCACAAATTCCGGGGAATTCAGCTCATCGATGATTTGGCCGATCAACGGTGGAAACGCATTTCGCTCGTTCTTACCCAACTTGTTCTCGTTGTAATGCTTGTACTGAATCCAACTTGCATCGTCCGGTTTCGGGAATTCCTGGACCAACTGGCGGGCGACAGCTTCGTTCAGAAAGTCGGTCAGGTGGATGTGTGGAAACGGGGTGTTGTTCCGATATGTATTTGACAATTCCTCCAACTGCGGCGTCCACCGTTCATACGGAAACAGCCGCTCATCGGGTTGCTGATCGATTTGGTCGAGCATGTTTGTTCGGCAGGATTACGGAGCCAGTCCGCGATGGGCGTTTTGCAGTTCGGAATACCAACTCTGCACATCCCATTTTGTTAGATGGTAAACGTTAATGGAATAACCAATACGAATTTTAGGTTCAAAGAAACGAAAGTACATAAATTCGTCCAATCCGACAGATCGGCTGCCGCCTTGTCCATCGCGTACCGGATATGGACCTCCCTGCACGAAGTTGACGCTCACGGCGTACCATCCTGGACCCGGCGCGCGCGATGGTGGCAGCCGATACCTGATCCCTAGTGTTTCTGGAGGAAATGTCCCGAAATATGCCAAATGAAGATCCTGAATGGGATGATCGCTCAAATAGTCCTTTAATCCGTGCAGATCTTGTCCCCAATCAAGGTTCGAGTCAATCAAATGCCTGTGCCCGCCGATCGGCCCCCCGGCAAGTTCGTTGAAGTAGGCAATGTGATGCGGATGGTAACGCAACGACAAAGGCACTGCGGCAATCAGCGTCCACAGAATGACAGTTCGCAGTGGGTTATGCTGCCAAGAAATCCATTGTGCCGTTTGTCCGGCGAACAAAGCCAAAAGCGGAAAAACAGGGAAGACGTAGCGCAAGCCAAGTTGATTGTGGGCCGTCCCAGCCGTCGCCAACGTCAGGACGATTGGCAGCAATAGCGCAAACTGTAGTCGCCAGCAACAGCGAATTCCGCGCGGTCGCCAGTTAAATAGCAGTGCCAGCACTACCAGCGCCTGCCAAGCGTGAGGCAACTTGTACCACAGTGCCATCACAAAATAATGACGAAAGCCGGACTTGCTGAATGTATCGTCCAGATAAACCGGATGTTCGTCCTCCATAACTAGACGCTGCCTGTCAATTCCTTCCAGAAAATCGCGTGGAACGGGCAGCGGGATTGCGTGGATTGGTTTCAACACCCCGCTAATGGCGTTCATCGCACTGCTGTCAAAGCGGTAACTGGCAAGGGTCGAAAAGCTACCTCGAAACAGATAGCCAATGTTTAACACAAGACAACATAGCAGCAGTGCGGCCAGCCATTGCAACAGCACCAATTTGAACGGCTTGGGTTCAGAATCAACGTTTCGGCTACGGTAAATAAACCACAAAATTACCGAAAAAGGTACCAACATCACCGCTGTAAACTTGGCCAACTGTGCGAGACCCAGAAAAATTCCGAAAAGCAATGCGGAACCCCACTTTTGACTGCGCGCAAACCTCCAAAGTGAGTACAAAGCGACGACATAAAACAGATTTGCGCCGGTGTCTCCAGTCACAAACGCTGCATTCGCGGTGATCATGGGACTGGCGGACCACAACATAGCGGTTAAACCCGCGCTTGCAGCACCGAATATTTCGAAGGCCCAAACGGACAGCAATAGACCCGTCAATGCCGATAACGGCACGACCATTGCGCGGCAAAGTGTCAAATACCGTTCATAGTTCTCACGATTGTCGGCCAGAAACTGGTCGCCGTAATGGGTAAGTTGAAGAGTCGACACAGGCACATCCGTCTTCGCAGATGTGAACAACAGCGGAAGTGTGGACCACATGCGCATCAAGGGTGGATTCAGGTTGTCCCAATCAA
>Ga0310123_10004071_pt1 | contig 11152 bp, 9 predicted proteins | sample CB6_AW_1057_MG_FD_203505 | JGI IMG/M metagenome (GOLD analysis project Ga0310123, IMG submission 203505) | Marine microbial communities from Western Arctic Ocean, Canada - CB6_AW_1057 | ecosystem: Environmental > Aquatic > Marine > Oceanic | place: Canada: Western Arctic Ocean | collected...
GTCATTGGATCTGAATGACGCTCAACCTGACGACTTCCTTGCTGTTACCTCCGATGGCAACAGCAACAAGGAATCTGACTGGTTTCTGTCGAGATGAAAATTGGCATGCAGATGGTATCCCGCCCCCAACCTGGCGGCATGGTCGCGTTTGCCGCCCTGGTGGCTCTCAGCTCGACCTCTTGTGTTCAGCGCACCGATTCGTCTGCTGTCGACGTCGAACCGCACCCTCTGGTAACCGCCAGCGCTGTCGACATGGTATTCCTGCCAGGCGGTACCTTCATGATGGGCAGCGACGACGGCGATGACGATGAGCAGCCATGCCACCAAGTCAAGTTGAGTCCGTTTTTGATCGACGCGCATGAAGTGACCCATCAGATGTTCAGCAGCGCGGAATTGCCCAACCCATCCAGGTGGCAGGACGATCCTCATAAGCCGGTCGAAAGCGTGCGCTGGCGCGACGCTAAGATCTATTGCAACGAGCGGTCGCTGCTGGAAGGACTCGAACCGTGTTACGATGAATCGAAACCCGGTTTGCCTTGCAATTTCGAGGCCAGCGGATACCGCTTGCCCACGGAGGCGGAATGGGAATTTGCCTGTCGGGCCGGGTCCCAGGGTGACTATGCATGCGGCACGAGTGACAAGCTCAAAAGCTACGCGAATTACGATGAGAACAGTGGGTGGGAGACCGAACCAGTGCGTTCACGCAAACCAAACCGCTGGAACATTTTCGGCATGCATGGAAACGTTTGTGAGTGGTGCCAGGACGTCTACGATCCGGACTTCTATCAAGCGAGCCCACAGCTGGACCCGCACGGTCCGCCGGCTCCGAACGGGGATGCCAAACGGGTCATCCGAGGCGGCTCCTGGAAAGCCAGTGCCCGCATGTGCCGCAGTTCCTTTCGCCAAGGGCAGCGCACGGGCGACACCGACGCTTGTTTTGCCACGGACTATTGTGGATTTCGCTGTGTACGTCGCATGACGCTTGAGCAGTGGAACCAACAACAGCACAACCAACCTTCGGCCGACGTGACAAAACCGGATCGAATGGCTAACAATTCCAGCTAGACGTGCATCGCGTAAATCTTCTGGCAGTTGTAGACAAGGTGGGGTGGTTGCGTTCTGGGGGGCTCGCTTAGGCTCGACCCCAGCCATCCACCTTCGTGAGAGTGCCGACAAACTTACGAAATGGAAATCTAGATCGCCGAGCCTAATGATTTAGAGCAAAGGTGCATTCAACTCGATGCTGTTTCACACCTGGCCGTTTCTACTATTCTTCGTCGTGGTCTACATCGGACTTTGGTCGCTGCGGGGCACTCGCCTGTGGCTCCCCTGGTTGCTGGTCGCCTCGTATTTCTTTTATGGCTGGTGGAACCCGTATTACCTAGTGCTCATCTTTTACTCCACGCTGCTCGACTACCTGGTTGTCGCGGCAATGGACCGGTGCCACACAAAGAACGGTGGTTCGTCCGGTAGACGCCGATTCTGGTTGCTCGTGAGCATTGTCAACAACCTGACTCTGTTGGGATTTTTCAAGTATGCCGATTTTTTCATTGCCAACATCAACACGCTACTGGACTTGATTCGCGTACCGATTCAGTTGATTCCGGCTAAAGGTATGATTCCTTTCGGCTGGACCTACTTACTGCCCGTGGGGATTTCCTTTTACACGTTCCAATCGTTGAGTTACACCATTGACTTTTATCGAGGGCGGATACCTCGTGAGCGGAGTTTCATTCGGTTCGCCACATTTGTTTCTTTTTTCCCCCAACTCGTAGCCGGTCCGATCGAGCGTTCGTCCAATCTCTTGCCTCAGCTGTATCGCGCACCGCGGTTTCGTTGGACCAATCTGACCGACGGCATGTCTTTGTTCCTGGTAGGCTTATTCAAGAAAATCGCTTTGGCAAACTATCTGGCCCACTATGTCGAACGCGTTTATGATCAACCGCAATCGTTTGGGGCTTCCGCGCTTGTCATGGCCACGTTCTGTTTCGCCTGGCAGATTTATTTTGACTTTAGTGGCTATACGGACATGGCTCGGGGCGTCGCCCAAGCGATGGGCTTCCAGTTGATGATGAACTTCAACAATCCTTACCTGGCCACGGAATTAGGTGACTTCTGGTCACGTTGGCACATCAGTCTGTCCACTTGGTTTCGCGACTATGTCTACATTCCTCTGGGAGGCAACCGTGGCGGCGGGTGGAGAACCTATCGAAATCTGTTTCTCGTTTTTGTCATTTCCGGGTTCTGGCACGGCGCCGCGTGGACGTTCATTGTGTGGGGGGCACTCCACGCGGTGGGAATCGTCGCCACCCGCGCACTGGAGCGGACAAACTGGTACAACTACCGCGTCCCGCGATTGATGAAACAACTGGCCGTCTTCGTTTTTGTTTGCTTCGCCTGGATCTTTTTTCGCGCCGAAACGATGAGCGACGCGATCTTGATTGTCCAGTGCATCGCGCGCACCGGATGGTCGGATCCCGCTTGCCCATGGCTGATGTTGGCCCTGGTCGGATCGGTCTGGACCTATCAGTTCATCCACGAATCGAAATGGCAGACGCTGCTGGAGTGGCCGGCGGTCAAGGTCGGGTTGGCAATCGCCATGTGCGTCTACCTTTTTCTTTGTCCGTCTGCCGGTGGAGAATTTATTTACTTTCAGTTTTGAATGGGGGACCATGATCGTGGTACTCTTTCGTATTCGTGAACATCTTTTTTGGGAGCGGCCGGATGACCATGCGGCCTGAGAATTCCGTGAGAGCCGACGCCCTACCGATGTTCAGTTCCAATCGGATGCGGCTGACCATGGGACAATGGATCGTCATTTTTTCGGTGATGCTGCCCCTGATCAGCCTGGCGTCCCCAGCCTGGAAACACTTCGAAGAGTTTGCGCATCCTCCGGACTACCGTATCCCATATCCGTTAAGTCGAGACTATTGGCTCTATGGGCGGCACGTGAAGCAATCGGTTGCCGAGATTCCTCAGCCCGTGTTCGTTGTTGGGGATTCTATCGTTTGGGGTGAGTTCGTGAAGCGAGATGCCACGCTGCCTCGCTTTCTGGGAGACCAGGTCGACAATCAGGCAGTATTTGTTAATGCTGGAGTGAATGGCTTGTTTCCTTTAGCACTAGAAGGATTGGTGCGCGATTACGGTGACGCGTTGCATGACCAGCGAGTAATTCTGCATTGCAACCTGTTGTGGATGAACAGCCCGGAAGCGGATCTTAGTTCGACGAAGGAACAGAAGTTTAATCATGCCGAGCTGGTTCCCCAGTTCCGGCCGTCGATTCCCTGCTACCGAGCCAGCGTCGAGGAAAGGTTATCAACGGTCATCGCCCGGCGTTCCGGTTTTCTGTCGTGGAGTGCCCACATGCAGATTTGCTACTATGGGGCGAAGAGCATCCCGCTGTGGACGCTGGACGTGCAGCGTAGCCAACCGTCAGGCAATGTCAACGCTTATGCACTACCGTGGGCGCCCGTGAGCTTTCGTGTACCGTCCGAGTTGGATGAGGATACGGACCGCGGCCAGCAAAGTCCGCGTCATCGGCCCTGGTTCGATCGCGGCCTGAACAGCCAATCCTTTGAATGGGTACCACCGGAAGACTCTCTGCAATGGGCTGCTTATCAACGACTCGTGGCGTTGTTGCTCAAGCGGGAAAACGACCTGTTAGTCGTCATCGGACCGTTCAACGAGCATCTCGTGTCACCCGCAAATCGTGCCGGCCTGCAGAAGTGGAACGAAACTGTCGCCAGCTGGCTCCAAGACGCACAGGTTCCACTGATTGCCCCAGCGGCACTCGCATCAGAAGACTATGCTGACGCCAGCCACCCCTTGACGTCGGGGTATCGCGAGCTGGCACGCCGGGTCGCCCGCGATCCTGTCTTCAAACACTGGTTGTCACCCAGGAAATAGCCATTTTAGTCAGGGTTGCAGGAGGTCTCTCATATACGTCACGGGATGTGCACGGGTAACGCAGCGACTGACCGGAGGCCGGCTAGGGATTGCCAGTGGACCTGATCGGTTGCTAGTTGCATGTTTGACAGTCGCTCCACGATGGCGCGAAACGCGATGTTCGCCTCAAGGCGCGCCAGCGGAGCACCGAGGCAGAAGTGAATGCCGTGGCCAAACCCGAGATGTTTGTTCGGCCAACGCGTGATGTCGAATCGATCGGGATCGGAGAAAACATCTGGGTCGCGATTGGCTGCGCTTAGTAGCATCATGATCGTTTGTCCCTGCGGCACGATGTATGCGCCAAACCGATACGGCTCAACCGGCACCCGCACGGCGCGTGGCACTGCAGGCTCGTAACGCAGGAATTCCTCGATGGCCGGCTCGAGCAGGCTGTCCAGGTCAGCTTGCAGCATTTTGAACTGATCGGGATGCCGCAAAAGCAACAACGTTCCGCTGGACAACAGACTGACTGTTGTCTCGTGTCCGGCGTTATAAAGAAAGACGCACAACGCGAACAATTCATCGCGCGACAAACGATCGCCATTCGCCTCGGCGGCGGCCATAGTACTGATTAAATCGTCCTGTGGATCTTTCCGGCGCTGCTCGATCAGCCGGTCGAAGTAAACCAGCAACTCATCCATCGCCTGTCGCGCGGCGCCGACGGCGTCATTCAATGCCGGTCCGGCGGCACCGCTGAACGGAAACAGCCGTTCCAGCGTTTCATGGTAGCGGTCCTGATCCTGCCGGGGGATGCCCAGCATCTCACAAATGACCATGGCCGGAAATGGCAGGCAGAACGACCGATAAAAGTCTGTTTCATGTTGCGCGCAGACATCATCCAGCAATTCACTGACGATCTGTTCAATCCGGGGCTTCAGACCTTGAAGCATCCGGGGCGTGAAGACCTGACTAACAAGCTTACGGTTGCGCGTGTGGTCCGGGGGATTCAGATTTTGCATCCATCGACCGATATGCTCGACAAGCGGCCTTGCCAGCTCACGGTTCTCGGGCGTCAACGGATCAGTGTACATGCGATCCCGACTGGAGACCAGACGCTTCGTTTCCTTCAACCCCATCAGTACGTCATCGTAGCGGGTGACGAGCCACATTTTCATCGGCTCACACCAGTGCACCGGCTGCTCATCGCGCAGCCGTGCCAGCAGCGGGTACGGATCCTGCAACTGCTGATTGCAGAACAGTTCATAATCGGGATCAAGTGTGAGCCTACTAGTCATAGGTATTACAATCACTCTGTTTTGGCGAAATCGCACAGCGTGGCGTTCGCCACGAACTGATAATCTTGCGTGGACATGATGATCGAATCAGTGAGCGACCCCGCATTGAAAGCGATTCGTTCATTCTCCAAAACGGAATGGTCGACGTACAATTCGAATGGCAGGATCGGCCGCCCAAACGGTGGCACGCTTCCAGGGACGAGTCCGGTTAGATCGAGCAGTTCCTCAGCTGTAGCGAATCGCAATTTCCTGACCCCCAATTGACGCTTGATCTTAGCTGATTCGACTTTGAGGCGAGCGCTGAGTACAAACAATCGGTATTCGTCGTCCGTTTTCATCAGGATCGCTTTACCACCAACCTTGAGCGGCTCGCCGCGAGCCTGGGCGGACTCTTCGGATGTGCGTGTCTCGACGTGGTTTACCAACCGATACGACACCTCACGCTCTTCCAACCAGTGGCAAATGGTGATTAACACGACACTAGTCATGGCAAAAAACGCTGGGCGTAAATGAGTTGCTGGGATCCGGTCTTGAATTTTAACTTTTGGGCCTGATAGCGTAAGCGCGCCAGGACCGTCATCCAAAAGTTAAAAGTCAAGACCTGTCCCCTTTTTTCGATCCAAGCCATCCTCTCCGGATTCGTCATTGGGTGTTTCGTCATTTCTCATTTTCCCCAGGGGATGGGATAGCAAGGTTGGCTGTACGGCATGTCGGCTTTGGATTGCAGCTCCAAGTGCGAAATGAGCAATGACGGACTGATAGTGCTGATCGGGACCCAACCTGATTCGGCTCCGCAATAGGCATTGTCGACTTCGTAGCGGCTACCCGCCGCGATGATGGTACGAGTGGCATTGAGCGGTGTGCCGACAAAATCAACACCGCGAATCAGTTCCTCGCGGCCGTCGGGATAGACACGGGTTGCCAAGTTGATTTCACCTAGAAAAGCTTGGAAGTTGTAGGTCTCGGTCGCAGTCTCCCCACCCGTCGCGGACAGAATGCGAATGCCGTACGGTAATTTCTGCCGTTGAACTTCTTCAATCAAGCGTTTCTTCATCCGAGCGTCGGTCAATCCATCGTGACTTGTCACCTTGGTAACAGCCATGCGGCTGATCGTTCGTTCATAGCGCTCGTTGCGACCGTGTCCATTCGAGCGATGCTTCGGCGTGATACCGGCACGCGACGTGAGGAAGCCCTGCAAGACACCTTGCGAAACCAAGTCGGCATTGCGAGCCGGAACACCTTCATCGTCGAATAGGTAGTGTCCCACGAGCGACATTCCTTGAAAACGATCAAGGGACGGATCATCTTCAATAGTCAAATAATCCGGCAAGATCCGTTTATGCAAACTGTCGCGAAAAGTTTGAGCTTCTCCGGTGCTCAATAGCCGGTTTGCTTCGATGCGATGCCCGAGCGCTTCGTGAATCAGCAATCCGGCCGGTACGGGGTCCAGCAGCACTGGACCAGCATACGACCTCAACGGCGGTGCCACAGCGAGTTGTTGAAGTGTTCCGATCGTTTCGCGCAATTCTTTCCGAAACCGGCGCGCGTCGGGCAAATCTTCCGGGTCGGCGACAAAATGGTTGATCGTCCAAGTCAGCGCGTCGCCTTGATCGGATAGCATCCAGAGATGGCATGAAAGCGTCCAGTACGGTTGGCACTGAACAATCAATGACCCCTCGGTATTCACGAATACGCGAACCTGGTTGAGGACATGGAATCGCACGTTGGATTCTTTGACCGCGAGATAGTCGCAGACAAGGGCGGAAGATTTTGTAACGAACGATTGCCAGAACCGTACGTCAACTTCTGGCAACTTGCGCCACATGGTCCGCTCGATGCCAGGCAACTTTTGAAACGAGGGCAGTTTGCTATTGCGATCCAGATAAGTCAACGCATGCGACTTTTTAGCGGCCATCGCTTCAACAGCTTCCCGATAACGTACTTCGGCTTGGCGCCACAAGCCGTGCCGTATTCCGGATTCGGACGCGCCGAAGGGAATGTCAATGTACTGGTACGAATCGTCTTCTTTGGAATTGTCGTGCAACCCTCCATCCTGAACTTGGTCGTGCCGGTGGGAACCGACACGTACATCGCAGAAACAACTTCGCCGTCGCTCGTATTTGTCATTGAGCAGCGATCCGTAACTGGCACTGATTTCCCAAATCTCTTCGTCTCGCGTCAGGAAAGAGACATAAAAAGGACGAGGATGCTCACCGCCACGGATCTGGGACATTGCCCGCTGGGCTTCACTACGCATGATTTTCGCCAAGTGGATAGCTGCGGATTTTTTCATCATCAATGTGGGTTTTCGGATGCGAGAAAATGTTCCAGTTACACAAATGCGTATCAGTTCTGCCGATTCCACTACTTCCCCGTTCGATTCGTTACGGGCCTCCGCCTCGTAACGCACTGTCTTGCAGACTCCGCATGCCATTGAAGCAGAGCCTGGGAACGAGCAGAACTGGGACTTACAGCAATGGTAGTTCCACAGCTGCCTCCAGGACTAGAGAGTCTAGACCCGCCGAGCGGTCGATTTTCCCATAATCTCGTGAATGGTGCTTTACTTTCTTGTCTTGGAGAGGTTTCTTTGTTACCATACGAGACGTCCTGAGTGAATGGGCGAGCTGAGGGAGTGGGCGAAAGAAGGTGGGCGGTTTCGTGCGAATCCCCGTCCGTGAGCTCAATGCCGAATGAGGTGCAAAGGCTATCATGCTTACCATTTTGAGTCACTCCACAGACAGGACAGCTTTCTGTGATCGTCTTTCACGGCGCAGTTTTCTTACCGTGGGTGGCATTGCTTGCGGCGGGCTTTCCTTGCCCACGATACTGCGTGCCGAGGCACAGGGGGTGGGAACAAGTTCTCACAAATCATTGATCCATGTGTTCCTTCCGGGTGGTCCGCCCCATCAGGACATGTGGGATCTGAAACCGGATGCACCCGCCGAAGTGCGCGGCGAGTTCAATCCGATTGCCACCAATGTGAATGGCATCCAGATCTGCGAGTTGTTTCCCAAGCTGGCGAGCATGATGGACCGTCTGGTCGTCCTCCGCAGCATCGTGGGCGCGCAGGGACCGCACTACGCGGTGCAGTGCATGACCGGACGCCACGGTCCGGGGCGTGGTCCCGGAAGCCTTCCCAACATTGGGGCATGGGTGTCGCGCATCGAGGGGCCGGCTCATCCCAGCGTGCCTCCCAATCTCTCATTATTCTACCGCACGCGACACAGGCCCTGGGGCCATCCGAGTGGAGGAGGGTTTTTGGGTAATGCCCACGCACCTTACGGGCTAGTGGATCATCTTGATCCCACAAAGAACGTGGAGAATGAAACCCAAGTTCGTCCGAAGCCGAAAGACCTCGTGCTGACAGACGTATCACTCGAACAGATGCAGGACCGGCGGCAGTTGCTGGGTGCACTCGACGCATGGCGGCGAGAGATGGATGCCGCGCCGCAGTTTGGCGCGCACGACGCGTTTACGGACCAGGCGTTGAGCATTTTGACGTCGAGCCGTTTGATGGACGCGTTCGACCTTTCACGTGAAGACCCCAAAGTTGTGGAGCGTTACGGAAGCAGCATTCCGCAGCATCTGGCCGATTCCGCGCCGCGCATGACAACGAATTTTCTGATTGCCCGGCGACTGATCGAAGCTGGCGCGCGCGTTGTCTCGTTGAATTTCGGCCGCTGGGACTGGCATGGCAATAATTTCGGGCAGGGACGTCGCGAGATGCCGATGATCGACAACGCGATGTCCTCGCTGTTGACCGATCTTCGTGAGCGGAACATGGAACAAGACGTAACGGTGATCGTCTGGGGTGAGTTCGGCAGAACTCCCAAGATCAACGGCAGCGCCGGACGGGACCATTGGCCGCGGGTCAATAGCGCGCTGCTGGCGGGCGGCGGGATGCGGACTGGGCAAGCAATCGGCAGCACTGACGCGCAGGCTGGCGAAGTCGTCGACCGGCCGCTGACATTCGGCGAAGTCCACGCCACGCTCTACCATTGCCTGGGGATCGATCCCCACACGCCCATTCGCGATGCACAAGGCCGGCCCCACTATCCGGTTGATCTGAAGTTTGATCCGATCGCAGAGTTGGTCTAAGGCGTATCATCAACTTTAAGTGCGGTAACCCAGCGGCTTTCTGCTTCTCTGCGTCGCCTACTGTAGAACGTGGACCAGTGTGTGGCACGTTCAGAGCCTAAGCGATAGGTGTGGTGGGATCCCAAACCTATCAGTGCAACTTAACGAGCAATGTTCCACCCATGAGTCATGGCCTGGCCATCAACGGCAAAGTTCGCGCAAAATGCAGCTATGCCCATCGCTTAGACTCTGAGTGTGCCACATGTAGCAAGCATGATCCAACTATCCTAGGGCGGGCAATGTACTGGTGCCCATGAGATACTCATCGACGGCCCGCGCGGCACCGCGGCCTTCGTTGATGGCCCATACCACGAGCGATTGGCCGCGGCGGCAGTCGCCAGCGGCAAAGACTCCTGCGACGTTGGTCGCAAACGGTCCGTGTTCGGCTTGAAACGTTTCCCAGTTGCCACGGGGATTCTGCATTTGCAGTCCTAGCATCTCGCCGACCGTCCGTTCGGGGCCCAGAAAGCCCGTTGCCAGTAGCACTAGATCCGCTGGCCATTCGCGTTCGGTACCTGGCACTTCGCTGAACGGTGTTTTCTCACCCGGCTTGGTCCAGTCAAGTTCCACCGTGCGGATGGCGCGGACATGGCCGTTGCCATCGTCGACAAATTCCTTGGTCAAAACTGCGTAGGTTCGCGGATCGGCGCCAAACTTTGCCTCCGATTCCGCGTGGGAATAATCGACACGATAGATTCGCGGCCAGATGGGCCACGGATTGTCTGGCGCGCGCTGGTTAGGAGGTTGGACCAGCAATTCGAAATTGGCCATGCTGGTGCACCCATGACGTAGAGAGGTACCAATGCAGTCGGCGCCAGTGTCACCGCCGCCGATCACGATGACATGCTTGTTTTTGGCGGAAATGTAGGCGCCATTTTCCAGATTTGAATCGAGGAGACTCTTCGTGTTCCGCGTTAGAAAATTCATGGCGAGATGAATGCCGTTCAGGTCGCGGCCCGGGCAGCGGTTGACCGGATCAAATGGTCGCGTTGCACCGGTCGCCAGCAGCAGCGCATCGTTGTCGTTGCGCAATCGCTGAGGGTCCATGAAATGAATCTCACAGCCACATTCCTGCATGATGCTGGTCATGTGGCTGGAGGGAAAGTCTTCGGACCGGCCCACGTGCGTGCAAGTTACGAAACGAACTCCTTCAGCCCGCAACAGGTCGACACGTCGCTCGACAACTTTCTTGTCGAGCTTCATGTTCGGAATTCCATACATCAGCAGTCCACCGATGCGGTCAGCCCGTTCGTAGACGGTAACTTCGTGGCCAACGCTGTTGAGCTGCGCGGCGGCCGCCAATCCGGAAGGTCCGGACCCGACGATGGCGACTTTTTTACCGGTATGCGTACCGGGAGGACGCGGCTCGACCCAGCCTTCGGCGAATCCGCGGTCGATAATCGCGTTCTCGATGTTTTTGATCGTGACCGGTGGATCGATGATTCCCAGCACGCAAGCACCCTCGCAGGGAGCCGGGCAGGTGCGGCCGGTGAATTCCGGAAAGTTGTTCGTCTTATGCAAGCGGTCAAGCGCATCACGCCACCGGCCCTGATAGACCAGATCGTTCCATTCAGGGATCAGATTATCGATCGGGCATCCACTGGCGGACTGGCAAAAGGGAACGCCGCAGTCCATGCAGCGAGCACCCTGCGTCTTCAGTTGCGGTTCAAGAGGTTCGGTAAATATTTCAGCGAAATCGTTGACTCGATCGAGCGGATCGCGATAAGGTACCACTTCGCGGTCGAATTCCTTGAATCCGGTCGGCTTTCCCATTCAATATCTCCGAGTTGGCGGTCCGTCAATTCCGCCAGTCGATACTAATGTGCTCGTGGCGC
>Ga0310123_10004073_pt1 | contig 11150 bp, 11 predicted proteins | sample CB6_AW_1057_MG_FD_203505 | JGI IMG/M metagenome (GOLD analysis project Ga0310123, IMG submission 203505) | Marine microbial communities from Western Arctic Ocean, Canada - CB6_AW_1057 | ecosystem: Environmental > Aquatic > Marine > Oceanic | place: Canada: Western Arctic Ocean | collected...
CGGGCCGACGATGGCGAGGTCGAATCCGAAGCGAAACCATCCGGAAGTGCTGCTACTCGCATCCGTCGCCACGGCGATCATGATGAGCACGACCGGCAGCACGACAAGGTCGTTCATCCCGGCCTCTATGCGCAGTACCTGTCGGATGGATCGCGGTATGCGCCCGTCCCGCAGCACCTCCCTGAGGATGACCGGGTCTGTGGATGCCAGGATGGCCCCCGCCAGCACGGCAAACGTGACGGAGAAGCCCAGCAACCACGCTGATGCGAAGGCTCCGAGAACGATGACGAGCGCCGTGCCCGGGCCGAGTATGAGCACCGGGATCAGCCAGCGCCTCCGCAACTCATCCACCTGGAGCTTCACGGCGTCCAGGAACAGGACGAGCGACAGCGTGATGGTGGCCAATATCTCGAGCAGGGGACTGTCTGTGCCGAAGGACAGCAGATCGATGCCGCCCTCGCCGATCAGTAGTCCGAGCCCCAGAAACAGGAACGCGAACGACAACGGCGACCTGTCGACCAGCCCCGACGCAAGCGGGGCGACGATCAGAACTGCGGCGACAAGGGCGAACCCGGATGTGATGTCGGTCATAGATGTACGCGGCCGCGCTTAGCGCCCGGTTACGTGGTCCGCCTTAACGGTTGCGACCACCCGTACCTCACCTTCCGAGTCGCCGTCGTAGACATCCCGGCCCATGTGTTTCCTCGCAATTGCGTTGACGAACGCGTTGTCTATATCGTCCTCAAATGAAATGGTGCCACGCACTTCCATGTAGTGCGACGTGTCGTCCGGGTCCGTGATCGAGACTGCGCAGCGGGGATCGGCGATCAGGTTGCGGTACTTCTTGCGTGATTTGGTGAGGCTGATCTTGAGATCGCCATCGACAAGCATCACGATCACCGGATTGTTCTGGAGCGCGCCGTCCGGACGCGTGGTCGCCAGATGGCCGATGACATTCTTGTCAAAGAAGTACAGGAATTTGTCGGGCCTCAATTACGAGGCCTTCCTAATCTGGTTTCCGGAATACTACGGCAGAGTGATCTTAGACACAGTCGTCTCGGATGTATTCACCACCCAGAGCGAAGCGTCCATACCGGGACTCGCCGGGACCGCCACCATGCTCACGGGCCCCTTGCCCACCGGAAGCGTGACGATCTCTTCGCCGCCCAATCCCAGCCGGGTGATTGTGTTGTCTACGAAATTGCTGACCCAGATCGACTCGCCGTCAAACACCAATCCGGACGGCCACGCTCCCACGGTGATCTCTTTCAAGATCTCTCCGCTGGTGCTCAGGATAGTTACCAGATCAAGCCAGTTTGAAGCCACCCATACCGATTCGCCGTCGAAAGCGAGCGCGGTCGGCCCCTGCCCGCCAGTGTCTGTGCCGATGCCTTCGTAATCCACGTTGCGTTTGCCGACAGGGAACGATCCCAGAACGTCCCCGTCCAGCGATATCTTGTCGACCGTGTGGAGGTTCAGGCTGGCCAACCATATGGCATCGCCGTCAAAGGCAACGGCCCACGGCGAGGGGTGGTTGCCGGGCACGGGGACGGACAGAAGGTCTTCGCCGTCGGGGGCAAGTTTGTGCAGGGAGTTGCCCCAGGAAGCGACCACCCACATGTTCGTCCCGTCGCTGACCATCGCAGCAGGGGAGGTGTAGCCGCCGCCGACAGGGAACTCGCCGATCTCGTGTCCGTCGAGCGTCAATTTGGTAACGGAGCTGACAGAGTTGTTGCCGACCCACATGAACTCGCCATCAAACGCTATCGGCCTCGGGGTTAACCCGACCGGGTACGTGGCGATGATCCGGCCGTCGCCATCCAGCTTTGAGACGGTGTTGTCGCCGACGATTGCGACCCATACGTTCTCGCCGTCAAACGCCAGGTCTCCGGGCGTCTTGATGCCGCCAAAGGTCTCGATCAGATAGCCATCGATTGTTATTGGGGGCGGGAGCGGAACAGAGGTTGCGGTCGGCCTCGGCACGCGCGTGGGGCGTGGTGTGGGGGCCGGAGGCGTGGCGGTGGCCGGGATCGGCGTGTCCGGCGGGGGAGTGGGTGCGGTCTGGTTGCTGCCGCATGCAATAGTGACGATCGCAATAATCGCAGTGGCCCCGGTCAGGGCAACTCGCCAGCCCGGGCGCGTAAATGATCTGAACAAACGACCGCCGCCGTGTCCGGTGGGCGCGTCGGTAGGTGGCATGGTGCGAGTTAAACGGAGTGCCGTTGACCGGTCAACCAGCCCCCGGAACCTAGTTACCCGGCTCCAGCTCCACAAGACGCTTTCGCACTGCATCGGCAATTATGTGGAATTCGTCCGCCACGGCGTCGGATGTGAAGACAGTCGGCTTCGTCTCCGAGTGTTGATAGTCGGCCCGCATCGCGACCCGGCCCAGGAACGGCAATTCCATCTCTTCAGCCAGTTGCTCGCCAGCGCCCGTGCCAAAGATATCGCCCGACATGTTCTCGACCACGCCGAGGGTGTCCAGGTTAAGCTTCCGGATCATGTTGATCGATCGCTTGGCGTCAAGTGCTGCGAGCTCCTGCGGAGTCGACACAACCACAAACCCGTCCAGGTTCAGGGTCTGCATAACCGTCAAGGGTGCGTCAGACGTGCCCGGTGGCAGGTCCACGACCATGTAGTCCAGATCGCCCCAGTCCGTGTTCGTCAGGAACTGGTTGATGGCGTTGTGGATCATCGGCCCGCGCCAGATCGTCGCCTCTTCTTCGTTCTCCTGGAACATCGCCATCGACATCACGCGCACGCCGAAACGTGACGGCGGCGTCATCACCGTGCCGTCCTCGGAAGTCGGGCCTTCGCTGATCCGCATCACGCGAGTCACATTCGGGCAGTCGATGTCGCAGTCGAACAGTCCAACCCGGGCGCCTTCCTGGGCGAGCATCACGGCGAGGTTCACGGCGATGGTTGTTTTGCCGACGCCGCCCTTGCCGGAGTAAACGCCGATGCGCTTGCCGATCTTCTGCAGTCGATCATTTACGAGTCGCTTCTGCTCCCAGTTGCGCTTCATGCCCTCTACTTTGGCGCGCTCTTCCGGGGTCAGCTCTCGTTGTGGTGGTTTTTGGGCCATGCGAGTTCAGATGAGTCCTGCAAAAAAGTGGTGACGCGACGGGGGCGGCCCTGATCTGGACCGCCCCGTCAATTCATATCGGTGGCCGGTGAGGGCCTGTTAGTCCAGACCGAGAAGACGCTTGCCGTCCTCTGTGATCAGCTCGGGAGACCACGGCGGGTCCCAGACGAGCTCAACTTCGACGTCCTCGACGCCCGGCAGTTCTGCAACTCGCCACTCCGCCTGTTGGGCAATGTAAGGACCCATGCCGCAGCCCTGCGCGGTCAGGGTCATTTCTATAGCGACCTCGCCGTCTGAGACTTCGACATCGTAGACAAGACCGAGGTCAACAATGTTGACCGGGATCTCCGGGTCGTAGACCTCTTTGAGGGCCTCGATCACTTCATCTTTGGTGAGCACTTGCTCAGTGGTCATTTTATTGTCCTAAAGCTTGCGCAGCCATACGGGCGCGGATCGTACTGAACGATGTCGTCAGTTTACCAAGCACTTGGGCTGGCGGCAATTATCGCGGCATTATTCGCGCTTATCCAACGTTGGTTGCCGGTCCTGAGGCACGATGGTGGGAAATAACCCTAGTCGGCTGTAGCTACAGTAGCCGTCGTTGGTTGTATCTCAGGGGCAAGCTGCCGATACCGGGGGATACCGATCACAACGGCTGCGATCAAGCCAACGGCCATAGCGGCCGCAAGGGCGATGTCATACGAGCCCTGGCTGTCGTAGATCTTCCCGGCGATCCATACACCGGATGCGGCGCCAAGGGGCATCACCCCGAAGATGGAGCCGTACACAGTGCCCAGACGCCTGAGCCCGAACTGATCAGCGCTCACAGAGCCCGTCAGGGATATGACGGTCGTCCACGACGCTCCGATGACCATCACGCCTATGGTCGCTCCCCACAGAGAACCTGACAGAAGCAGGATTCCGTAGCCGATGCCCCTGAAGCTGTACGCAACCGCCAGCACAATTCGTGTGTTGTAACGGTCACCGAGGTTGCCGAATGTCAGCGCCCCGATCACCCCGGTCACGCCAACGGTGGCGAGTGCGCCCGCCGCAAGGACTGTGCCCGCGCCAAGTCCCTCGGCGTAGGCAACAAAGTGGGCATTCACGAAGCCCATTGTGTAGCCTCAGGTGAAGAATCCGAACGATAACGCCCAGAACATCGGCGTCTTCGCCGCCTGCTTCAACGACATGCCGTCGTCCGGCATCCACGCGCAGGTAACTCCATTGGCCGACTTCCCGGTTTTCCGGGATAGCTCAGCCGCGTCACGGTCGTCCACTTCCGGAACAAACTTCGATTTCAGCAGCCGGTAGGAGACCGGAATGATCAGGATCACAAGCACCGCGCCGAGCACGATGTAGGCCGACCGCCACCCGCCAAGTGTTAAGACCACGGCAGAAAGGGGGACGAGCGTCGTTTCGCCGATCGCCGAGCCACTACCGGCTAGGGAAAGCGCAAGACTCCGTCGTTTTGTGAACACGGAGCTGATCAGCTTCGTCATTGTGGCCGGCGATGAGAGCGTGAAGCCGGAGCCCATCAACAGGAACAGGGCGTAGAGCTGCCATATCTGCTGGATCTGCGAGAGCCCAAATAGAGCGACCCCGGCCATCGCCATGCCAAGCAACGCTATTTTGACCGGGTCATAACGGTCGGCAAGGTACCCGGCGAGGGGGCGTAGGAAAGCTGTCGCCAGTCCTGCGATCGCCAGTGCGCCAGACATGGAGCCACGGGACCACCCGAACTCCTCGGTCATAGGGTTCAGGAATACGCCGAAAGAGAATCGACTGCCGGCAGCGCCAAACAACACAAAGGCCGCGCCAATAACGATTAGCCAGCCCGAGTAATGACCCCGCAGCCGGCCGATCAACATGAAGCGGCGATTGGGGGGCACGTCAAAGTGCCAGGCGATCCATGATCAAATGTCATAGGGCCAGATAATACAGGCCAAAAGGGCGCGTGGGGAGAGGTTTTGCGGGGTGTTGTGCGGTAACACCGTAGGGGCCGTGCAGCGGCCCGCCCACGCCCGTTTGACGATCACTCGTGGAATCGGCCCGGACCGTTGTCTTGTCATCCTGAGCCCGAAGTGAAGGATCTCCCGGCCCGCACTCCGCCCGGCCGGTAACTCGCGGACACCACATCAAACGAACGGCTCGATCGCAATCGAGCCGAGGGCGTATTGCCATACGCCCCTACAGTAGGGCTGAGAGCTATTAACGCGAACACCGTAGCGGCGGCGCTTGCCCCGCCCTCTTGTGCTGTCACGGTCTTGTACGTTATTAAACGCGCTGGCGTCATGCCGCTTTTCAAGCGGCACACCCCTCACCCTGCACCCTCTCCCGACCGGGAGAGGGGAAACCCAAAGAACGTATGTCAGCAACAACACCGTAGCGGCGGCTGACTATCCGCCCACGCTTGTCCCGCAAACACCGATGGAATCGGCCTTGACCCTCGTACTGTCATTCTTCGCCTCGGGCTCAGAATGACAGTAGCGCGTTGGTAGCGGCAAAGGCATGCGCCGGACAATAACACCGTAGGGGCGGCGCTTGCCCCGTCCTCTTGTGGGATCACGAATTTATTTGCTGCGAAACCCTATAGCCCACGCCTACTAATCCGCGCCGGACGGCGTTCCGACTTCTGCGTCGACCATCACCTTACGCAGGTCCACGACCTGGTCCCGCAACAACGCCGCTTTCTCGAACTCCAGATCCCGAGCTGCCGTCCGCATTTGCGCTTCCAGGTCTCGGACAAGTCGTGCCAGGTCGTCCTTTGGCAGACCCTCGGCGGCCACGTATGGCGCCTTCGTCTCGGCGACCTGACGGATCCGCTCCGTCATGTCCCGGACTTCCTTGATGATCGATGCCGGCTCGATGCCGTTTGCCTTGTTGTGAGCGTCCTGCACCACACGCCGACGCTCCGTCTCATCGATCGCCGTTCGCATCGAATCCGTCATAACGTCGGCGTACATGATCACGTGGCCCTCCTCGTGACGAGCAGCACGGCCAACGGTCTGTACGAGCGACGTATTCGACCGCAGATAGCCCTCTTTGTCGGCGTCCAGAATGGCGACCAGAGATACTTCCGGCAGGTCCAGCCCCTCCCTCAGAAGGTTGATCCCCACCACCACGTCGTACACACCGAGCCGCAGGTCGCGCAGGATCGCCGTGCGCTCAAATGTGTCGATGTCTGAGTGCAGATACTGCGTCCGGACGCCCATCTCCAGAAGGTACTGAGATAGCTCCTCCGCCATCCGCTTCGTGAGGGTCGTAACGAGAACCCGCTGATGCCGATCGACCCGCTCCTTGATGTTGTCCATCAGGTCGTCGATCTGCCCGGCTGTCGGCTTCACTTCTATCGTCGGGTCGAGCAACCCGGTTGGACGGATCAATTGCTCGACACGCTGTTCTTCGTGCTGAGCCTCGTACGGTCCGGGCGTCGCAGACACGTACACGATCTGATTGACGTGCCCCTGGAACTCGTCAAATGAAAGCGGACGATTGTCTATCGCAGACGGCAGCCGGAACCCGTAATCAACGAGCACCGATTTACGTGCGAGGTCGCCGTTGAACATGCCACGAATCTGCGGCAGGGTCATGTGCGACTCGTCGATGAATATCAGGAAATCTTTCGGGAAATAGTCCAGCAGAGTCCACGGGGCAGACCCGGGAGCGCGCCGTCCCAGCGGCCGTGAGTAGTTCTCAACGCCCGGGCATGAGCCCGTCTCCCGCAACATCTCAAGGTCGTAACGCGTACGCTGCTCGAGGCGCTGCGCCTCCAGCAACTTGCCGCCGTCATTCAGCTCCTTGAGACGCTCCCCGAGTTCTTCCTCGATGTCGTCGAGCGCGTCGAAAAGACGTTGCTCAGAGGTCACAAAGTGCTTCGCCGGGTAGATGTCTATCTCGTCCCGATCGCCCAGGATCTCGCCGGTTAACGGGTCCAGCACCGTTATTCGCTCGATCTCGTCGCCCCAGAACTGCACCCGCACCGCCAACTCGTCGTACGCCGGCATCACCTCAAGCGTGTCGCCACGGACACGGAACCGACCCCGACTGGTGTCGATATCGTTGCGGTCGTAATGCATGTCCACGAGGCGGCGCACGATCTTGTTGCGGCCCGTCGACTCGCCCTTCTTCATGTTTAGGACGAAGCTTGAGTACTCCTCAGGAGAGCCAAGTCCGTAGATGCACGATACAGACGCTACGATCAACGAGTCACGTCGAGTCAAAAGCGCCCGCGTTGCGGCGTGCCTGAGGCGGTCGATCTCCTCGTTGATGTCCGACTCTTTCTCGATGTAGGTGTCGGACCGGGGAATGTAGGCCTCTGGCTGGTAGTAGTCGTAATACGAGACGAAGTACTGGACCGAGTTTTCCGGGAAGAATTCCTGAAACTCGGAAGCGAGCTGTGCGGCCAGGGTCTTGTTGTGGGCAATCACGAGGGCAGGGCGTTGCTGGCGCTCGACAATCTGCGCCATCGTGAAGGTTTTGCCGCTGCCGGTCACCCCAAGAAGGGTCTGGTGCTTCAGCCCGTCATCCAGTCCCTTCGAGAGCGCGTCAATAGCCTGCGGCTGGTCGCCGGTGGGCTGGAAGTCCGAGACGATCTTGAAATCAGGCATAGGTGATTGAACGGGAGGGCAAAGGGAGCGGACGTATTGCCATACGCCCCTACATACCTACATACAACGAGGCGTCACTACGATTCTATTCGAGTCGCGCAAATAAGGAGTGAGAGCCGTCACATAAGGGCGCGAGATAGCCGCACGAGCGATGTTTGCTACACACAAATCCCCTCTCCCGGTTGGAAGAGGGGATTTGTGTGTCTTTGTGTATCGGCGGCGAGTCAGAAGACCATCTCGCAACAACGCCGTAGGTCCGCTGACCATCCATCTCTGCGATCGGTGGCCAGTCCTGGGCCCCGGGCTCAGGATGACAAGGGATCGAACATTCGACGAATTAGCTCGTGAAGATCCGTACGGACTGGTTGTCTGTCAGTTCGCCAGCTTCCGAGAACATGAAATTGGAAGCGACTCGGCCTGTGGCACCAGCGAATTCACCATCGCCTCCGGTGATATTCCACATGATGGTCCCGTGCATCGTCCCTTCGACCGGGCTTGGCGCCATCTGTCCCATTCCGATGGTGTCAAAAGTGAAACTGCCACGGCCTTCAATCGTGATCGTTCCGGTTTCGGTGAACCCATCGTCAGACAACACGACTTCTGACTCAAATATTATGGCTGCACCGTTCGGCCCCACCCTGGTTGCCGACGCCTGCAAGACGCCTTCCTTCCCTTCAACGGTCAACGGGAGCTCCTGAGCCTCTCATTTCAACGGCGTAAACGATCTCGACCATATCGATCCCCCTCGAAAGGTCGTGTATCAGACGATGTTCGCCTGAGATATTGGCCAACATAGCAGACAGATGGCGTGAATATATGAGTGTCAGAACCTGGATATAGGAATAGTGCGATCGGATGATGACGACACCGTAGGGGCGGGGCTTGCTCCGCCCGACGCCGATCCGTCGAGGACCTTTGGACGCTCCACAACCCTCATGAGGCGGCCGTCCTCACCAACCACACCATCTCATCGCTGTCCTCGGTTAGCGGGCCGCCTTTGAAATCGCCAAACACCTGATCGGCTACCAGCCCTACTTGCTCCAGCATGACATGGATTTCTGACGGATACAGGTATCGGAGGTTGACCTCCAGATCGACCGCACGCATTACCCCTCCGTCATCGTCTAGCTCTTCCACCGTCTGAGTGCTGTGGATCGTCTGAACTAGTGGGTCAGGGTGATTTACTGCGCTTAGCAGGCACCGTAACCCGGTCTCAGGATTGATCGTCTCGCCCATCGAGAACGGCTCCTTGGACGTGTCCGCAATCAAATCTGGATCAGGCACGAAGAGGTTGAACGCCAGCGTGCCTCCCGGCGCCATGTGGGACGCAGCCCGGCGCAGGGTTTCGACCTGCTCTTCCGCCGTCAGCGCCAGGTACAGAGTGCGGGCGGGGATGATGACGAGAGGGAAACGCCGATCCAGTGCAAGCGTCCGCATATCGCCCTGAACGAATTCAAACGCGCCGCCAGGGTCTTTTGTTGTGGCCGCTCGCTCACGCGCCTTCGCAAGCATGGCCGTCGAAAAGTCCACGCCGACCACATCGATACCAGCGGCGGCGATAGGCAGGCTCACGCGCCCGGTGCCGCAACCGATCTCGAGCACCGGCCCGCCCGAAGCTTGCGCCAGCTCTACGTAAAACTCGACGTCCTCGATCCCGGCGGTCGAGTAGAAGACGTCATACCACTCGGCCCAGGCGTCGTAATCCATTGTTGGCCTGACGGGGCCTAGCCGGCCTCGGCGTACTCCGCCAGCGCCTCGTCCGGGAAGTCAGCGTTAGAGAACACCTTCTGGACATCATCGAGCTCTTCCAACGTGTCCAGGAGCTGGAGCGTCTGCTTGGCTTTGGCATCGTCCAGTTCGACGAGAGTGGCAGGCACCATCGCGAGCTCTGCGGACACCACCTCAACACCGTCCATCCCCTCAAGGGCAATCTTCAGCGGCTCAAAGTCGGTGAACGACGCCTTGAACTCGATCGAATTTCCTTCGATATCAAAATCTTCTGCGCCCATGTCTACCGCTTCAAGTGCGACCTCTTCAGGGTCGCCGGCAGAGGCCTCTACCAGGATCACTCCGGAGTTGGAGAATCCCCAGGACACCGCACCTGCGGCTGCCAGGTTTCCTCCTGCACGGGAGAACATCTGGCGGACATCGGACGCGGTCCGGTTTTTGTTGTCGGTCAGGGTCTGGACCATGATCGCCGTACCGCCGGGTCCGTATCCCTCGTATGTGATCTCTTCCAGTTCAATGCCGTCGCTACCGGTACCGGAACCTTTTGCGATGGCCCGGTCGATATTGTCGTTTGGCATGTTCGCGGCTTTGGCGGTCTGTATGGCAAGGCGCAGCCGGAAATTGGTCTCGGGGTCTGCGCCACCACGTGCCGCCACGATTATCTCGCGGGCGATCTTGGTGAAGAGCTGACCCCGGCGTGCATCGGTTGCAGCCTTCTTGTGCTTGATGGTGCTCCACTTAGAGTGGCCGGACATGGTGCTCCTCCCGGTTCCGAAACGACATCGGTTTGCGGGCTTGATTGATCAAAGGGCCGAGGGCGGAAAATTCTCTAATTAATAGTTGATCTTAGCAAGCCGCCAGAAATCCGGTCAATCGGGCTACGCAACGAACGTCTCGAGCACGGCGACCCGTCTGTCACCCGAACCCAATGAACACGACGTAGGGGCGTATGGCAATACGCCCTCAGGGCGGGGCCAGCGCCGTTCCTACCGCAGACCCTCGGGTAGGTTCACCGTCACGACACCGTTATTGACGTCTACCTCCAGCACCACATCCGCTATCGCCGGAATAAGAATCTGGTTTTGGGACTCGGTCTCGCCGGGTTTTCCGACAACGTACACGTCATTCGCGCCGGTGACGATGATCTCCAGCACCACGCCCAGCTCTTCGCCCTCGGTTGTACGCACCTTCGTACCGACAATCTCGTAGTGGTAGAAAGCACCTTCTGGTGCTTCCGGGAGATTGTCGCCCTCCACCTCGATAATCGTGCCGCGCAAAGCGTCTGCAGCGCGGGTGTTACGAATTACATCAAGTTGAAGGACCGTTGCGGTGCCAGCTTTGTGGCTCTCTACAACCGTGGCCTGGCGACCGCCGTCAATGTAAACAACATCGCCGGGGGAGAACCGCATCTCGCCGTCCGCAAACTGGCTGACGGCGATAGAACCGTCGGTGCCCCATGACCGGCGTACAGAAGCGACGCCTACGCGGCTGGGCGTAGACGGATCGATGGTTTTTGGGATCCTGGTATTAGCAGGAGGCCGCGAGTTCTGAGCGGCGCGGGATGACACTTGTCCACCCCGCGGGCGCTGGCCACTCGGGCTGTGATCACTATTACGTCGACGGGGCGACATTTCGCCGATTCCCGACTAGTCGATCTGAAGGACGATGCGCTGGTCTGACTTTACGCCAGAGACCCGCAACAGGGAGCGAATGGCCTGTGCCACTCGACC
>Ga0310123_10004074_pt1 | contig 11143 bp, 8 predicted proteins | sample CB6_AW_1057_MG_FD_203505 | JGI IMG/M metagenome (GOLD analysis project Ga0310123, IMG submission 203505) | Marine microbial communities from Western Arctic Ocean, Canada - CB6_AW_1057 | ecosystem: Environmental > Aquatic > Marine > Oceanic | place: Canada: Western Arctic Ocean | collected...
GCCGAGACTCGGCGAATTCTGCGGTTGATCGAGATAAGTACCGTCGCTGTTTTCACGATTGAGTATCTTTTGCGGATCGCCGTTGCCGATAACAGGCGGAAGTTTATCTTCAGCTTCTACGGATTGATCGACCTGCTGGCCATTCTTCCGTTCTATGTTGCTCAGGGAATCGACCTGCGATCGCTGCGGGCGTTTCGCATGCTTCGTCTGTTCCGGACGCTGAAGCTCTTTCGGTACAGCCGAGCCGTTCGTCGGTTGCATAACGCGCTGTTGCTCATACGCGAAGAGTTGGCGTTGTTCCTGTGCGTCACCCTATTGCTTATGTTCTTCGCGTCCACCGGTATCTACTACTTTGAACGGGACGCGCAGCCCGAGGCGTTTGCGTCAGTCTTTCATGCCATGTGGTGGGCGCTGGTGACCATGACCACGGTTGGTTACGGCGACGTGTATCCCATTACCGTGGGCGGGCGGGTGTTCACGTTCTTTGTGCTCATGCTGGGCTTGGGGGTTGTAGCCGCACCATGCGGCATGCTCGCATCAGCGCTGTCCGAGGCTCGTCGATTGGAACGCGAAGAGAAGGAGGCGTTGGCGGAGAACACTGGCTCAACCTGATTACTAACTTCCCTTCGGAGGTGCGAACATGAAACGGCACGCCATCGTTCTTGCCCTGGTCGCCATCGCTCTGTGTACGGCGAATGATAGTCTTGCCCGCAAGTGGGCCTCGAAGTCTGGCCAGCACACTATCGATGCAGAACTGGTGGAGGTTCAGATCGTTCTCAAGAAGGCGGACGGCAAGAACACTACGGTGTCTGTCGATGATCTGAGTGAGTCTGATCGACAGTTTGTCCTCCGATTCCTTGAGCCTGACCGCGAAGAGTTTCGAAATCCATTCGTTAGCGATAAGACCAACAAGGGCATTCTTAGCGGCAAGGTCGTCTCCATCACAGACGGCGATACCATTGGCGTCTTAGTCGATAGCAAAACTGTTAAGGTCCGATTGCAAGGCGTCGATTGCCCGGAGCGAGGGCAGCCGTTTGGAACTGTTGCTCGCAAACTAGCTTCGTCGCTCTGTTTTGGTAAGCAAGCCGAAGTCCATGTTAGCGGCACAGATCGCTACGGTCGAACCCTTGGTGACGTGGTTGTCGACGGGAAAAATGTCAGCCATGAATTACTTGCTGCTGGATTGGCGTGGCACTACAAGCAATACTCCGACGACATGAGACTTGCTGCCCTTGAGACCGAAGCTCGCGAGGCGAAACGCGGACTGTGGGCCGATTCTGATGCTATTGCGCCATGGGAATGGCGTAGGCTTCCGGCACGCGAGCGAAACAAACAGGCAACGGACGCGGGTAAGCCATACCAGCCATCTGAAGTTCTTGGTGCGTCACCACGCGGACCGCCCAAAAAAGAAACCTCAGCCGGGAAGTATTGGCTCACGACGTCCAGCGGCGTTCGGCACAATAGTTCATGTCGCTGGTATCACAACACGAAAAACGGACGAGAGTGTGGGTCGGACGAAGGGCGAGCGTGCAAAGTTTGTGGTGGGTAGCGATGCCATTCACGCTCGTCCTACCCGGTGTGGTGGCTTATTCCAATCATTCATCGATAGATGTATGATACCGCTGGGTAACTGCGGGATTAGTTCAAAAGCGAGACTCCGTGGAGCAAACAGATAATCTTGAGGTCGTCGTGGGTCACAACGTTTATCGACATAAATAATCGGAGACAACAGCTCGTGATAAACCTAGAACTCTTCACCGACTACATCTGACCATGGTGCTATCTCTGCACCGTGCGTGTGGCAAGACTCCAATCGGCTTTCGATCTAAACATCACATACAGACATTTTCCGTTGCATCCAGAGATACCCGAATTAGGTCTTACACTGGAAGAACTTTTCGCTGGCCGCAACGTAGACATCCCAGTTGCCAAATTGCGAATGACAAAATTAATGGTTGAGGAAGGGTTGCCATACGGCGAGCGAACAATGACCTACAACAGCCGCCTGGCTCAGGAACTGGCAAAGTGGGCTGAGACCTTGCCCAACGGCCAGCAAATTCACGATGCTCTGTTCCAAGCCTACTTTGTCGATAATGTGAACCTTGCCAAGATCGATAACTTAATCGTAATCGCTGAGCGGATTGGCCTGCCTACTTCGGAAGCAAAAACAGTGCTTCTGGAACGACAGTTTCAGGAATCTGTCGATTCCGATTGGCACCGATCAGGTGAACTTGGCATTACCGGTGTACCGGCATTCGTCGTTGGCGACCAGGTTCTTGTCGGAGCTCAGCCATACGAGCAACTCAAGACATTTGTGGCATCGTTTAGTTCTCAACATCGCGAAAACTGACTCGAAACAAGTAACCGTGAGAATCAATTCAATAATCCCGTTCAAACTATCGCACTGCAACAATGGGGTGCTTCGTAGGCAGAAAGTTAAGAGCTATGATCAAAAAGACATTGGGTCGAACGGGCCTCAAAGTGACCCAGCTTGGCTACGGCACTATGGGACTGCGTGGTCCTAAGACTTGGGGAGTGCGTGTGGTGAGTGAGGCAGCTGCCGACGAGTTCCTCAATTCTGTCCTCGATGCGGGCATTAACTTCATCGACACTTCGCCCGACTACGGGATCAGCGAGCAACGTATTGGGCAATATATCAGTTCCCGTCGAAGCGAGTTCTACTTGGCGACCAAGTGTGGCTGCGTCACCACACAGCATGAAGATCACCTTGAAATAGACCACGTTTGGAATCGGGAAACCCTAAAGCGGAACATCGAGACCAGCCTTCAGCGTCTCCGGACCGATTACATTGATATCCTGCAGTTCCATGGCTGTGACGCCGAAACGCTCCAGCGTGAAGATTTGATCGATACGTTGATGGGATTTCGCGATCAAGGGTTAATCAATTTTATCGGTGCCTCCAGTTCACTACCGCACCTACCTGCCCTCATCGATCTAGGCGTGTTCGACACATTTCAGATTCCCTATTCTTGCCTTGCTCCGCAACATCATGAATTGATCAATAAGGCTGCCGAGTCTGGCGCAGGCATCATCCTGCGCGGTGGCATTGCCCAGGGTGGTCCAGATGCCGAGATCCAACGACCGGCGCTAAACGACGTGTGGAGACAAGCGAAACTCGATGAAGTCCTCCCCGATGGCATGCAGCGAGCCGAACTGATCTTGCGATTCACCTTCACCCACCCGCACTGTGACACGACCATCGTCGGGACCTGCAATTCTCTGCATCTGGCCGATAACCTCGCTGCAGTTGCCAAAGGTCCCTTACCGACCGATCTCCACGATGAGGTTGTTTCAAGCATTGCTGCGCTGGACAATTGATCGTCTTATTCATGAAGGTTGTCCATTGCAAACAGTCCTTGTTTGCCGATTGAATAGCCTTTCAAATACTTCGATTCAACGTCTCTGATTATCGCATATGTCGTCCTATTTATCAGTAGTAAACGTGGTCACCGGTGTTTCTTCAAAGCATGTGAATGGCTACTATTGGTGACAAAAAGAAACAGACAGTTGCTTGACACGTAGTCATTTAGCCGGAACGCCTACGCGACACATGTGGCATTGATCTAGGTCATGATCGGTCATTTACGAGCTCGCGTTATCTTGCGGCGGCGTGCACAACCGCCGCTAGAAACGGCAAGTTGCTTAGACGCACGGGTTGCCTCCACCTCACGCACGAAAACGCCTGAAGCTTCGACGCGTCGGCGTGAAACACCTCCGCAGGTTCGGGAGGTCATCAAGAACCCAATTCCGGCCATAAGTCTGGGGCACCAGGCAGCATCGAAGAGTTTCAAAACTCAACTGGTCGTGAGACGTGTCAACAAAGGACGGTATTTGGCACTCCTCGGGCCGATGTTCCAAAACTTGCTGGCCGATGGGTTGCTGAGACAGGTCGAAAACCCAACGTTATAAATCTATCCGTGCTACAAACAGTACAAGTTTGATGGTCTGTACGTTCTTCGTCCTCACCAGAGCAACTGTGCCATCTCGTCACACATTCGACGTAGCCCGGCAGTTTGTTGATTTTACCCACAGAAGCACTATACTGATGTTCTAGTAAATGCTGCCATCGCAACTGGGTGAAGCTGATGACCAATCCGAATCTGGAGTTTGAAATCAATGCTTTTAACTAACCTTCGTGCCGCATGGTGTTATCATCGCGACACTGGTTCGGTTCCAAGCTCAAACCAAATGGGAAATGTCGGTCAAAGGCAACTCGGCCCGCGCACATCACATAGATCGCACATCCGAGACTGAACAGATCAGTCGCGCGTCGACGCAGCGCGGAACCGCAACACCAATGACCAAACGATACCGCACCAGCCGACAGCAGTTTGATCGAATCAAGGCCGAATTTCACCGTGCGAAAAGTCAATCACATGGCGGGCGCTCGCCGCGCCGGTATCGCTCGTCGTTTGCACTGATCCGCAGCTTCAACGAGTTGCTACGTGGACATCGCGGTTCTGTTGCCTTTTCGTTGTCGACCCTGACCATTGCGACCTTGCTGGCATTGATTCCACCGGCCGCAACAATGTTCGTCGTGGATTACGTTCTGGGTGGAAGACCGCTTCCTGACTCCGTTCCCGACTGGCTTCCGCGCCAACCCTGGCCGCTATTGCTGTTGATTACCGCTGGAGTGCTTGCGATTTCCTTGGTCAAGACCGGCATGCACATCTGGAGCCGCTGGCACGCCACGCGGGTGACCAAGCTGATACAGATGTCTGTGCGGAAGCAGGTTTTCACGCACGCGATGCGGTTGCCGCTGCACCGCGCAGAGGAGTTGAAATCGGGCGGTGCGGCCAGCATCCTGCGGCAGGATGCGGGCAGCGTGGGTGAGCTGATCTTCGGCATGTTCTACAACCCCTGGCGGGCGATCATTCAGCTGCTCGGCAGTCTATGCATTCTGGCGTGGGTTGACTGGAGGCTGCTACTGGGCGCCATAGTAATTGTCCCTCTTGTCTACGTGACGCATCGCACATGGATCAGCCGTATCCGGCCGCAACATCGCCGCATCCGGGCACAGCGGGAGGAGGTCGACGCCATGGCAACGGAATCATTTGGCGGCACCCGCGTCGTGCGTGCTTTCGGCCGGCAGCGGTCGGAGACAAACCGCATTATGCGCGGCAATCATGTGATGGGCCGGCTGGAACTGTATACGTGGTGGTGGACGCGGGCGATCGAGATCGTGTGGGAAACGCTCATCCCGCTTGCGAGTGCGGCCTTGTTACTGTACGGCGGCTGGCGCGTGCTGGAAGGCCAGCTCACCCTTGGTGCCCTAGTGATGTTCCTCGTCTATCTGCTAATGCTGCTCGCCCCGCTGTCCGTGCTGGCCGAAAGTGCCGCTCAATTGCAGAACAGCCTCTCCGGACTGGACCGCGTCCTTGATCTTTTCGAAGACCCGCGTGAGATGGAATCGACATTGTCGGTGGCGATCTCGAAAGCAAACATCGTCGGTCGGATCACGCTCGAGCGGGTGTGCTTCAGTTATCCCGGGTCCGACACATACGCCCTTCGGGACGTCTCGCTAGATGTCGAGCCGGACGAAACGATCGCGTTGGTGGGACCAAGCGGTGCGGGCAAAACGACACTATGCAATCTGGTGGCGAGGTTCTACGATCCTACCAGCGGGCGTATACTCCTTGACGGTCGCGACTTGCGCGAGATCGAAGTTGGAAGCTATCGCAGACTGCTCGGACTGGTCGAACAGGACGTTTTCTTGTTCGACGGAACGGTGGCCGCCAACATCGCGTACGGCGGGCGACACGCCCTTGACAGTGATATTTGGCAGGCAGCCGAAATTGCCAATGCGCACGAGTTTATCAGCGACTTCCCAAACGGTTACGATACGGTCATCGGAGAACGGGGTGTGAAGCTCAGTGGTGGGCAGCGGCAGCGCATCGCGATCGCTCGAGCGTTGCTGGCCGACCCGCGGATTCTGATTCTCGATGAAGCGACCAGTAATCTTGACACCGAAAGCGAGCGACTGATTCAGGATGGCTTGTCGTCGCTGATGCAGAATCGCACGTGCTTTGTAATCGCACATCGCCTGAGCACGGTGGCCCATGCGAACAAAATCGTCGTTCTGGAAGCCGGCCGAACCACGGAGATCGGCACCCACGAATCTCTGATGGCTTCAGACGGAAAATACCGCGAGATGGTGCTGCTGCAGACAAGCCCGGCTTTTGTCCGCTGATTGGTCGGATGTGTGCAATGAGGTGTGAAGTCCTAAGTGGGCAGTCAAGGACAGGGCGGCGTTTGCTCAGCTTTGGAATGTGCGTTTTTTTCGGCTTGGTACTCCGGACTGAACTCCTGCCCGAGCCAGCGAAAGATGTAGTCTACGATCGAATGGGCACGGTGTATTTCCTCGTTCTTCGTCCAGCCAGCCGGTTCGAACCGCATGGTACACCCGGTATTGGCGTGAACTTATCGGGTGAAAGTCCCATTAAAGGAGTATGCCGTGAAAGCCGGTGATCTCCAGGGAGTGCGAATCCCGCTCGGCCAATCGGCTTCTCGATCGGAAGCGACCAGTGGGTCGAAGGATTCGAGGAAAGTGTCAACCAGTCATACGTATCTTGGAATTCCGATTTAACCACGGGTTTTGACACAGATCATTGGGCTCAGGCAGACATACCCCCGCCGGTTGGCATAACGAGTGTCTAAACTCATCTGCCGGCAGGTTCTTGGGATGCGCTGCCTGATACGATTCAGCCTCTGCTAGAGTGACTCGCCATCGACGAACTCCAATACCAGGTACAGCAATGCGCGGACTTCAGCGACAGGGTACACGGAGGCCCGGCCTGATTGCTGGAGTGTAACCCGTGCCCGCCATAGAAAGCGGTGCAGATCGCCGCATTAACGCTGAGCCCTGAGAAGATAAAATCACGCTTACTTGTTTCCGTTGTAGGAGTGATTACGCCGCTTTGCGAGTCGAGTCCTCGATCACCTTGTCCGTATCATCGTTAAGCAAACGAATATCAAGCGGTCGAGTACCGTCCAGATGGAAGTCGCATTGCGGAAACGCAATCGTGATGCCTGCTTCGCGGAAGAGGTGATCGATTTTGAAACGCATGTCACTTTCGACACGGTTCCGGTCTGAGAGGTTGCGGACCTCCACCCAAAAGTGCAGCTCGAAGTTCAACGCGTTGTCACCGAACGCGACGAACCAGACGAATGGCTCAGGCGTATTCAGCACTAGTCCATGCTCCTGTGCCGCGCGCTTCAACAAGCGAGCCGCATCTCGGGTCGGTGATCCGTAGGCAAGCCCCACTGTCACACAAGTGCGAATCTTGTTGTCGCCGAGCGTCAAGTTCTGAACGTTGTTCTCAAGGAACGAGCTGTTCGGAATAATGATCTCCATGTTGTTCGCTGTGCGAACGCGACTGCTGCGCGTACCGATGTGCTCGACCGTACCGTAGAGACTTCCAAGCTGAATCAAATCGCCGACACGGATCGGACGCTCCGCCAGCAGAATCAAGCCGCTGATAAAGTTGTTAAGGATATTCTGGCTGCCGAAGCCGACTCCGATCGCGATAGCACCGGCGAGAAACGAGAACATCGTCAGCGGGACGTTCACAAATCGCAGAGCCATTAGCGTGAACAGCACGACCATCGTATAGAACGACAGGGACTGAAATGTGGCGGCGCTGTTTTTATTGATACGCAAGCGGTCGTGAAGCCGTCCGCCAAGAATGCGGCTGAGCATCCTCGCCACGATGAATCCAACGAAGACCAGGATGATCCCTACGGTGATCTTTCCGACAGTCAAAGGGTTGTCGTCAACCGTGGTGAGCTCTGCATTCCAGGCCTTACTGACATAGTGCCACGCGCCCACAACCCACTCCAAGAGCGACCATCCTTGCACATCGTCTTCAATTTCGCCGATCAGCTTATTGGCGAGTTGCAGCGTCGCCTCGATGCTGACAATCGCAGCGTCATGGATCTGGATTGTCTGGGAGAGATTGTCCCGTTGACTCTCAACCCACCGTTTGGCGTCGCCGAGTGTGTCGCCCGCGGTTTGCAGCTTGTTCTCTTTGCTCGCAACATCACGGCGGATCTCGTCGATGCGCATCTGTTGCAACCGCTTCTCTCCTTCGAGCTGTAAAACCAGGCCACGCGTCTCGTCGGCCCAGGTGATCAGTTCGTCTGGAGTCGCTGTAGCAGTGATGACTTTGAAGCGCTGGTTCCATAGTTCTCGATCTTCGCCGATATGCTGCAGCCGTGCATTGAGAAGTAACTCGTCCTGTTGGTGCTGCTGTCGGGCAAGTTGGCGGGCTTCGACTTGCTGCGCGAGAGCCGCATTGGATTCCGTCGCCATGTCCAGTTCTTGTCTGGCTCGCGACCACTCTCGCTCGGCATATGAGAGATGCGAATTGGCAGTTCGCAGCAAGGCCTTCAGGTCGGACTCTCGCTTATCCAACGTGACCAGTTGGTCTTGCAAGTCGGATTGCGTGAACACGACGGCCTTTGAAATCCAGCTGACTTTATCAGTCAGCAGGTCGATGTGCATCGTTTGTATCTCTTGCGATAGCTTCTCGTTCGCCCGTTCCTGCTTCTTTAGTGCTACCGTTGCCGCAGCTACTAGCTCTTCCGCCTCAGCAAGCTTGACGGCAGCAGCTAGTTGGGCCTTCGCGTCGGCATCCGTCGCCGCCTGGAACTCCGACATCACGCGACGCAAGGCCTGCTGCTTTGATTCGAGATCTTCTTTTGCTCGAAGCAACGCCTTCTTGGCGTCTGCCACCGCGGCTTCGCCGATCTCGGTTCCTGCTTGCCGCGTCGCGAGCTCATCTCTCAAGTGATCGAGCAGTAGGAACGAATACGGCTTACTTTCCTGAGGACCCGCCGACCGAACCGTGTCGAGCTGGCCTTGCAATTTCGCCAACTTCGCTTGCAGGTCCGTCTCCCGAGTTTTCGCCGTTTCATGTTGTCCGACGATCGCATCGAGCTGCTTGAGCAACTCGACCTCTCGCTGCAACTTCTCCGGCGGCGTTGCGTTCTCCCCAGACACCTCCTTGGCTGCATCAAGCGTCCTCTGAGCAACGCGCAGCTCATCCCCAATCTCTTTCCGCTTCGCCTCCAAATCTTTGGATGAAACGTCCTCCGCAGGCGTAACCGCCGGAGCGCCCGGCTCGTCAGGCGCAATGATTGGAAGCTGGGCCAGTACTCCTCGGCTCAGCAAGAAGAGTAAAAAACAAATGCTCGGAATACGAAATACTGACAAAACCATCACTCCTTTGAACTAAGTCATCATTGACAAAGCAACTGGGATGGCTGCTAGCTTCGCCAAACGCAAAGAAAACCGCGAGACGGTAGCAAACCTACACAAACTGGGCAATGTCAGTTATCTCGTTGACACGGCAAATCATGGCTAATCCCATACAGCGAGATTAACTTCGAGTCGTACAGCCGAAGCTATTTGCAGTCCAGACGCTTGTCGTCTCAGGAACTCGTGGAAAGAGCTTACGATTCTTGAGAGTCCGATCAAACGACCCTCCTGACACACCCGCCGAGGGTGTTTCGGAGACCGCCTCGCGCCCTTAGCTCAGACACTCTTCGATGCTGTGCCAAAACCTCTGATTTGGCGTTTTTCGGCACTCGTCGGGCCGATGTCTCAAAACCTGCTGGCCAATTGGTTGTTGAGACCACTGTCAACGCTGACGAATGTCTACACTGTCTACGTCTACGGAACCTCGTGTAACTGCGGAAAACGGCAGTTGTGTAGACGTAGACAGTCCGTTCAATGGAAGCGGGGAAGATGTAAGCGTCCCATCAGCCGCTGGGACGCGTGGGGTGGTATTCCATATTGCAGGATCGTCGATTACATCGATCCGCCAGGCTGGCTTATTTCCTTTACGCAACTACTCTGCCTGCTCTAGGGTCTGATGGCGACCGCATTTGCTCACCAGCAGATTGTAGAGCAAGCCGAATAAGCCATGGTGGCTTCAGCGCGTGCGACAAATGGGGAGGCCCAAGTTTCCCGAAACTTTTCGGGAAGCGACCTGACGCGTTCGCCGCAGAAGCTCACCGAATCGGTGTTGTGAGTTGTCGATGGGTTAGTCCACGTTCAAATACCGGATTACCGTTCGACGTGAGACACCAAGGGCTTCCGCGATCTCGCCCTGTGTCAGACCCTTTGTTCGGAGCCGTTGGGCACGTAGGGGCTTGCCTTTGAAGGTACCCGGCTTGCGTCCTTGATAGACGCCCCGTTCCTTGGCTGCTTCGATGCCGACCCGCTGACGTTCCCGACGAGTTTCTTGTTCCATCTCAGCGACACCCAGCAGCACAGCGGCGATCAGCTTTCCTGTAGCGCCGGAGAAGTCGATCTGCTGCGTGATACTCACCACGCGCAGCCCGCGATCACACCAGTCGGCGAGGATGTTTAGACCATCGCGCAGATTCCGGGAGAGTCGGTCCAGCTTCCAGATGACGACCGTCTTGACGCGACCATCGAAGACATCCTTTTGAAGCTGCTCGAATCCGGGACGGTCCAGACTGTCTCCGGTTGCCACATCTTCATACCATTTTGCGTCCTTGATCCCGTGGGAACGGAGCCACCGCGACAACTCACGTTTCTGGCTGCGCGGGTTCTGATCGGTGGTCGATACTCGGACGTAGCAGGCGATCATAGTTATCCTTAGAGGTTACATGTGTGTCACATAGAGTATACCGCACATGGCACACTTTTTCAAGGACTGGATGTGCGGAAAAGCGACTAGTTGCCCCGTCATTTCGGAGCAGGACCCTATTTGTCACACCGCAATACGAGACGACCGCTCTCCAGGAAGCGGTCCTAGTCGCAATGTCATACCAGTACGGCGCTTGGTCAAATAAGCAGCGGTCAAACCAATGGACGACAATAACCTCAGCCCCGCCGCGGCCGCTTACGCTCTGACCGGCGGGGCGTACCAATCGAATTGTCAAAGAACTTCTTGGCCGCAGAGCGGCCGTACCCAATTACTATTTGGGCAAATCAGTTGCGCGCGTGGTGCGTGCGCCGTCGTAGTGTCCCATCTGTGTTTCTTTTCTTGCCTTGAGCCCAGCCGGCGGCCGTCTGCTCGGCGAAGAGCAAGTCGAGGGTGGCTGGCATTCCGCGGTCGGTGATAACGTGGGTTCGGTATTTTTTCATGTT
>Ga0310123_10004075_pt1 | contig 11142 bp, 9 predicted proteins | sample CB6_AW_1057_MG_FD_203505 | JGI IMG/M metagenome (GOLD analysis project Ga0310123, IMG submission 203505) | Marine microbial communities from Western Arctic Ocean, Canada - CB6_AW_1057 | ecosystem: Environmental > Aquatic > Marine > Oceanic | place: Canada: Western Arctic Ocean | collected...
GAATTGGGCGACCGGCGAGGTGGTCATCGACCGCCACAGCCCGCGAATACCACGCACTTTCCCTTCTGGTGATAAATCGCTGCACCTCTCCCTGGAGGTTGCTGGGCGCGAAATAGGCGAACTACCACTCGGTGAAATTACGATTGACAGAATCGAACGGCAGTGGGAAGCACCCATAACGCAGCACTCCAGCGATTTCATCCTCGGCGAAACATTCCGACTAGTGGGTTACGACCTGACGCCAGGACAGCCGTTTGCCGTTCAGCTGCACTGGCAGAGCATCGCCGTGAGCGACACCGACTTTACCGTGTTCGTGCACGCACTCAACCCGCAGGGAATACTGAGCGCGCAGAGCGACAGCCAACCAGTGGGCGGTGCTTACCCAACCAGCCTCTGGGTGCAATCTGAATTCGTAGCCGACAGCCATACTCTCACACTTCCGAGCGGCGAATACTCGCTAGAGATGGGTATGTACCTTCCGAAGACAGGCGAACGCCTATTGCTCCGCGACGGCGAGGACGCCATCTATATACCTAAAATAGCAGTCCCCTGACACGGCCAGCTGCGCGCCGTTCGTGCCAAACAAAGAATCTGCTACAATTTCAAACGCGAAATGAGGGAGTTTTATTTGTGACATCCAAACGCCAACCCCGAGGCCCACGCTACGCTCCTACAAAAAAAACCGTCTCATCGCGCTGGATTCTCACAGCAGTCGCAGCGCTGGGGCTGCTAGCGCTGCTGTTTCTAACCAATTCGCGCTTTCTCATTCTGGATGATTCCACCAGCGCGACTGATAGTGCCAAAACATCATCACAGGAGTTATCCTCTATGACACAGATGCAGTGGTCTAGCCCGCCAGAAATGGCAATCGACCAGACAATGAGTTACCGTGCCACGCTGCAGACGGATAAAGGCGACATCGTGTTGCAACTCTTCGCCGCTGAAGCGCCGATCACGGTCAATAATTTCGTTTTTCTCTCCCGCAATGGCTACTACGACGGCGTAACCTTTCACCGCGTCATTCCTGATTTCATGGCACAGAGTGGCGACCCAACCGGGACTGGCGCAGGCGGACCCGGATACACTTTTGAGGACGAAGTAGACAGCGGACTGACGTTTGACCGACCCGGACTACTGGCCATGGCAAACGCCGGCCCCGGAACCAACGGCAGTCAGTTCTTTATCACTTATGCGCCCACCCCACACCTGGACGGCATGCACACCATTTTCGGAGAGGTACTAAAGGGAATGGATGTCGCTCACGCTATCCCGCCGCGCAATAAGCAGAGCGCCACTGATCCCGGGGCGGCCATAGAATCTGTGACTATTAGCAAGGATTAAGGCGTTCGTTCGCTACCACGCTGCAATCGCGTTGGTTGTATAACCCATAGGCTTTTACTCACTCTCACATGAAAACTACAGTTGTTTTGCCGACGTACAACGAGGCACAAAACATAGATGGCATGACGGCTGCATTGCTGGAACTCCCGCTGGAGGACCTCGCAATTTTGATTGTCGACGACGACTCCCCAGACGGCACCGGGTTACTCGCCGACCGGCTGGCTGCCGAGCAACCCGAGCGCGTGCAGGTTCTCCACAGAGTCAAAAAGAGGGGGTTAGGGAGCGCCTACGTGGAGGGATTCCATCATGTGTTAAAGTCGGGCGCGCAGGCTATTATTCAGATGGACTCAGATTTTTCCCACGCGCCGCGCTATATCCCGGATATGCTCACCATGCTTAGCGACTACGATGTAGTTGTAGGGTCGCGCTACGTGGAGGGCGGTAGTCTAGACGAACACTGGGGCTGGGGCCGCCGCCTGCTAAGCGTGTTTGCCAACAGCGTGTATACGCGACTGATTCTCGGCTTGCAGGTGCGCGACGTCACCGCGGGATTCAGGGCGTGGAGGAGGGAAACACTGCTCGGACTGGGATTGCAGCGCGTGCGCTCCAACGGTTATGTTTTTCAGGTTGAGTTAGCTTATCTGACTGAGAGACTCGGTTACCGGGTGCACGAGACTCCCATTTATTTCGAAGACCGGCGCATCGGCCGCTCAAAAATGTCGCAACGAATAAAATTCGAGGCTGTGTGGCGGACATTGCAGGTAGCGCAAAGGTACCGCAAATTGACCCCGGACGACCGCCAGCGTTGAAACCCTTTCAATTGCGCAGCCGTCTGATCGTCCCGCTGGCCCTGCTGCTGCCTCCACTGCTCTTGCTAGCAACGGTCACACTGGGCAAGAAAACATTGCTGCCAACAGACAATCTGATAGCATTCGAGCCATGGGCGTCTGCGGCCGCAGACCTGAACTTGAGAGCGCCCGAAGCGCCGCACAACGCACTGCTGTCCGACCTGATTCTGGAGAATTACGCTTGGAAACGCTTCATCCGCCAGGCTATTGCCACGCGGGAAATTCCGCTCTGGAACCCCTATCTTTTCGGCGGAGTTCCGTTTCTCGCCTCAGGACAACACTCGCTGCTCTATCCGTTCAGCCTGATCTTCTACGTATTCCCTCTGGCCAAGGCCTACGGATGGTTTATGCTCTCGCAGTACTTTCTCGCTGGTGTAACCATGTATCTCTTCGCGCGGACGTTGCACATCACGCGCTGCGGAGCACTGGTGGGAGCCAGCGTCTATCAACTCAGCCTGTTCATGGTAGTCAGTGCCGTATTTCCAATGATAGTGGCTGGGTCAGTTTGGCTGCCGCTATTGCTACTGGCAGTCGAATCAATACTGCAGCAGCGCCCGCTGTTCGGTCACCATGCCTCGCTGCCGTGGATGGTGATAGGTGCAGTGTCTATTGGCCTACAGATGCTCGCTGGGCACCCGGAAGTGGTAGCCTACTCCCTATTGATGACAGCCGCCTACACAGCATGGCAACTGGTACCGCTGGCGCTTTCCAGACGAAGGCGCACCGCGTTGCGCCCTGCGGTTTTCATCGGTGGGATGGCAGCTTTCGGGTTTCTACTGGGTGCATTGCAATTTCTGCCACTGCTAGAAGCTGCCGATAACAACTTTCGCACCGCCGCTGCCAGCCTGAGCGAGGTGCGTGGTTGGGGTTATCCTCCGCGGCGGCTCATCACATTGCTGCTACCGAACTTCTTCGGCAATCCCAGCCACCACGGTTATTTTGACTGGTTTGCTTGGAGATGGATACCAGTCAGCCTCAACGCGCTCGGGGAGAGAATCACCACCATAGACTGGGGCGTCAAGAATTATGTTGAGGGCGGCATGTACGTTGGCGTGCTGCCACTGCTGCTCGCTGCCGTAGCTTTGCTGAGTCCCGGACGCAGGCGCAATGCGAGCGAGGGACGTCGCCCAGTTACCTGGTTCTTCGCTGTGTTCGCTGCCCTCAGTCTGGCTTTTGCCTTCGGAACGCCATTGTACGCTCTGCTTTATCACCTTCCCGGCCTGAGCCAACTGCATTCCCCCTTCCGCTGGGTGTGGCCATTCAGCCTGTGCGTGGCCGCGCTGGCGGCTCTGGGGGTAGATTTGTTGTCCGCTGACAAGTACAACAGGCGAAGCACGCCGACCAACGGGCTGGCGCGCTTCGCCATGCTAACGGGATCAGGCCTAATTTTAACTGTTGCACTAACACTAGCGTTTTACGCTCATGCCGAACCATTCATCCAGCGTGCTTTCTTACAGCTGGCTCGAGCTACCAGCGCGTTCGCGGACGCGCGCATGTTCTTCTCGTATCAGGCGCGCTGGCTGCTGCAACTGGGGTTTCTGCTGCTGCTGAGTGGAATGGTGCTGTGGAAAACCGCACGCTCCCAAGGCGGCCACTGGCGCGGGGCGCTGCTAGCGCTACTGCTAGCGGATTTGTTCATCGCGGGTTACGGCTTCAATCCGAGTAGTAATCCGGACTTACTCCACTATACACCGCCCGTAGTGGAGTTTCTGCAACAGGATGACAGCGCATGGCGGTTCACGACGTATGACCCCGAGGGACAAAAACTGATGAACGCCAACTCAGGATGGCTGTTTGACATGCAGGATGTGCGCGGATACGACTCCATCATCCCTAGCCAGTACGCCAATTACATGACCCTGATTGAGCCACAGCATGAGCTAGCTTACAACCGCATTGCCCCTATAAGCACCTGGCAAGGGCTGCATTCGCCGCTGCTGGACCTGCTAAACGTAAAATACGTCCTCAGCCAACAGGAAATCTACAGCCCGCAGAAATACACCCTGGTGTATCAAGGTGAGTTGCGCGTGTACCGCAACATAGATGTTTCTCCGCGCGCATTCACGTTAACCGAGGGATGCGCCTTCAGCACACCGGATTTTGCAGCCGCGCTGCGTGAATATGACCCGCGCCATTTCATCGCGCTGCAGCCCGACGCTTCCGATCGCCCTTCCCGACCCACCGAACCGGAGCGGGAATGCCAGCCAGAACCGGCCAATATCACAGCTTCATCTCTGAACGAGATGCACATCGAGGCAAACTTACAGCGGCCCGGCTATATGCTGCTGGCCGATTCCTATGCGCCGGGATGGCAGGCTTTTGTACAATCCGAGGGGGCTCCGGAAGAGCGGCAGCCTGTGCTACGAGCCAACGGGAATTTCCGCGCCGTGCACCTTAATGCCGGTCAGCACCAGGTGCGTTTCAAGTATATCCCGGCCTCCTTTCGCCTAGGCGGGCTGGCATCGGCGCTTTCCGTATTGACCCTTGTGCTGCTCAGCACCGTGTGGGCATGGCGATCATTCTACCGCGAACAATCCTCCTCGCCGGTGCACAGAGTGGCGAAAAACAGCATGGCGCCGATGGGGTTCAGCCTGCTCAACCGCGCCATAGATTTCATTTTTGCCATGTTCTACCTGCGCGTACTAGGCCCGGCCGAGGCGGGCAATTACGCTACCGCCATCGTCATAATAGGGTGGTTTGATATCTGGACAAATTTCGGCCTAAACACCTGGCTCAGCCGCGAGGCATCTCGCGACCGTGCCCACGCCAATCGCTTCCTATCGAACACTACCGTCTTACGGGTGATTCTGGGAGGCGTCACTCTACCAGTTTTTCTCGGCGGCATAGCACTATACCAACGGCACACGGGCACCCTAGGGGATGATACGGTTCTGGCGATCGCATTGCTAGCGGTGGGGATGCTCTTCTCATCGGTATCCACCGGCCTCACAGCGCTCTTTTATGCCTACGAAAAGGCCGAGTATCCAGCTGTGATCAGCAGCCTAACCACAGTACTGAAAGTTGCCTTTGGAGTAGGGGCGCTACTGCTGGGCTACGGTTTCATAGGCCTGGCAGGAGTAACCATAGTGGTCAACGCGATTACCATGAGTGTGCTGACAGCGACGGTATGGCGCTTGTTCTTCCGCCCGCGCGCAGAATTTGACATTGCCCTGCAGCGCGACATGGTCTCTGAATCATTCCCGCTGATGCTCAACCACCTGCTTGCGACACTGTTCTTTAAAATAGACATTCCGATGATCCGTACCATGCGCGGAGAGGCCGAAGTAGGGCGCTATGGAACCGCGTACAAATTCGTGGATGCGTTCAATATCATTCCGTCCTTTTTCACCTTCGCCCTGTTCCCGTTGATGAGCCGCCAGGCTGCAGGGGACCGCCCGGCGCTGACACGTACCTATCACCTCGCTATCAAGTTGATGGTTGCGGTCGCGTTACCTCTGGCGGTTGCAACCACATTTCTTGCCGCTCCTATGGTAGGGTTGCTCGGAGGACGCGAGTTTCTACCAGACGGTGCGATAGCGTTGCAATTGATTATCTGGTCAATTCCCTTCGGGTGGATAAACAGCGTGACCAATTATCTGCTGGTGGCCATTGGGCAGCAACGGGCACTAACGCGTGCTTTTGTAATCGCTGTTACTTTTAACATTGTCATAAATGCGATGCTCATTCCACTCTACGGGTTCCGCGCAGCGGCAATTTCCACCATTCTATCGGAGATCGTGATAGGCGCAGCTTTCCAGTGGTACGTGTTTCGTCACCTGAGCCCGACGCCATGGCGGCGCCTGTTCTGGCGTCTGGGAGCAGCTACGCTGCTCATGGCGGCTGCTACCTGGTTGGGGGCACGGCTGCATCTGTTGCTCGGCCTGATGCTTGGCGGCATCATCTATCTGGCAGCAACTATCTTTCTCGGAGTGTTTGCAGCTCCAGAACGGAAATTGCTGGCCGAGCTGCTGCCGGCACCGGTAAGAAAACACGTTGCCCCTCTGAGTCACGAATAGTAAGAAGTTTTGCAATGTTGATCCGCATCGAAAACATCTCTGATTACGTATCCCAGAAGGTTACTTTGTAGGGCTGGGTACACGCCAGAACGGGCAAGGGGAAGTTGCACTTTGTGCAGTTGCGCGATGGCACCGGCGTGGTGCAGTACGTCGCCTTCCAAAAGGATGTGTCAGATGCGGTCTTTGAAACCACGCGGAAATTGACACAGGAATCAGCCGTGGTAGTGACCGGCACGGTGCGCTCCGACGAGCGCGCGCCCGGCGTACCCGGAGGCTACGAGGTCGGCGTCGAGAACACTCAACTTCTGCAGGCAGTGGAAGAATACCCTATCACGCCCAAAGAACATGGCGTAGAATTCCTGCTCGACCGCCGTCATTTGTGGATTCGCTCCTCGCGCCAGTGGGCGATTCTACGGGTACGCGCTACCGTCATGCGCGCGGTTCGCGAGTGGCTTGACGAAAACGGATTTATGGAGATCAGCACGCCCATCATCACGCCGACCGCCGCCGAGGGAGCTTCCACCCTTTTCGAGATTGACTACTTTGGCCAACGGGCTTATCTGGCACAAACGGGACAGCTCTACAACGAAGCCAATATCGCCGCGTTCGGTAAGGTATATTGTTTCGGTTCCACTTTCCGCGCCGAAAAATAAAAAACTCGCCGCCACCTGACCGAATTCTGGATGGTTGAGCCAGAAATTGCCCATTGTACCCTGAGCCAACTGCTGGAAATCGAGGAGCAGTTTGTCAGCCACATCGTGCAGACCTGCCTGCGCGAGCGTGCCGCCGAACTATCCCTGCTGCAGCGCGACCGGAGTCATCTTGAGAATATAAAGCCGCCTTTCGCACGGATAACATATGACGAGGCCACGACTTCTGTGCACCTCATACCAGCGGCGCATTGGTTCAAGCATGATATACTCGCCCAACCATGCCCGATCTTGCCACCAAACGGGCGTGCGTGCAGGCACTCCTGAACACGCACTCTCCTGCTGACGCGATTGCTACTTATTACGCATTGCACCATGACCCGGAACGCACGTGCCTCTTCTTGCACCACGACACAGATGGTCGAGCGGACGGATTCCTGGTACGATCACAGACTGGCATGGATCTTTTCACTCCCATTGTTACCATGCGAGCACCCTCCGAACAGACCGCTGGCGCTCTTTTCCATCGCGCGTTGATCGCTGGCAGACCGTACTATCTGCTGCTGCCACCCGCACTTGAAGCGGCGGCTGGGCGCGAGCTGGATATGAGCGCTTCGGAGAGGCTGCGCGTATATTGCCTGGATCCAGCACACTTCCGGCCGACAATCAACGCGTTGGTGCAACCCAAAACTGGGCCAAACGGCATGCCCCGCTTCGAGATTTGCTCCAACCAGCGCGTGCTTTCCACCTCCGGAGTAATATGGCGCTCACCGCATTTTGCCGAAGTCTCTGTTTCTACTGCTCCGGAAGCGCGCGGCCGTGGATGGGGGCGCTCGGTGATTGCCGCTTTGGCGAACGAACTAATGCGCACCGGCGTGCAACCTCTCTATATCGCCGCAGAGAACAACCAAGGCTCCATAAGCGTTGCCGAGGCGGTGGGCTTTAGCGACACCGGCGCGCGCATTTTCTCCGGCAGCGCCACTCTGCCGTTCGCACACTGACTGTGCATGCGTTGGCGATAATCCTTATTCCTGGTTGATCAGATATGCCATTTCAGCTGCACGACAACATCCCGGTATGGGGCGACTTGCAGGAAAACGCGCTTGTGCAAATGCGTAATTGCCTGCAGCATGACCGCGCGGTGACAGCCGCGCTGATGGCAGATCATCACCTCGGCTACGCACAACCCATCGGTGGCGTGCTAGCCTATCAGAATGCAGTCTCTCCCTCTGGTGTAGGTTACGACATCGCCTGCGGAAACAAAGCTGTGCGTCTGGACCTACCGTCAGATGAGGCGCGCGCAAACATCAGCACGATAATGACCGACATCTGGGAGACAATCGCTTTCGGAGTGGGTTGCAGGAACAAAGAACCGGTTGACCACCCGCTATTCGAAGATCAGGCATGGAGGCTCAAGCCGCTGGCGGCGCTGAAGAGCCTGGCGGCGGAGCAACTTGGCAGTATCGGCAGCGGTAACCACTACGTCGACCTTTTCGTGGACGAGGCAGAGAGAGTGTGGATAGGTGTACACTTCGGATCACGCGGTTTCGGACACAGGGTGGCAACTCATTTTATAAAGGCCGGAGGCGGAAAACCGAACGATGTTTACCCAGTGGTGATACCGGTGAATAGCAATCTTGGCCAAGATTATCTGCGCGCAATAAAACTGGCGGGTGCATACGCTTACGCGGGAAGAGATTGGGTATGTCAGCGGGTGACTCGGATGCTGGGTGCAGAAATCATGGAAGAGGTGCACAATCACCATAACTTCGCTTGGATGGAGCGCCACAACGGCGCCGACATCTGGGTGGTGCGCAAAGGCGCCACCCCGGCTTATCCCGGACAGCGGAGTTTCATCGGCGGCAGCATGGGTGATGTCTCTGTGATTGTAGAGGGTGTTGACTCTCACGAAAGCAAGCGTGCGCTCTATAGCACCATCCACGGAGCCGGGCGCATAATGTCGCGCACAGAGGCTGCAGGCAGACGCAGAAAAGGGAAACGCCGCGGAGGAAAGATTTCACGCCGTATGATGCTCGATTGGATTTCTGAGCAGGGGGTTGAGCTGCGCGGCGCAGGCTCGGACGAATCTCCGCACTGCTATCGGCGGCTGCCGAAGGTGGTGGAGCACCACGCCCCCACCCTGCGCATTCTGCATACGCTGCAGCCCATAGGAGTAGCCATGGCCGGACCATCTGAATCCGGACGTTATCGCAAATGAATCGAATATCTACAGCGCCCAGCAGCGCCGCTTCTGAGCATTCCGCCCTGCCATTTGCAATGGAGTTAGCACGCGCGGCTGGAAAGCGGCTGCTGGGCTGGTTCGGCAACACCGAGGTGCATATGAAATCGGATGGCACCACCCTTACGCAAGCAGACACCGCTGTGGATGCTTTCATCTGCGCGGAGATCACAACAAATTTTCCGGATGACCTGATCATCAGCGAGGAGATGAACCACTCCCACTACCCTGATAATGAGTATGTCTGGGTAATTGACCCGCTGGATGGAAGCACCAACTTCAGTCAGGGCTTGCCGCTGTGGGGGGTGTCCATAGCGCTGTTGGAGCACGGTCAGCCAAGCATAGCGGTGCTGTACTTTCCAGTGTTCGATATGCTCTGCCACGCTATCGCAGGCGCAGGCGCGTTCGAAGACCGCCACTCGATTTCGGCACGCAGGCCCGGAGAAGTTGCCCGCCACTCAATTTTCACTTGCAGCGCAGGGGCAGAGCGGCATTATTGGCCTAGGCTGCGCGCAAAACGACGCACATTCGGTTCAACAATTTACGAGCTGTACCTGGTAGCACGCGGTCAAGCCCTCTTCAGCATCGTGCCAGAGCCGAAAGTATGGGACCTGGCTGCGGCCTGGCTCCTGATTGGAGAGGCAGGCGGGGTAATTGACACGCTAGACGGCTCCGTACCATTCCCGCTAAAGGGGGCGGAGAATTACTCGCGACCGCATTTCCCACTGCTAGCTGCAGCCAGTCCGGAGATGTGGAAGCGCGTGCGGGCAAGCATGCAGCCGGAATAGCTATCCATTGCTGGCGTGAATGGCCGCTAGGGATACGGGATCACCAGTTTGTGGCCCACCTGGATTGTGGCGCGGTCGACGATATGGTTGCGGTCAATGATCATCTGGATCGGCACCTCGTACTGAATTGAAATGCCAATCAGGGTTTCGCCGGGCCGTACCACATGGATGCGCTGCACCGGAGTGGCGGTGGCCGGAGGCCCGGGCGTGGGTCGTGGGGTCAGCGGGGGCAGCAGAGTGGGCATGGACACCGTCTCATCGAAATAACGCGCGATGACAAGTTGCGGATATTCGTCTGCGTAGCGCCGCAGCGTATCGAAAAATTCATCCCCGCTCACAAATTTGAAGGCACCATTACGGAAAAGTTCGCGGGTGAAACGCCGGAACGCCGCCGGCCCCATTCCGGTGCGCAACTCATGCAGGAAGCGCGCACCCACTCTGTAGGTGTTTTGCAGCAACCCCTCCGTACTCTCAAGGTCGTAAGCCGTCAGATTCAGCGCGCCATCTGGCTGCCAGTAGTCTATGCGGTCACGCCAGTACCAATCTTTCATATCCGGATAGTAATGCTCAAGGTACAGATATTCCGCGTACATAGAGAGAGACGCCCCCAGCCAAGGCTCAGCGATTGGATGGTAGCCAACCACTTGTCCCCACCACAGATGCGCCATCGTCAGTGGGAGCAGCGCCATGAGCAGCGTGTCGGGCTGACCGGTGTAATCCTCGAATCCTTTACCACTGTGAAGCAACAATCCCCCGGCGGCAACACTGGAAAGGTAGGCATCTTGCGCTATGACCAGGCTGTGATAAGGATAGTGCCCAAACTGGTCGTTGAAGAGTGCCAGGGTACGGCTGGCGGCCGTGAGCACAGCATCGGCTGCGAAGGCATGTTCACGCAGATAAAAAACGTAAAGGGTGACCCCAGCTTCTGTGCGGGTTTTGAGCTCGTAGTCCGGACTGGCGCTGAAGGCAATGCTGCGCGCATTTTGCATATGGAATTGCCATAGATTGCCCCGGCGCTCCACCGGGCCACCGCTTGCAACCACAATACCCTCCGGAGCACGCACCTGCAACTGAAAATCGGCTACATCGGACAGCAGCGATGGCCCGACATCGGTCGGTGCCCACCGCTCCCATCCGCGCCCCGGATGGTAAGGAACTAGATGCGGGTACCAGTTGATGAACTGTATAACCTCCTCCCCGTAGCCTACATCGCCCAGAGGCCGACGAGTGCCCAGCCCAATCTCAGCCGCCTCCAACCCG
>Ga0310123_10004076_pt1 | contig 11141 bp, 6 predicted proteins | sample CB6_AW_1057_MG_FD_203505 | JGI IMG/M metagenome (GOLD analysis project Ga0310123, IMG submission 203505) | Marine microbial communities from Western Arctic Ocean, Canada - CB6_AW_1057 | ecosystem: Environmental > Aquatic > Marine > Oceanic | place: Canada: Western Arctic Ocean | collected...
CTTCTGGTGTTGGGCCTGATGGCCGGCGAGTGGGGGTACCGGCGGAAGAGGGGACTCGTATGATCTCCCGCGGCACCGTCGCCATCGTCATGCTCATGGCGACGGCTGCGGGCCACCCGGTACTCGGTCAGGACACGCACGTCCTCGTCATCACGGGGTTAGGGGGCGACCCGGAGTTCCGCGAAAAATTCTCGGAGTGGGGCGGCACGCTCGTCGAGGCGGCCGGCGAGAAGTTCGCTATACCGGTCGAGAACATTATCTATCTGAGCGAGGACCCGGCCACCGACCCGCGAATCCAGGGCCGCTCGACCCGCGAGAACGTAGCCGAGGCTTTCACGACGCTCGCCTCCAACTCCCGACCCGGCGATTACATCTTCGTCGTGCTTATCGGGCACGGCAGCTACACCAACGAAGAGTCTCGCTTCAACCTTCCGGGGCCCGACCTGACCGCGAAGGATTTCGGACTACACCTCGATCAACTCTCGGAGCGGCGAGTGGCGTTCGCAAATCTCGCCAGCGCGAGTGGAGAATTCGTTAAGGCACTCTCCGGAGCGGGCCGGGCCATCGTCACAGCCACGAGAACGGGGCGGGAGAGAAACGAAACCGTTTTCGGAGGCTACTTCATCGACGCGCTCAGCGGAGAAACGGCCGATCTCGACAAGGATGGGCGCGTGTCGCTTTGGGAGGCCTTCGAGTTCGCGCGCACCGAGGTGACACGGGAGTATGCGACGTCGAACCGGATCGCCACCGAGCACGCTGTGCTCGACGACAACGGGGATGGAGAGGGCAGCACCGAATTGGTGGACGCCGCGGACGGTGCCCTCGCGCGAACGATGTACTTGGCCGCCGACCCGGCTGCGGCGCGGGCCACGGACGATCCGGAGCTGATCGCCCTTTACGAGCAGAAGGCGGACGTAGAGCGGCGCATCGAGGAGCTTCGAGAATTGAGGGGTCTGATCGAACAGGATCGCTACGACAGCGACCTCGAGGAGTTGCTCATCGAACTGGCTCTCACGAATAGGGCGATCCAGGGTCAGGAGGTTGAGAGATAATGACGCTCGGGTTTCTCCTGTGCGCGTTCGCCACTCTCAGTTTGTCAACCGGTGCAGCGGCGCAAACGCTGGACGAAGCCATCTCCGAACTTCGCGCCGGGACCTATGAGGCAGCCATCGAGGCCCTCGGAGAGATTTCGCGATCGGACCCAGGACCGGATTTGAGCGGGGACGATCGCCGAAGAGCCTATGTAGCGTATCTGTCCGCCCTGGCCGAGGTCGGCCGATACGAGGATGCGCTCGAAGCCGTAAATCAGGCCCCCCCGGCAATCGTAACCGAACTCGCCAACACGGCCGGCAAGATTCTTTACGAGTTAGGCCAGATCGACCGAGCCCGCGAGCAATTCCTTCGAGCCGTCCAGGGTGGGGCGGTGGATCGGAATTCCGCGCGCCTGAACCTCGCGATCATCGAATGGAGATATGGAGATCGCGACGACGCATTCGCGGCATTCGACTCCTTCATCGATCTTTACAACGGGTCGACGCCCCTCTCCTCGACCGACCTCACGGCTGTGGCGACAGCGGTTCAGTACCTGGGTATTCGTGAGCACGAGCTCTTCCAGGATGCACTCAGAGCATACGATGAGGCGGTGGCTGCCGATCCGGGTAGCCTGGAACCGCGAGTTTTGATCGGGGAGTTGTTTCTCGATAAGTACAACGGACCGGAAGCGGACGCGGCGTTGAGGGAGGTTCTCGAGCGAAATCCGAACCACCCACGGGCACTCTTGGGCCTGGCCCGTGCCATGAAGTTCAACGGCACGGTGGGGGTGATGGATCAGGTGGAGGCGGCCCTGGAGCAGAACGAAAACCTTACCACGGCGCGAGTGTTCAAGGCGAGGCTCCACCTCGAAGTGGAGAACCACGATGATGCTCGCACGGAACTCGAGAGAGCACTCGAGGTGAACCCCGTCTCCCTGGAAGCGCTGAGCGTACTCGCTGCCAGTCACTACCTCCGTGGGGAGAACGGGGAGTACCGCAGGATCCGTGACCAGGTCACTGCGCTCAGCCCGACGTACGCGGAACTATTCAACGACGTTGCGGATCTGAGCGTCCAGAGCCGCAAATACGTCGAGGCTGCCCGCCTCGCGGAGGAGGCCATCGCGGTAGACTCCCTGTCCTGGAGAGCGTACGGGATCCTCGGCATGAACCAACTGCGCCTCGGCCTGATCGAAGAAGGCCGGGCCAACCTCGAGACGGCCTTCGAGGGAGATCCCTACAGCGTGTGGTTCTACAACACCCTGGACCTGCTCGACACCTTTGAGTACTACGACGTCGATGACGAAGACCCCCGCTTCCTCTTTGTTGTGCACGAACGCGAATCGGCGCTACTCCAACCGTACATCGAACAGATCGCGGAGGAGGCGTTCGAGGCCCTGGTAGAACGATACGGCGGTTATGAGCCACCCCTGCCCATCCGAATAGAGGTCTATCCGAATCACGCCGACTTCTCCGTCCGGACCGTCGGCCTCGCGGGCATGGGTGCCCTCGGCGTCACCTTCGGAAGCCTCCTCGCCATGGACTCGCCGGCCGCCCGGCCACGCGGGGATTTCAACTGGGCGTCCGTCCTCTGGCACGAACTCGCCCATGTATTCCACCTGGGGCTCACGGGGCACGAAGTCCCACGCTGGTTCTCCGAGGGCTTGGCTGTACACGAACAGCGTCAGGCCCGTGAGGGTTGGGGTCACCAGGCTGACCCCGGATTTCTCAGCCGATACCGTGAGGGCCTTCTGCTACCCGTGAGCAAGCTCAACGAGGGGTTCGTCCAACCGTCCTACCCCGAGCAGGTCATCGATTCCTATCTACAGGCGTCGCTCGTCTTCGATTTCATCGAATCGCGATGGGGACTTCAAGCCATTCGGGACATGCTCCGCGGGTATCGAGACGGGCGAGCAACGCCTGAGCTGATGGAAAGCCTCCTGCGCATCAGTATGGACAACCTCGACCAGGACTTCGACGAATATTTCCAGCAGCGTTTCGCCGGCCCTTTGAAGGCCCTCGAGCCGCCAGTCAGCAGCCCAGGCATCCCTCAGAGCCCCCGGACCATCGAAGATTGGACCAGGGTGGTTCGGGAAAACCCGGATAACTTTCCGGCGCGCCTGGCCCTCGGGATCATGCTGTTCCAGGAGGACCGATTTGAGGAAGCCGAGGAGCATTTCCGCGCCGCGCTCCGTCTCTTTCCGGAATATGGAGGGATGGACAGTCCCTACTGGTTCCTCGCCCAAATTCACCAGCAGCGAGGAGAAACGGAGAGGGCGGCGGCAGCGCTCGCGCGCTTGACTGCCCTGAACGAGAGCCACTACGAGGCATTCCTCCAACTCGCCGATCTCCGGACCGAGCTGGGCGACGCCGCAGGTGCCGCCGAGGCGATGGACGCGGCAGTTCTTATCTACCCCTACGAGGTCGACCTACACGACCGTCTGGCGCAGGCTCACGATGCACGTGGTGACGCCGTCGGTGCGGTTCGGGAGCGGAGAGCCATCCTCGCCCTCGAGCCTGCGGATTTAGCGGGAGCTTACTACAACCTCGCTCTTGCGTACGTAACTGCGGGCGACCCGGCCCAAGCCCGCCGGTCGGTTCTCAGGGCCCTCGAGATCGCCCCGAACTTTGCAGCGGCCTTAGACCTACTTCTCGACCTGAGAAGCGGTGCGAGCCCGCCACGTCCGGACCGACAGAGATCCCCAGTCGACATACGCCCGAGATGAGTGGGCTGCTGCCGGTGCTGGGTTTCGTCACAGCCTCGGCCCTGATCTGGTCTGTCGTGTTCGCCCACTCAGGGACGGACCACCGAGATGCTCTCGATGATCGAGGAGTCCTCCCCGAGATGACCCAAGAGGACAACGTGCCCTACGATGGCCGCTTCACATTCGCACGTATCCGCTTCGGCGTTGGTTTCAACGCAGGGAGCTTTGGTGGAGGCCGGGGGAGGGGGCGACTGCCGCCCTGGGCTCATGACTACCCCCGGGCGGAACGGAACTTCATGAACATCCTGCGGGAGACGACCCTCCTCCAACCCTATATGGAGGGTGGGAATATTTTCGTGACGGACGACCCGGAATTGACCCGCTTTCCCCTTGCGTACATTTCCGAGCCAGGGTTTTGGAATCCGACAGGATCCGAGGTCGAAGGGCTCAGGAACTACCTGCTCAAGGGCGGCTTTCTGATCGCAGACGACTTTCGTGGTAGCGACTGGTTCAACTTCGACGCTCAGATGAAACGAGTGATCCCGGGCGCCGAGTTCGTCGAGCTCGACGAGACCCACACGATCTTCGATTCTTTTTTCCGGATCGAGTCGCTGAAAACGCTTGCGTCTCCTACCTTTCAGGTTGTGCCCAAGTATTTGGGACTCCATGAAAAAAACGATCCGGAACGGCGCCTGGTGGCGATCGCCAATTATAACAATGACATTGGAGAATACTGGGAGTTCTCGGATGTAGGTTGGTATCCCATCGATCTCTCGAACGAAGCATACAAACTGGGCGTGAACTATGTCATCTACGCGATGACACACTGATTGGCGGCGTAATCGATCCGGGTGGCGCCGTAAGCGACCCGGGACGGCAAGAAACCACCACCATGAGCCGACGGCCGCGCGGCGGCCTCCACGGAGTACGAAATGGCTTTTAAGGAAGAACCGGAAGTCGCCGAAGCTGGGGCGGAGGCGGCCGACGCACCGGAAGCGGCTGCACTCGAGAGTCCCGACGACATCGACCTCGCCGATCGCATGCAGGCGGGGCGCGAGCAGATCATAGCCGAGGTACGGAAGCTCATCATCGGGCAGGAAGAGGTGATCGAGCAGATGCTTCTTTCTCTCTTCGTCGGTGGCAACAGCCTTCTCCTCGGCGTTCCTGGGCTGGCCAAGACGTTGTTGATCCACACCGTCGCTGAGGTGCTCGATCTCAAGTTCTCGCGAATCCAGTTCACTCCGGACTTGATGCCCTCGGACATCACGGGCACCGACATTATCCAGGAAGACCCGAAGACCGGTCGGCGTAGCATGGTGTTCGCCCCGGGACCCATCTTCGCGAACATTCTGCTCGCGGATGAGATCAATCGCACACCCCCCAAGACCCAGTCGGCGCTTCTAGAGGCGATGCAAGAGCACAGCGTTACGGTTCAGGGAACGACCTACGTCCTCGAAGAGCCCTTCTATGTGTTCGCGACCCAGAATCCCATCGAACTCGAGGGCACCTACCCTCTGCCAGAGGCACAGCTCGACCGCTTCATGTTCAAGATCATCATGGATCATCTCGCAGAAGACGAAGAACTGGACGTGGTGCGCACCACCACCGGAATCCAGGACCCCGAATTCAAGCACACGGTCACAGGTCCGGATCTCATCGCATTCCAGAGGCTTGTACGAAAGGTACCCGTCCCGGACGCGGCGATGCGTTATGCCGTCAACCTCGTTCGGACCACCCGGCCGAGCCCCAACGGAGATACCCCGGACTTCATCAACAAGTGGGTCGCCTTCGGGGCGAGCGTCCGTGCCGCCCAGTATCTCATTCTGGGAGGGAAGGCTCGAGCGCTCACGAAGGGGCGTTACAACGTGAGCTTCGAAGACATCCGAGCGCTCGCCCACCCGGTTCTGAGGCACAGAATTCTCACCAACTTCCACGCCGAATCCGAAGGTGTGACCACCGGCGAACTGGTCAATCAGCTTCTCGAAGCCGTACCTGTACCGTCGTCTGGCCTATGAGGCCGACTCGCCCCACTCCTTCAACAGGCCTCTGAGGCGGAGCCTCTAAATGGCTGTCCGAGAGCGGTCGAGCATTCAGGGCGCCGATACGCAGTTCCTCGATCCGGCCGTATTGAGCCGGATAAGCGGTCTGGATCTGTTGGCCCGCACCGTCGTGGACGGATTCCTTCAGGGTCTTCACAGGTCACCGCACCTGGGGATGTCACTCGACTTCGCAGAGCACCGCGAATACATGCCGGGAGACGACATCCGGCGCATCGACTGGAAGCTCTTCGGGCGCACGGACCGTTTTTACCTCAAGCTGTTCGAGGCGGAAACCAGCGCCAACTTCATGGTCGCGCTCGACATCTCCAAGTCCATGAGCTTCGGTACACACACGGTCAACAAACTGGACTACGCACGTTACCTGGCAGCCTCGCTCTCCTACTTCTCACAAAAGCAGAGAGACCGGGTGGGCCTCGCGACCTTCGACCACGAGATCGTGGAGTATGTGCCTCCCTCCACCCGCCACCTGCAGCTCATCCTTCACACGCTGGCGCGGGCCGAGCCGGGGCGGCGCGGCACGCTTCGGGACCCGCTCATGCGACTGGGTGACAACCTCCACCACCGTGGGATCCTCCTCGTCCTTTCGGACTTTTACGAAGAGCCGGAGCAGGTGATCGAGTCCGTTCGGCATCTCAGGGCTCGAGGCCACGATGTGATCGTATTTCATCTGCTCGACCCCGCCGAACTCGAGTTCACGTTCGAGGGTGCAGCAAGTTTTCGGGATATGGAGAGTGAGACGATGATCCCGATCGTGCCCCATAAGCTCGCCGACGAATATCGTGCTCTCATTGGCCAACACACCGAGGAGTTGGCGCGCCTCTTCACGGGAAGCAGGATCGACTACACCGTGCTCGATACGTCGAAGCCACTGGATTATGCCCTCTTCCGGTACCTCTCCAGCCGCGAAAAAATGGCCAGGGTACGCTGATGGGTCTTCTCGCCCCCCTGTTTTTGCTAGGCCTCATGGGTATTGCGGTGCCCATCATCGTCCACCTGACTGAGAAACAGCGCCGCAATGTGGTGGACTTCCCATCCCTGATGTTCCTGAGGAAGGTCCCATTTCGATCGACCCAGCGCAGAAGGATCCACCACTGGGCACTGTTTTCGATCCGCGTTCTGGCGTTGGCGCTACTCGTGGCCGCGTTCACCCGCCCCTTCTTCGAGAACGATGCTATCGCGATCGGCTCGACCCTCGGACCCCGCGAAGTCGTCGTCGTATTGGACCGATCGTACTCGATGGGTTATGGAGACCGCTGGGAGCGGGCGAAGACTGAGGCTCGAGAGGTCTTCGAGGGGCTGGACCCTTCCGATCGTGCCAGCCTCATCTTCATGTCGAGGGGCGCAGAGGCGCTCCTTCGGGCAACCTCGGATCGGGATCGACTGCTCACGGCCCTAGACACGGCCAGTCTGAGCGCAGACGGGACTCTTTACGGGCCTGCCCTGAAGTTGGCGCAGACCATCCTAGAAGAGTCCGAGTACCCGAATCGGTACGCCGTCATCATCAGCGATTTCCAACGAACCGGGTGGAAGGGCGACGAGGGTGTGACGTTTCCGCCTGGAACGGTGGTGACCCCCGTGCTGATTTCTGATGAAGCGACTCCGAATGCCGCCGTGGCTTCGGTGGCCCTCCGGCGAGATTTCTTCTCCGGCCAGGAACGCATGACGGTAACGGCCCGAGTGGGCCGCCGTCAGGGTGAAGCGCCGACCGAACGAACCATCGCGCTCGAGGTGGATGGGCAGGAGGTTCAGACCCAGACCGTGCCCCTCGATCCGACCGGCTCGACAACGGTCACGTTCGACCCCTTCACGCTCTCCGAGCTGTACACACGTGGCTCGATCCGGCTCAACTCCGATGAGCTGCCACAAGACGATGAACTCCACTTCGTGCTTTCGCCGGAAAGAGCGATGAGTATGCTCGTGTTGGAGGGCACCAGTCCGCGTCCCGATGCCAGCCTCTACCTGCAGCGGGCGCTCGAGATCAGCGAGGAGGCGTCCTTCCAGGTCGATGTGAGGCGTTCGAGCTCTCTCTCGGCGGCCGACCTTGCGGCGACGGACGTGGTCGTTCTCAATGATATTCAATACCCTCAGGGCCCCACCGCAGATCGCCTGCGTGGGTTCGTGGAGGGAGGCGGGGGACTGTTGCTCGTTCTCGGAGAGCGGAGTGCATGGCAGACTGGGCTCGAAGAGATACTTCCGGGACGATTCGGCCCAGCCAGGGACCACACCAGGGGGGCGGCTCGACTCGGCTACCTCGACTATTCGCATCCGGTGTTCGAGTTGTTCGGTGGACCCCGGGGCGGCGACTTCGCGCGGGCGCGATTCTTCCGGTCTCGGGATCTAGAGGTGAGTCCGGAGGCACGGGTGCTCGCCCGCTTCGACGATGGGTCGGTCGCGCTTGCCGAGCGGCAGTTGGGTGAAGGGCATGTGCTCGTCTGGACCAGCACGATGGACGCTTTCTGGAACGATCTGGCCGTCCAGCCGGTATTTCTTCCGTTCATCCACCAGGTGATGCGTCACCTTGGCCGATATCGGGAACGCATTCCCTGGTTCACGGCCGGTCAGGTCCTCGACATTGCTGATCCCACGGGTATGGTGTTCGTCGCGGACCGAGAGAGCGAGCTGGCGCCCGATGTGGATCAGGTAGCGCTTACGCCGGGCGGTGGGAGTGTCGCCTTGCCCGCAACGTTCGAACCTCGTTTCTTGGAACTCGAAGAGCAAGGATTTTACGAAATCCGGCCACCGGGTACGAATCCGGAACGCACGTTCGCGGTAGCGGTGAATGTGGACGTAACGGAGTCCGAGTTGGAGGCCATGGATCCGACGGAGCTCGCGGCGGCCGTCGCCCCTCGGGGGGCGAGCGGCGAGATCGGTGCGGGTGGAGAGTTGCTGACGCCCGAGATGCGGGCGAGAAATCAGGAGCGGCGCCAGTCTCTGTGGCGCTTTCTGATGGTGGCGGCACTGGTGCTTCTGTTGACGGAAACCGCGATTTCAAACTGGATTTCTCGGGTGGTGACGATAAGATTTGAGGATGGGAGGAGTTATGTACCGGGCAACACATAAGGCTGCTCTTCACAACCGAGTCGTGGCCATGGTCCGCCAGATTCGCAGGCGCTGGCGCACACGTATCGCGATCCGGGGAATGGTCATCGTGCTCGGGGCCGGTTTGCTGGCGTTTCTTTTGTCGGTCTACGGGCTCGAAGTCGCTCGTTTCAGCGCCTCGTCGGTCCTAACGTTCCGGGTAATCCTGTGGCTCGTCATGGCCGGACTGACGGCCCGCTTCCTCGTCTGGCCTCTGGCGCGGAGGGTCTCAGACGAGCGCGCGGCTCTTTATCTAGAAGAAAACGAGCCCTCCCTGGAGGCCTCGGTCCTGGCAGCACTCGAGACAGCATCCGGGTCGAACCAAACTTCCGAAACCATCGAAAGGTCCGAAGCCCTCGAAAAACAAGTCGTCGAGAGTGCCCTCCAGCGAGCACACGATATCGATTTCGGGCGCCGGATCGAGCAAAGGGGTCTTTACCGGGCCTCGGGAGCACTCGCCGTGGTAGCACTCGCCTCGCTCGGGTTATTGCTCCTGGGACCGACCCAACTCCGCAGCGGGGCAGCAGCCCTACTCTTCCCGACACGAGATGCCGGGACGGTGAACCCGTATTCGCTATCCGTAAGCCCGGGTGACATCACAATTGCCCGAGGATCCGATCAACTCGTCACCGCCCAGCTCCAAGGCTTTGACACCGAGGAGGTGCAGATCTTCTTCCGAGGGGAGTTCTCGGACACGTTCGACCGGCTTTCCATGCTCGCGGACGGATCCGGTGGCTTCGAACTTCTCCTTCTCAGCCTGGACGAGAACACGGATTACTTCGTTGAATCCGGCGGCATTCAGTCGGCCACACACCGAATCGAAGTGGCCGATCTCCCGTATGTGGAGCATCTCGAGTTGGAGTATCGCTTTCCCAGATACTCGGGGCTCGCCCCCCGCACGGTCGAATTCGGCGGCGACATCGCCGCACTTCCAGGGACGGTGGTGAGGCTGAGAGTCTTCCCCACAATGCTCACGCCGGGCGGACAGCTCCTCGTCGACGGCGAGGCGGTGGAACTCACGGACGAAGGCGACGGCACGTGGACGGCGAGCTTGACCGTCGAGCGAGAGGGGTACTACGAAGTCGCTCTGGCGAGGGCAGGCGGAGAACTGGTTCCAGCTTCTCCCCAATACACGATCGACGTCCTGACGGATCAGCCACCGTCTGTGTCGTTTTCCAAGCCCGGACGTGATGAGCGCGCAACTCCGATCGAGGAATTCTATCTCGAAGTGAGAGCCGACGACGACTACGGCGTCTCCGAGCTGCTTCTCATCTACACGGTCAATGGTGGCCCCGAGGATACGGTCCGGTTGTTCGACGCCCGTCCGACGCCCGAGGTTAGCGCAGGGCACACGCTCTTTCTTGAGGACTTCGGCCTCGAACCCGGCGACCTCGTCGCCTACTACGCGCAGGTTGAGGACAGCAACCCGGGGCCGGAGAGTCGCACCGCCAAGAGCGATATATATTTCGTCCAGATCCGCCCCTTCCGTTTTGATTTCCGCCAGGCCGATCAGGGTGGAGGAGGCGGGGGTGGAGGCGGACAGGAAGAGCGGGCGCTCTCCGAGCTCCAGGAGCAGGTGGTCGCAGCCACGTACAACCTGCTCCGAGACCGAGAGCGTTATAGTGAAAGCGAGTTTCAGGAGAACCTGGTTAGCGTGCGCCTAGCCCAGGGCCGCGCACGCGAGCAGGTGGCGGGGCTGTTGCAACGGCTGACGGCTCGCGGCCTCGGGAACGATTCCGAGTTCCAGAAAATTGCCGAGCTGCTGGGCGAAGCCATCGCCGAGATGGAGGCCGCGGAAGAAATCCTCGAAGATGGAGATCTTCAGGAGGCGATCTCGCCAGAGCTGAAAGCGCTCCTGCAGCTCCAGAAGGCGGAGGAGAACTATGAGGTAGAGGTCAGTCAGGGTGGCGGCGGTGGCGGCGGTGGCGGCGGCGGCGCAAGAGCGGATGACCTAGCCGATCTCTTCGAGCTCGAACTCGATAAGCTCAAGAACCAGTACGAGACTGTCGAGCGTGGCGAGCGCCGCCAGGCCGGTGACCAGCTCGACGAGACACTGGAGGCGCTGAAGGAACTCGCCAGGCGGCAGCAGCAGCAGGCAGAGCGGCAGCGTAGGGCCGCTGCCCAGCAAGGTGGCGCATCGGGCGGTGCCAGTGACCGAAGCCAGCGTGAACTCGCCGAAGAGACTGAGGCGGCGGCCCGCCGCCTCGAACGCCTGGCCCGCGACACCAATGACCAGCAGCTGATGGATGCTTCTCAGCGGCTCCAGGAAG
>Ga0310123_10004077_pt1 | contig 11141 bp, 7 predicted proteins | sample CB6_AW_1057_MG_FD_203505 | JGI IMG/M metagenome (GOLD analysis project Ga0310123, IMG submission 203505) | Marine microbial communities from Western Arctic Ocean, Canada - CB6_AW_1057 | ecosystem: Environmental > Aquatic > Marine > Oceanic | place: Canada: Western Arctic Ocean | collected...
CTCTCAACGCAGTTTCTGGCTTTGAGGAGAGGAGTGGCCCTCCGTCGGGGGTGCTGAACGGAGGCCACGAGCCACGAGTGCCACAAGCAACGATCGGCGCTACTTCCGTTCACGCGCGCGGCCGAGCATTCTAATGGAGCGGTGGTCGAAGAAACACTTATTTCTCTCTTCGAACGGCAGGTCGAACGGTTCTCCGCTAAACCTGCGATCAGGAGTCCTGAGGGTGCCTGCACCTACGAAGAGCTGAACCGGCGGGCCAATCGAATTGCGCATGCCTTGCTAGCTCTCCGAGGCGATAAGGAAGAGCCGGTCGTACTGTTTTTCGGCGACAGCACCGACAGTATTACGGCAACGCTTGGTGCGCTGAAGGCCGGTAAGGTCTATGTTCCCCTCGACCCGTCAGTACCGCGGTCGCGTTGCGCGTCGATCGCCAGGGACACACGGGCGCGCATCATTCTGACCACTCGCGAACTCGGGGCTTCGGCGGCGGAGCTCGCGGGTGCCTAAGCCACCGTGATATTGACGGATGAGCTGGGCCCGGTTGCATCGGACCGAAACCCGGATCTCAGCCTCGGGCCGGAGCGGCTCGCGAGTATGTATTACACGTCGGGCTCGACCGGCGAGCCCAAGGGCGTGCCGCACCGGCATTGCGGGCGTCTTGCTAACCATCGTGCTTACACACGCGCTCTCGCCCTCACCTCGAACGACTGCTTCGTGCTGCTGTACTCGTGTACGTTCTCGGGCGTCGTAAACAACCTATTCGGGGCTCTGCTGAATGGCGGGACTCTTTGCCCGTTCGATGTTGCACGGCACGGAATTTCTAGTCTTGCACGGTGGCTGGAACGGGAACGGATTACGGTGTACCCTCGGTCCCTTCGATCTTCCGTAGCCTCGTCGACGCAGCCGAGCAACATTCCTTCTTGAGTGTTCGGGTTGTGATGCTGGCGAGCGATACGCTTTATGAGAGAGATGTTGAAGCCTTCCGTGATTCCTTTCCACGAACATGCCGTCTTTGCAATATGTGGGGCGTTTCGGAATCGTCTTTCATCCGTCCCTATTGGATCGGCTGGGACCAGGAAGTCCCCGCGGGCGGGACCGGAGAGATTGTCCTTCGCGGCGGGAACCTGACGCCCGGCTACTGGGGCAATCCTGAGTTAACCCGCCGGCGATTTATTCCAGACCCGGAGAATCCCGAAATCCGGCGCTACTACACGGGTGACCTCGGACGGCGTCTTGCCGACGGCGGCGTTCTCCATCTGGGCCGGAACGATTTTCAGGTTAAGATTCGCGGCTTCCGTATTGAGTTGGAGGAGATTGAGGCGGCCCTCCGGCGCCTGCCCGGCGTCAAGGGCACTGCCGTCGTTGCGTCCGACTTCGATGGCGGTGAGAAGCGACTGGTGGCGCACTTGGTGCCGGAGACGGGGAAGCGCCCGGCTGAGACCGACTTACGTGCGCGGCTTCGCGAAAGACTACCTGGCTACATGATTCCGGAGAGGTTTGTATTCCATGACGAACTGCCGGTTACGTCGGCTGAAAAGGTTGATCGCCACGCGTTGGGATTGCTCCCGATTCCTCGTGCTGCGGCGGCGGAAAGCCGGGGTCCGCGGACGAACTTGGAGCGTGTACTGACTCCGATCTGGCGGGAGGTTCTAGGGAACGCGCGGATCAGCGTCCATGAGAACTTCTTCGACCTCGGCGGCGATTCGCTGAAGGCCATCAAGATTGCCCTTGCCATCGAGAAGCGGCTCAACCGCGGAGTTCCGCCGGCGATGCTCATCGAGAGACCGACGATCGAGCAGTTGGCCCGGGCGATCGCTGACGACGATCCAGCACCGAGTTCGCTTGTGCCATTGCAACGTGGCGGTTCCCGCCCACCTTTGTTCTGCGTGCATGGATCCGGTGGTCATGTATTCTTCTATCGCGATTTGGCGAAGGCGCTCGGGCCCGATCAGCCCGTATACGGCCTGCAGGCGGTCGGACTCGACGGTAACGAGCCGCCGCTTACTGATGTTGCGGCGATGGCTGAGCGTTACGTTGACGAGATCAGGCGCGTCGAACCGAATGGCCCATATCATCTCGCGGGTTTCTGTTCTGGAGCCTATATCGCGGTCGAGATGACATCTATTATGCGGGCGCAAGGAGAGGATGTCGCTCTGCTAGCGTCCTTCAACGCCGACGGGGAATGGAGGACGGCGACACGTGGGTCGAGATTCCACGGAAGGCGTCTGGCGCAACTTGATTGGAACGGCAAACTTCGATACGCCCGTGAACGTGTCCGCTATCGATGGGTTTGGATACGGAACCGTGTAGGCGCGCGACTGGCCGCTTCGCGGCCATCACGGTTTGGCAGATTCCGAGTTGAAGCCGCGAACGACACAGCCATCTCAAACTACGCGCCATCGCCTTTTCCAGGGCGCGTGGTCCTCTTTCAGGCGCTGGCGAACGCGTACGCGGACCCTACACCGTTCTGGGGACCACTGGCTCGCGGGGCATTGAGGTACGGCGCGTACCCGGTGGTAACGAAACGATGTTCGAGCCGCCGCATGTGACAACGTTGGCGCGCTAGCTGCGGTCCTGCCTGGAAGCAACGCGGCCCTTCGCGTCCATCGCCTAGCAGGGTTTCTGCGTGCCGCCCGGCGGTAGTTCCTATCCGGGCGTTCGGCGATCTTGAAATAGCCTGTAGGCCACCTGTGCCGTCGGGCTGCTAGGGACATCCTCCTCGAAAAAAAACCTATAGCGGTCAGGCTGACATGGGGATAGAATCTAGGGTAACAATCGTTACAAACCAGCCCCAAAATATTCTGGGACGGTGAAAGGCGACGCTCGCGAGAGATGAGCTCGCGGCATTTTCTCCACGAGTCGTTTTCCCAGTTATGGCCTTCGAGATCGGACAAGTCAGTCACGGTTACCAATTCATCGAGGTGCTCAAGTCGCAGGGCCACGGCGTAGCGTACAAGGTGCGCAACCAGCTCGCCGACCGGCTGGAGACGCTGAAAGCCCTCTCCCGGGAACTCCAAAAAGACAAAGAGCGAGTCCAGCGGTTCCTGCGTGAGGTCAAGATCCACGCACACCTTTCCCACCCGCACATGGCTACGTTCTACAACGCCTTTGAGATTGACGGCGAGATCGTCATGACCGCGGAGCTGGTCGAAGGGGTCAGTCTGGAAGACCTTTTGGCCGACGGGCCGATTCCCGTGTTCAAGGCGGCAGAGTACGCGTCGCAGACTCTCGATGCATTGGAGTACACCCACGCGAACGGCGTGATTCACCGCAATATTACACCTAAGAGTCTCGTTGTCGCTTCAAACGAGAACATCAAAGTCGGAGAGTTCGAGTTGGCCCGATCGGAATCCGATCCGCGCCTGACGTTGACCGGGATGGTCATGGGGCCGATGCACTATATTTCACCCGAGCAGGTGAAGGGTCTGGAAGATGTTGACGGCCGGGGCGACGTCTACTCGTTCGGCATGGTCTTTTATGAGTTGATCACGGGTCGCAAGCCCTTCGATTCTGACAACCAGTTCGATGTGATGCAGGCGCACGTTAACCTATTGCCCGAACCGCCTTCGCAGCTCAACACGGAGCTTCTTCCGGAGGTGGACGAGACACTCTTTAAAGCGCTTGCGAAGGATCGGCAGCATCGCTACCAGAGCGCGGGCGAGTTCCGTCACGCGCTTGACAACCTCTTACCGGCGAGGAGGGGGAGGCCGCTGAGTTGGACGGTTCCCAGGAGACGCCCCTCGCGCCGGTATCCGCCGAGCGGGTTGACGAGGGCGCTCCGCAGCCTGCTTTGGCACCCGCCGCGCCACCGGAGGAAGCAGCTCCGCCTACTGCGGAGTCCGCGCCGCCCGCGGACGACCCGGTGCTCAATACCCAAGCTCTCGACCCCTGGCTTGTCGGACTCGGTGTGTTCGTTGTCATCATGATCATTGGCTTTTTGGCCCTGGTCATCGTCGGGCCACGTTCGTAATCCGATAACCCGTTACCGGCGATTCGCCTTGCCGGATACCTCGTCACGGGCCTCCAACTCGGTGGTGCGTTCGACCAGATCGCGGCCGCGCGGGGATAACAGGAGCTCGGCGACATCACCTAGTGGGGTCGTGTCGGGTTAACGCAACACGTGTTTGGGGGCCGGATTGGTAACTTTGGGTATGAGCTACTTCTACGGGCGGGCGGTGAAACTTCTGGTTGGAACGGGGCTGGCGCTTGCCTGCTCCTTCGCGCAAGACCATGAGGGCGGCGGGTTGCCCGAGAGTTTCAACGAGCCGATGCCGCTTTACGAGAAGGCCTTGGGTGACTTCACGCGGCCGATCTCATCGTCAAACAAGGAAGCCCAGGCGTATTTCGACCAGGGCTTTCAGATGATGTATGCCTTCGCCACGCGGGATGCGACGCGGTCGTTTCGCGAGGCACAGAAGCGGGATCCGGAGTGCGCGATCTGCTTCTGGGCCGAAGCGTGGTCGTGGGGTTCGTATCTGAACGGGCCGATGTCGAAGGACAATGCTCCGCACGCCTACGCCGCGATCCAGAAGGCGTTGGAGTTAGCGCTGGAACATGCCGAAGAGCATGAGCGGGCGTTGATCGAGGCGATGGCCGTGCGTTATGTCGAGGACTTCGACCCCGAAAAACGCCGCGAACAGGATGAACCCTACGCCGAGGCCATGAAAAAGGTTTACGAGCGCTATCCCGACGACATGGATGCGGGAACGCTTTATGCGGAAGCGCTGTTCCTGCTCGAACCTCGGCGCGGCGAGCGCGACATCAATAGTCCCAGCGTGAAACGGCTGCACGAGGTACTCGAAGGCGTTCTCGCAAGAGACATCCGCCACCCCGGCGCTTGTCATCTCTATATCCACGCGACGGAGTCGACGGTCGACCCCGGAAAGGCCGAAGCGTGTTCTGAGTTCATCGGAACGTCGATTCCCGGAGCGAGCCACATCAACCACATGCCGTCGCACACCTGGAACGAGATCGGCCGCTGGGGCGATTCGGTGCGGGCCAATTTGATGGCGTGGCACTCGGATCTCAAGTCTGAGATCGACGAGGGGTTTGCGATCTATCCGTCGCACAATCTGCACATGCTGTTGTTCGCCGCGTCGATGGACGGCCAGGGCGCCATTGCGATCCAGGCCGGCAAGGACTACACGAAGCTGACAGGCAACAACATGCTTCACCTGCTAACGCTTGTGCGCTTCGGGCGCTTTGATGAGGTCTTGGAGTTGACCGAACGTCCTGATGGAGACGGGGAGGAGATCCGTTCAGGTGTGTGGGACTTCGCGCACGGTTATGCTCAACTCCGCCAGGGCGAAACGGATTTCGCCCGCTCCTATCTGAATCGGCTCGTCGAATTGAGCTATTCGACAGCGCAGTTCCGTCGGCACCACGCCTGCGAGTTGCTGGGCTCGTTGGCCTGGATACTAAGAGGCGAAATCCGGCGCGCCGAGGGTGACCTGGAGGGGGCGACTCGGGCGCTCAGAATGGCGGCTGTGACCTATGCCGGCCTGGAGTACGATGAGCCCGAGCCGCTACCGTTTGCCGCAGGCCATTGGCTGGGGGCGGCGCTGCTCGAAGCCGAGCAGTACACCGAAGCAGAGGAAGTGTACCGGGAAGAACTGCGCGATCATCCGCACAACGGTTGGTCACTGTTCGGGCTACAGCAGGCGATCGAGGGGCAAGGCAAGACGGACCCGGCGGTTGACGCGGACTTTGAGGCAAGTTGGTCGCGGTCGGATACTTGGATCCGAGGGTCGCGCTTCTAGCAATCTCCGCGGGTCGGAGCAGGCGCGTGTCTGATGGCGTTGCGCGCCGGGCGACACGGCGGCTCTACTCGGGTGCGGCGGGCGTGTTGTCAGGCGGGGCGGTGTCCAACAGATTGAGCGCGCGGCGCAACGCCGTAATGTGGCTTGCCACATTCTCACCGGGTTCAGGAGTCCAATACAAGGTGTGGGCCAGGAACCCCCACCGCAGACGCGTCGACACCGCGACATCGCGGACGCCCCGGCCAAACAAGCTCGCGAGCGGCCCGCCAATTAGATCGCCCCAAATGACGAACCGCGATGGGAAGTAAAGGTTGGTCCAGCGCGTTGGCGCAAAGACGGCGCCATGGTGAGGTGTCCTGCACGACGCCTTGTAGGGATACGAGAACCATCTCTTGTTCTCAAGCATGGGTGGGCTTGTCGGTAACTCGCGGATCTTCTGTTTTTCTCGCAAGTCCTCTTCGTCATCAGCTAGCAGTACCGTCGCGTGCGCTAGCGGACTACCGAGGGTCAGAAAGTCGGTAACCCGCCAACTGTTACCGTTCTTGACGAACTCGCCGAAGAGACCTCTTTGCTCCGCGTGGTACCTGTCGCCGCCGAGTTCGTGTTCGGATACTCGCTTTTCGATATCGTCCAGCTTTGGATGCTCTTTGAGCGGATCGCTCGTTTTGTAGTGCAGCGCCCAGGCGTAGGTGAGGATGTCGTGCCCGATTACGCTCCCAAGACTGTGGCCCGACACGATGATGCGCTCGTAGCCGGCTTCGTGCAGCTTCTGGAGCAGCTTAACGCCCTTGGTTCGGATCTCTTGCCTCCGGTGAATATTGCTCGGCGCCGGATGCAGGTAACGTGCCGCATCCCCGATCACGTTCTTGATGACGGGCAGCGCGCCCCACATCACGGCCAATGTAGCGAGAGCACTGACCCATGTTTTAATCTCGATGACCCGCGATTCTTCTGGAATCACCGTCTGCCAGGCTAGAAAGCCGATCACCAGAATCAATTCCACCAGTACGGCCCAAGCGCCGCGTAATTGCGGCGGTAGAGTCCACGGCGCGCGAAGCAACAGAATCTTGGCCCAGGCGGCGACATAGGGAAGTTCCGTCCGCGGCATCAGATGGGCCCAATAGAACTCGAAGAAATCTGTGCGGATGTCGTTGCGGTTCCTACCCGTTGTCAGGCGCCGTAGTTCGAAACTCTCCGAAATCGTATCCGGCTTACTCCATACGTCGGCCACACCGTACCGATTGTGCACGGATTCGTCGGTTGACTAAACCGCGTCAACGAATCCACGCAGCGTGTCCATGGGCTTCTGCTCGCCGATGCCGTGGATCAGCAGTACCGCCTGTCTGCCCTTGCCCTGCTTGTCGTCAGCCATACACTACCCACTCCGTTCGCAGAATGTTCCTACCTTTTTAGGCGTGCTTGCCCACAAATTAGGGTCACTGCAGTCCACCCGGGCGGTCTGCCAGTCAGCCCTGCAACGACCTTTTGCACGCACTCGACATTGATATCTTCCGCGCGTCGAACCCCGACAGGCTCACCCAGCCTCCGCGCGGCTTGTAGACCTCATTATTAAAGGTGCTGTCAAGAACAGTTGAGAATTCGGCCGACTTTGCTCTCTGAGAATCAAGCCCGGCTGACTGGCCTGCTCGCTACTGCTCCACAATGTCGGGATCCGGAATATCCGGGTTGGGATCTTCAGTCCGCCAGGCTGTCGTTTGACCCACGTCGCGGCGAGCGCGGCGGCTATGCGTTCGATCTCCGGTCCCGCGCCGTGATGGTGCCCCTGCATCCGATACGCGAGAATCGTGAATAGCGAGCCGCACCCGGAGCGCAACCTGTCCACAAGAAGATACCGCTGATCAGTTCTTCGACTCGGTCGAACCCGGCACGACCAAGTTCATCCGGACTTCAACAGTCCCTGGATTGGTTCGTCGGAACAGAGGTGGAACCCGCTTCCGCGGGAGTTCTCTAATCGCGATTAACTTGCCGCGATTGATTGGCCCTTATCCGGCGCTACTCTTGCTTGGGCGCTGACGCTTCGCCGCCGGCTGGGTCTTCTGACTCGCCCCCGGCAGGGACAGCCTCCTGTTGGATGACCATGTTTTCCTGAAGCTGTTGTTGGACCTCTTGAAGCCGCTCTTCTTTGGTCTGCGGCCTATCCGCCGGGTCGGCGACTTCAGGCACCGCCGTGCCGGTACCTGTGCGCTCAATCACCGAGTCGCCCGCGTTCCGGTGGCGACCCGCCTCGATCCCGAGCCAGATTGACGTCAGCATGAAGACAACGGCCGCGAAGGTCGTTGCTTTCGACAACATCGTCGCCGCGCCACGGGGGCCGAACGCTGTCTGCGAACCCATGCCGCCAAATGCGCCGGCGAGATCGGCCGCTTTGCCGCTCTGCAACAGCACCACGATGATAAGGAACAAGCAGACGACGACATGAATGATCGTCAGGAAAATCTCTAACACGGTTGTTGACTCCTTGCGTCCGGTTGCGTCAGCGGATCACGATTGGTAGTGAATCATGGCCGCCATCGATGCAGGATCGAGGCTCGCTCCGCCGATTAGTCCGCCATCGATTCCCGGACGCGCCATTAGCCCTTGGATGTTGGCCGGCTTTACACTTCCTCCGTAGAGAATCCGCAGAGCCTCCGCCGTTTCCAGCCCCAGATTCTCGCGGATTCGATCCCGCAGAATCTGATGTGCTTCCTCGGCGATTTCGGGGGTTGCCGTTCGTCCTGTACCAATGGCCCAGACAGGCTCGTACGCTACGATTATAGGCGACGCCGATTCAGGGGTCAATGAAGCTAGACCGCCGTCGATTTGGCGTAACAGTACGTCTTTTGTTTGGTTTGCCTTGCGTTCGTCGAGAGTTTCTCCGACGCAAACGATGGGCCGCAATCCCGCTTCCAAGGCAGCAAGAACACGCTGGTTCACCGTCTCATCCGTCTCCCCGAAGTATTGCCGCCGCTCGCTATGGCCGATGATCACATCACTACAGCCGGTCGCTCGTAGCATCGGCGCCGAGACCTCTCCCGTGAATGCGCCCTTCGACTCCCAGTGAAGGTTCTGCGCGGCGATCCGGATGCGGCTGCCGCGCACGGCGTCCGCTGCCGCCGCCAACGCGGGGAAAGCCGGAGCAATCACGATCTCGCAGCCCTCCGTGTATTGCACCAGGATCTTGAACTCGATGAGGTAAGCGACGGTCTCCTGTACCGTCTTGTACATCTTCCAATTGCCCGCCAATACCGGCGTGCGGGTTGTTCCTGCCACTCAGCCTCCCATGGAATCGGCCCGTCGTTTGGTCGAGACAGGCGAATGCCTACCAACTCCTAACAACGATGTTACAACGCCGCTCGCAACTGACGGCGCCCAAAACCGGCGACTCCGCCAAGTCTGACCACGGCTCAGGCTTTTCCCGATCAAACCATCTATACTGTCGGTAATCTCTCGGTGGCCATACCGGCAAGTGGGTTGCCGATTCACCGCCCCGGTTGCCATTTGCATGTTGCCTATCCGACAAGCAGGAAGCTTGCTCATCTTTCTGTTGCTTTCGACACTCCCGACCGCTGCACAACTGGTCTTCGAAGACGTGAGCGAGCAGGCTGGTCTCGATGAGTTCCAATACTTCTCGCGAACCAACCACGGCCTCGGAATTAACTGGATTGATTTCGACAACGACTACGACGCCGATCTGTTCCTGGTAAATGGCGGGGGCCAGCGCCTGCCCCACCTCTATCGCAACAACGGGGACTCCACCTTCACCACTGTTGACGAGCTACTGCCGACGCTGCCGCAAAACGTAGACCTCACCCATTCGGTCTTCGCCGACTATGACAACGACGGCGATTCCGACATCTACATCTTCGTCGACAATCGCTCGTTCAGCGGTGTCAGTGGACTAAACAGAGAGGACGGCCCGGCCAACCTGTTCCTCAAGAACCTGTGGGTCGAAAACGGCGGACGCATTCTGCCCGGCGAACCGCTCTTTGAGGAGATTGCCGCGCAAGCCGGCGTCAACGACTTAGCCGATCCGCCCGTTGGGGACGACTGGCCCGGTCTGCGCGCCAAAACCGGGGGATGGCTCGACTACGACCGCGACGGTTGCATCGACCTCTTTGTTGGTCATCTTGTGTTCGGTTCGATTGGACGCGGAAGGCCTTCTACCCGAAACCGTTTCTACCGCAACAACTGTAATGGTGGGTTTGAAGACGTCACAGCCTCCAGCGGTGTTGACGACGGAACGGATCCGTTCCGATTCCGTCCGACCCTCGCCTTCATAGGGGCCCACTTTGACGGTGATCTGTGGCCCGACATGTACGTCGTGAACGTCGATACGTCCCCCGGCGAGTTTTACCGCGATGTTTTTTTCCGAAACAACGGGGATGGTACGTTTCGCGATGCCACGGCCGACTCGCCGGGAATCGGCGACGACGATGAGGCCGGCATGGGGATCGATGTAGCCGATATCGATCTCGATGGTGATTGGGATGTCTACATCTCGGATATCCGCAACACAGGCATCGACATGCTACCCCGTGGAAACGTTTTGTATCTCGGCAACGGCGATGGAACTTTTGCCGACAACTCCGCGCCGGATGCCGGTGTCGCGGCTTACAGCTCGTGGGGCGTCACATTCTTTGATGCCGATCAAGACGCCTACGAGGATCTATTGGTCGCGACCATGTCCGAACGCAATGACCCCTTCGTGTTTAGGAACCAGAACGACGGCACGTTCGCCGATCTCACCGACCGGTCCAATATCCGCACTCCGGACGGACGCGGTACTGCTGTCGCTGATTACGATGGCGACGGCGACCTCGATGTCGCCCTTGTCAATCAAGGCGGGCCCGTTTCGCTCTATGAGAACGTGGCGCCGTTACAGGGCGGTTATCTGCGTGTCCGCCCGCGGGCGCGCCAAAGCAATCGATCCGCCATCGGCACGCTCATCAAAGTGAAAGCCGGACCGTACAACATGATGCGGCAGATCAAAGGCGGATCGAGTTCCCACTCCCAGGATGAGCTTGTCGCTCACTTCGGTCTGCGCTTTGAATCCGTCCAGGAAGTCCGCATCTACTGGCCGAGCGGTGTCGAGGATGTTATCCAAAACCTCGCGCCCAGCCAGACCATCACCGTGGCCGAGGGGACGACCGTGGCCGCCGAGCCTTACATCCACACCTATCCCCGCTACCTGGACTTCGGTGTCTCCGGTCCCGATGCCTCCAGCGAACGTACACTGCGTGTCATGAACGAAGGCGCCGTTCCGCTCACCGTCACCGGTATCACGAGCAAGCACCCTGCCTTCAGCGTCGTCTCCCCCGACGTCCCTTTCGATCTCGCTCCGTATGGCGCAAACCGCGAGGTCATCGTCCGCTTCAACGGCTC
>Ga0310123_10004078_pt1 | contig 11140 bp, 11 predicted proteins | sample CB6_AW_1057_MG_FD_203505 | JGI IMG/M metagenome (GOLD analysis project Ga0310123, IMG submission 203505) | Marine microbial communities from Western Arctic Ocean, Canada - CB6_AW_1057 | ecosystem: Environmental > Aquatic > Marine > Oceanic | place: Canada: Western Arctic Ocean | collected...
CCTGATCATGGCCACCAGCGTAGAAAACTTGCACTACGACAACTCGAATTTTAATTGGGAACACACACTGGACGAGAATGGCGCTCAATTCGCCTCACGCATAGACGGGGATCCCGACTTTACGGTACACGACGTTCTGACCGGCTCACAAATAGATGGCACTGCTTTTCCGACGGGCGAAGACCAAACATGTAACAACTGGACCAGCAATGACGAGGGCAGCGCACGGGTAGGCCACGCCGACCGCTACTCCTTCACGACACCGGGCTCTCCCTGGAATTCCTCCCACGGGACACCGGGTTGTACACCAGAGAATCTCGTTAGTGTTGGCGGGGCCGGCTTGATTTACTGCTTTGCAACTGACTGATAAATGGGGCAAAGTTAAAGAGCGGGTAGCGCTATGCCATTCGTTGTCGTCACGCGCAGTTCGCGGCCACCGTGACCCAGCGTGCCTTCCACTAGCCGGCGACGTTTCGTTAACTGGCCCGTCATTGCAATCGGGAGTTTTGTGTTAATCGAACCGTTCACGTCCTTGACCTCAATCCATTAATCCTCGGCAAGTCTCCCCTGCCAGTGGAACAACTCTTCCATGGTGTCTTGCGCAGAGGCGTTCGCGTCGGATCGCTGGCCGTTGAGCAGTCCCCAAGACTTCGACAATCGATGTGATAGCCAGGCCGCTATCAAAAAGCCGACCCCAAGCGCGAGTATCATGATCCCGAGGGCGAACGGCCCGTAGTGCTGTACACCGGTCTGGTCGTGAAACACTAGGAGGGCCAATCCGAGCATTGAGAAGATAACCCCGGCGCGTACCGCCCCGAGGATGCGGTTGTACGGATTCGCGCTGCTCCGCTTTGTCGTTACGGCTTCGAGTAACTGCTTACCCGCTTCTGATTCCAGAAAAGCGTTCGATGCCTGGTTCGTTGCGAGTTTGTCGACCACCCTTGCGACCATATTCGCCTGCAGGGTGGCCACTTTGAGTCGATGCCTGGCCACGATCCACACGAGGACCCCGATCAACACAAAAAATGTTATTGGAACAAGCATTCCAACGAGGGGGATTAGTCTGTACATTCTGCTCTCCTGACAGTGGTTCGCCTTTGTACCCTATAACGCACCTGGCCTCCCGTTGGTTAACAGTTAATTTCTGGATAGAAACTTGAGATATCCGAGATGATTCAGTAGAGTCCAGAGTTCTCGACAATCCAGGAATTGCCTAACAGCACACCGATTGCGTCAAGGTGAATGGAGACGTGACATGAAGGATGCATTGCTTGTTCAACTCGACAACACCTATAGCTGTTTCCAGCGCAGTACCGGAAGCCTTGCCGAGGAGGATTCGAACTTCACGCCGGTCGACGGCACGTTCACCGTAGCAAATCAGGTCGCCCATGTGGCACAGACGATTGATTGGTTCATCGACGGCGTGTTTAGCCCGGACGGCTTTTCGATGGATTTCCAGGCTCACGAGCAGAAGATCCGGACAGTGTCGTCTCTTTCCAAAGCGCAAGACTGGGTCAAACGTGCCGTCGAGAACGCACGCCAGTTGCTTGCAAACAAGAGTGAGGAGGAATGGGCGACGTCGATGCCTGCTGGGCCGGTAATGGGTGGACTGCCCCGCGCCACAATTTTCAACGGCATCACCGACCACACTGCCCATCACCGTGGGGCGCTGACGGCCTACGCTCGGGCGCTCGGTAAGACGCCGCCTAACCCGTACGTAGACTAGCGCTGCTTGGGCGCCCAGGCCAGCAGTAGACTCAGGACGCGATCAGTGCCTTTCCTTGGGTTTTCCGCGTTTACATAAGTGCGGGTCCCCTTGGAGACGCAAATTTGGTTAGAAGCTGCCGCGCCCGCATGAATAGAGACACCGTCTCCGACTTCCTTGGAGAGCAAGAGATGAACGCCGATTCTGACGACAGACTAGAGGCGGACTCCGCGCTTCAGCAGATGCTGCAGTACCACGAGATCACGAAACATCATTTTCAAGGCTATGCCCGAGGACCAGGCTATTTGGATTGGGCAAGTCAGCCGAATCCGTTTCGTCGCTATTCGGGCGCTCGACTGGTGGCTCTCGAAAAGATCCCGGCAACGAATGAGCCGCTCTACGATGATGCCTTTATTCACGGCCGTCTACCGCCTACACCGGTGACGCTGCGGTCCATCTCGCGACTCTTCTACGACAGCTTGGCGATATCAGCCTGGAAGAGCACAGGTGAAGCACGTTGGGCACTCCGCGTGAATCCTTCCAGCGGGAATCTCCATCCCACCGAGGGCTATTTGATCTGTGGTCCCATAGCAGACCTCTGTGATACGCCCATGGTCAGCCATTACGCACCGAAGCAGCACGAATTGGAAATACGGGCTCGGTTTGAGTTGGGGTTGTGGCGACAACTGTGTACGGAATTTTCCCAGAATACATTCTTTGTCGGACTAACGTCCATCCACTGGCGAGAAGCGTGGAAGTACGGTCAACGTGCCTATCGTTACTGCCAGCATGATGTTGGTCACGCCATTGGAGCGATCAGTATCGCGGCGGCTGGCCTGGGGTGGCAGACGCGTATCCTGGACGACTTGGGCACGGATGAACTGGCACTCCTCATGGGCACGTGTCGCCATCACGACGCCGAGTTGGAAGAGCCGGAAGTACTCATCGCCGTTGGACCGTGTGACGAAAGTATGTGCGAGACGCAGCTGCCGGTAAAGCCGATACTTGCGTTCGGATCTTTAAACTGGCGAGGCCACCCCAATAAGCTGAGCGGGTCTCATGTGGATTGGGGCGTCGACGCCGCCGTAACCGTGGCTCGTCAACCACGCGGGCCGCGTCGGTATGAGCAGCTCCAAACCACTCTGGCCCCGTGGTGCTTGGAAAGCCGGCCCGTCTCGCTTCGGAAAGTCATTCGTCAACGTCGCAGTGCGGTGGCCATGGACAGAGTCACTCGTATCACCCGAAACGCTTTCTATCGGATGCTTCACAGAACGTTACCCGGTCAAAGTGCTGTGCCTTTTAGCACACTGCCGTGGAGGCCCCACATTCATCTGGCCATCTTCGTTCACCGGGTAGACGATCTTGCAAATGGCCTATACATCTTGCTACGCGACCCGTCGCAGAGAGCCGCTCTCGAAGATACGCTCAGTAAGGCTAAACAATGGAGACGGCCCGTCGGGTGTCCGCCGCAACTGGAGCTGTATTGCCTAATCGAAGGTGATGTCCAGCAGTCCGCTCGCCAGGTTTCGTGTTTCCAAGACATCGCCAGCGATGGGTGTTTCAGTCTCGGGATGATTGCAGAGTACAAGGCACCGCTGGCACGCTACGGTCCAGGGTTCTACCCTCGGCTGTTCTGGGAAGCCGGCGTGATAGGCCAGGTACTCTATCTAGAAGCTGAAGCTTCCGGTATTCGGAGTACGGGCATCGGATGCTACTTCGACGACCCGATGCACGCTGTACTGGGCCTCCGCGATCGCACCTACCAAGACCTCTATCACTTCACGGCCGGCGGTCCCGTTGAGGACACCCGGCTGACCACCCTTCCCTCCTATCCGAATGAATAAACAGTAACAACCGACTTATCGTGCTCACCAGCCAGAATGACGTAGCTCCTGCGCCTATTGGAGCCATGCAGTAATCTGGCTCGAAGTTGAAGGGGTTAGGGACGCCAAATTTGTTAGAAGGTCCCGCACCTAAGCCGTCAGCACCCGTGGTGAATCCGCCTCCGGCCAGCGCTAGACTCAAGTCTGCACGGCATGAAAGATGACCCCCGCCCGTATCGCCGACGCCCAACGTCTCGCCAATAAACTATCGCGTGTCCGGAACGGAACTGCTCACCCGGCACGACCCGCCTTCGGGCACGCGACTCTTGAGTCGCGTGCCGAGGGTTTCCAGGTCGGCCGGTTCCATCTCCCGTTGAATCGTCTCGAACAGCACCCGCTCTTCCCGCCGGACGTGCGCTTCCAACAGGCGACCCAGTGAGGGCAACCGAACGGCGAGAGCCGTCGTGGGGTCCCGCTCCAGCTCACGAATCCGCGCCCGCATCGCATCATGTTCGTCGAGCAGCTGAGCGACCAGGTCGGCTTCACCGGGCAGATGTGCGACAACCGCCGGGAAGAGATGTGCCTCCTCGACCTCGAAGTGCGACCGCAGCGCATGCGCGAAGAAGGCGACCACCCGGTCCACCTGCGCCCGCTGGTCGTTCGGCCAATCCGACCGCGGCGCCTGTGACCGACCCAGGATGAGCCCCTGCGCCACCACCAGCGCGTCGTGATGATCGTGCGAGAGGGGGATCAGGCTAGGGTGTCGCTTCATCCGCTACACCTATCAGGAAGATAATCTCGTCCGAGGTTCCGCCGATTGGATCACTTCGTGAAGTTCGAACACGTTATCGCCCGCGAACATTTCTGGCGGTGGGCGGTCTGAGTGCGCAGTCTTGAAATCGGCGCTGTCGGTCCACCTCACGAAGTCCTCAACCCGCTCCCAATAGGTCAGCACCACGTGGTAGGCGGACCGCCCTATTGAACGGCCATGCATTTCGACCTCGGCCGGTTTAAGGATCTCGAGGCGCACGAATCCATCATGGCCCTCAACGAGTCCTGCCCGACTACGGAACCGTGCGGCAAAGGATTCTTCTTGGCCATCTGCCACCGGGATTCGATTTGAGACTACGACCATGGAATCTCCTGTTTTTCCTAAGGCTGTTTTGGTGAACGTCTCAGACTATTCGTTCAAACCTGCTATTGCCTCACACAGCGGTTGAATCACCGATTCGACCGTGGGCGGGGTGTGTTCGACCGTTATACCCAGCCGTTCCGTTGGAACTTGCGAAGCGTATCGGTGAATCGTCCCAGCTCGTCTGGAGTGGCAAAGTGTGAGAGACGGCTGAACGACAGCTGGTCTCCCCTTGAGGAATATGTCAATGATGCACACGCCTCAGCTAGGGTAAGCCCGCCCCAGGCTGGCGGTGGGATGACCGTCGATAGACTATGAAGGCCTCGGGCCTTCTACCCGGCGGCAGCGACGAGGCTGGTCACCGATGCCGGCCGAGGATCGCCGCGCGGATTGACCCAATCGGTGCTGGTCCCGTCGGGGTGCAGCGCCCGAGCCTTCCAGGTCAGTTCGGTGCCCTCTTCGGGATTCCGGGCGATAAACTGAAACTCGGCGTACGAACCTGGGTGGACGTCCATGGTCCAGGTGATCTGAACGATCCGGTCGCCTTCACGTTTCACGTCGAACTTGAACCCGCCCCCGGCCTTGACCCGCGAGACGACGACGCCGTCAGGAATTTCCAACACCGTCCGGCTCGTGGTCGCCCCGCTTTCCGCCGGAACCCGCACGGTGTAGACCTGGTTGCTACCGAGGGTGGATTCACGTGGCGCGACGGTGACGTGCGCCTCGGCAGCGGCAACTGCCAGTAGGCCGAACGCGAGGACGCTGGTTAGGATGCGCATGGGGTAAGCTCCTTCACAAATTCCGATCGGACGGTCCAAAGAGTGCAGGGAGAAGATTATCTCACAAACGATCCTGGAGTTAAGCGCGATTCTGCTCCTCATCTGAGTGCCTTCTATTTTTTCAAGCGTGTAATCTATTTGTATTCAATATACATACGCTTCTCTGCGTTGAACCCGCCACCGTCCAGCGGTAGCATCAAGCCTCGATCAGCGCCTCTCCTTAGATTATCGGCGTCCACATAGGTGGGAGTCTCCTTAGGGACGCCAAATTGGTTAGAGGTTCCGCAATCTCTGACCAGCGAAACGAAGAGCATCTCACATGGATAGGAGCGGCGGCATCGGACAACCCAGCGACGCAGATATCGCTCTTAGCAGCTCCGCTTCAGCAATGGTGACCTTCCGGTCGGCGGCAATACACGCTGCGGCCGCCTTAAGTACCTGTCGCTTGACCCGTGGCGCGGCTTCCTCCAGAACAGTCAGCGCGGCATCAACCGCCTCAAGCCCACACTCTTCGCCCTGTCGGAAACGTGCCTGCGGCAGGGCCACAACACGTTTGGCCTGCTCGAATGCCTCTCGAGCCTCAGCCTCATCCCGATGACCCGTATAGGCCAACGTTGACAGCAACAATTCATAGTGCGGCTGAAGGCGGTGTAATTTGCGGTATCGGACTCGACCAGGCGTGGCATTGAACCGCTGGGCCTCCAAATCGTGCAAGAGGATCCGCTGCAGTGACCATTCGAAGAGGTCGATGGTATGGTCGGCCTCCACCAGTTCGACAATGTTTTGCTTGAACTGGTGGTACTGTGCGTCGGTCAAGGCGCGCAGCGCTGACAGCGCGATGTCGACGAGCGGCAGTCGAACTCTCGCATCGAGCTGCTCGATAAGCGGCAAGAGTTTGAGGGTTTCCTTGCAGACGCCCGGATCCGCGGCTCTGGCCAAGTGTGCGATCTGTAACTTTCTGGCCTCGGTCTGGCGATCAATCAGCAAGGCATAAATAAGGGCCCTCGCGCCGTACGGTTCGCGACTGGCATCAACGATCGCCGTGGGCAATTCATCGAGAAGTCCCGCGGCATAATGAAGATGGGCGGTGTTCGGCTGCCCTATGTGGTCGACTGCGCTTGTCACGCTCTGCGCGGCGCCGCGATTGACAGCCTCCGCGCCCGCCAAGCCGGCGACACCCGCGTCGGAAGGATGTGGAGCAGGGGCACTCTCTGTCCGTGGAAATCCCTCGGCAAACTGGCCATTCCACGATGGCTCAAGTTGCCGGATGCGCTCCGCAAGCGGAGGATGGGTGGCAAACAGCCCGCTGAGGCCGGATGTGGCCTGGCCGAAAAACATATGGCTGGCTTCTGGCGCGTTCGGACTCTGGACCTTCGACCCGTTCAGGAATCCGCCAATCCGTTTCAGCGCGCCAGCGATGCCTGCCGGCTGGCGGGTGAACTGCACAGCCGAGGCGTCCGCCAGAAACTCACGCTGACGGCTCACCCCCGCCTTAATCAGATTGCCGAAGAATGTGCCAAGAAAGCCAACTACCATTAGCCCTGCCCCGAGTGCCAGCAGGGGCAGCGGGCTACTTTCCCGACTGGATCGCCGCTGCCGATAACTCGAAAACGCCGAGACCCGAAACATGAAATAGCCCAATATGCCAATAATGAGGATCCCGTTCAGGAGACCGATCAGACGGATATTGAGACACATGTCCCCATTAAGAATGTGGCTGAATTCATGCGCGATCACACCCTGAAGCTCGTCGCGCGGCAGCCGCTCAACCGCGCCGCGTGTCACACCAATCACAGCGTCGTTGATCGTGAACCCTGCCGCGAACGCATTGATCCCTTCTTCTTCATCTAGAAGATAGACTGGCGGTGCAGGTGTGCCGGACGCGATGGCCATCTCCTCGACGACGTTTAAGAGCTGCCGCTCGGCTGGAACCGAGCTGTCTGGGTTGAGTCGCCGACCACCTAGTTCGTCCGCGATAACCCGACCTCCGCCCCTGAGCTGCGCTATCTTAAATAGGGTTCCGCCGCCCACCACAACCAACGTGCCCACAACGGCAATGCCCACCAGCTGCAGGTCACCAGCAAGCGACCAGTCGATTGCCCCGGTTTCGGGATCTCGACTCAGGTAGCCCATCGTTGCCGCAAGGAGCAGATAGATCGACACCATGATCGCCAGCACGGCGAACACGAACAAGATCACGAGGCGGCCCGTATTGCGCCTAGCGATGTCTTGATGCTCGAAGAAGTCTGTCGCCATTATTAGAACGAGATCTTGGGCGCGTCTTGAATTCGTTCGCTCTCGAACTCCAGTAGCGCGGCGTCCTGTGCGTGTCCAAACATGCCGGCGAACATGACAGTGGGAAACGTCTGCCGGTACGTGTTGTAGGTCGTCACGCCATCATTGAAGGCCTGTCTCGCGAACGCGACTTTGTTCTCGGTCGATGTCAGCTCTTCACTGAGTTGCATCATGTTCTGATTCGCTTTCAAGTCCGGGTAGCTCTCAGCCAACGCAAACAGTCGACCCATAGCGCCGGTCAGCATACCCTCGGCACCGGCCAGCCCCCGGATCGCCTCCGCGTTGCCGGGATCCTGGGCGGCTTTCTGCAAACCACCAATAGCCTGATTTCTGGCACTGATCACCGCTTCGAGCGTCTCGCGCTCATGTTTCATGTAGCCCTTGGCGGTTTCCACGAGATTCGGAATCAGATCGTAACGCCGCTTGAGCTGGACCTCGATCTGCGCGAACGCGTTCTTGTAGCGATTCCTATACGTGACGAGCTTGTTGAAGATACCGGTTACCATCGCGGCCAGCGCGACAATAAGAACAAGCACGATCACAGGAATGAGAATGGGCGTCATAACGGACCTCCACCACACGTAGATGAGCGAGTGTACGGCGATTCGACTTTCCGAGTATAATAGTTCAGGTCGAGTACCCGCGCGACGCGACCGACCGTGGTCGCGTCCTCGAGCACCAGCCGGACGGCGCCCGCCTTAAACTCACCTGTGAAGCGCCGACGCAGCCATCTCGGCTTCTGTGGTTCAACTACAGAGGTTCAGGGCTTCGTGGACTACATAAGGCTCTGAGATCGGGGAAGCTTTGCCGCCCTGGGAGGAGTTCCCATGGGCAGGGCGAAGTCATTGAACGCGGACAGCCTGATGAAGGGAAAACTCCCTCCATCCCCATCCGTCACATGCATTGTGGGTGGTGCGGTTTCCATCGCCAACTGTCCAGGAAATAAGGAAAAAAGGACCATGTCTACCCTCGTGGAACCGTGTGAGATGGATGCCCGGGTTGATGATGTTCCACGCATCTTGCGTCACATTCACGAGAGCGTTCACGACCATCTGGGTGCCGAGACCATCCGGACCCATCTTCCACCACGAAAGAACGCAAAGGGGGATACCCAGCAGCCCTATGACGTCGCCGCTGATGCCATCATCCTGCGCGTTCTGGAAACGCATGTCGGTAGCGGAATTCTTTGGTCCGAGGAATCTGGCGAAGTCCGATTTGGGGACGGGCGTCCCCTCTATCGCTTTGTCGTCGACCCAGTGGATGGGTCCGACAACTGGGGGCGTGGACTGCCGCTCTCTGCGGTGAGCGTCGCCGTCCTGCCCACGGACAGTCCGATCACGCCCGCCCGCGTCTGCTGGGCCATGGTCGGCGACCTACGTGAACGCCTCCCGCTTACGGCCCGCCGCGGTAACGGCGGGTACCATGGGTCCCGGCGAATCTGCACCTCCGGAGTGCAGACGCTGTCTACCGCCTTTCTGTCGTGTGAGCTCAATCATTTTGATCCACCGCCATCGGTCGGCAGACTTCTGCAGCGGGCACGGGGCGTGCGCGCCTATGGCTGCGCCTCGCAGGCCATAACGATGGTGGCTACCGGCGCGCTCGACGTGCATGTGGATCTCCGTGGTCGACTAACCCCTGAGAATTTTCTGGCAGCGGCCCTCATTCTCGAAGAATCGGGAGGATGTGTCGTAACCACTGACGGGCAACCCCTTCACCAGGTCGACTCGCTGATCTCCAAAACGAATCTGATCGCGGCCGCCACGGCGGAGTTGGCCCAAGAGGTCGTAGATGCGCTGGTCGAATAATCGCGGTTCCAAAACTAACGTGCCGTGCTGCGTCATTCTCGCAGCGGGTGAAGGTCGACGATTGGCTATGCCCGAGAAGGGCCCTAAGCCCACGCACGAGGTTCTGGGACTCTCGCTTGGCGAGCGGACCATCCTGGCCTGCATGGCAGCCGGCGTGAGCCGGTTCATTGTCGTGCTCGGTTCTCAGGCGGAAGCCGTACGAGCCCACTTCGCAGAGGTGTCAATGCGACGAGGGTGCGACGTCGAATTCGTCGTGGCGGCCGACTGGCACCTCGGCAATGGCATAAGCGCCCTCGCGGCCAAGGATTCCATCTTGAACGACCGCTTTCTGCTGGTCATGGCTGACCACCTAGTCTCGACCGCACTCATCCAACAGGTGTTGCATACCGCACTCGGCGATCGCGAGGTGTGCCTGGCCGTCGATCAAAATACTACACGCGTGTTCGATCCGGATGATGCCACCAAAGTCCAGATCAAACACGGCACGATCGAGTGCATTGGCAAACATCTCGACGTGTGGAATGCCGTCGATACCGGTGTCTTCTTGGCAACTCCGGCACTCTTCGACGCCCTCGCCGACGCGGCCGAGCAGGGCCATTACTCGCTCAGCGACGGGATCAAGGAACTCGCCAAAACCGGCCAAGCGCGCACGGCGGACGTCACCGGGCAGGTGTGGCTGGATGTCGACACGCCGGCCAGCCTCCGAGAGGCGAAACGCCGCCTCCTCGGGTCCTTGGGCAAGAACGGCGCAGATGGCTTTATCTCGACCCATCTCAACCGCCGTTTATCGGTCCCACTCTCGGCTTTACTGGTACGCACACCCGTCACCCCGACCCAGATTACGTTGGGCAGTTTCTTCATCGCGCTGGTGGGAGCGGCGTTTTTTACCGTCGATCAGCTTTGGGCCAGCATCGTTGCGGCGTGTCTAGTGCAGCTCTCGTCCGTGGTCGATGGGTGCGATGGCGAAGTGGCCCGCCTCAGACACCTAGCAACATCGCGCGGCGCTTGGCTCGACACGATGCTCGACCGGTACGCGGACACGGCCGTGGTCATCGCCATCACGTTGGGGTATGGAGCCGGACACCCGGGCGCGCTTCCCTGGCTTGGTGGGCTGGCGGCGAGCACAGGATTTCTGTTGGCGAGCTACTCGACGAAGGAGTTCGCCCTCACGCACGGCGTTCCTTACCCCAACAACGTGCTCAATCGATTGAAGCGCCGCGACCTTCGACTGCTCGTGATGTGCTGTGGCGGAGTGATGGGATACCCGTATCATGCTATGGTCCTTATGGGCCTCTTAACCCATGCCCTAGTTGTGGGAATCCTCGTCAACGGGTGGAGACTGCGGTCAAGGGATGCCCGTCCGGTGCTCGTTTCTAGCCGTCAGGCCTTCCCCCGCCGTAGAGAAACCGCTGATGCCGCGCCAGATCACCGAAGCCCAATAGTAGACCCACAAGCGGGAAGCCCAGGAGCCGCGTGAACCGTAGGCCCTGCCCCCGTTGAACCGTTTGCCACCCAGCGCGTGAGCCAATTGCGGGCGACCTCTCGAGGGCGCCTATCGGATTTCTGGACGAGCGCTCAGGCTGCGACCCGTACGTTCCCCC
>Ga0310123_10004084_pt1 | contig 11131 bp, 4 predicted proteins | sample CB6_AW_1057_MG_FD_203505 | JGI IMG/M metagenome (GOLD analysis project Ga0310123, IMG submission 203505) | Marine microbial communities from Western Arctic Ocean, Canada - CB6_AW_1057 | ecosystem: Environmental > Aquatic > Marine > Oceanic | place: Canada: Western Arctic Ocean | collected...
TCGATGGTGGCGCCGGTGTCGCTGGTGACGCTGTTTTCGATGAAAAGTCGCTCCCAACAATCGATGTCATTTGCAATCAGAGTGCCACCTACACTGTGGTCCATGTCGAGCAGGTCGCCAAGCAGACAGTATGTACCGCCTATTTCGAAAAGTTGCATTGAGACATTGCTCCAATGGTCGCCGTTCGCGGTGAAATTGTCTGTCATCAAACCGAGTAACGTGTGGGTGCCGTTACTGTTCAGATAGGTGTATTGAGCAAATGTCTGGTAATTGGTGCCGGTCTGCAGATTAGTTGCAAGATAATTGCCGACGGTTGCGTTGGCGTGAGATACACTCAGGTTACCGCTTGCCGGTGGCGTGACAGCAGTAGTCCAACATTCCCATACCTCATCGACTAGATTGTTAGCCGAATCCCAAATATCAGCGAGCAGGCAGTGTGGCTGTCCTCCACCGTTATTGGTGAAATTAATCGATTGATTGTGTACCGCCGTCGCAATTGTGAAGGAGTAATTGCCTTGGTCGTAGGCCGTGGTGATATTGGCGTCAGTAATGTACCAATCAACCGTATATGATGCTCCAGCTGTCAGATTCGATGCCCGAATCCAGCCGCTGGTATCACTGGTATGATTCACATACAATATCTCGTGATACATGCAATCCATGTCATCATCAGACATATTCCAATTGGTGCCGACCTGTTCCCACACCTGCGCATGGAAGCACCACACCCCACCCACAGTGGGCGTATTGTGTGCTTGATTCGTACTGCCAGCGGTCGCTGCAGGCACATTTGTTCCCTGCTGCACGATGGTGTGGCTAGTTCCATTCCAGTAGGTCCAATACCAGTCGATCTCGTAGTATGAATTTGCAGATAGGTTGCCCCATGAGTATGCACCGTTTGTCGAAGTCACGCCGGTAACTGTAACCCATTCAGTTCCGGTTCCAGTACCGTTACCACCGCCACCTCCGCCTATCGTGAAGTAAGACGTGGTATTGCTCAATACAGTCGTGTTCCAAAGGGGTGCAGTACGGATTTCACCAACGACCCTATAGGTTCCATTCGGCCCACCCATTGCCACTGGATCGGTCCAGTATTCATCGAAAGATCCGCTAGTGTTGCCAGAAGTGATATGCATATATCCGCTGGAATACCACAAAATACCGGTAGAGCCGTTTGGGCGATAAACCCATAACCAATAGATGTACGAATCGTTTGCATCTAGATTAGTGATATCCAATGTAACTGATGTGGTGTTCAAATTGGAGAGTGAGACCGCCTCATTTCCGGTCGTAGCAGTGACATTTGGGATGCCAGCGATGAGGGCAGACAGCAGCATCATGGCTGCCATGAAAATTGAGCGGGTGCGATGGGTTCGTTGCTCAGCGTGGACACTGGTCATGTCGGGCCCATCTACTCGTTACATTTCAAAGTCTCCCTCAACATGAAACGCCCTTAGGGCGGTTCATGCGTTCACGTCATGCAAAGTCAAAAGGCGCCGTGTGCAGGATTTGAACCTGCGACCTGCGGATTAACAGTCCGCCGCTCCACCAACTAAGCTAACACGGCTTGCGGCCCGCCGACTCAGCCTCCATTCATCAATGAATCGGGCGTAGAATAGCCGTTGGTTGCGGGCTCATACCGCTTCGGTGAACACTAAGGGCGGTAGGCGGAGCGAATTGGGTGATGAGCAGAGCCGGTGGTTCTTGGGCACCCAGCGCAGAGAATTTGGCTAGTGCAGATGCAGTCCTTGCGGCAACATCCGCCAGCGGCGCAGTCTACCGCAATGGGTTGGGAATGATTGCCAGTGAGAACATCGTCAGCCCTCGTGTTCAGCAGGTCATCACATCCGACCTGCACGGTCGTTATGCGGAAGGCATGCCCGGAAGACGCTACTATCAGGGATGCGGTGACTTCGATACAATCGAGTCTCTGGGCATTGACATCGCCAGACAGGTATTCAGATGCCGTTTTGCCAACATCCAGTCAACATCTGGAACGGTGTCCAATATCGGCGCACTGAAGGCACTTGCCAAGCCCGGTGACAAGATTACCGCAGTATCTACTGCTGATGGAGGCCATATTTCGCACGCAAGGATGGGCGCAGTAGGCCTGCGAGGGCTTGATTTGACGACATATCCTTGGGATGTTGAGCGCATGGAGCCGGATGTTGATGCAGCCTGCGCGATGATCCGAGAATTACAGCCAACCCTTGCATTGGTAGGACAGTCGGTTTTCCTATTCCCTACTCCATTGCAAGAAATGGCGGATGCCGCCCACGAAGTTGGTGCCACGATGATGTACGACGGCGCGCATGTGCTCGGGCTGATTGCCGGCGGTCTATTCCAGGACCCGTTCCGTGAAGGGGCAGATGTGGTAACTGGGTCGTCGCACAAGACCTTCCCCGGCCCACAGGGTGGATTCCTTCTCTCAGATTCCGATGACGAGAAGTTCCAGCGCAAGTTGAACAGCGCTATTTTCCCCGGTGTCTGTTCCTCCTACCACCTGCACCATGTTGCTGGCAAGGTGATTGCTTTGGCCGAATTTGCTGAGTATGGGGAGGCATACGCAGCAGATACAGTTCGAAATGCCCGCGCCTTTGGCGCGGCTATGGCTGCTGAGGGCTTTGATGTGCAGGCAGAAGGGCGTGGATACACCGAGAGCCACCAGATTCTCACCCGCAATGGAGAGACTGACAGCGGTGCTGGCAAGGTGGCGGCCGAGATGCTTGAGGAGGCCGGAATCATCACCAACATGAACATGCTTCCCGGCGATACCAAAGCGATGACTCCGTCTGGATTGAGACTTGGAGTGCAGGAGTTGACCAGAGTGGGCATGGGTGTGCAGGAGATGGAGGAGGTTGCCCGACTTTACGCGCGTGTTCTACTCAAGGAAGAGGACCCTTCTTCTGTTCGCGAGGACGTGTATGCGTTGAAATCAGAGTTCCAAACCGTGCATTATTGCTTCAACGAGGATGCAGTATCCGGCTACCCTCTTTGATTCAGAGGATGCCGATTATTCGGCTGTGAACCTTGACTTCATCCTCAATGATGGTCAATGAGCCCCGAACTGCGGCGGTATGCTCATCGCTCAGTGGCTCGCGGTGATAAACGGTAATCCACGATTCACCTTCGTCAACTTCTGAGCCGACATGAGCATCGAGCACGAAGCCGACACCGTGGTCGATATCATCTCCCAGTTCACTTCGCCCTCCGCCGAGTTCGAGTACAACAGTGCCAAGCGCCATCGCGTCGATGTCGGCGACGTGCCCACTCACAGCAACATGGAATTCAGTGGTTTGCAGAGTCTCATCGAGCAGGCCGAGAGCCAACAGAAGACTGTGCTCGGAGGCGAAGACTTCTGCAGCAACCCCCTGAGCGATGCACATCTGCTCAAATCGGGCGATTGCGCTGCCGTCGTGCAGCGAATCAAGAATCATCACTGCGCCTACATTCGCCGAGTGAGCCAATCCAGTTGCGGCAAGCAGAATCCCACCCTGTACGCATACCAATTCCTCAAGGTCAGCGGGTCCGCACCCACGCAGTGTCTCTATGGATTCGAGAACCTCTAATGCGTTTCCAGCGGCGAATCCGAGGGGGGTATTCATCTCGGTAAGCATCACCGTTGTGTGGATTCCAAGTCCTTCCCCGGTGCTGACAATACTGTTTGCAAGTTGGCGAGCCATTTCCTCGTCGCGCATGAAGGTCGCTTTGCCCACCTTGATGTCTATCACCAGTGCAGCCAGTCCCTCTGCCGCCTTCTTTGATAGAATCGAGCCGGTGATGAGTGGTGTAGAGGCGATGAGGCCGGTCACGTCACGAATAGCATACATCCGCTTGTCTGCTGGCGCAAAGTCACCGGTTTGTCCCGCAATCATGCATCCGATTTCCACGACTTGGTTTTGTGCTGCTTCCGGAGTGAGTGCCACGTCGTATCCGGGCAGAGATTCGAGTTTGTCGAGAGTACCTCCAGTGTGAGCAAGGCCCCTGCCTGCAATCATTGGACACTTCAGACCGCAGGCAGCCAGTGCAGGTGCCAGCGGCAACGAGACCTTGTCTCCGATGCCGCCAGTGCTATGTTTGTCAACGACTAGGTGACTCCATTGTTGCGGCCATTGCAGAACGACACCTGAATGTAGCATTGCGTCGGTGAAAGCAACGGTATCCTCGGTGGAAAGTCCGTTGTCAAACACATTACGCATCCACCCTTCAATATCGTCGTCGGAAAGTGTACCGTCGACGACACCATCGACGAAGTTCTGAATCTCAGTCATCGTCAATCAGCCCGATTTCCACGAGGCGCTGATGCAGGTAATCACCGGCGCTGATGCTCGGGTAATTCGCCTCGCCACCAGTTCTCTCTACGAACTCTGGGCGGGGGGTCAAATCAACCTCATCGCGAGGATGAGTGAATAGTGGCATCGAATATCGGTCACTGGTAGCATCTGGTGGGTTGATAACACGGTGAGTGACTGCCTTGAACAGACCATTGGTTAGATTCTGCAGCATATCACCGGAATCGACGATAATGTGCTCGTGATTGCCTTCGACCTTGATCCATTCACCGTCGTGGTCCATCACTTCCAGACCACCTGCCGTAGCCCCAACCAGTAGCGTGATGAAGTTGATGTCCTCGTGTTGAGCACTGCGAACTGCTCCTTCCGCAATATCTTCACCAATTGCAGGATAATGCAACACTCGTAGAATGGTATTGCCATCAACAGCCATGTTTGGCAGCCAGTCTGGCCCTTTACCGAGATAAATTGAACAAACTTCGAGCAGGGTGCGAGACAGTTCCTCCATCTGGATGTACAACCCATCAATCACCGGTCCGAATTCAGGACAGTCCTCGTCAGGCCAGATGTTCTGCGGGTAGATTGCCTTCAATGCGTGACCGTCAGGTAGTGTGCGGCCGGTTTGCCAGAACTCCTTGAGGTCTGGAGCGGGGTTGTCCTTGGCGTGCTCGACACCAATCGGAACGTAGCCTCGCTGATTACCGGATTGATTAGAGCGCATTTTGGTATTATCATCTCGATTAAAGAAATCTTCACTGATTGAATATGCACCATCAATGTCGGACAATGGGATTCCATGACCGGTCAAAGCGAAGAAGCCGATATCTTCGAAGGCCTCGCCCATCTTCGCAACCAAGGCTGCTCGACTAGCCTCATCACCATGCGTGTATTCGCGTAGGTCAATGGTCGGAATAGACTCACGCGCCATGCAATCCCCGATGCGGTGGGCGGGGTGCTGTAAAAAGAACCCTTCGCGAAAGCAAAACAGACTGTATCAGCGTTGCTCTTTGTCATAATGTTCGCGCAGTTGCTCGACACTCCAGCCTGCTGCAATCGATTCCTGCACCTGTTTGGGCGACCAGCCGGGGAAGTCGTATCCATCCAACTTCGGTGCACCGAAAGAGCCGTCGTCCTTGCCTTCGGTCAATTCCCGCGCATCACTGTCTGCATTTCCTCCAACACTGGTTCCATCTAGAATCACGGCGCCGGTAGGGGGTGAGGACGATTCCGGCAAGTCAATTGCAGGTTGCTCGGACTGTTGCTCCTCCTCCTGCCAAGCGTGTTCGGAGAGGTCGAATGACGTATCATCAACCAGCACAGTTCCCGCTGAAGCGCGCCTACGGCTGAGCACCAACATCGTGGCAGCCCCAGCCAGCATCAAGGCTGCGATAGCCATCATCGCAAGCAGGATCCGTGCCCCGTATGAATCGAGTGCATTGTCTCGGAACGGTCCAGTATCGTCGTCACCGCCGCTACCGTTGTCACCATCATCTCCACCGCCATCTCCCATCCCAGACAAATCGGCACCGCAGTTGGTTTGCTCACCATCATTCACCCCATCGCCATCGGCGTCGGTCAAGAGTACTGCAGTCATCAGGTTGACACCGATATATCCGGCCCAAGCGGCTTCCAGTCCGTCGATGATACAATCGTCATCGGTGTCTTCATCCAATGGGTTTCCGCCACCTTCGAATTCACGAAGGTTTGTGAGTCCATCCGCATCCGGGTCGAGGTTGGCCTCGGTTTCAGGAGAGCCCGGAATTACCGACCAAGTGCGGTTGGTTCCAAAGTCAATCTCCCACCAATCTGGCATTCCATCGCCATCAGTGTCGGTGGAATCATCGAGCCGAATCCAGTCTTCATTCCATGATTGCTGGAATTGTGCCGCGAGTCCTGCGTGCCGAATGACGATACCAATCTCGCGGTTGCGCAGGGCAGAGTTACTTCCCCAGTTGATACTGCTGATGAGAGTATACTCTCCATCGACAATCGCGCCCTTATTGTGCAACTTCGTGATGTTACTGCTTGGGGACATGATAATTGCAGTGACATCGAGGCCCTGCGTCATATTCAATTCATGATTGAAGTAATTTACAGTTTCTCGGATATCATCATCTTCGAAAACATAGTAGCCGTTGATAATTAATCGGACCTTCACTCCTCGCTCACTTGCTGCTCTCTCAACCGCATCGATGAGAGGGTTGTCACCGTAGCCCCAATGCCAGCCGAGATCGAAGTACTGCAAGGAGAGGTCGAGGCTGTCTTCAGCCTGGTCAATCATCCAGATCAATCCCTCGATACAATCGTCTGGGCAGGTGAGAAGTCTTCCAGAGAAATCGCCGGTTTCTGTGGTTGGGGGCTGTAGAGAGGCGGAGTAGGCCGTTGAGGCAGATTCCGCTGTCCATCCAGTAGGTCGCCCGAGGGTTGGGTGCAGGTCATCCTGCGCAATGATATGGTCGCGGTCAGTTGATTCATCCCACAGCATTCGTGACAAAACGAGGTCTGCAACATCCTCACTGTCGATGATGATGCCCCAATCACGATTACCCATGTCCGCATCTAGCGGGAACGTCGACCGCTTCAGGTTACCAGAATCGATCCATACTGAATCGCCATCTGCGACAGCGACCTTGGCGTGAATATAGCGATATGGAGACTGAGCTGCGTTCGCTCCTTCTGGTTCAACCATCCACAGTACTTGGCATCCTGCTGCGCTCAATTCGCTGGCCCAACCACGCTGGTTGTCCAGCGAACTGGTTTCTCCAAGAATGCCGCCTTCAAGCAGAACTGTGCATTCAACGCCGCGCTGAACTGCGCTGGCCAAAGCCGAGTGTACCTCTGGAGAACTGAATTGGTAAACGTGCACGTGTATGGTTTCTTGCGCTTGTCCTATCCATGAGACTAGTTGGTGCAGTCCACCTTCGGGCGAGAACATTGGAGTGAGCGAGCCAGTGCTTGTGAATATTCCATCATCACAGAATAGACTCGCTCCGAGTCTCAGCCATCGTACCGACCAGTCGGCTGCTGTGTCGGTGTCCGGCAACGAGCCGCAGCCGTCTCCACGCATCAGAATCAGTCCTGATAAATCAGTCGGCGGCATCTCAAGCGCACCACCGATCCAGCCTTGCACATCAGCATCTCCCGAAGCGTAGACGAATGCATCGACAATGGTACCATCAGGTGCGACCAGTTGCAGCGAGCCGCCTGAATTCACCAACCACGGTGCATTTCCATCGAATACGATGTCGCTGTCCATCGCCACAATAGCACTGTCTTCCAACAGGTTTTCTGGGTCTGGAGTGAATACAATTGACTCACCTGGCATTATTGTCAGGGTGCCAAAAGTCGAATTCCACGCGCCCGTAGTGCGCATACGTGCGATGCGCCAGCCGGCCATATCGATGAAGGTATCACCGACGTTGGTCAATTCGAACCAATCATTGTCCCTGCCGGTAATCTCTCCCGGCATCAGCCGAGTGAATTTCACTGTCATACTGCCATCATAGGTTTGTGGCACCGGATTCTCTTCGCCGGGAGTTGGCCACATGGTTTCTGTGGTATCTCCCGTATCATCGTCGGGCTCAAGTGATTCACAATCCGATGATTCGCTCCAAGACAGAGTCTGAGCGATGTTACGGTTTGGAGTAAGTAGATTGACAGTTTCACCGAAATTGGATAGCACGCTATCATCAATCAGCACTACCGCATAGTCACCTGCAGCCAACAGGGTGCTGTCATCACTGCGATTCCACATCCGGTCATAGCGCACAGCCACGTTGTAGCCATTATCATCGGCCACCATCCAGCGGGACAGGTTGACTGAACCGGTGCCGTTGTAGTGCAACTCCACCCATTCAGTGGTCAGTCCATCTTCATCCTCCGAGCATTGTGGCATCAACTCGGTGATTTTCACATCTACTGGACCGGTGTACGGATTTTCAAATGCCGGGTTGGCTGTACCCGGGGTAGGCCACGGAGCCATCACCCAAGGCTCTGAATCAGACGAGTTGGCAACCAAAGACATCCCCGGGGAAGAGAAGTCCCAAACTACCGTGTGAACCACTTCTCCCAGCGGGTTCTCCAGTTTCAGAGTTCCATATGAGTTGGTCAACCAGATATTGCTGGCAGACGACAGATGGACAACGTAACGGTCATTTGGATTCAATTGGTGTGCTGGTAAGGTCAGTCTTGAAGCGGTTGCAATACTCCAACCTGCAAGTTCAACGGTATCGTTGCCGACGTTGACAATCTCCACCCATTCATCAAACGGCTCCGGCTGCGAGTCGTTGCCGGCGGGATTGGGTAGAATCTCCGAGATACGCAGTTCTGCATCCTCAATCACCCCACCGCTCTCTTGGCCGGGATTCGCTACGCCGGGAGTGATGTATTCGCAGTACTGCCAAGGGCCATGCACCATTTCGTAGTCAGAGGGGCAGATTGAATTATTCTCCATCATATTGCCGGTCCATTGAATGAATTGGCTCACATCGCCATTGAAGTCAACCAGAGCGATTGAGTCGTACGTATCCAGAAGATACCCGCTGAGATTGTGTAACTCAAGTAGTCTGAACTGACCCTCACCGAGCCAAGGCCATCCTTGGCCCTGTCCACCTTGAGAATCACCAACAGCACAGTCAGTAAGGGTGGTGCAGTCAAATGGAATTTCCACCCCTGTTCCAGTCATGATGTGGTAGTTGGTCAGTAGCGTTGAGGAGGCTTGACCATCGTCAACTGCTGGCATGTGTATCTCAATCCACTCGCCATCGGGTGCAGGCTGTGCGTCGTCGGTAGCATTGATCATGACCTCGTTAATCTGCCAATCGGCAGGGAAGATGCCGCCACTTGGGTTCAGTGCTGCAGGGGTTGGCCACATCGAGGTTGCAAGCATATCCTGATTGTCACCCCAATCCGGCATCGCACCGGTTGAATTAGTGTACGAGTGTCCTGGCTTTGTCGGTCCAGCGTATGATACCTCATGCGTGATATCACCATTTGGCATGATGAGTTGGACTGTTTCTAGTCCCGCACCGTTGTTCAGCAGTCCAAAGGTGCGGGTGCCGTTCACAGCAACGATTCGATGTTGGCCCGGAGCGATGATGGTGCTGTCGAGGAATCCGACCAGATATGTCTCATTCATCACCATCTCGTTGCCCGCCGCATCTTTCACCGACCAACCGGTCAGGTCAACAGCAGCACTGCCAACGTTGGCGATTTCCACCCATTCACCACCGGGCCACGTGTCGTTGTCTGCAGACCAATATGAGTCAGGCAAGAGTTCGGTGATACGTAGGTCACTCTGAGTGTAAGTAGGCCCTGTACCGGTGCCGCCGTTGGCTGCTCCGGGAGTGTTTGAGGCGGAATCAACATAGTCGTCAGTCGCTGATGCGCCGGGGATTTTGCTGATATCTGAGGAAGCGGTGCCTGTGGTTACGGTGTGGACTACGATAGCAAAGTCATCTTTCAGGTCGAGAGTTTCACCTGCATTATTAATTTTCAAGGTACCTTGATTATTCTCGGCAATAATTGCGTAGTCGCCTGCCGGGAGAACATAGGACACAGTCAGATTGGCGAAGTCGACCCATGTGTTGTTGTCGATATTGTGCTTCCACCCACTAGCATCCTCAAGCAGCCAGCCTTGCAGATTCACATCGGTAGTGCCACTATTGTACAATTCAACCCATTCACCAACAGGGTAGTTGCCTGTATCAGGTCCCGCTGGGTTTGGCATCAATTCATTGATGCAGACCGTCGAGGTACATGCGGTGGAACGAGCACCGCTCGCTCCGACGATATTCGCCATAGGAGTCATCGGCATTGCAAGCATCAGCAAAACCAAAACAAACGCAAGTTGATTTCGCCGCATCCCCCTCACCGCAGGGCTGTGCCCTGCACCCCCGCGTGAGGCGGCATTGTCCTTAGTAACTCCCCATCACGATACGGCTCAGATAAATCCGAACCCATCCAGTTTCTGGGCGAAGGTGTAGATCATGATTGGTACCAGAATAATGCCCATGCCGTGACTTCTGCGGATACCTATGCGGGGTGGCATCAACCCCATAGCGGTGCCTACAATCAGCACTCCCATTCCTATCCAGCCGGTAGATAGCCAGACTAGAACGGAGACGAATCCCACCACTCCCATCACCAAGGTGCGCAGTGGAATCAGTTCGTGGAGTTTCAGCATTCCTTTGCCGACCTTAATCATCATTGGAACCGCGAATAGCCCGGCACCGATGGTAACCGCCATCAACCGGATGAAGTCAGCGGGTGGCTCGATACCAGTCCATTGGTCTATGGGATACATCATGTTCAGAGCCAAAGCGGCTCCCGAACGTGGGCGCAGTACTAGATACAGGAAAGCGAGAACCATCACAGTCACCGCGGTATTTGTGCTGGACAGAACCGCAATGACCTCGAGGTCCTGCTCGCGCGTTTGGGCTTCAAGGTCGAGGTCTGGGCTGACTGCCTTGACTTTCCTCGCTTCTTCCAATAGTGCGGAATCTGTTGGTGAAATCGCCGGCACCGACGCAGCCATTCCATCACCGATGATGGTAATCGGTGCACCAACCACCTCATCCCACGGGTCATCACTTTGGCCGACTTGCGTCACAGCTCCCATAACCACAGAGTCCTGAATTGTGATATTCTGAATCACTGTCGTCACTCCGTCACCCATTGCAGGTCCGGCCGATTCCGCTACAGGTCCTGCCGCAGCAGATTCGATTCCGTGCATGGCTGCGGTTTCTGCGCGGTACTCGGCAATTCTCGCCTGCGCCTCGGGATGCATCATGCCCCCAGGGCCGTATTCGAAATCAGCTGGAATATAATCAGGGTCAGTC
>Ga0310123_10004085_pt1 | contig 11131 bp, 6 predicted proteins | sample CB6_AW_1057_MG_FD_203505 | JGI IMG/M metagenome (GOLD analysis project Ga0310123, IMG submission 203505) | Marine microbial communities from Western Arctic Ocean, Canada - CB6_AW_1057 | ecosystem: Environmental > Aquatic > Marine > Oceanic | place: Canada: Western Arctic Ocean | collected...
CTGTTGATCAAGATTCGAGATGCAGTCAGCCAGGCCCACAACGCGGCCAGCCGCATTCTGAAGGTGAGGTCCAGTTTGAGAGACCTGACGGATCGGCTTTCCGATGCGACCGGCAAAGAGCAGCTGCTGGAGAGCGTGCGCACAGTCGATTCCGATTTTCAGGCGGTGCTGGGCCAATTAGTGGAGCTGCGGTTTCGCGGCATCGATGACCAGATGCTGGAATATCCCTTGCAGCTCAACAACAAAATCGCTTCTCTCCAAGGAGTCGTGGCCAGCGCCGCCGACGCCCCCACGCAACAGGCTCGGCAAGAGTTCGAGAATCTGTCACAACAGTTGGGCAAGCAATTGGCTCAATTTGGTGAACTGATCGAGCAACGATTACCGGAGCTGAATCGCCAGGTCAGGCAAGCCAATGTTCCCGCTGTTCCGATTCCCTGAGATGAAACTTGATTTGCGCAGCGGGGCGTGACGGAACGCTCGAGTAGGCCTAGTGAAGCCGCGTCTCAGATCGACGGGCGATGGGTGGCGGAAAAGTCGGGCCCGCAGCCAACGTCCATCGCGCCGAAGGTGCACCCCGATAACAGCCCAGGGCAACGCCCTGGGGAAAGGTGAGCTGGCAACGAGGCAGCCTGAAGGGCTGCGCGAAACCCAATTTCCTTTTTGACTCCCAATTCCAGAACTGGTCTCCTGTGACTCGGGAGAGCTGAGAATTCGGCGGAAGTCGTCCTGCAGAAGGAGGTCGAGGAGAATTATCGCGAAGCCTTTCAGGCTTCCTTTCCGCCCTGGGCTGTTATCGTGTTGCACCTTCGGCGCGCAAGACCTCAAAAGCAGATGAACCGTAAATCTCTCGCTTGAACCTCACGTGCCGGCTCCCTTCGGGTTGTGGCCGACTCCGGTCCGACCCAATCTTCGTGTTCTTCGTGGCCAAGAAAATCCGGATAGGAAACCGTCCCAACTAGTAGGCACCGACACCGAGGCCAAGGGGCAGGCCGTTCCCGGTTTCGGAAATTTGACTCGACTGCAAAGAAGTTGCCGGGGAGAGGTGCCTCGGACGGGCTCCTAGGGCCTCACGGCCCGTGTCGGATAGGCCGGCTTCTTCGGCTCAACCGGCGGATTCTTTCGAAGTTCCTCCAGGATCACTTCAATCGCTTTCTCCAGTTGGGGATCGCGACCGGCAATAACTTCGGCGGGCCATTGTTCGACCTCGATGTCAGGCGGAACGCCCTCGTTTTCGACGACGAAACCCTCCTCCGTCCAGATCGCCAGGTTGGGAGCCGTCACGGAGCCACCATCCATCAGGATGGGAAAGCCCAGAGTCCCCACCAGGCCACCCCATGTCCTTTTGCCGACCAAGGGACCCAGGTTGAACTTGCGGAACATCCAGGGCAACAAATCGCCTCCAGAGCCGGCAGTCTCGTCAATCAGCATGACTTGTGGTCCGGGGATGGCGCCGGCCGGAGTCCGTAGATCTTCGCCGTAGCGGGTTGCCCAGTAGGAGACAAACGGTCGGCGCAGATGGTCGATGTAGTAATCGGCCACCAGCCCACCGCCGTTAAATCGCTCATCCACGATGACCGCCTGTTTGTCTGTCTGGGGGAAAAAGTAGCGCTTGAAGTAGGTGTGGCCGGAGCCGCTCGTGTTGGGGACGTAGACGTAGGCCACCCGACCATCTGTAGCCTCGTGCACCTTGCGGACATTGCCTTCCACCCAGTCCCGGTTTCTGAGCGCTGATTCGTTGCCGATCGGCACGACGCCGACGGTGCGCGAATCGGTCCCGTCGGCGTTCGGCCCCACCGTGATCTCGATCGATTGATTGGCGCTTCCTTCGAACAGACCGAACAGGTTCGTGGACGCATCGAGCGGTTGGCCTGCCACCGCCAGCAGATACTCTCCTACCGAAACGTCTACGCCCGGCTCGGTCAACGGAGCCCGCATTGACGGGTTCCAGTTCAGTCCTCCGAACACCTTGCTGAAGCGGTAGTGGTTCTGGTCGATGTCGTAGTCCGCTCCCAGCAGCCCGACATTGACCCTATCGGCGCGGTATAGGTAATCGCCGCCACCCACCCCGTGGTGTCCGACCGCCAGTTCACTGCACATCCACTGGATGACTCGGTTGAGATCGCTCCGGTTCGCCAGATGAGGCAGAAAGATCTCGTATTTCGACCACATCGCCTCCCAGTCAGCGCCATGAAAATTGGGATCGTAGAATTCGTCACGGTTGATGCGCCAGGCTTCGTAGAGAATCTGTCGCCATTCGGCCCGTGGATCGATGTGAATCCGCACCCGGTCGGTTGCCAGCCTTCCTTGGCCGGGCTGTAGCTTTCCCTGGGTGGGCACGATTCCGAAGTTGTTTCCGGCGTTGTACAGCAGTTTCTTGCCGTTGGCAGCGACTGTGAACCCATTCACTGGACTCAAGAGCGTTTCAGCTTCGCGACCCTTCAGCGTGAAGCGTTTGAGGCTGGTCTGGCGCGAGCCCGTGTTACCGGTACGGGGAGACTCGAGGTAATAGATCTCGCCGGCGCTTCCTACCTGCAAATTGGAATAGTTAGCCGGCGGCACGGGCAACGCCAAAATCCTCTGGTCGATGCCCGCAAAGTCGATCTGAACGGAGATGTCGGACTCCGCGTCCGACTCCTCGTCGGCGTCTTCCGGCGCCTCCGTCTTTCCCAGTTCCTCATCACTCTCGCGAATGATTGGCGATGCCACACCCTGGCGCAGAACCGCGAGGTAGATTCCATTGGTCTGCAGCATGTCGGCGTTGGACATGGCGAACCAGTTCCGAACCGGCCCGGCGTCGGTCGAGGCGAAGAAATAGAGGAAGTCTCCGCCGGCATCGAAGACCGGCGCGCTCACATCGGAAAGCCCGTCCGTCACAGCTTCAGCTTCCCCTGTCTCGGTTGAATAGACCACGATAGTTCGGAGGTTCGACTCGGCATTGCGCGTAAAAGCCAGCCAGCGGGAGTCGGGAGACCAGTTGAAGGCGACATTGCGCCAGCCGCTCGGTCCGTAGAATCGGTCCTGGGAGACTCGAGTCACCCTGCCACTCTCGAGATCGATCCAGAGAAGAGCCATGGAGTTGTCGGTGAAAGCCAAACGGGTCGAATCGGGCGACCATTTGGGTGACTCGTAAAATCCCGCGCCTCTCGGATCGTAGCGGCGCGATTCGCCACTGGCAAGGTCCCGCACCATGAGCTGATACATCCCGGACTCATCCGAGAAGTACGCGATCCGGGAGCCGTCCGGCGACCAGACCGGAGATCGCTCGTGGACGCCCGCAGTCGCGCTCAGGTTTCGAGGATCGCCCTTGGAGGCCGGAACGGTGACGATCTCGCCCCGGAACTCAAAGACCGCCCTCGCGCCGGAAGGCGAAAGGTCTCCCGATCGGATGTAGTTTCGTCCTTCACCGTTTCCAACCCAGCGGGGCCTAGCTTCGGTAGTGTCGGAAGCCACGGCGACGGAAAGGCGGCGGGTGCGGCCGTTTCCGGGATCGAACAGGTGGAGATAGCCTCCTTGCTCCAGGATGATCTTGCCGCTACCCTGGGCTGCCTTGACGATCGGAAAATCTTGGTGCCGGGTCAACTGGGCGATCTTTTTCGAGCCGGGATCGAAGCTGAACAGATTGAATTCCCCCGCCCGATCCGAAATGAAGTACACCTTTTCGCCCACCCACATGGGGTCAGTATCATTGCAGCGGCCTGCCGGCTGCGGCACTTGGATCACGCCGTGGTCGGAGACGCTGTAGACCCAGATGCGAGACACGGTTCCTCCCCGATAATTCTTCCACTGGCGGAACCTCTCGCCTATCGGGGTGTAGGCCAGACGGGTCCCGTCCGGGGAGTAGGCGGCTTTCGAGGCATTTGGAATCGGTAGTTCGGTCGGGAAGCCGCCATCGATAGAAACGTTGAATAACCTCGTGTACCGATTTGTGAACACGCTCCGGCCCGACCGAAAGAGTACGCCGCTGCCATCAGGACTGAAGCCCAGCACAATATCGGGGCCGGGGTGCCAGGTCAGACGCCGGGGAGATCCCCCTGCGGTTTCGACGACAAAGACATCCACATTTCCGTCGTACTCCGCACTAAACGCGATCAGGTTGCCATTGGGAGAAAAGGCGGGTGCAAACTCCTGACCCGGGTGGCTCGTCAGGCGGCGCGCCCCGGAACCGTCAATGCCTGCAACCCAGAGGTCATAGTCATAAACAAAGGCAATGTGATCGCTGCTGACGGCTGGGTCGCTCAGCAGCCGGGTGTCGGTGACATCGATCGGTGCCGCCACACGAGCCAGGAAAACCAAAGAAATTAGAGTAAAAAGAGTGCGCTGCATTGCCTTCTCCCGAGTTGGAATCCAAACCAGACAGCCCTCTCGGCCGCCTGGGAGCCCTTAGGCTCAATGCGGCTCAGCTTATGCAATGGGGCAAACGGAAGCAAGGTCGGAGCGGAATGCGAATCCGCCGACCCTACTTGTCGAGTGGACAGTGGGCGCTTCCGAGAACCTCCCAGTAAAACCATCTTTTTCCCTCTTGTCCCTCTTCGTGGTCAGGTAATCCGGATTTTTCACCACGGAGGGCACGAAGGACATGAAGGGGGAATACCAGCGAAGGGTTATGGGGCCTCAAAACCGACGAGATGTAAGGTTCGGAGCTCGGCGATTTGGAGCAAGTGCGGTAGCGTACAGGTTGAGAACAACCGAGCCCGTTCAGCACGATTCAGCTACCGCTTTGGTAGTCCGTCCGGACGAATTATCGCGAAACCTTTCAGGCTTCCTTTCCGCACAGCTTTTTCCCCAGGGCGGTGCCCTGGGCTGTTATCGTGTTGCACCTTCGGCGCGCAGAACCTTGAACCTCACGTGCCGGCTCCCTTCGGGTTGTGGCCCACTCCGGTCCAACCCAACCTTCGTGTTCTTCGTGGCCTTCGTGGCCAAGAAAATCCGGATAGGAAACCGTCGTCCAGCAGGCACCCCCCCTGAAGAAACGAAGTAGAGCGAGGCAAGAACAAGACCCGGAGTGTGAGGCCGACTCGCTCAGCTTCCCACCCCCCTTCGCCAAGGCTACGGAGGACAGGTCGGAGGGCAGGCCCCGGGCTGGCGCCACGCGGCTCTGATGACCTCACTTCGGCCTTCGCAGACCGGCTGTCGATCCCATCCGTCCCAACTATTAGGCACCGACAATGAAGCCAAGGGGCAGCCCGTTCCCAGTCCCGGAAACTTGACTCGACTGTAAAGAACTTGCAGGGGAGAGGTGCCTACCAGCTACGGCTTCAGTTCCACGGCCAGTGCCCGGCGGCCGGCCTCCTTCAGATCCTGAAAGTAGATTCGGGCAGGTACTCCCAGCTCTCCACACTCCATTTGGACAACATCGAGACCGCAACTGAAGACTACGGGCTCCTGGGGTTGGGGGTCGCGAAACGAGAGGTCCTGACCATCCACTGAAAGAATGAACAGCACTTCTTCCGGCCCGCATTGCACACGTCGCAACAGGCCGTCGAAGTAGGCTACGCCGCGAACATCGACAAAGGAAGGGTTACATTCGGGGTAGGCCTGGCCGGCAACATCGGCATTCGAGTCGGTCGAATCTAGAGATGCTCTGAGTTGCTGGAGATTGAGTTTTACTGACTCTGCGTATGCGGTTGCGTCAGGGTTGTCCGAGCGAAGCAACTGTTCAGCTTCGCGTTCGGCCTGCTCGTAGTCGGGCACGGCCATCAGCAGCTGTACCAGAGCAACTCGGAATTGAGCCTCGTGGGGCTCCATACGAAGCGCCTCCTGCAGGTGCTCAACGGCTTCAGCCACACGCTCACCGCTGAGCAGGGCCAGTTGCCCGAAAAGAAGACGGTTTCGCGCAAACTTGGGCTGTATTCCAATCATCCGATCCAAGTCGGCAAAAAGTTCCGTAGTCTCTTCTCCGTCCGAACTCGACTGCTCTTCGAGGCGACGGATCTTGATGTCGGTCAGGTAGTAGGCGGTGAGAGCATCAGTCGGAGATTGCTCCAACGCCTCCAAGAGTTCCTTTTCGGCTGTTGGGAAATCTTGATTCCTCCATGCCAGGATCCCTAGTCCCTGGTGGGCTCTCCCGGAGGAATCTCCCAGGGTAACCGCACGCTCGTAGTAGCGGCGAGCATCCTCTTCGCGTTTGACCAGTCGAAGCAAGTCGCCCAGATAGGCCGTCGAGTCATTCTGACCAAGACGACGCGTTTCGATCTTGCGCTCGGTGCCAGCCCTTGAGAGTTGATACTTGGAGACGAAGTAGGAGTTCTGGGCCACGTAGGCCTGGAGCCTGTCCTGCAGCTCGGCAGGATCGAGATCGAAGGATCGATAAAAAGCGTCTTGCCGATCGTAGGCCAGCCCGATCAGTTCTGTGAACTTGATCAACTCGGAGCGGAACCTCCCTTTTTCAGCCATCATCAGGAAGTGGACAAGCGCCCACGATTGGGCATAGAAGATCCCTTTCTTGTCGCTGTGCAAGTATTCCGGAGAGTCATGCTCGACCTGAATCAGGCGGTCGACCGAGAGCATTTCAGATTGCCTCAGGAGTTCAACATGGTGATCGAGAGGCACCCCCAGGGCGACCTCATCTTTCTCCAACTCAAAAGAGGAATAGAATTCCGCCATCCCTTCACTCAACCAACGTGGCCAGGGTTGGGCACTGTAGCTGGTCAAACGGTGTACATATTCATGGTAGATAATGCTGGCGGGACTTGTAGCCCGCCGATCTACATTGACCGCGATCACATCCAGATCCCGGCCTCGCTGGTAGAAGCCTCCCACCTCCGCCGGCTTCCCCTCGGTCAGGAACTTGTAGGGTGTGAAGGATCGGTCGTCGCGAAAAATCACCACCAGGAGGGGGATACTGGTAACCCGTTCTAGCTGGAAGAGTTCGCTCACGACTGTCTGGAATTGCTCCAACTGGCGGACGAAATCCTGGCTGGCAGCCCGCCCCGCATTACTGATCGCGTGGAAATTGGGACTCTGAATTTCCGTCCACTGATCTTGGGCCAGCATCGCCCGAAAAGTGACACCCGAAAAGAGAAGAGCTGTCACCAGACTAAGCATTCTCTCCCATCGAGTCAGTGGCAAGAAAATCATTATCCTTGGATTATAGCAACGCGCAAGATCGACGGAATTCAGTTTCTGCCCAAACGAATTCGATCCCGGCTACGTCGTTAGTTGTAGAGGACGGAAAAAATCGTATGGGGTGTCAAGCCATCAAGACCCACAGCCAGACCGATCTGAGAACCTTGAGCGTGTCGGCTGCCGAGGGGATTCCCGGGGCTTTCGATGAGTTGATCGGGCTCATCGAGAAAGATGTCGTGCGCACCGCCCTCTTTCTGACTAGCCATTTTCAGGACGCTGAAGATGTCGCCCAGGAGGTCTACGTCCGCCTGCTTCGCAATCAGAAGGACTTGCGCAATGTAGAAAATCTCCGAGGTTGGATCCATGCCATAACCGTCAATGTGGCTCGCGACCACTTGCGGCGACGAAAGCTGTGGGAACCTTTGGAGAAAGTCCGATCCTGGATTCGGCCGCTAGACTCGGTTGAATCAGATCAGTTCCAGGGTCGCCTGCGGAGAGCATTGAGCCGGCTCTCCTTCAGTCAACGATCCGTTTTCGTGCTTCGGGAACTCCATGAAATGAGCACCCGCGAGGTGGCCGCCGTTCTGGGGTGCTCGGAGGCGACGGTGCGGGGACACCTCATGGCTGCTCGTAGAAGGCTCAGAATTCATTTGGGAGAGCTCAGATCATGAAAGAGTTTCTGCGCAGAGAATGGATGGATCAAGAGATTCGGAGCGAGCTCTATTCCAGGGCTCGGGAGCGGGCCCGAAAGCGTCTCTCCTCCTCCACCCGCCCGGCACTCGGTTGGCTTATGGTACCGGCGGCAGTCGGCCTGCTGGCAGTCATCTGGCTCGCCTTCCCGGGTAGAACTCCCGGCCGGAGCGAACTGGCTCGACTGGCCCTGACCGAACTTCCACTCGACTCATCCCGTCCCCGGATGACGGATCCACTGCCGGCTGTGGATCTGCGGCAGGCGCCGATCCAGGAAATACTTGCACCGCGGGTTGAGCCGACCACGGCTCGCATAGACCCGGTAACGAAACCCAATCTCGAGCGCCTGGTGATGAACTTTGTTCTTCCCCGTAGCGGTGTTCGAATGATCTGGATCAAGCAAAAATTTGATCCTGTTGGAGGTGAATAATGATTCGGAACACACTTGCCATCGCCCTCTTGGTGATCTTGACCTCAGGGCTGGCAACAGCCCAGGGCCCCACCGCCAAAGTTCCTCAGGACTCCACCGCTCAAGCCTATACTGCCAGGGTATATACGACGAAATGGAGAACCGCCGGCGAGATGGTGGAAGTCTTGGACATTTTGATCCAGCAGGGTGCTCGCATCTCGGCCAGCGAAGCCTTCAACACGCTCTCTGTGTACGCCAGCCCCGAGGTGCATGACATCGTGACTGATTTGCTGGCCAAATACGACAAACCGGCTCCCCAGTTTGAACTTCGCTTCTACATTCTTCGAGCCGAGACGGGCGGGAGCGGAAGCAGTCCCGACATTCCCGAGCCGATCCAGGGAATCCTGAAGGAGATCTCGGAAGTGACTCGCTACGACAGCTTTCAGGCGATCGACTCCCCGGTCATGCGCTTGACGGCGGGACGACGGGCCAGGGTCTCGGGTGGTGCTGCGATGACCTACACTATCGAAATAGGACTAAATAGTGTAATCAGCCAAGGGGAGAAAGCATTGCTGCGGGTGGATAAATTTGGCTTTGTTTTCCGGGTACCGACTGGCAGTTATGTGACGTCCGAAGGTGTCCCCAGAACTCTCTACCAGACTGCCCAAATCGAGACTAGTTTCAGCATCGCTGATGGCGAGAGTGTGGTGCTGGGAACTTCCCAGCTACGGGACGGCAATGCCGAGGAAGGATTTTCCGTTATCGCGATCGTGCACGCGCGAATGATCGAGTAGAGGGGGTGGCTAACCGAAGTTTGATTCGTTCGAATCGCTCTCTCGCTGACGCTTCAAGCTCCGAAAGCTCTTGGCCCAAACTCCGCAGGAGCTTGGAGACACTCTTACGGAGCCCGAAGCGTGAGCGAGGGAGCGATTCATTTCAGTTCCTTTCTGGAACGGTCCGGAGTCGCGGGTGGTCCAGTAACCTGATACCAACAAACAGGAAACACTTGAGTAATGAACGCGAGAAATCGATGGATTGTAACTTTGAGCCTTGCGGTCACGCTATTGGCGGGGCCTTCCACAGCAATGTCGCAGCCACTCGAAGTGACTCTGAGAAATTCGACCGACCGCGATGGTTTGTGATCTTGAATTTCAGGCCATGACCGCACTCCTGGGGAGAAGAGACTGCGCGTCAGCTGATGGCTCGGGCCACTCCTTATCCCTGGATCTACAACAAACTCTTGACTGACTCCAGAATGCGGGAGGTCAATGTCCGCCACGGCATGCTCGTGCCTTGAGGGCGAGCGATAACGACCGAGACTGAGGCGACCCTTTGGGCGGATGACTGGGCCAGAGAACACTCACGAACATCCCTCGTTCAACGAAACTGAGCTGGTGAACTGCGCTTCCAGCTCCGCCGGACATTTTTCGCCCCAACGGCAGTTCTTGAGACAGCTTGTGAAAGCCTCGGCTACCTTGGGGCTTCTTGGCGGAAGCCGCGATAGACAGCGCGAGCTTCCTCGAACTGGGAGAAGACGTGATCTTTTTCTTTTTGGGAACGCCAGCCCGGCCAGGCCGCAGCCAGTTCCTCGAGCTTGCCGATCCAGCGTAGCGAATAATCGGCGGCAACCTCACTTCGTACCGGCCCCCCGGCCACAAGCACCCAGATTGGATTCGTGAAGGCCAGAGCTCTGCCGGCGTCCAGTGGAAAACGCTGATTGGGATCCCCTTCGACTCGCAGATGAACCCATCCACTCTTTTCGAAACGAAGAGTACGGTCGAGTTGGAATGGCAAACGAGCGCCTGACATTGGAATCTCTTCCACGACTTCTCCATTAACCACGAGGAGGGCCCGGCTCAAGGGCGTGATCGAATGAACTCGTGCGGCAACTCGCACCTCACCGGCAGCCGGCAGGTGAACTTCTTGCCCAGGCCCGGCCTGACCCGCCTTGAAATCTATCAAGGGGCCGGTGGTAACGAAGGCCCGGCCTCCCCTGAGGTTCTCAAACCAGGCAGCCATGTCTAGCCCCAGTTCTCCAGTGTAAACATAGGTCCGCACCGATCCAACCAACTTGCTGATGTGCAGGTTGCTGATGGAATCTTCTCCCCCGACTGCTGTCACGCGCAGCCCGTTATTGAGGACCGCATACCAGGGATAGAAGCCCCCATCGCTCGAGCCTGACCATTCCAGAGCGTGGGTCGAACCCAGTGCCGCATCGACGATAAAGCCTTTTCCACCTCCCAGATCCCCCTCCAGAGGATCGTTGTCGCCACTGAATGGATGGACGTAGCCCACGGTGGCTCCTTGCTGGATCGCTTTTCGCAACATATCGGTGTTGCTGGGGTAGAGGCTTTCAATCGCAGTGCCCTCATAACCGGTGGTAAAGGGGGAAATGAGGTGATCGCGGAGACCCAACATGAAGACATGGCCATAGAAAGGCGGTCGATACTCCTGCCCCACCACCAGCAACTGATCCTGGGTCGACAAAGGGTGCGGCCCACCGCCCGGGACGAAGTACTGGTAATCGAGAATCCGGTTGTCTTTGTTGGCGACCTGCTCGTTGATGACATCCTGATCTTCCGCAGCCGACATGAACATCAGGTTCTCGAGTGTGTTGTGATAGTTGCCGGCATAGTTCATGTGCACATGAGTCGATCCCGAGTACCAGCCGCGGGCTGCCATGTCGGTCATGGCCGGCATTTCAATCGTCATCTCCAGGACTTCCCCTCTCTGGATGCGACCTGTCCTGTGCTCGGGCCGGGTTTCGAAGCCCTTGACGGACACCAGATTGAAGTCTCCTTCCGGCAGTTCCATCTGAAAAAGGCCGGGCTGGTGGAAAATCTGATCACGGCCAGTCTGAGTCACTCGAGCGTAGGCAGTCGAAGGCGCATAAAACTTCCCGTCGGAAGCAGTCAAGTGGATCCGGGTCGAGGTGGGCAGACCGGAACCGGCCAAACGGGTCCGCAC
>Ga0310123_10004086_pt1 | contig 11128 bp, 8 predicted proteins | sample CB6_AW_1057_MG_FD_203505 | JGI IMG/M metagenome (GOLD analysis project Ga0310123, IMG submission 203505) | Marine microbial communities from Western Arctic Ocean, Canada - CB6_AW_1057 | ecosystem: Environmental > Aquatic > Marine > Oceanic | place: Canada: Western Arctic Ocean | collected...
AACTCCGGCCGACGCAGCCAATCGGTAAAGGCGAAATGCCGGCAATGGGCCTGTTTGAGCCGGCGGATGGCACGGCCTCCTTCGGCATCACGTGAACCCGGCGAGCCGGGATAGTGCAGGTCGGCCTCGTACTCGGCCGGCCCGATTTCCCGGTCCAGACCTTCCAGCGTCGCCTCAAGCATCGGGTTGCGAAGTTTCTCGTCGGCCAGACCGCGGACAATCACATAACCGTCGCGCCAAAAATGCTCGACTTCTTGTGGAGTCAACAGGTCCTGTTGCCGCTCCATCCGCTGGCTTTCAGAGACAGCCCGTGTCGACATCGGTTGGCCTCCTCAGGGAATTGCAGAATGCGGATTGCAGAATTCCACACTCCGCAATCAACAATGGTCCCGACCGTCCGCAAATTCTGCAAGGCGAACGTCCAGAAATTCATACGATCAAAATCAATCGCGGCGCTGCGGGTTGTGCTGGCAGATCAGATTGTGGCAATCGTACCGATTTTAGAGAGGGGGAAGGGAATGAGAATGCGATGAAAAAGCGTAAATCTCTCCTTCGCTCCCTCGCTCTTTCACTCCCTTTCTCTTTCACGCCCTCTCTCCCAGTCGGACCTAGATAAACTTGAAAACGGCAGATTCACGCCCCGAAAGTTTACCCGGTACACGGAAACGGAAGTGAGAAACACCGAAAGCCGGCGTGCCTTTTTATGATGGATGGTTCCGATCGTTTTTCGTTGATCCACGGCATCATCGAGGCCGTTCGGGTGCTAGACTTGGGACGATTTCATCGCGAAATTCGAGGACGAAAATGTTCCCCATCAAAACTATGTTTGCTCGCTTTGTCGTCGCGACTGTGTTGGTACCGCTGCTCGCCGGATGCACGACCTTTTTCAGCACACCGGGCGTTCCTTGGCAGATTGATGATCCGCCGCATCTTTCGCCGAACAACCAATCGCTGAACTATTTCCCTACACGGGAAGAAACAGATGAGACGAAAACAGAAGTCCCAACGAAGCAGAGAAAAGCTGGGCCTCCCCATCCGCTGCCCAAGATCGACCGCGAGACGGATGAGACCCCAGCCGACCGTGGTCCTCGTTTCGTTCCCCGCCAACAGGCGGCTTCGGCATCGCTGAAATTAACCGTGCAGACCGCACCCCGAAAACAGATCGGTAGCGGTGCGACGTTCCAGGTCACCGTGCGGAACGTGGGAGATCGGGACGCCGAGGATGTCGTTGTCGAGGCCGACTTCGATGAGGCGCTCGTTTTCCCCGGCCGGCGCGAAAAGCGAATTCGGCAAAGTCTGGGTCGGATTGCGGCGGGCGACAGCCGAAATGTGGCGGTGATGCTCGTCAGCGACAAACAGGGAAGTCACTGCGCACGGTTCACGCTTACCGCCCGCGGACAAGAAGCGGCTTGGAAATCGGTTTGCGTCGAGTTTGTAGCGCGAAAGTTGGATGTCCGCTTGATCGGCCCCACGGAACGAACCCTCGGCAGCCGGGCCGAATTCACCATCAAACTGGTCAATACGGCGGCATACGTTCTCAAAGACGTCCGGGCCGTCGTTTCACAGGACGCGGTCCTCGAACCACGCGAAGGATCGACGGGAGCCGTTTTTGAAGAGGGCTGTCTGAGCTGGAACTTGGGCGAATTGAAACCGGGCGAAGGAGTGCAGATTCAGGTGGAATATGCGTGCAACGGCGTTCAGGAGCAGGCCCGGGTTCGCCTGACCACATCCGGGGCGAACGTCCCCGAGGAACGGGTCGAGCACTTTCTGCGAGTCAGGGAGCGGCAGGGGTTCCTCGATCTGCATGTTCGCGATATGCGCGATCCCATTGGGCTCGGGGAAGAGACGACTTTCGAGCTCACCCTCCGGAACAGCAGTCCGCAGATCGTTCACGGGGTTCGGGTCGTTGCGGAGGTTCCGGAGAACCTGCGAATTGTCACTGCAGAAGTGACGCAGGCCGACCGAGTGATGAAGATCGCGGCCAACGTCGACGGGCGGCAAGTTTCCTTCGGTCCGGTGGCAACGCTGCAGCCCGGCGCAACGCTCAGTTACCGCGTCGAGGTGAAAGCGCTCCGAGCCGGCGACGGTCAGTTCACCGCCCGAGTCAAGCATCTGTTGAGCAGAGCAGCAGTTTCCATCACAGAGTGGACCACCGTAAATCCGTAAGCGTTCTTTTCGTTTGAAGTTTTCGGGGTCGAGTTGCCGCTTGCTGCATCGCGGGCCGCACAGTCACGCCAAACCAAACTTGCCTGCTTTTTTTGGGGATTTCAAGGGCTATGCCCTTACCTAGAACTCTGCTCCGGGACGGCGGACCGCAAACACCTGCCAGATGACGAATCGGGACTCGCCGTCTACAGAGATCTTTAACACCGGCGCCCACGTTTCGAGTTCCCGCCGCTGCTGCTTGTCGCTCAATTTCCGAAACTCCTGGTTTGCCGTGATCGGATTCGGCAGCAGAATTCCCATCCGCACCAGCGCGGCAAACCGTTCCGGCGTCACGAAATCGGTATAGCCGTATGATCCCCGTGCTCGGTATCGCAAGATCTCCGCCCAGTTGACGAGGATGTGCGTAATCTGTTCTTTGTGAAGTTTTTGGCGAATCGCATCGGCGTTGTGCAGCGGCCATTGACCGCTGGGAACATTCGGTTCCGGGTTGGCAAACCATTCTTCAAAGATCGAGCGGTCGAAGACCGTGTTGTAAACCAGCGGGAAACGGGCATCGAAGACCTGTGCTTCTCCCACCATCAGTACCCGCGAGTTGGGCGAAAGCTTGTCGTTCAAAAACGCGATGCCGGGCGGGGCAACCGAGCGGCGTGGCTCGTCCAGATCGATCAGAAACGCGTTGTAACCCGAGGCCCCCGACACGACAAACACCAGGTTGAACAGCAGCGCCGCCAAAAAACAGGGCCCGGCCGTGTATCGCCAAATTCGGCCGGTGGCCTTCGCCGCCCCGATGCCGGCCAGCAGCGCCACGGCTGGAATCATCGGGACCCAAAACCGATCGAGACGATGGGTGAACAGCCACCAAGTCAGAAACAACCACAAGGCGTAGACCCAAACAGCCCGAATCACTGAGTGCCTGCCCAGAGCGAACAGCGAAAGCGGTGCCAGCCCGAACAACAGCGGACTAAGCCAATCGTTACCGGCGGTCACTTCGAGAACCCGTTCCGGCAAGTCGGTGTAATTCTTCGGCGAATGGCCGGCCCGCCACTTCTCATTCAATTCGGCATCCCAGTCTCTGCCGCCAAACCAGGAGTACATCAGCGGGTAGACCGGATTGCCGGTTTCCACGGTGTTCTTCAACAGCCACGGACCGATCGTCAAAACCGTTCCGATCGCAAAGGCCGCACCCGCTGACAAAACCGCCCGCCACTTGTCCGGCAGACCGGCCCGCAACACGAGTGGCGCCAGACAAACGACGGCCCCCAGAGGAATTACGGCGGAGACGAGTCCGGTGTATTTGCAGGCCATCGCGCTGCCGGCCAGCAGTCCGGTTAACAGAAACTGCTTGCCTGGTGTCTCGCCCCTCCGTAGTTTTTCGATGCCGATCATGACAGTCAGCAGCGACGCAAACAGGTAAAACGACAGGCCGCCCTCGGCATAGGCGATGATTGAGATACGGAAGATCCACGGCGTGGTCAAATAGACTGTCACGGCCAACCAGCCCGCGGTCGGGCCAAACCAACGGCGACCGGCGGCAAACAGAGCCAGACCCGTCAGCGGTGCGAAACACATCAGCACCGCTTTCCCCGCCAGTGCACCGCGGTACCAGTCGCCTCGGAGTACCATCGCCAGCAGGCTTAGCATCTCCGTCAGAAATGGGAAGCTGGTGTAAACGTTGTGCGGCAGAAAGCTGATCTGACCCGACTGAAAGAACTCTTTGGGACCTTGTAGGTGGTATTCTTTGACGTCGAAATCAGTCGAAGGCAGCATTGCTCCCAAAAACATCGACAGCAGAAACGGAACCATCGCTGCAAGGCAAAACAGCGGCAGCAGCCATTCGCGCGGCATTCGGTGGGGCAGTTTCCACGATAGCCGGTTCGATCTGGTTGCGTCGCCTCTTTGATTTTGGCGACGTAGCCGAAGGGCAATTTCCGCCACGACGGCGACGACAATCAATCCGCCCAACAGTGGACACGAAAGCGCCCCGACGAGTCCACATAGCAGAGTCGTCAACGAAAGTGCCGACAGCCCAAGACCGAAAGCGAACACCGTTCGTTCGACACAGCGTGAGGGAAGCGGCGGATTGACCAGACGAAGCAGCAGGTGCCCCCAGGCCCAGGCACCGGCCATCATCACCGCGGCTATAATCAGCAAGTCGAAGCGTTGCGGGAAGAATCTCCAGCCGGACAGCGGTGCATTGGCAACTTCCGATGGATCAACGGTGTCGAGCAGGACCGCCGGCATCAACTGCCAAAGCTCGTATCGTTTGAACGACGGATTGTTCGGTGGCGTAAGGCTGTAAAAAAAAACCAAAAACCCGACCAACCAGGCAGACGCCATCCATGAGAAAAGTCCAGGTTGTTCGCTTCGGCTGACCGGACAAGTCTCAGCGACCGGCTGATCGGTGGGGATGGAATCTGTTTGCTGTTGGTTCACGGTTTCCGATTCCGCCCGGCGGTCAACCTCGTACACACCAGTTGAAACCCGGCCGCTACAAGGGACTGGGCTGCATCCAATAGATACGCCATCGGGGCACGAAATGTTGAACCGACATGACAGCCGGAAAACAGACGAGCCGACCGAATCGATCAATTACGCTGGCAGTAGCGCCACTAACTCTGGGTGCGGGCGGGCGATCACATCGGCCATAATCAACGTGCCCCCCAATCGCTCGACCGTCTGGCGGCCTGTCTCGATGGCCGTTTGGACGGCCGCCACATCGCCCCGAACGACGATCGTCACATAGGCCGCGCCGATCTTTTCCTTGCCGACGACCGTGACGTTGGAAGCCTTGAGCATGTCGTCGGTCGCATGCAACGCCGCCACTAATCCCTGGGTTTCGAGCAGTCCGATGGCATCCGGCGTGTTCATAGAATCATCTCTCGGTACGCGGTCATCATAAGTGTCGAGCAGTGCGCTGTAAACCGGCTGGGCCGACGCCAGTGACGCCGTTATTTCGAGCGGCGCCGGCATCACCGACAACGTCGTGCGGCTTCCCATTCTCTCAGCGGCAATGCGGGCCTGTTCGGCCGCATGGGCGACGTCGCCGGTCGAACCGGTCAGTTTCAGACACTGCGCGGTGCCGAGCGTGTTCTCGACACCCAACAAATGCACGCCAGCCGATTTCGCGCAGACGTCGGCCGCCAACAGGGCCGGCGTTAGGTTTTCAATCTCCAGCAGTGCAAGGCTGTCCATACTACTAACGATTCAAGTTTTTGTTTCCTGCGTTTTTTCAGCATCCTCACCAGAATCTGTGGGTGAAATCTGGCCCGACTCGGACTGCGGACGATGCTCGGCGGAACCCTCGCCTGCCTGGCCGGCGTGCTAATTTGAAGTTTCGGCTTCGTCTCGTCAATCATCGAACGAACGTAAATGTTACGCCGCTCTTCTAATTCAGTCACTTCTCGGCGGAAGAGAACCAGACTTCGCAATGGGGCAACCGTGATTGAAGTTCGGCGACACCAGCCTCGGTGACCTGGGTGTTTCTGAGGTCGAGCCATTTCAGGCTGCTGTGACGTCTCAGGTGTCGGAGGCCTGCGTCGGTGACTTGCGTCTTGTTCAGAGATAGTCTTTTTAGACCTATTAGACCGCTCAGATGTGGTAACCCCGCGTCCGTGACTTGAGTTTGCTCCAAGTTGAGCGCTTGCAGATCCGTGAGACCGTTGACGTATGGGAGACCGGCGTTAGTGACATTCGTGTTTTCGAGATTGAGTCGTTCCAAATTCCGGAATTCGGGACGGGTAAGATTGCTTAAGTTCTCAATGTCAGCGTCGCCAACCGGGGCGCAACGGCTTTGTTGTGACCTGTCTCCCTCGTCGCTCGAAATACTGAATTTGTGCCCACTGCCCCTGACCGCGCAAGACGATCCACGAGCAAATTGACACGACGCCCAACAGGAGGGTCCCACCTAAGACCCACGCACGGAGCCGTGGTTTTGGCGGCCGCGTTTCATCGTTTGATGCCAAAATTTCCTGCATGGCCGATCATGTTCGAAGCGATTCGATTGCAGCGTAATGACCTGAGCTAACTTGCCCGCCGCGTGAGGGACGGGCCGCGAAAAATACAAAAGCAAGTATGTGGAATTGATACTTCTAACACCAGAGAAAATTGGCGGGTTAGGTTGAGCGGCATGAAGGCTGGGACTGGACTAACCAAAGGCAGGGAAGCCCCGGAGATTGCGGGTTGCGTCTCTGGCTGTCCGTGGAATCGACGACGTTCACCCACAAACCATGCAACAGGGGTTTCGCTCCGAACGTCGCTCCAATCTCGGCCTCGCAGCCGCTCGAGAGTTCGTCCAGTTCAGAAACCATAAAACATCGAGTATTGCAACTCAATCTTTTCATAGACTTCTTTTTATTTATTCTTTGCAAATATCCCAGACTTCCTTGACGAATAGATTTACGCTGGGTATGTTCAGTAAAATGAAGTTCATATGAAACATATGTTATCTTGTGTTTGGCGTTGCATTCTGATATCGGCCGAGATTGCTCGACAACCTTTGCTGGAGCAGACGACGATGACGACTTTCCAAAGAATTCAGGTGGCTGTGCCAGCACTGTTGGTCTGTAACTAGGGAACGGTCCAAGGCGGGCCTCTGTCGTTTACCAGCCTTTCGCTGGGCGACTGAACACGGATCGACCTGCCCAGCGAGGATGTGCGCTATCTTGAAGCGCTGCAGGGCGAACATGTGCTTTTCTGGCGCGGGTCAGGTAATGTGCTGCGCCGGGCGCCTTACGGTTTCGACGGCACCACGGTGACACTGGGGACGATTACATCCCCGACTGGGCTGACCACCGGCGATCATGCCACCATCATCAATAATGGCGGCGGCAGTCTGGAAGGATACTTTCATCCCGGTGGTCCCAATTCAACGTTCCAACGCCACGCCACCAGTAGCGACGGGGGACTAACCTGAACCGGTGAAACAGCGATCATCTACCCGTTCCCCACACCCGGTGTGGTGCCCGGCGGCGACAGCGGCACCACCGGCGGCGGGGGCATTTACGAAGCCGCCGGCCAGCGACGTATTTATGCCCAAAACAACTTCGGTGATATCGTCCGTTACACCACCAGTGCCGGCAACGCAGGGCCTTTAACCAGCACGGGTGTGCTGATCGACGGCATCACAGGCAACTTTCAAAGCCAGTCACCCAGCGGCGACACGATTGTGCTGCCCACCGGTGATGTGCTCTATTTCTACACCGACGGCGAAAATTTTGAATCGACCCTAGACGCCATCGGTGTGCTGCTGCTCACCGCCGCCAGCACGGGGTTTACTGATCAGCTCGATAACTTCGTGGCCATCACCGCCGCCGGCATGACCCGGCTCGACGAGATGACCGTCAGCAACATTAGTTTCAGCGGCAGCACGATGACGGCCCTATTGTTCCTTGATGGCGACAGCACGGCCAACGGCAGTAAAGAAGACATCTTCCACGCTCCGCTGACCATCACATTCGACGAAAATATTGCCGGGGCTGTCGTTCCGGAGCCATCGAGCCTTGTACTGCTTGGCGTCGGTGTGTTCTGTCTGGCCGGTTATGGATCGCGACGCCGCCGAAAGCCGTCGGTAGAATCGACTGTATGATCCGCGATATTTTCCGTTTTTTGGGTTGAACCTGAAACCGATCTAGGCAGGCAGGGTGGCTGGGGCTGGACTGGCCAACGGGAGAGAAGCCCCGGAGATTGCGGGTTGCGTTTCTGGCTGTCCGTGGAATCGACGACGTTCACTCACAAACCATACCACCGAGGTTTCGCTCCGAACGTCGCTCTAACCTCGGCCACCCCGCCGCCCGTTGCGCTGGCAGCGAAGGTGACTCCGCGGCGATGTCGGACCAGTCCGATTCTATCGGGTTAGCATAGAGCTTCAAAAGGCCGCACTTCGTACAGCGTAATGCCCGTATTGTAATTAATTGCGAACGATCATACTTGACTCCAGGTCCGTATTTCAGGAAGTCGAGCATTGTCTTGTCGTCTGGTTCACCACGATGCCAAGACAATTTCAACGCAACTTCCATTGATACGTCGGGTATAAATCCGATTTCCAGTTCGGCCCCGAAACCTGTACATGTCTGGCTGAAATCCATGAGATGTGGTTCCTTAACAACTGGGAAAAATACTACTTCGCCTTTGCAGCATCGATTCGCCTTCAGGACACGTTTAGCCGCCTTATCCTGAATGTTTTTATTGGGTGAATCAAGCAATGTCCATTCAAATAGAACATGATAAATATGCAAAGATAGTTTATTCCGCTCAGTACTCCAGCAAGCGTCGCAAACCACAAAAATTTTTTCTGATCTGGCATTCCGTTGGGGTCAACAGCCCACGCCTCCATTAGGGACTCATAGCTTCCACTTGGCATCAACAGAAACATCAGAGTCACTGAGTAACTCGATATCAACATACAACTGAGGACTAATATTGTGATTGCTATCCTGACGCTTGACATGGCTCCAGGTCCGTCATCAGGATTCAACATCCTGAGACGTATCGATTGGATACCGATTAATCCGAAGTACGTCGTCACCGTGAGTCCATAAATGACGTTTCCGATGATTCGACCGTTTTCCGCAAACACTGCCATTTACTCTTGATCTCTTTTCTACCCCAAACAGACGAAATCCAAACACACCCGTAATAGAAAGTCCCACGCCAACCGCAAAGCATGGAATGCACCCCTATTCCAACCCGGACCAGAACTGCTCTCGCCGTGGATTTGGAAATTGGCTAATCTTCCGTCCCTTCGATGTCGAGGGAAATGCGCGCCGCCGAGGACCTTTCAAACCACTCACGTCCATCCATCAAACGAATTTCCCCTCCCCCGAGCGGAAATATCAACGCAGAACTCGGGCTCTGGCGGTGATAGACGTTTGTAAGTCTTATCATATCGGAATGTTACAAAAATGGCTTCAGGGCCGATCGCTCTATCGCGAGATACGCTCATCCACGCCATTGGGCGCGGGACGCTATCCGCGGTCGAATCGGTGGGCAGCCTAAGCTTGTTTTCGTTCCGAATGACCCGCTGGATATGCAACCGTCTGCCTAAGCGCTCGGTGCTGCTGCCCGCCATGTACAACGTCGGCGTGCTCAGCCTGCCGGTCGTGATGGTGACCGGGGCGTTTATCGGCATGGTGCTGGCCGTTCAGGCTTACGACCAGTTTCGTCAGATTCATCTGGAATCGCGGTTGGGCGCGGTGATCAACGTCTCGCTGGTCAAGGAGCTGGGACCGGTGCTGGCTGCCACCATGTTGGCCGGCCGCGTCGGCAGTCGAATGGCCGCCGAATTGGGAACGATGAAGGTGACCGAGCAAATCGACGCGCTGCGGGCGCTGGGCGCGAACCCCATTCATTACCTGGTCGTGCCGCGGTTTCTAGCCTGCTTTCTATTGATTCCGCTGCTGACGTCGGTGACCGATGCCGTTGGAATTTTGGGCGGCTGGTTTTTCAGCACACAGGTGCTAGGGATCAACAGTTTCCACTATTGGTTCCATGCCGAGAACTTCGTCACCATCTACGATGTGCTGAGCGGACTGGCGAAGAGCGTACTTTTCGGGGCCTCGATTGCGTTGATCTCTTGCCACCGAGGTTTCCACTGCGGCGCGGGGGCCGAAGGGGTCGGCCGGGCGGCGACGGAAGCCTTTGTGCTCTCATTCATCGCGATTTTGGCGATCGACTTTTTTCTGGGAATCTTCCTCAACACTTTGTATTACATGATCTGGCCGGCATCGATCTCATTGCTGTGAAGGATTCGTTATGTTGTCTCCGCCCTCGACAAACGAACCTGCCAAGATCTCCCTGCACTGCGTCTCGAAAGGGTTCGCGACGCAACCGGTGCTCCGCGACATTTCGCTCGAGGTGCATACCGGCGAAACACTCGTGCTGATCGGTGAAAGCGGCTGCGGCAAGAGCGTCAGTATGAAGCTGATGATGGCCCTCTTGCAACCTTCCGCGGGAGAAGTGCGTTGGGCCGGACGATTGGTGAGAGATCGAACCGAAACCGAAGTCAACCGGGAACGGCTGCGGTTCGGGTATTTGTTTCAGGGGTCGGCGTTGTTCGATAGCTTAAACGTCTACGAAAACGTGGCCTTCGGCCTGCGGCAGAACACGAGCCTTCCTGAGGAAGACATTCGAGGGGTCGTCCACGAACGGCTCCAGGAAGTCGGACTGTCGGAGATGGTTTGTCGCCGCACCCCTGCCGAGCTTTCCGGCGGCATGAAGAAACGGGTCGGACTGGCCCGGGCGCTGGCGCTGACGCCGAACGTGGTCTTTTACGACGAACCGACGACTGGGCTGGATCCCATTATGAGCGACGTGATCAACGAATTGATCCTGCAAACCCGCTCACTGCGGCCGGTCACCAGCATTGTCGTCACGCACGACATGCGGACCGTGCAAAAAGTGGCCGACCGGGTGGTGATGTTGTACCCGCTGTCACAATTGGAGACGAATGAATCGCAGATTGTCTTTGAAGGTCGGCCGGACGAAGCCTTTGAGTCGGACGATCCACGGATCGCCGATTTTGTTCGCGGACGGGCCGGCGAGAGAATTCAGGAACTGGTGATTGGTTAACGGAGCCTCTAGGCAAGGCTCCGCCTTGAAATGCGAAACAAATCCAAATCCCGAATGTCCTAAACGTCAAAAGACAGCAGCAGATGACTGGGAAGTTTTGAACATTCATATTTCAAGAATTCGAATTTGTTTCGAATTTCGTGCTTCGGATTTGGGAGTGCGAACAAAATTTACGTTTCACACCTGATAACGGTCTAAGGTCCGAGCCGTATAGAAGTGACCGCGTTGGAATTGGCCTGGTGGCTTTGATGGATCGCTGTGAATAGTGATCTGGGACCGTCAGAGTAGCGAAGCGAGAACCACAGGACAGGTCGAACATGACTGAGCGTCAGTTGCAGTTTCGTGTTGGGCTATTTGCCGTCGTCGCCGCAGGGATGACAGCGGCAATGGTGTTCAA
>Ga0310123_10004087_pt1 | contig 11127 bp, 9 predicted proteins | sample CB6_AW_1057_MG_FD_203505 | JGI IMG/M metagenome (GOLD analysis project Ga0310123, IMG submission 203505) | Marine microbial communities from Western Arctic Ocean, Canada - CB6_AW_1057 | ecosystem: Environmental > Aquatic > Marine > Oceanic | place: Canada: Western Arctic Ocean | collected...
CCTCGAACTCGATCAGATTCCGTGGGTAGTTCTCCACTGCCGCCCATACTACATCTTGGGGTCACCTGAGTCAAATGGATACCCCATCTCAGGTTAAATACGTAGGTTCCTCTCGCGGGCGTTTTCGATAAGCCCGCTGAGGTACAGTGATATATGGCTGACGAGAACAAGCCCAGCGGAGAAGGGCCGCCTTCAAGCGGCGACTCGGCGGCGAAGCCCGCTGGGGCGCCTCCGGAGGCCCGCGTATCCAAGCCCGCCGCGGAGCCCGCGGCAAAGCCTCCGCCCAAGAAGAAAGCTCCCGCCGTGATGGAAGTCAGTCCCTGGGAGGGACCGCTGGTGGATGCGCTCAAAGAGCGCTTTGGGGAGCAGGTCAAGGAATTCTTAAGCTATCGCGACCAGAACTTTTTGGTGGCGGAGCTGCCGGCCGCCATACCGATCATCGAGTATCTGAAACTTGAGCAGGATTTCGACTATCTGGTCGACATCACGGCGGTCGATTACCCCGAGCGGGAAAAGCGATTCGAGGTCGTCTGGATTCTCTACTCCTTCGCAAAGAACGTACGCGTACGAATCAAAGCGCATGCGGCGGACGGCGAGAGTCCCGCAACTGCAGTCCACGCTCACCTCGCGGCGGACTGGCTCGAGCGCGAAGTCTTTGACATGTTCGGGATTTCGTTTGAAGGTCACCCCAACATGAAGCGGATTCTTTTGCCGGACGAATGGCAGGGGCATCCGCTGAGAAAAGAGTACTCGATCATCCAGCAAGACCAAGACTGGGTGCGTGAAAACCTGCACATCGAGAGCGCCTAGTCATGCCCGAAGCAACTTTCCTCGACGCCAATGAAATGGTGCTCAACATGGGCCCCCAGCATCCCTCAACGCACGGCGTGCTGCGCGTCATCCTGAAGCTGGATGGGGAGACGGTGCTGGGAACCGAGTGCGTCATCGGCTATCTCCACCGCGGGGTGGAAAAGATCGCGGAGAACCGCACTTACGTCCAGTTCGCCCCGTATGTTGACCGCATGGACTACGTTGCGGCCGTCTCGAACGCACTAGGCTATTGCCATGCGGTGGAGACGACAGCGGGCGTCGAGATTCCCGAGCGCGCCCAGGTCGTGCGGGTCATTCTGGCGGAGCTCAACCGCATCGCCAGCCACTTGCTGTGGCTGGGCACGCACGCTCTCGATATCGGCGCGATGACGCCGGTGTTTTATTGCTTCCGCGAGAGGGAAGAAGTCCTCAAGATATTTGAAAAGTACTGCGGAGCGCGCTTGACGACGCATGCGTTTCGGATCGGCGGGCTGCAGTACGAAACCTACGGCGGTTTCGAGAAGGACTGCCTGGCGTTCTGCGACTGGTTCTTGCCGAAGGTTGACGAATACGAAGAGCTGCTCACAACCAACCGCATTTGGGTAGGCCGGACGAAGGGTGTCGGCATCCTGGACGCGGACGAATGCAAGGAGTACGGAGTGACGGGCCCGGTCTTGCGGGCCGCCGGGGTCGAGTGGGACCTTCGGAGAGCGCAGCCTTACTCGGGTTACGAGAATTACGAATTCGACATTCCTACTTGCGAGAACGGCGACACCTACGACCGGTATCTGGTTCGGATGGCGGAGATGCGGCAATCGGCGCGCATTATCCGCCAGGGAGTGGAGAAGCTGGCCCCGGGCCCGATCAAGGGCAAAGTGTCGAAGGTGCTCAAGCCGGCTGTCGGCGAAACTTATACGTCGATCGAGGCCCCCAAGGGCGAGTTGGGCTACTACGTTGTCAGCGATGGCTCGGTGAAGCCCTACAGGATTCGGGTGAGACCGCCCTCGTTCGTGAATCTGCAGGCGCTCGATCGCATGTGCCGGGGTTGTTTGATCGCTGACGTCGTAGCCATCATCGGCACGATTGATATTGTGCTAGGCGAGGTGGACCGCTAGGCGGAGAAAAGCATGAGCCGACAGGAGTGCCGGCTCGGCAAGCTGAGAGCTTGCGCCACATTGCTGCTAGCAATGTACTCTGGCCGGGCGACTTGACACAAGGTTATTGATGGAAGAAATTCTAAACATCCCCTATGTCTTTCCGCTGATCGTCACCATTTTGATTGTGGCGTTGTTTCCGTTGATGGCGGGCTACATTGTCTTGCTGGAGCGCAAGGTTTTGGCGGATATGCAGGTGCGACTGGGACCCATGCGGGTAGGGCCTTACGGTTTCCTGCAGCCCCTCGCGGACGCCTTCAAGCTGTTGCTCAAGGAAGATATCATCCCGGCGGGTTCGGATAAATGGATTTTCTGGTTTGCGCCGGTGTTGTCGACCTTTACTGCATTGACCGCGTTCGCCGTCCTGCCGCTGAGTGATAAGTTTTTCGTGGCCGACGTGAATATCGGCATCCTGTTCGTCCTGGCGATGTCGTCGGTGGGCGTTTTGGGGCTGATCTTGGGCGGATGGTCTTCGAACAGCAAATACTCGCTGCTCGGCTCGCTGCGTTCGGCGGCGCAAATGGTCAGCTACGAAGTGCCTCTGGGGTTCTCCCTGATCGCCGGGCTGATGGTCGCCGGCACGCTGAGCATGCAAGGGATTGTCCGGGCGCAGCTCGAGCAGGGCGTATGGATTGCGTTCGCGAACGGGGGCTTGATGCTCGTGCCCGCCGTGCTATTCATGATCTCGGCGATCGCCGAGACCAACCGTTCGCCGTTCGATCTGCCGGAGGCCGAGTCGGAGATCGTGGCTGGTTTCCATACCGAATACAGCGGTTTTCGCTTCGCGCTTTTCTTCCTGGCCGAGTATGCCAGCATCTTTGTCATCTCCTCGATCGGCGTCGCGGTCTTTTGGGGCGGCTGGCTGAGGCCGTTCCCGAATGTCGAGTGGCTGGAGGTCGTGTTCAGCTACGGGTTCCCGATGCTCGTCTTCGCCGTTCTCGGCCTGATGTGCCTGCGGGGCGTTTTGAAGCTGATGCTGATCGAGCAGAAAGCCGTCATGGCGGTGGTCGGCGGCGGCATGTTTATGTTCGTCCTCTTGTTCGCTATCCCGTCAGTGAATGTGCTCATCATCGGGCTGTTTTGGTTCCTGTTCAAGGTCTTTGTGATCGTCTATAGCTTCATTTGGTTCCGAGGCACTTTCCCCAGGTTCCGCTACGATCAGCTCATGCACCTGGGGTGGACGTATTTGATTCCGATCAGTATCGGCGCGCTGATCGTCAACTCGCTTGTCATGGTCCGTGGGGACATCTTGCGGGCATTCGGTTACTAGGCGCATCGAGGTAATAGCATGAAGGAGTTTCTCAAGGCAGTCTTCTTGGTCGATTTGATGAAGGGTTTGTGGGTGACCCTAAGGAATCAGAACCCCGCCTACGTCTACACCGAGGAGTATCCCAGGCAGCGGCCGGAGGTTGCGGAGCGCTATCGCGGGGCGCCACGCTTGAACGTGCATCCCGAGACTGAACAGACGCTGTGCATCGCCTGTAACCTGTGTGCGCTGGCATGCCCGGAGGTGCTCATCGTCGTGGGCTCGCAGCGGAACGCGGAAACGCGGCGCAAGGAGTTGACGCATTTCACTTATGACACTTCTCGTTGCATGTTTTGCGGTCTTTGTGAAGACGCCTGTCCGGTTGACGCGCTTGAACTGACGCAGGACTTCGAAATGGCTTCTTTCACTCGCGAAGGCGCCATCTGGGACCGCCAGATGCTGGAAGAGGGCCCTCTTCCGACACAATACAAATTCTGACTCAGGGGCCGACCGTTGACCGCCGGCGTTTGTGGAAGTTTCTCGCGTTCGCCGGCTCCCTGCACAAAAGTTTTGATGTATGCTGATAGACTCCCTACGACCCCATAGAAAATCGCATTCTCCTAATGTTGCTGGATAGTCTCCTTTTTTATGCTTTCGCGGCCCTGGTTCTGCTGGGTGCGGTGCTGACCGTTACCCTGCGCAATGTGGTCCATTGCGCGGTCTGGCTGATCGTGGCGCTGCTCGGTGTCGCGGGCTTGTTCTTGGTGCAGGGCGCTGAGTTTTTGGCGGGCGTGCAGATAATCGTCTACATCGGCGGGATCATGGTGCTTTTCCTGTTTGTCATCATGCTCGTGCCGATCAGCGAAGAGGTGCGTCAGCGCCGATTCGCGCAGCAGAAGTGGCTTGCGGTGATCGGGGCGGGCGTGCTTGCCCTGGAGTTAGGCATTCTGATTTCTCGCGGGGCGAGCGCTTTCGGACTGGGGAAAGCGGGTCCGCCGCCGGAGCTGGGTGACATCACCAGAAACTCCGAGGAAGTGGGCTATGTCTTGTTTTCCGAGTACCTGCTGGCGTTTGAATTGGCGTCGATCCTGCTGCTGGTTGCCATTGTCGGGGCCGTCGTCATGTCGAAGGTGAGAACCGAGTCGTAAATCGAGCATGCCGGACAACGAACAGCCGCCGCCAGTCGCCGCGGAAAGTTACAGCGTAATTACATGATTCCCGTTACAACAGCGCATTATCTGGTCCTCAGCACGATACTGCTGGTCATCGGCACGATTGGCGTGCTGACCAGGCGGAATCTGCTGGTGATCCTGATGTCGATCGAGCTGATCCTCAACGCGGTCAACATCAACCTGGTGGCTTTTTCGAATCATCTGCAGAACGTAAACGGGCAGGTATTCGTGATTTTCGTGATCACGGCGGCGGCGGCCGAGGTCGCGGTGGGGCTCGGCATCTTGATCGCTCTGTTTCGCAACAAGGAAACCGTGCATGCCGATGAGGTGGACATTCTGCGCTGGTGATTTGGTTCGCCCTTTTGCGGGATAGCTTGAAAACCGGACTACGCAGCAACGCTGAAAGCGGCTCAACAGCTCAACTGGAAAACGGCTCAACGTACATATGTTTCTTGACAATATCTGGCTGATTCCCATGTTCCCGCTTTGCGGGGCGCTGCTGATGCTGCTGTTCGGCCAGCGGCTGGACCCCCAGAGCGCGAATGGGCACGGCCACGAGCCGCCCGCCGGCAAAAAGCTGATCAGTCTGCTGTGCCCCGGCACGGTCCTGATCTCTTTTCTTTTCTCGCTGGGAGCGATCATCGAGCTTGGCGCCGAGGGACTTGCCTATAAGGAAGTGGTCGTATTCACCTGGCTGGCGGGACTCAAGTCCGCTACCGCGTCGGGCGTGCTGGCGAGCTTCACCGCTGATTGGGGCTTCCTGCTCGATCCGCTCAGCTCGGTGATGCTGCTGGTCGTTACTGGAATCGGATTCCTGATTCACGTCTACTCTGTCGGCTACATGGCTCACGACGGCGGCTACTACCGCTTCTTCGGCTACCTCAACCTGTTCATCTTCTTCATGCTGATACTGGTGCTGGCCAACAACTATGTTTTGTTGTTCGTTGGCTGGGAAGGGGTTGGATTGTGCAGCTATTTGCTGATCGGCTTCTACTTCCGGAAGAAATCAGCGACCGATGCGGCCACCAAAGCGTTTCTGGTCAACCGCATTGGGGATGCTGCGTTCATCCTGGGCATGCTGCTGATTTTCACGACGCTGGGGACGCTGACGTTCACGCAGATCAAACCGGCTATCGAGGCGGGCGGGTTTCAGCCCGAAACGGCCGCTTTCGGCGTGTTGAGCGCTATCACCCTGCTGCTTTTTATTGGAGCAACCGGTAAGTCGGCGCAGCTTCCGCTCTACGTGTGGTTGCCCGACGCCATGGAGGGTCCGACCCCCGTATCGGCGCTGATCCACGCGGCGACCATGGTCACTGCGGGTGTCTACATGGTGGCCCGCTCGAGCGCCCTTTATGTGCTGGCGCCGAAGACGATGGTGATTGTGGCTGTCGTAGGCGGGGTGACGGCCATCTTTGCCGCGACGATTGCCCTCGTCCAGAACGACATCAAGCGGGTGCTGGCATATTCGACCATTAGCCAGCTCGGCTACATGTTTCTCGCTTGCGGCCTCGGTGCTTTCTGGGTTGGTATTTTCCATCTCTATACGCACGCCTTCTTCAAAGCTTTGTTGTTCCTGTGTTCCGGGTCGGTGATTCACTCGGTTTCAGGCGAGCAAGACATGCGCAAGATGGGTGCGTTGAAAGACAAGATTCCCATCACCTACCGGACGATGTGGATCGGCGCAATCGCGATTGCCGGGATTCCAGGTTTAGCGGGATTTTTCTCGAAGGATGAGATTCTGTGGCAAGCCTGGTCTTCGAATGGAGGCGATCTGCGCTGGCTCTGGGTGATCGGCTTCATCACGGCCGGGTTGACCGCGTTTTACATGTTCCGCCTGATTTACATGACGTTCCACGGCGTTTCGCGAGTCGAGCCCGAGGCGGCGAAGCACGTTCACGAGTCGCCGAAATCGATGACCGTGCCGCTGATGGTGCTGGCCGCGGGCAGCGTCCTCGCCGGCTGGATTGGAACTCCGGTGGTCTTTGGGCCTCTCCACGATGCACTGCCGAGCGTGGAGCATTGGCTCGCGCCGTCGATCACCGCCGTGGCCGCTGATCACGGCGAAGACGCGCATCACGACACCAGCATGGAATGGCTGCTGATGTTCTGTTCGGTTGGGCTGGCGATCGGCGGGATCCTGTTTGCGCGCCGCATCTTTGACCGCCAGACGGAAGGTGATCCGATGCAGCGAATGCTGGGGGCCGGCGTTCATCGAGTGCTGCTGAACAAGTATTTCGTGGACGAGGCTTACAACGCGGTTTTCGTGGATGGTTTCGCCAAGGGCGGCGGCCAAAAAATGACTGACTTCGACCTTGCCGTGATCGACGGCGGGGTCAACGGCGCGGGCTGGCTGACGCGCTTCAGTTCTCGATTGACTATATGGTGGGACACCTGGATCATCGACGGAGCCGTGCGGCTGACCGGTTTCTTTGTGAAGTTTTCGTCATATCCGGTTCGCATGGTTCAGACGGGACTGGTGCAGAATTACGCGCTCGTTTTGGTGCTGGGGATCGTCGTGATCCTTGGCTACTTCGTGTTTTGATGAATTTGAACGGCGCAGGTTAAGCGTATATCGCCCCCGAAAGGTTTGGCGGGGGGACGAACACAATGAGAGAACATATCCTTAGCATCGTCTGGCTCACCCCCTTGGTGGGGATGTTCCTGCTGATCCTCATCCCGAAAGAGAAAAAGGAACTGATTCGCCTGCTGGCCAACATCATCGGCTTCGTGGGCTTCCTGGTCTCTCTGCCGCTGGTCTTCTGGTTCGACATGTCGACGGCTGAGTTTCAGTTTGTCGAAAGGCTCGACTGGATTCCTTCTTTGGGCGCGCAGTATCACTTGGGGCTGGACGGCATCAGCCTGTTGCTGGTGATGCTGACGACCGTCGTCGGGTTTCTGTCGATTCTCTGCTCGTGGTCGGCGATTCAAGACCGCGTCAAAGAGTATTACGCCATGTTCCTGCTGTTGCAGGCAGGCATGCTGGGAGTATTCTTCGCGGTTGACTTGTTTCTCTTCTATGTTTTCTGGGAGATCATGCTGGTGCCGATGTACTTCATCATCGGCATTTGGGGCGGCACGCGGCGTCTCTACGCGGCGATTAAGTTTTTCCTCTACACGCTGGCCGGGTCCGTGTTGATGCTGCTGGCCATCCTGGCGCTCTATTTCAAGCACATCGAGGAATTCGGGTTCGCCAGCTTCGCGCTCGAAGACCTCATGAACGTGTCGATCATACCGCTCGAGATGCAGATCTGGCTGTTCTGGGGATTCTTCATTGCGTTCGCCATCAAGGTCCCGATGTTCCCGTTTCATACTTGGCTGCCGGACGCTCACACCGAGGCTCCGACGGCGGGTTCGGTCATTCTAGCTGGCATTTTGTTGAAGATGGGGCTCTACGGGCTGGTGCGTTTCTCGATTCCCCTGTTTCCTGAAGCCGCCACGGCTGAGTCGACCGTTCAGATCATCGCGGTTCTCTCGATCATTGCGATCATCTACGGCGCTCTGGTGTCGTTGATGCAAAAGGACTGGAAGAGGCTGGTCGCCTACTCCTCAGTCAGTCACTTGGGCTTTTGCACGCTGGGCCTGATCGCGCTGAACCCCAACGGCATCGCCGGCGCCATGTTGCAAGGGATCAATCACGGCATCTCGACACCTCTTCTCTTCTTGGTTGTCGGCATTGTTTACGAGCGGCGGCACACCCGAATGATCGCCGAGTACGGGGGACTCGCCAATCGCATGCCCGTCTACACAGTTATATTCGCCATTTCCATGCTGGCTTCGGCGGGAATGCCGGGGTTGAACGGCTTCATCGGAGAGTTTACGATCTTACGCGGGGTGTTCGAACAAAACGTCTATTGGGCGGGCTTCGCTGTCCTGGGCATCGTTCTCGGGGCGGCCTACCTGCTGTGGCTTTTCCAGCGCACGATGCTGGGACCGATCACGAACCCGGAAAACGAAAAACTCAAGGACATGAATCTTCGCGAGATCTGCGTGGCGTTGCCGCTGGTTCTTTGGTGCTTCTGGATCGGGCTCTATCCCAAGCCGTATTTCGACATTCTCGAGAAGCCGGTTGCGAAGGTCGTCGAGCGCGTGAGGCCGGGGTACTTCGAGCGTGCCGGGATTCCGAATCCGCTGGACGCGACGATCGTGAGGGCTGAGCTGACAGCAGACGGCGTAGCGAAACCATGAACCTTTCTTTTACAACAACCGACTTCTTCGCTCTGAAGCCGGTCATTTTGCTGTGTCTGTTCGGCCTCGGCATCTTGCTGACCGATTTTCTGATTCGGGACAGCCGTTACCGCTGGCTGAACGGACTCACGGCGCTGGTCGGTGAAGCATTCGTTGCGTTTGCCGTTTGGCAACATCATGTTCACTTGAGTGAAGCGGGAAGAGACGTAGTCGCTTTGAGCGGCGCGCTGGTCATTGACCCGTTCTCTGTTTTCTTTAACTGGATCTTCATCGCCTCGACCATCCTCGCCATCCTGATCTCAGTCCGGTATCTCGAACACGAAGGCGAGCACCGCGGCGAATACTACGCGCTCATGCTGTTCGCGCAGGCCGGGATGGCGATTCTGGCGCAAGGAATGGAGCTGGTCACTCTGTTCATCGGCCTGGAACTGATGGCGCTGTCGTTCTACGTGATGGTCGGCTTCTTGCGCGATGACCGGCGATCGAATGAAGCCGCGATCAAGTATTTGCTGCTGGGCGCATTTTCCAGCGGATTGATGGTCTACGGCTTTTCGCTGCTCTATGGCATCAGCGGATCGACACTGCTGCCGGAGATCGCCAGGGCGGTGGCTGAGCGGGGTTCCTCTGACCCGATCTTGCTCTTGGCGATGGTAACGACGTCGGTAGGTCTGCTGTTCAAGATTTCGGCCGTGCCGTTTCACATGTGGGCACCGGACGTTTACGAAGGGGCGCCGACTCCCGTGACGGCCTACGTTTCGGTCGCCTCGAAGGCGGCGTCCTTCGCGCTGTTGCTGCGCATATTTCTGGTGCCGCTCTTCGATCTCAGCGAGCTTTGGATTCCTTTCCTCGGTGCGGTTGCTTTGGCGACGATGACCATCGGCAACATTGCGGCCGTTACCCAGACCAACCTGAAAAGGCTGCTCGCCTACAGCTCGATCTCTCACGCCGGGTACATCTTGCTGGGTCTCGTGGCCGGCAATCAGACGGGGCTCAACGGAATCTCCGTCTACCTGCTGGTCTACTTGTTCATGAACTTCGGGGTCTTTGCCGTGATCACTGCTCTGCGCAGGGAAGGCGAAGCCGCCGAAGAGGTGGACGACCTCAGCGGGCTGATGGGCCGCCATCCAGGTTACGCGATCTTGATGCTGATCTTTATGCTGGCGCTGGCCGGCATTCCGCCGACGGCTGGCTTCTATGGCAAGTACTTCATCTTCCTGGGGCTGCTGGAGGCCGGGCAGTATCTTCTGGCGATATTCGCCGCCCTCTACGTTGCCGTGGCCGCCTACTACTACTTCCGCATCGTGAAGGTGATGTTCCTGAGCGAAGGCCAGCAACAACCGGCCTCGCTGGTACTGAGCCGCGGAATCACGCTAACCGCCGTCGTGGCAGGCGTGCTGATGCTCGTGATCGGCCTCTACCCCGAGCCGTTCATCGGACTGGCCTCGGATTCAATTCGCCTGGCCATGCGCTAACGCGGGGCGGCTATCGAAAGGAATGCGGCCGCGAGCTTCCTATTGGCAACCCTCCTCTGCTCAGCGTCCGTCCGCGTGCATTACGAATCCAAAAAGGGTGTCGCCGGCGCCGACGATCAGGTACTGCTCTTGGTCGAGCTCGTAGCTGATCGGCCCGTTGCCGAGCAGATTGCCGAGGTTGGCGTGCCAGAGAGCGTCGCCCGTCGTGGCATTGAGCGCAACGAGATTGCCTCCGCTATCGCCGGCGAAGACGAGATTGCCAGCGGTGCTTAGCAGACCGGCCCGAATCGTTCCGCCCCACTCGTGGCTCCAGCGAATCTCGCCGGTCTTGTAGTCGATCGCCCGAACGCTCGAGGTCGAATACCCGCCGCGGTCGGTGCCGCCCCATCCCAGCGGATTGTCGCTTGGATCGTAGATGTAGTAAACGCTGTAGGCCTTTGTCGCGTCGGTGTAAAAGAGGCCGGTCTTGGGGCTGAAACTGGGCGGCTGCCAGTTGGTCGCGCCGCCTTGGTTGGGCGATACGAGCGCGCCGTTGAGCTGCGGGTGCTTCTCCGGGGCGGGAATCGGCTGACCTTTCCCGTCGACGCCCGAGGACCAGTTGGTTCTCACGAACGGTTTGCTGAGGATGTTCTTGCCGCTGGTCCGGTCGAGCACAAAGAAATAGCCGTTGCGGCTTGCTTGTGCCAGAAGCTTCCGCGGCTGGCCGCCGATTTCTCCGTCGAAGAGCACGATGGCTTCGGTCGCGTCCCAGTCGTGGGTGTCGTGCGGAGAGGCTTGGAAGTACCAAACCATCTTCCCGGTGTCAGCATTGACGGCCACGATCGATCCGGTGAAGAGATTGTCGCCGTCGCGATTCTTATGCGCGATCACCGGTTGGGGGTTGCCCGTTCCGACGTAGATCAAGTTCAGCTCGGGATCGTAGGTGATCGCTTGCCAGGTCATGCCTCCGCCGTTGCGTGCGACGGCGGAGTTGGGCCAAGACTCGGAACCGGCGTCGCCGGCCGCTTGAGGGACCGAATACCAGCGCCACTGCATCTCGCCGGTTTCCGGGTCGTGGGATTGGAGGTATCCGGCCCTGTCCAGATCGT
>Ga0310123_10004089_pt1 | contig 11125 bp, 9 predicted proteins | sample CB6_AW_1057_MG_FD_203505 | JGI IMG/M metagenome (GOLD analysis project Ga0310123, IMG submission 203505) | Marine microbial communities from Western Arctic Ocean, Canada - CB6_AW_1057 | ecosystem: Environmental > Aquatic > Marine > Oceanic | place: Canada: Western Arctic Ocean | collected...
CAGCACCGATTGCTGCCACGCTCGAAGTTGCTGCTCCAGTTTCACGGCGACCTTAGGGTGGGTTTCGATGAGGTTGTTCTTCTCAGCCTGATCTTTACGCAGGTCGAACAGCTCTCTTACCGACTCACTACCCGGCTGACCGCCGACCACAAGCTTGTAGCGGTCGTCCAGAATGGCTCTAGGGCCGGCAAAGTCTTGCTCGGTAATGCTGGGATGATGGAAGTTGCGGAAATTGCGCGTCCGGCGACCCTCCAGTATCTTGACGAGCGGAGTCGTCCCCTCTTGAAGCTTGGGATCGATATACGGTTTCAGTCCTCTCTTTGGCAATTTGGCCGTGCCGTAGCTCCAGAAGCAGATGGGGCTCCCTCTCTCGGTCATTTTGCCGTCGATCAGGGGTTTCAAGCTAATGCCGTCCATTGGGCGATTCGGCAGGGGCTGGCCCACCAAGTCACAAATGGTGGGCAGCATGTCGCTGGTAACGGCGTTGACGCCGGTCGCGCTCGGCTCTGGAATCCCCTTGGGCCATTCGATGATGCCCGGAACTCGAATGCCGCCCTCGTACATCAGCCCTTTTGCGCCGCGGAAAGGTGTCGTCACACTAACGTTAGCAGGAACTCCATTGTCGCCGCAGTACCAAAGCAACGTGTTCTCTTGCAGACCTGCCTCTTCGAGATAGCGCCGCAACTTGCCGATTGAGAGGTCCATCGCCGTAATCTCGGCATAGCGTTCCCGCAGCACCTTGTCGAGACGACGCTTGACGGGAAGACCGGTCTTCATTGAGGTGAGCTTGACGAAACGCTTTTGGAATCGTTTGGGAAATTTGTTGTAATGGGCAAGGTCTTAGTCTAAACCTCTGTATGGCTCGTGGGGCGAGCCGAACCAGACAACTGCGCAAAACCTCTTCCCGCTCTGCTTTGCTTCGCCGATGAAGCGAATCGTTTCATCAATGATGACCTCCGATCCTTCGCCTCGAAGGTAGAGGGGCTATCCGCCATTGCGCGACAGAAACGGATTCATCTCGAAGAAGTTGTCGTGCGAAAGCCACCAGTCGAAACCCATCGCTCCTGGATTTGTTGGAGACTTGGCCATAACCGGCCCGACGTGCCATTTGCCGAAATGACCACAGGTGTAGCCGGCCTTGCGAAGAATCTGTGCGAAGGTGATTTCCTCTGGCCGGATCGACCAGTTTGGTGCAAACGTCCCATACCGGTTTGGGTGCCGGCCCGTGAGCACACTACCGCGAGTAGGCGAGCACGAAGGGTGTGCGGAGTAAAAGTGGTCCAGGCGGAGACCGGTGGTGGCCATCTCATCGAGGACGGGCGTCAGCAAATGTGGGTGGCCGTTATAGCCGGTTTCGTCCCACCCGTGGTCGTCACCCATGCACAGGATGATATTTGGCCGCTCCACGCCAGACGCCGGTGCGCACAACACAGCGAGGATGCATACGAACCAGTCAGTGCGCGCCACGAATTGCCGTCGTTTTTTCGAATGACTCATATTGCTCGATTCCTCGGGGTTGGCCGATGCGGATGGCGATGGCGGGCACCGCTCTGTTCCAGCGAGTCACAATTCGGTCGTTTTTCGGGACGTCGAAATTTTCCGCGAATCCTTCGTCGCTTCGGTTGCTTCCGGCCGTGCGACCGATTCGCCGGGTGGGTTTTCCCACTGGAGATCGCCGACTTTCACGGCATACTCGTAAGCTGTCCAATTACATCACGTATTACAACGTCGAGCACCGACATTCATCGCTCGATTACCTGACACCCACCGAATTCGAAACCCAACACGCCTCCCGAAAATAAGAGACTGGGCTGTCCACAAAACCTGAAGCACTCCAGTATTCTACCGGGTTTCGTCGGATGTCGGTAGAATCAGGTAAGGAGGCCCACAGCAATGTCTAAGAACCAACGTCAGACACCAAGAAAACCGGCAACGAAATTCCCGAAACTCCAAAAGAAAATGCAGAAGCAGAAGCCAGAGTTTAAGACGGTCAAGAAAAGGAAGAAATGACCGATGCATCGCCACACCAGCAGCTTGACGGGATGATCACCGGATACTAGATTTCTCAGGCGATCTATGCTGCGGCCAAGATCAACATTGCCGACCATCTTAAAAACGGCCCCAGGTCCGTCGAAGAATTGGCCGAGACCACTTCCACCAACACTGATGCCCTGTATCGACTCCTGCGGCGAGGAAATCGTCGTCCCTTTTGATTGTGGATTTTGGATTGCGGATTCTTACGAAAACAACTCCGCAATCTCCAATCAGAAATCCGCAATTAAAAGGGACGACGAATTGCGAGTGTGGGCGAAAGCGGAGTAGGATTGAGCACAACCTTTTAGGGGTAAACCAATGATGCAACTTTTCCATTTCGTTTCTTTCCGGATCGCCACAATAGCTGGCTTCTGGTCGTTGATTGTTTGTGCCAGCGGTTCCGGGCTGAAGGCCGAGGGGCAGCCGGTCGCGATTGTTGCTGCTCGCATTTCGGGACACATCCACCCTTCCATGTGCCGCACGAAGGATGGCACGCTGATCGTCGTTTACAAGGGAGCCAACGTGCTGATGCGGGCGCGCTCCTCGGACGGTGGACAGACCTGGGGGAAGCCTGTCGCCATCGCCACCTCGGCCAAGCGACCGGACGTGATCCGTCAGGTGAATAAATTTGAAGTGTACCCCGGCACCGCCGACGTGCTTCCGGACGACCGGGTGGTGGTGACCTGGAACTACATCGCCGACGACAAGGCCAACGATGGCTACTATGAGCGGGCGTTGTTGTACACACTGAGCACCGACCAGGGCCGCACCTGGAGCGAGCAAGGTTTGATTGGACCGGTCGATGGAAAACACCTGGGCGCAGTCAGGCACAATGTGCTGCCCTGGACGGAAGGCCTTTGGTTGTTGCCGTTGCGCGTGGGACCTCCTCGGCTATTCGATCCGGAGACCGGAAAATTGGAAGTGTTTCCGCTAACCGGTCCGGACAGCAAGCAATACGAGTTCCAGCAGATTGTCAGGACGGCCAAAGGAACGCTGTTGGCGATGGGGGGCCCCGTGCTGCTGCGCAGCACCGACGAAGGTCGCAGTTGGGATTTGGTTGAGAATTTTCCGGCAAGTGGTGAGATGCGCGACAATGCCGAGGGTCGCTACCTGACGGTGCTTAAGGACGGGCGAGTGCTGGTGACCTGGGGAGTTGGCCATAAGAACAAAGGACTGCGCTACAATTTTTCAGACAACGACGGCCAAACCTGGAACCATGACCCCGTGATCCTGCTGCCGGAGACCAGCGTCACCGCCCGGTACTATTCCGCGCGCACGATACAACTCGATGACCAGCACGTGGGCACGGTCTTTATGAACCGGCAGGGCGTCCACTTCTTGAAAGTGCGATTGGATCGCGTGGCCATCCCATGATCACCCTCGAAATATTCTCCGACTACATCTGACCGTGGTGCTATCTCTGCACCGTGCGTGTGGCAATGCTTCAATCGCTCTTCGACATCGAGATCGCCTACAGGCATTTTTCGTTGCATCCAGAGACACCCGAAGCAGGGCATACGCTGGAAGAATTGTTTGCCGGCCGCAACATCGACATCCCGGCTGCCCAAGCGCGTATGTCGCAATTAATGGCCGAGGAAGGCTTGCCATACGGCAAGCGAACGATGACCTACAACAGCCGCTGGGCGCAGGAACTGGCAAAGTGGGCTGAGACTCAATCCGGTGGTCAGCAAATCCACGATGCGCTGTTCCAGGCCTACTTCGTCGATGATGTGAACCTTGCGAAAATCGACAACTTGATTGTGATTGCAGAGCGAATTGGCCTGTCTGCTGCGGAAGCGGAAAAAGTGCTTGTGGAGCGACAATTTCGGGAATCAGTCGATGCTGATTGGCAACGGTCACGCGAACTGGGCATCACCGGTGTACCGACATTCGCCGTGGGAAACCGGGGTGTTGTCGGAGCCCAGCCGTACGAGCAACTGGAAGTGTTTGTCACGTCGGTTGGTGCTCACCGCCGTGAGAACTGACACAAAGAACCGGATGACTGGCAAAGGAGTCACTGCGTTTATACTTCCAGCGGTCACGAATTGCGGTTCTTCGGGAGGGCGAAGCTCCCGCTGAGCCGTGGAGATCACCGATCTGACGGCTCGGCAGGAGCCTCGCCCTCCCACAATCTGTGGCTGTGCCGATTAGAGCTGCCTTTCGCTCAAACGAGACCACCAGCCCACCGAAGTGCGCCTTGACCGTGATGATCAGCCAAGATAATCGTGTTCAAAACATTTGACTTCGCCACCGATTCGCTTCGTTCGCAGGAATTGAACATCCATGATCAATCAGACGTTGGGGCGAACGGGGCTCGAAGTGACCCAGCTCGGCTACGGCAGCATGGGTATTCGCGGGCCGAAGACCTGGGGTGTGCGAGTCGTCAGCGAGGAAGCTGCCGACAAGTTCCTCAATTCCGTGCTCGATGCCGGGATCAATTTCATCGACACCTCGCCCGACTATGGGATCAGCGAGCAACGCATCGGTCGGTACATCAGTTCTCGGCGAAGCGAATTCTACCTGGCGACCAAGTGCGGCTGCATCTACACTCAAAACGAAGATCATCTTGAGATTGACCACGTCTGGAAGAAAGAGGTCATCCAGCGAAACATCGAGACCAGCCTACAGCGTCTGCGTACTGATTACGTGGATATCCTGCAATTTCACGGCGGTGACGCCGAAACGCTCCAGCGTGAAGGATTGATCGAGTTGTTGATGGATTTTCGCGCTCAAGGCATGGTTCGGTTCATCGGTGCATCAAGTTCCTTACCGCACCTGCCGGCCTTTATCGAACTCGGCATGTTCGATGCTTTCCAGATCCCCTATTCCTGCTTGGCCCCGCAACACCACAACTTGATCACGAGAGTTGCCGAGACCGGGGCGGGTATTATCATCCGCGGCGGCATCGCTCAGGGCGGACCCGATGCCGAGATCCAGCGGCCGGCGTTCAACGACATCTGGACGCGGGCGAAACTCGACGAAGTCCTGCCCGATGGAATGAACCGTGCCGAATTGGTTTTGCGCTACACTATCTCCCATCCACACTGTGACACCACGATCGTCGGCACCTGCAACCCTGCGCATCTGGCTGAAAACCTCACCACCGTCGCCAAAGGCCCCCTGCCGTCTGACCTTTATGAGCAGATCACTTCCCGAGTCGCCGCGTTGGGCAACTGATTCTTTGTCCGCTCGCGAAGCGGTCCTGTGAGATGACGTTTTGAAGAATTATCGTTTAGAGGTATGTAAGAACGTGTTTTAAAAATCGAAATGGTCGGGCTGTAAGGGCAATTCGGAGTTGTCTTGATGCTGGTTTTTCCGAAAAACTGAGCACTCGCCCCTAACCGAATTGGGCTTGAATTCGAGGCGGCGATAATTTCAAAACACGTTCTAAGAGCGATAGGCCTGGTTAGCCAGACAACTACGCCGCCCTCCGCTCAAACGACTTGACCAGCCCGCCCACATGCGACTTCACCTCGATTTGGTCGAGCTTCAATGTCTCAACTTCCTCCGGTACGCCGTTGTCGGTGTTCACGTTTTCGGAAAATCAGGCGGAGGTCAATGCCTTGGAGAACTTGGTGGATATTCGCGTGACGAAGAAGAAGCTGAAACGAATGCTCTACGACAAGGCGGCGGACGCAGACTGGGTTCGCGAACGTCTCGATGCTCATGGGATCGAACTGATTTGTCCTCATCGTCGTGATCGGAAGAAACCGCCCACGCAAGACTGTCGTCCGCTTCGCCGCTACAGGCGGCGGTACAAAGTCGAACGCACGATTAGCTGGCTCTTCAACCTCAGGCAACTCGTTGTGCGCTACGAGTATCACGACTATCTCTTCCAAGGGTTTGTACAACTCGGATGCCTATTTATAATTCTCAAGGGGTTTAAAAACTGCCTCTAGTACGTCGTGAACTCCGAGATTAGATAATCAGGTTCTTCAGTGATTTTAATGGGTGAAGTATGTAGACAGCCGTATCAGTCAAATATCCGCGCCACCGCACGAATCTCCGCCGCGGCTCCCGCCCACACGATATCCTCGATTCGTTTCGCCTTTGCCTCTTGTTCCGGCATCAAAATGACCTCGTCCATGGTCGCCCTCCTTGGGATTACACATCGAATTCCATTCGATGTCTCTCCGGTACCAATATTCTCCCAAATTTTCCACCTATCTTTCGAGACGCACACACGAAGAAAGTCCCATTTGCGGATGCATTCGCAATTGAACTGGCCAACGATTATCATGGCTGTTTTCCCACTCCCCGAGAGCACGCACTCGGCGGATAGGAAACGTGGATGGGAACTAACTCGATGAAATTGGACGCCTCTGACCGGATCACGCAAACGATGCTCGAACTGATGGGTGAATTGGAGAGGACGAAGTCACCGATGAAAAAGGCACTCAACTTTTCAACACTCATTCCCGCACTGGCGTGCTTGGTTGGGCTCGCGGCATTCGCAGACGCGGCCGAAGACTGGCCGCAATTTCAAGGTGATGCACTGCGGTCCGGAAATGCGCCTGAAGTAGCGCTGCAGACTTCACTCGGACTGGTTGCGGCGGTGCCGTTGACGGACGGTATCTTTACGTCACCGGTTGTCAGCGCCGGAAAGGTGTTCGTGGTCGATGGATCCGGCGTCGTCTTCGCGATCGATGCGGAGACGTTGAAAGTGGTGTGGCGGTTCGCCACGCGCGGAGGTCCGGGAAACTGCAACAACGTCTCTTCTCCGGCGGTCGTGGAAAAGTACATTCATGTGGGGACAACAGCGGGATACTACTACGTACTCGACCGCGACAGTGGGGCCGTTGTTAAAGAGATTGACTGCCGCGAGCCCATATTCTCGGCACCCGCAGTCGGAACAGAACGAGTTTACTTTGCAACACTCGGCGCGAGGTTGTATGCGGTCGAGCCCAATGGCGAGGTTGCTTGGACTTGGGATTTCGTGAAAGAAGTCGTGAAGTTCGAGGGCGACCGCTGGAGCGGCGCGGATTGGCTGGCACATCGCAAGGGCCGCGTGACATGGCGCGACCACTTCGTATGCTCGAGGGACATCTGCTTGGTCGATAAGACGGTTGTAATTCCGGCCGGCGGGCGAACGGTGTTTCTCGAAGATGCCGGTGACGGACCGCGCCTACGTGCGGTTGGAGAAATTCCAAATTATGCCGGTAAAGAATTTCCCGCCACATTCGGCCAGAGCGCCGATGCAGCGGGGAACGTGTATGTCCAATGGCACCGCCGCGACAACGCAGGACGAGTGGAAATGCTGCAAATCGCTGGCGACGAAGTGAAGGCTGATTTCGTAAAGGGAACCGAGACATCCATCCGGCGGCCTGGTCTTTTGAGCTTTTCGGCCGTCAGCATTCGTGGTCAGGAGGTGTACCGAGTACGTCCGGAGCAGGGACTTGGCCTGTGCCGGCACACAATCGGAAACCAGAAGACTGAAGTGCTCTGCGAGGCGGCTTCGATTTGCCCGCCCGTTTTGACTCGCGATCACGTTGTTTACGGCGCGTTGGATGGAAGACTGTACGTCGTGTCGTTGGCGGGCGGCGAGACGTCGTCATTCGCCACGGCTTTTGGTGCGCCGATCACGGCTCCCGTCGCGATCGCTGATGGACGAATCTACGTTTCCTGCGAAGACGGTTATCTATACGTCTTCGGTCCCAACGGAAAATCACCTCTGCCTGAGAAAGATCTGCAAGTGTGGAAGATCCGCAGTCCGCTGACCGGGCCGCTGGCCGACGGGAAGTTCGATTGGTACACGAACTACGGCGACTTCAGCGGCACGAACGCGAATGCTCAGGGCTTGAAGCCACCACTTCGAATGCGATGGGCGCGGCGGCTGGAAGGTACGGTCAAGCATCTGCCGGTCTGCGGAGGCGGCCGACTCTACACGCATACGGCCGAAGGTCAGATCATTGCCGTCGAACAGGACACCGGACGATTGTTGTGGCGACGTCACTGGCCCGACGTGTATCTGTCGTTTACCTCACCACTTTACATTGCAGGTAAGCTGCTGGTGCCTCAAGCGGGGATCAAACGATCCATGATGCGTTGCTTGGATGCAGCAACTGGAAAGCTGCTGTGGGAGCAACCCTTCACGGGTTCGCCTAGTTGGAGTCGTCAATTTCCGCCGGTTGTGCATGGCAACGTTGCCATCTATGCATCAGGATCAGGTCGGTACGCCGTACAGGGTACGGAAAAGGCCTTTACGTTCGGAGGCACGCCGGTTGAGCGGAACGGCCGCGAAGTGATGAGCTGGATTTATTCGAACGACAATCCTTACTACCCAAAAGACAGCCATCCGAAATTGTGGGCCTGGAACCTGGAAACCGGCAAGGTGGTGTGGGGAAAAGATTTCTCCGATTACGGTCGCGGCGGCAACGACTGTGGCATCTGTCTGCTCGATGGGAAGCTCTACTATTCCACATTCTTCGGTTACGCCGCCAGCAAGCGGAAGCGCCGCGGGCTACCGCTGAAAAATGAGGGCCTAACCGCATGCCTGGAACCCGAAACCGGCAAAGTCGTGTGGCTTACGAATAAGTATTACGTGACTTCGAAATGTACGCTCAGCGCAAGGGATGGCCGCATCTATGTTGGTGGTTACAATCGAGCGAAAGAAGGCACGAACGATCGTTTCGTGTGGTGCCTAGACGCGAAGGATGGATCGCTGGTATGGCAGTCAGAACCGGTGACGTCGGCGCTGAACGTAGTCTCCGTGGGCAAGACGTTCGTCTTCTCGAATGCTCTGCGCGGAAAAGGAAACGTTTTCAATCGAACGTCCGGCAAGGTCGTTAGCAGCATCGGCCACAATTACGCATGCTGCCGCTTCACGCTTTCAGAGCCTTACGTTCTTGGCGCGAATATGGACATGATCGACCTGTCGAACAACGGCAAACTGGTCTCGACGGGCCCCGCAATCGATTCTCGCGAGTGTCTGGGAGCCGTCGTCTCGAATGGCCGAATCTTCTATACATCCCAGGCGAGCGGCTTCGTCGTCTCACAAACCTTCGGACCGGCATCACAGAACCTGCCCGCAGTCTGGGAGAGACCGTGATGCTGAACCGGCGTTAGTTTGCCTTTCGGTTTTTCAAACTTCTTTCCTTCGTCTTCGCTTTTTTATTTTTCAACGTTCACTCGCATTGGTCTGCCGCCCAGAAAACTCAAACGTTGAACTTAACCGCTTCGCAGGGGAGTCGCTGGTCGAGTTGTGGTGGTGAATCACTCTGACTGGCTTGCTTCGTTGCGGGAATGAGCTGGATGGTAGGGCCTCTTCCGCTGGTCCATTTCTGCCAACCGCTCTGCTCTAAGTCCCCCAAGATTTCCTGGAACGAGGATGGAGCACGCCAGGAGCTGAAATTCAGGCGGGCGTGAGAAATCTGATAATGAGCTGACTCCGCACCCAAACAATCGGCAACATCGCCCGAGCCCTACGCGAAAACGCCTGGAGTCCCCAACACCTCTTCACCATGCTAGGCAAACAAAACCAATGAGCCGCCCTAGCCGAGCGCCGCGGCGAATTGAAGGTTTCGTATCATCGTGCTAGAATGCACGCTCGTAGACTGCGATCGGGAGATTGCAACCCGGTTGTCTGCCCCGGCGGCAAGAATCACAAGTTCAAGAAAAACGGCAAGCCATAAAAGACTTCGCTCGTGCAGACCATCTGGGATTTCAAGATCACGGTCACATAGTTTGGTAAGAAACGTCAAGCTGTTGAAGTTGATGTTGGGGAAGTGATGGCGGGCCGGCTTCTGGTTTTTCGCGCGCTCTGAGAGTACGCGACTAACGATCCAGAGAACGGCGAACTCACTCGCTTCGACTCGTCCTCGCACATCCGCGCGTGGAATCGCCCGCACGACGGATCCGTTTAATTGCCGGCCACTTGAATTCTCCTACCGAGACATCCACAACTTCCTCATTCTTCGAACTGACCAGCGCCCCAAGTACCAATTGGCGTCTGATCGTGCGGTTGCTTGGATTGGGTTGGCGATATCGCACCGGTTGCCTCAAGGTGCTGCTGCTGCAGGTCGCGGTCGTCAGCACCGCGCTGGCTGCATTAGGACTGGTCGGTCTGGGGATCGACGTCATTCGTCATCACGTCGATCCGTTGGGAGCGCCGCCGCGCTGGCCCTGGGGAACCGCGCCGCCGGCGAGTTGGAGCGTAATGACGGTTGTGTCAGCCCTCGCCGGTGCGATCCTCGGTTTCGCGTTGTTGCACACGCTCTTGCGTTACTGGGCCACCGTAACCGCGTCGCGGCTGGCGCAGAGTATCGTGATTCAGCTTCGCGCTGATGTCTATGACAAGCTCCAGCGGTTGAGTTTTCGTTTCTTTGACGCCAACAACAGCAGTTCCTTGATCAACCGCGTTGCCGGAGACGTGCAAGCGGCTCGCGTGTTTATCGACGGTGTGATGGTCGAAGTCATCGTCGTCCTGCTCTCGTTCGTCGTTTATGTGTGCTATATGCTCAGCATCCACGTCACGCTGACACTGGCGTGTCTGGCCACGACACCGTTTCTGTGGACCACTGCTGTGCGCTTTTCGCGTCTCGTCAAACCCGCGTACATTGAAAACCGCCGGTTGATCGATCGGATGGTACGCGTGCTGGTTGAGAATGTGCAGGGTGTAACCGTAGTGAAAGCCTTCGCTCAGCAAGACGCCCAGACCGAACGCTTCCGGCAAGCCAACGAAGAGATCAAGGACAAGAAGCACGAGATCTTTTGGCGGATCAGCATCTTTCAACCGGTGATGGCCATGTTGACTCAGACCAACTTGGCGGTGTTGTTGGGTTACGGCGGCTACCTCATCGTCACAGACCAACTGCCATTAGGCATGGGACTGTTCGTATTTACAGGTCTGTTGCAACGTCTATCGCAACAAGTCGGGCAGGTCACCAACATCACAAATCGAATCCAAGCCAGCCTCACGGGTGCCGGGCGTGTGTTTGAAGTTCTGGACGCGCCCATCGAAATTAGCAGCGACGTCGACGCCGCGCGAATCACCCGAGCCCAGGGCAGTGTGCGGTTCGACGGTGTTTCATTTGGCTACAGCTCACAAGACCCGGTGTTGCAGAACGTCACATTTCAGGTGGAGCGGGGGGAG
>Ga0310123_10004091_pt1 | contig 11123 bp, 5 predicted proteins | sample CB6_AW_1057_MG_FD_203505 | JGI IMG/M metagenome (GOLD analysis project Ga0310123, IMG submission 203505) | Marine microbial communities from Western Arctic Ocean, Canada - CB6_AW_1057 | ecosystem: Environmental > Aquatic > Marine > Oceanic | place: Canada: Western Arctic Ocean | collected...
GGTTTGACCTCACCACGATGTCACCCCGACACTGGAGGTCCACTCACACTGCCAGGGGCACTCAGGACATGAACACGACACGATTCAGGCTCGTTGCCGTCTTGCTCGTCTGCACCTCTCTCGTGGCGGCAGCAGACAAGCCGCCCCGTTACACGATCCTCAAGGTCAAGGCTGCCCCGAAGATCGACGGCCGGCTGGACGAGGTGTCCTGGAAGAAGGCCCGCAGCGTCGGGGCGTTTCGGTTTCCCTGGTACAAGCAGGGAAAGAAGGAACAGACCGATGCGAGGATGCTCTGGGACGACAAACACCTCTACGTGTCGTTCCGCTGCCAGGACGCTCATGTCTGGGCGGTTCACACCCGGCACGATGACCCGGTGTACCAGGACGACTGTGTCGAGGTGTTCACGTCGCCGAATCCCGACCACCCCGAGAAGTATTTCAACATCGAGATGAATGTCCGTCGGGCGTGGCTCGATCGGTATCACCCCGAGGGGCCCGGCAAGAAGCCGCCGACGAACTGGAATGCCATGGGGATGAGGATCGGCACGACCGTCCAGGGGACGCTCAACGACGACTCCGACACCGACCGGTCGTGGATCCTCGAGGCGGCGATCCCCCTGGCCAATTTCGCCAAGGTTGCCAAGCACACGCCACCGCATGATGGCGATGTCTGGCACCTGAATCTCAATCGGCTCGGAGGCAAGACCAACCCGCAGTACAGCCAATGGTCGCCGGGCAAGACGAAAACGCCACAGTTTCACGCCCCGCGGTACTTCGGACGCGTGGTGTTTTCGACGAGGCCGGTGGGGTCAAGACCCGCGGGTCGGTGAACAGGATTCTGGACTGAGGACACAACTGTGGGAGCCGGGGTCGTGCTGCGGACGAGGCGAAGAGGCACCGCTGCTGCGGTGTTGGCTGCGGTGTTGGCTGTGGTGTTGGCTGTGGTGTTGGTGGTGTCACCGCTGCGGGCCGCCGAACTGCCGGGTTATCCCCTTCGCAATGGGGACTTCTCGAGTTACCAGGGGTACAGCCGTCCGGCGGGATGGGCGTTGGGACGCGAGGCGGGACGGGTGAAGCTGACGGTGGATCCGGTTCCGCGTCAGCCGGTCCAGAAACCGTCCGTCGCCGTTGTTCTCTGCGAGACGTCCTCACAGGGCTACATCTTCCAGGATGTGGACTTGCTGGAGGGTCGTTGGCGGTTCCAGGTCGAAGTCACGGGGTCACCGGGGGCCAGGGCCCTGCTGGAGATTTCCGGGACGAAGTCACTGCAGACTCCGGCGGTGACTGTCACCGGCAAGTGGCAGCGGCTGGAGATGGAGATCCCTCAGGTATCCGGTCGTCTGCGTGTTCACCTACGATTTCAGACATCCGGGGAAGGCGAGGTGCGTTTCCGACGAGCCCGGCTCGATGCCGTCCGGCTCAATGGCGCAGCGGTGCCGCTGAAGTCGGGTGAGGTGTTGGGAGGCCTGGTGCTCAGCGGGCGTGCGACGCCCGCCGAGCGGTTCGCCGTGTTCGAACTGCAGCATTTCCTGCATCGCATGACCGGCAGATTCCCTGGCCTGGTGGGGCGGGATCGCGTTTCGGCGGGGCGGCGGATGGCGATCGGATCGGCCGCATCGAGGGCAGCGGTCACGCTGCTGCAGGGACTGGTCTCTGATGCCTACGTGATGCATCGAGGCAAGACCTCCTCCAGCCTGGTCGGCAACAGCGACATCGGCACGCTGTACGCGGTCTACGAATTCCTGAAGTTGCAGGGATGTCGCTGGGTGATGCCGGGCGAAATCGGAGAGGTGATTCCCCGTCGTTCCGCTCTGGAACCGGTCGTGACCGGGGTCTTCGATCCGGATTTTCACCTGGTGAGATCCGTCTTCACCGGGTTGCAGCAGTTCTTTCCGCAGGGTGGCTGGATCTACGTCGATCCCGATGAGCTCCGCGACTGGGCTCTGCGGAACCGGTTCAACTCGGTCTGGACCGGCGGTGAGACCCTGGACTGGGGAGCCGATCGGGGGCACGGGTGGGTGCAGAATTCCGGACACAGCTGGAATGCTCTGGTCGCACCTCACGGGAAGTTCTTCGAGGATCATCCCGAGTGGTATCCGCTGGTCGGGGGCCGACGGATGCCACGCAGCGATGTCAGCATCCGGTTGCCCAACCAGTTGTGCGTGTCGAACCAGTCGCTGCGTGACCACACGGTCGCGCAGATCGTGCAGTATTTCCGCGACAATCCGCGGTCTCGGATGTTCCCGATGAACCCGATGGACGGGCCCAACTACAACTGCGAATGCGACAAGTGCCGGGCTCTGGATCCTCCGGGCTATGAATGGAACCAGGACTTTTCGGATTTCCCCCGGTTCCCCAAACTCAAGTTGCCGCCGCTTTCGGACCGGTATCTGAACTATGTCAACCATGTTGCCGAACGGGTGGCGAAGGTGTTCCCGGATCGACTGCTTGAGTTCTACAACTATGCGAGTCGCGTGCCTCCCACTCGCGAAAAAGTGCATTCCCTGGTGTCGGTCAAGTTCACATATCTCAGCGGCCGGGAAGTCAACGTCTCGTTGCTGGACCCTCACGATGCTCTGGCGAGCAAAGAACGGGGCTGGCTGGATGCCTGGGCCCATTCGGGAACCCGCAACCTCACCTATTATCCCTACACGGATTGGGAACACCCGGATGCGGCGCTTCACTGGTACTTCAATATCAGCGACCTGCTGCGGACCCTGAGCGGCAAGTACCAGGCGGTCGGGATGATGGGCGAAACGCACACCACCATCCAGGCCGACCCGATGTGGTGGGCCATCTACTCAAGGATGCTCTGGGACGTCGAAACCGACTACCGGCAGGTGATTGCCGAGTTGTGTCCGCAGTTCTACGGGCCGGCCGGAGGCCAGATGGCGGCCTTTTACCTGGCCATGGACACAGCGGTCCTGCATCGCGAAGGGCCTCGCGTGGCGACGTATCATCCCAATCGCCGATTCGAATTCAGCCTCGAGGAACTCCAACGGGGGCGTCGGCACCTTGACGCCGCTTCAAAGCGGGTTGCGTCCGATGCCCGGCTGTCGAGACGAGTGGATCTTGCGAGGTTTGCTCACGCGATCCTGACACTGGTGCGGATCCGCAACGATTCCAAGCCGTCACCGATGGCCCGATCCCTGGCAGAACAGGCCGTCGGGGAGGCCATCGCGTTGCAGGCCCGGTACACCTTGCTGGTCCGCAAACCGACCAGGTCGTTCCTGTCTCCTCCCAAACGCTCGGACTGACCGGCCCGGGCCGAGGTGTTGCGGCGGGCGATTCATTCGGTTCGGCTGGTGATTTCCAGCAGGTGGTATCCGAACTGAGTCTGGACCGGGCCGTGGACTTCGTTGAGTTCGCCGCTGAAGACGACCTGGTCGAATTCGGGGACCATCTGACCGGGGCCGAATTCGCCCAGGGCTCCGCCATCGCTACCCGACGGGCACTGCGAGTGCTCCTTGGCGAGGTCCGCGAAGTCGGCACCGTCGATGATCTGTTGCTTGAGGTCCTGGCAAGCTGATTCGTCTTCTACCAGGATGTGTCTCGCACTGGCTCGTGTCATGTGTCGCGGCTCCGGCTGAATTCTGATCAGGGACCTGTGTTGCCCTGAGCCCTGTTCCTGAAGCGGGCTCAAGGGATGGTCCGTCGCCGTGCAGTGTAGTGAATGGGCTGCGTCGCTTCCCGGGTGCCGGAACCCACACCCCTCAGGAGTTGGTAGAATCAGCTGCCTGCCAGCGAGGCTGATTGTGTGCCGTGATGAGCATGACGAGCATGACGAGCGAGATGATCGAGAAGACCGTGCAGACCGTGACCGGCGGGATCCGCGTGCCATGTTTGACGTGACGTCACCAGGAAGCCACCACCGCCAGGTCGCTCTGGCGATCGCATGCTTCGTGGCGGTGGCATGCTGCCCGGATTCGGGTGCCGCCGAGCCGCAGCCGGGTCTCGAGTTGTTCGAGCGAAAGATCCGGCCGGTGCTGATCCGCGAGTGCTACTCGTGCCACTCGTCGGCATCGACCGAGCTGAAGGGCGGCCTGCGGGTGGACAGCCGCGTCGCGATCCGCCGCGGAGGCGAGACCGGGCCGGCCGTCGTGCCCCGCCAGATCAACAAGAGCCTGTTGATCGATGCCATCGAGCATCGGTCTCTGGAGATGCCACCAAAGAAGAAGCTGCCCAAAACGGTGATTGCCGACTTCCGGAAATGGATCGCACTGGGAGCCCCGGATCCTCGAGACAAGCCGCCGACGGCCGAAGCGGCCGCCGCCGAGTCGTGGGAGCTGGTGCTCGCCGAGCGACGGAGCTGGTGGAGCCTGCAGCCGGCAGCCCGCGTCGAGCCTCCAAGACTCGGGAACAACGATTGGTCGCAGAGGGAGGTGGACCGGTTCGTGCTGGCCGGGTTGCGGCGCCAACAGCTGCAGCCGGCCGAAGATGCCGAGCCGTTGATTCTGCTCAGGAGATTGGCCTTCATCCTGACCGGATTGCCGCCGGATCCGGAACAGGTCCGCAGTTTCCCGGCCCGCTGGGCGGCCGATCGTGAGCAGGCACTGGGAGGAGTGGTCGATGAGTTGTTGCGGTCGCCCCACTTTGGCGAACGCATGGCACGACACTGGATGGACGTGGTCCGCTACACCGATACGTATGGCTACGAGTGGGACAACCCGGCGCGCGGGTCGTGGGAGTACCGCGACTACCTGGTGCGGGCCTTCAACGACGACATCGGTTTTGACCAGTTGATCAAAGAACAGGTGGCAGGTGACCTGCTGCCGGCGCCGCGGATCAGTGAGTCCAGTGGCCTCAACGAGAGCCTGATCGGGCCGATGTTCTTCCACATGGGCGAGCACCGGCATGGCGACAACGTGAGGATCAACGGCGTTCGAGAGGAGATGATCGACAACAAGATCGACGCCTTCTCGAAGGCCTTCCTGTCGATGACCGTCGCCTGTGCACGGTGCCACGACCACAAGCTCGATGCCGTCTCGCAGCACGACTACTACGCCCTGGCCGGCATGTTCATGACTCCACGCTGGACCGCTCGCTCGATCGAAGCACCCCAGGCACACCGGTCGGCGATCGGAAAACTGAAATCGCTGCGGAGCAAGATTGCCGCGAGACTGAAATCGAGCTGGGCCGAGCAGGCCGAGCGTTTTGGGGACGAGGTGGCCGGGTTGCACAAACCGGCCGAAAAGACGACGGCCGACACGAAGAGCCGGGCTGACTTGTGGAGGAAGGCCCTGGGACTTACCCCGCCCGACGCCAAGGCCAGGGCCAAACCACCGCAGCCACCGCAGCCGCTGGCCGAAGCTTCGGGCCTGGATGGTCTGATCGGGCTGGTGGCCGGTTTGTCCGGGGCTCGAACTGAAGAAGAAGCCCGGTCCATCTGGAAGCAGTTCTCCGGCACATGGAAGTCTCTGGCCAAGCAACGCCGGGCGAGCAATCTCAAGGCCTTCAAGCCTCTGGGTGACCTGGTCCGTGACGGTTGGCCCAGCGGCTGGGTCATCGAAGGCGACGGGATGAAGCACGGTCGGGTGGCTCACGGAACACCACTGGTGGCACTCGAGGGTCAGGCCGTCGTCACGCGTCTGCTGCGTGCCGGCTATCACACTCACTCGCTCTCATCCCGGTTGCCCGGCGCGGTACGGATGACACTTCAGCAGGACGTGCCGGGCAAGCACGTGAGCCTGGAATTGGCTGGTGGCGAGTGGAGTGGTTCGATCCGGATGGCCGACAACGCGTTTCAGACCGAGGCGGTCAAGTTCTTCGATCGGCCATCGTCGCGGTGGGAACAGTTCGCCGACATCGCCCTGGCCAACGGGATCCAGCGGGTATCCTACGACGTGGTGACCAGCGACCTGAATCCCAATTTTCCACCGCGGACCGGGGTCGCCCGGGCCGAAGGGAAGCGGTTGCCCGACAAGGACCTGGGGATCGGCAAGCGGAGCTGGTTCGGCGTCACCGGGATAGTGACACATGCCCGTCCCGGCCAGCCGGCCGACGAGTTGACTCGATTTGCCACTCTGCTGGCCGGTGAGCCGCCGCGGAGTACCGACGAGGCCTTTCGCAGAATCGCCCGGTGGTTGGCTCGTGCCGTCGGCGACTGGGCTGGCGGTGATGCCGATGCGGACGATGTGCGGCTGGTCAACTGGCTGATGGAGCATCGACTGCTGGTCAACGAAGCCGGCGGCGATGACGAGTTGGCGAGGCTGTTGAAGGAGTATCGCGAGATCGAGGCGGCGATCCCGCTTGCCAGGACAGCCAACAGCATGGACGAACGGGGCGTGGTGCCGGTCGACTACCTGTTGAACATTCGCGGCAGCATCCACGATCGCGGTCGGCCGGTGCCACGTCGGTTCCTGCAGGTGTTTTCGCGAGAAGTCCAGCCGGAAGTGATCCGGTCTCACGGCAGTGGCCGTCTGCAGCTGGCCGAGTTCCTGGTCAGCCAGCGGCATGCATTGGCGGCCCGCGTGCACGTCAATCGGATCTGGCAGTGGGTCTTCGGCAGCGGCCTGGTCCGAACTCCCAGCGACTTCGGCAGGCTCGGCGACCGACCCTCTCATCCCGAGCTGCTGGATTTCCTGGCCAGGGAGTTCGTAGCCCAGGGCTGGTCCACCAAGACCATGATCCGCCGCCTGGTGCTCAGCCGGACCTTTCGTCAATCGGGCCGGGTGTCGCCTCGGGGTCGTGAGATCGACCCGTCGAATCGGCTGTTGCATCATGTGCCGACGCGGCGTCTCGAGGCCGAAGCGATCCGGGACACGTTGCTGGCGGTGTCCGGGCGACTGGATCCGACTCTTTACGGGCGACCGATCAACCCTCATCGGCATGCCGAGGACTCGGCCAAGCGGTTGTTTTCCGGCCCCCTGGACGGCCGGGGACGTCGGTCGATCTACCTGAGCGTGTCGATCATGGCACCGTCGACCTTCCTGCTGAACTTCAATTTCCCGGATCCGAAGTTGCCGGCCGGTCGCCGCGATGTGACCAACGTGCCGGCCCAGGCCCTGGTGTTGCTCAACGATCCCTTCGTGGTGTCGCTGGCACGGCGGTGGGCCGGGGACCTGGTCAAGGATGATTCGAAGGATGTCTCGCAGCGGATCGAGAGGATGTTCATCCGAGCCCTCAGTCGGCCTCCACGCCCCGACGAGACGAATCGCTGGAGGGCCCTGGTCAAGGGCCTGTCCGGCGACCGGTCAGCAGACGTGATGCACGATGAGGTGGTGTGGAAGGACGTGGCCCACACGATGTTGAATACCAAGGAGTTCATTTACTTCCGCTAGGTGCAGCCCGTCTGGACGCCGGCCGCATCGGTGGGCACAATTCCCCAGGGACAGATTCAGGACATGAACGCACAATTGGCACTCAGCGGCTCCGATTCCAGCCGGGGCGAGGTCGCCGTGACCCGTCGCGGTCTGCTGCAGTCGGCCACGGCCGGTTTTGGCTGGCTGGCCTTCCAGGCTCTTCAGTCCCAGGCCGAGGCGCGGCCGCCGGTGACTCATCGTACGCCGCGAGCCCGCAGCGTGATCTTCTGTTTCATGGACGGCGGGCCGAGTCATGTCGACACGTTTGATCCCAAGCCGATGCTGTCTCGTCACCAGGGCGAGAAGATCGGTGAGAAGCTGAACAACACGCTGTACAACGATCCCAATCGCGTGTGGCTGGGATCGCCGTGGCGTTTTCGTCGGCGTGGCGAGAGCGGTTTGTGGGTCAGTGATCTGTTTCCTCACATTGCCGGGATCGCCGACGAGATCTGCGTGCTGAAGTCGATGAAGGGGCAGCAGCCGCTGCACGGCCAGCAGAACCTGCTGCTGCATACCGGTCGCGTCCTCGGGCAAGCCCCCAGCGTGGGGGCCTGGGTCTCCTACGGGTTGGGGTCCGAGAACAAGAACCTGCCGGGTTACGTCCTGTTGAACAACGACTGGGTCCCCAATGGAGGGATGGAGAACTTCGCAAGTTCCTACCTGCCGGCCAGCCACCAGGCGACGTTGCTGCGTGCCAAGGGAGTGCCGGTGGACAACATCCGCCCGGCCGACTCCCCCAGCGTGCAGCGGCGGAAGTTGGCGTTTCTGTCGCGGCAGGACGCTGCATTTGCGAGGACGGCGTCGGATTCCACGGCGATCGAGTCGGCGATCGTGAACATGGAAACGGCATTTCGCATGCAAAGCGAATTGCCGGGCGTGGCCAACATTTCCGGCGAGCCGCAGCACATCCAGCAACTCTACGGAGTCGATTCCTCCGACGAGCACCAGCAGTACTACGCCACCCAGGCACTGCGTGCCCGGCGGCTGATCGAGGCGGGAGTGCGGTACGTGGAGATCACCTGCCCGAGCTTCGACAGCAACAATTCGCCCTGGGACCAGCATGGCAAGTTGAAGCAGAACCACGAAAAGAACGCGCGGATCACCGAGCAATCCGTCGCGGCGCTGATCGTTGACCTGAAGCAGCGAGGGCTACTCGACGAGACACTGGTCGTCTGGGCCGGCGAAATGGGCCGGACGCCTCACACCCCCAAGGTCACGCCCACCTGCGGCCGCGATCATCACGTCAACGGCTACTCGATCTTCCTGGCCGGGGGCGGGATCCGCGGAGGGATGAGCTACGGTGAGACCAGCGAGTTCGGCAACGAAGCGGTCGAAAACGTGCTCTCGATCCACGACGTCCACGCGGTGATCCTGAACCAGCTGGGAGTCGATCACGAGCGGTTGACGTTCCGTCACGGCGGCCGCGACCAGCGGTTGACCGACGTGCACGGTCACGTTCCGCCCGAGATTCTTGCCTAGCGGCCGGTCGGTGCCGAGGCCAGCCCCCAGTCGACCGCAACCGCATGGGTCATCCGGGCCATCTGCTCGGCCGATTCTTCGTGCCGGGGCCTGATGATCTCGAAGGTGTAGGCCCCGGCGTATTCGATGTGCTGCAGGGCGTCGAGGATCGAGGTCCAGTCGAGTCCTCCCTGCAACGGTGCCCAGTGGTCGTCGTTGGGGTTGTCGTGGTCGACGTCCTGGAGATGCGTGCCCCAGAGCCGGTCACCGGCGGCGAGGATCTCGGAAGCCGGGTCGCGGCCGTTGGTCCACGAGTGCCCGACGTCGACGATCAACCCGACCTGTTCGGCCGGAAACGGGTCGATGAACTCGCGCAGGTCCTCCACATGCATCAGCGGATAGTCGCCCACCTCACCGGCCACCTTCAGGTCCTTGTTGTAGGGCAGGTTTTCCAGCAGGATCCGCACACCGGCCTCTTCGGCCACCGGAACCAGCTCGGCCACCGACCGGGCCATCGCCTCGACCATCAGCGTGTACAACGACCTCATCTCCTGGTCCTGGGGCAGGAACATCGGGTTGGGGATCCCGTGAATCACCATCCCGCGGGCCCCGATTTCCCCGGTCAATCGCAGTGCATCGGCCAGCACGGCGACCGCTTCGGCGCGCCACGGTTCGTCGGAGGCTCCCAGCACGTTGCGGCGGGCCGGGGCATGCACGGTGGTGGCCTGCATGTTTCGATCGTCGAGAGCCCGCCTGATGTCGGAGGCCTGCTGCAGCGGGTCTTGCTCGATGCCGTGACGATCGCAGGCGAACTCGACGCATTCGAATCCGATTTCGGCGAGTTGGTCGAGCGTGCCCGAGTAGGCGATGTCGGTGAATCCGTAGGTGGAATAGCTGACCTGGACCATGTGTGAGCCTCTGGCTGCGATCTGACGTACCCGAACATCGGGGCACCCCTCAGCAGGGGAGTGTGCCCCACCGGCGAGCCGCATGCCACCTTGGGGCTGAGAATCCCGAGGGTGACAGGCCGGGCGACGAGGTCGCGATGGTCTGCTAGGATGCCGGCTTTGGCCAGGGCTTTCTGCCAAATGGAGACCTGTTGATGCGACCGTCCACGTCGATGTCCGTCTGCTGCGTCCGCGGGTTGGCCCTGTTGATGGCCTCGCTGGTGTTCAGCCAATGGGTCACGGCGGCCGAGCGGCCCAACATCATTCTGCTGATGGGCGACGATCACGGTTGGGACGAGACCGGTTACAACGGGCATCCGCACCTGAAGACTCCGGTGCTGGACCAGATGGCCGCCAGCGGTCTCAGGCTGGATCGTTTCTTTTCCGGCCACCCGTCCTGCTCACCCACGCGTGTCAGCGTACTCACCGGCCGACATCCCAATCGCTGCGGGACCTTTGCCCCCAACTTCTCGATTCGGCCCGAGGAGATCAGCGTGGCGACGCTCTTGAAGCAGGCCGGCTACGCCACGGCCCACTTCGGCAAGTGGCACCTCGGGCCGGTCAAGAAGGGCTCACCGACCAATCCCGGCCAGATGGGCTTCGACAGCTGGCTCTCGCACGACAACTTCTTCGAACTGGACCCGGTGCTGTCACGCAACGGAGCGGCCCCGCAGAAGATCGCCGGCGAGAGTTCCGAGATCCTGATCTCCGAAACGGTCGGGTTCATCAAGCGGGCCTCGGCCGACAAGAAGCCGTTCTTCGCAGTCGTCTGGTTCGGGTCGCCTCACGAACCCTACAGCGGCCTCGATAAGGACCTGGCTCTGTACCAGGGCCTGAGAGGGGCATATCCCAACAAGACGGTCCGGTTGACCTCGAACAAGACCGGCCGGCCGACCACCCGGCCGCTCGGTGAGGTGTTGCAAGAGCGTTACGCCGAGATCACCGCGATGGACCGGTCGATCGGACAACTCAGGGACTGGCTGGGCGAGTCGGGACTGAGGAAGAACACGCTGGTGTGGTACTGCGGCGACAATGGGACTCCGGCCGGCGGGATCGTGACTTCACCGCTGCGAGGCCGAAAGGGGACGATGTACGACGGGGGGATTCGGGTGCCGGCCGTGATCGAGTGGCCCGCGGCGATCTCCCAACCTCGAGCCTCGGACGTCAACTCGGTCACCAGCGACATCCTGCCGACGCTGTGCGAGATCATCGGCCGACCGTTTGCGCCGTTTGCTAAAGAGTCGAAGCGGCCGATCGACGGTATCAGCCTGGTGCCGCTGATCGAGGGGAGCATGACCAAACGGGGCAAGCCGATTGGTTTCTGGAGTTTCAACCAGGGCAACATCGGACGGGCCAGGCCCTACATCGCCGCTGAGCTGCAACAGGGGACCACTCCGCTGGTGAAGATGCTCGGCGG
>Ga0310123_10004092_pt1 | contig 11122 bp, 11 predicted proteins | sample CB6_AW_1057_MG_FD_203505 | JGI IMG/M metagenome (GOLD analysis project Ga0310123, IMG submission 203505) | Marine microbial communities from Western Arctic Ocean, Canada - CB6_AW_1057 | ecosystem: Environmental > Aquatic > Marine > Oceanic | place: Canada: Western Arctic Ocean | collected...
AAAACCGCCCGAAGGCGGCTTTATTAGTTAACTAAGCTTGGTTAAAGATTTTACTTCCTCTTATTAAGAAGCATAAAGACAGCAGAAAGACCAACGAGAAGGTATACAACTTTAGCAGCTGTACTTTCTGCTTGAAGGAGCTGATCAACTAGGTTCATGTTGAGCACAGCAAGACCTTGGTTGATACCTCCAAGAATTACGAGCCAAAATGCAATTTTTCCTAACATAATCTCATGAGATTGTTTAAAGACGACCTTTGGATTAATTCTACCATCTCTTCCCCAAATCTTACCAAAAGTTATCAACAGACGATTTTTTGAGAAAAGATTAGATTGTCATTTTAATTAGTTTTTAGTTAAAATATTACTTATGACTTTTGATGAGTATCAAGAAAAAAGTAGAGAGACGGCTGTCTACCCTGATCTGGGTAATAACTTTGTTTATCCCACTCTTGGTTTGGTAGGAGAGGCGGGTGAGGTAGCGGAGAAGATTAAGAAGGTGATGAGAGATAATGGTGGAGAGTTAGATGAGGAGCGTAAAGAGGCCTTAGCTAAGGAGCTAGGGGACGTTCTATGGTATCTTGCTCAGCTAGCTACCGAACTCAAAGTATCTCTTAATGACGTGGCTGATATCAATATTAAGAAGCTCCAGGATCGCTATCAGAGAGATGCTATTAAGGGTAGTGGAGATGATAGGTAATTAAATAAAAAAATCGTCTTATTTAGCAATCTCATCAATTAATCACTATTGGCAGTTTTATGAAAATTATTTTAACAGGGATTACTGGTAATCTCGGATCAGAAATTTTTCACAGTTTAAAGCTTAGAGGGCATGAGATAGTGCCTGTTATTCGTGCCGATTGTAAAGATGAAGCTTTTAGGCGTCTAAAATCTATTTTAGGAAAGGAAGTTGTTTTTTCAGAGATAATAATCTCTGATTTACAAGGACAATTGTCTGTAACCTATCCATTGTTTTCAGACTGTATTATTCATTGTGCTGGTGTGGTCCAATTTAAAGATGTTAGTAAGCAGAATGAGGAGATGGCAAGGAATATTACTAGATTAGCTTGTCAACTTAAGATACCTTTGTATCATATTAGTACAGCTTTTGTTTGGAAGGCTGATAACGCGGAGCCTCTTAATGAATATGAAAAGGATAAAATAAGAGCTGAAAAAGTAATAGTTGATTCAAAAATCCCTGGTGCTATTTTTAGACCGTCTATATTAACGGGTAATAGTATTACAGGGAAGATTATTAATTTTACAGGCTATCATATGGTATTGAAGTCTTTTATAAAGGCAGTCGGAGAGACTAGTAATAATCTTATAAGATTTCCTCTCTTTACTGGAGAGACTAATATTCTTCCGGTTGATTTAGCTGCTGATACAATCGTTAATTTTATAGAGAATGAGGTTCGGGGGACTTTTTTTATTTCTAATCCTACCCCACCTGCTTCAGAGTGGCTCATTTTAGAAAGTGTTAAAATATTATCTTTGGACAATAAGATTCTCTTTATTGATTGTTCTCTTGATAAATATGAACAACTTGATCTTTCTCAACCAGAAAGAAAATTATTTAATTTTTTAAAGCATTTTATTCCTTATTGGACTGGATCTCATATTTTTCCTGACTCTCAAGTGAAGTCAGTTGTTATAGATAAATATTATCTTAAAAAAATTATTGATTATGCTAGATTAGAAAATTGGATTTAGACAATGTTTTTGTATATGGATCGACATTATAAGATTAATTATAGTCAATGCTGGGAAGATCCTGATGTTCTTATCAAGGCTTTTAAAGCTACCGAAGCTGATGAAATTCTTTCTATTACCTCTGGTGGTGACAATACGTTAGCCCTAGCCTTACAAGGTTTCAAGAGAATTAGGGCAATAGATTCAAATCCAGCTCAGAATTTTCTTTTTGAGCTAAAGCTATCAGCTATAAAAAATCTTACATATCAGGACTTTTTAAAATTTATTGGTATTCTTCCTTCAGCAATTAGGAGAAAGGTATTTTTAAAACTCAAGAAAGATCTTTCTTTTGATGCTTGTCGGTGGTGGGAGAATAATTTGTTACTAATTGACAGAGGTATTATTCATGCTGGTAAATTTGAAAAATATTTAGCATTTTTTAGAAAAAATATATTACCAATTATTCATTCTTCCAAAACCATCGATGAGTTGTTATCACTAAAAACAATTGAAAATCAAAAAAAATTCTATGATGAAAAATGGAATACTCTGACTTGGCGTTTAATGTTCAAATTATTTTTTAATAAAATACTTTTGAAATGGTTTGGGCGTGCTCCTCATTCTTTTTCTCATAATAAGATAAAAGACGTTGCTTCTTATTATCTACAAAAAACCCAGTATGCTCTAACAGAAATTTCTGTTGCCAATAATTACTTTCTAGATTTTATTTTAACTGGTACTTATTCCAATCATTATAATAGACCACCTTATTTAAAATTAGAAAGCTTTTATCAACTGAAAAGAGTCATTGGTAAAATTGAAATTATAACTAGTGATGTAGGGGATTTCTTAGTTAGGCAGCCTCCTAATAGTTTTTCAAGATTTAACTTATCAGATATATTTGAAACTATGTCAGAAGATAGTAAAGATCATTTATTTAAAGAGTTAATACGTACTGGAAGAAATAACAGTATTATTGTTTATTGGAATAACCTAGTTGAAAGAGACTTTCCTATATTTTTCAACAATTATATTTCAACTGATAGAAAAGCTACTATTCTCTTACATCAAAATGACAGAGCTTTTTTTTATAATAAATTAATAATTAATCGTATTAAAAAATAATGTGTTTAATGATGACTTTTTAATTCGTTTCTTGGCTTATCAAAAAGAGCGTTTTCCTCTACTAGTTTTATTATTTACTACTTTGGCAGTGGTATTAAGTTCCTATGCTATCATCTCTTTTTTCACAATAGTTTCAAACGGTTCGCTAAAGATTATTATGGCAATATTTGCTGTATTGATCTATCTATTTCATATTAGAGTCATAGATGAATGTAGGGATCTTGGTCATGACAACCAACATCATCAACGCCGCCCAATTCAAAGAGGACTTATCTCTATAGAGGAGATAAAGAGGTTAGATTGCTTCGGTTTACTCATTTTTATTGGAATTTCTATCTGGTATGGTCCTTATACTTTTATATTAGGATCAATTGCCCTACTCTTCTCTTTTGTTGCTAGTAGAGACTTTTTTTTAGGTGAAATAATCAGAAAAAAGTTTTTAATTTATAATGCTATTAATTTAGTTCAAACAGTGATTTTACAAACTTTCACATACACTATTTTTTCATCCGTTTGGCATACCTTTTCTATTCTTTGGGCCCATATCATTTTTGTTCTTAGTAGTTCAATTTTGATAGAGTTTGTTAGAAAAATAAAAATTAAAGAAGAGGAGTCAAGTGGTTGGGACACCTATTCTTGGCATTTTGGTTTTAGAAAATCTCTCTGGATATATGGTTTATTAAGTATAATTATGTATCTTTTATTTTTGATAATTGTCGATGCTTTACAGATTTTGTCAGGTATAGTATTTGTCATCTCAATGATCTTTTTTATGTTATTGGTTAGTGCTATTTGGTGGCATAGTAAGAGACAGAGTAAATTGAGTGAGAACTTATTGCTTTTCAATACTCTTGTGATGTACAATGGATTACATCTGATAATTTACTTTACTATTAAGCTTTTATTATGACAGAATCCGAAATAATTTTGATATCAAGATACTCTGCAGCTGAGTTAGCGGGCTCTATTCTTTTGGGTAAGTATGCTAGGTCAACTAAAAAAAATTATTTGAGGAGTCAATTAACTTGGCAATGTTATGAAGAGGCTGAACATGCTTGGAAGTGGGCTAAAATATTACATGATCAAAGCCTACCTCTTTTAGAAATACATGATAAAAATGAATATTTCAGTTACGCTTCTGAATTAAAAAATGAAATAGAATTTCTTGTTTTTGCTCATATATACGAATTACGAGCAGATTTTCATCTCAAAACTCATATTACATTACCTAGTCTTGATCCTAGCTTTAAAAAGACTATGCAGCGGATTATTGAGGATGAAGATCAACATTTAGATTGGATCGCGATTTATCTTAAAAAAATACAGAAAGAGGGTAATAAGGAAGTTGTTGCCTATATTAAAAAATGGGGCAAATTTGAAAATAAAACTTATATAGATTACATCAGTCAGTTGGCATCATCAGATGATAAATATTTTCGTCAATTAGGAGAGTTAATAGAAAAGAATCTTTCTAATTATGAGTTCAGCTGGAAAAAATTCCTGCAAGATTAAGCCTAGATCAAGAGATGTGGTTGGTGGTAAAGCCGCCAATCTTTTTAAATTAGAAAACACGGGCTTGTTAATCCCTAAGTTTTTTGTGTTAGATGAGTCACTACAAGTTAGCCAGTTGTTTAAGAAAATTAATTATTTGTTACCAGGTACAGAATATTTTGCTATTCGGTCATCATCTATTTTTGAAGATACTAAAGAAAAATCATACGCAGGTTATTTTTACTCAGCTATTGGGGTTACTAAAGAAAATATTATCCAAGAGATTAGCAAGGTGAGGCATTCTTTTGGCAAGCTCAAAGGATCAGTAATCATTCAAGAGTTTATACCTAGTGATAAAGCTGGGGTGGTTTTTTCAAATTCAGGTAATCAAGTGGCTGTTATAAATGCTAATAAAGGTCTTTGTGATACTGTGGTAAAGGGTTGGCAGTGCGATGAATATTTGGTTAATCAATCGGGTGAAGTAATTAAGGAGTATCTGCCTAAAGCAAAGAAAGCAGTTATTTTTAACAAGGGAGAATTACTTGAGATTGTTTATGATGAGCCTTCGTTAGATAGTAAAGAAGTTAAAACGATTTTTCTGGCTGCTAAGTACATCGAAAAATTAATGGGGACTCCTCAAGATATAGAGTGGTGTATATGGCAGAAAAAATTATATATTCTTCAAGCTAGACCTATAACAAGAGAGGTTTTTCAACCAGAAGAAAAAATACACTTTGACAGTGCTAATATTGCTGAAAGCTATTCGGGATTAGTTTTGCCACTGACCTTTTCTTTTGCAGCCAATCTTTATAAGAACGTTTACTTATCTTTATTAGCTGCTTCAGGTGTTTCAATAAAGAAGCTCAACAATCATGATAAAATATTTAATAATATGCTCAGTATATTCTATGGTCGCATGTATTATAACATGAACAACTGGTATAAGATGATGGCTTTCTTGCCAGGATATCATAGAAATAAAGCTAATCTTGAAATGATGATCACCAGCAATATTCAAGAGGAGATTAAAAAAAACATTGAGCCATCATTATTATTAAAGATAAAATATCCCTTTTTAGTATTATTCAAATCCTTGTTTTTTAATTATCAACTTAGAAGCTATAAGGAACGCACTTCGGACTATGTGGGAAAAATTAGGAAACTAAAATTAGAACAATTAAATTTGTTTCAATGTAAAGAATTATATTGGCAATTGGAAAAAGAATTAATGAAAGATGCTCACTTACCAGTTGAGAATGATTTTTTGATTATGACTTGTTTTGGTATCTTAAAAAAAATCTGTCCCGAAGATTTGTTAAGAGAAGTAATTCGTTTTGATAATGTTAGCTCTGATCAAATAGAATCTATTGAACAACTGGCAAAGGCTATAAAAATGGAATCAAATCTTTGGTTGCACATAGAGAGTGTCAATGAAGTGGGTTTTAGAGAGGAGCTTCTTAGGTATCAGGCTATAGAAAAACAGTTGGAAGATTATTTAATTAAATATGGGGGGCGTTTTGCTAATGAGCTCAAGCTGGAGTCAGAAGATATAGAGGAAAATTTTGATAAATTTGCTCACTTAATTAGACTTTACGCTGAGAATAATAGAGCCCCGTTTAAGTCTAAGAGTAGAGGTCTTCCAGGAAATTTTTTTCAACGGATGTATCTCGACTTTATTATTAACCGATTTAAGAAATACGCTTCACGAAGAGAAGATCTTAGATTATTGCGTTCCAATAATTTTGGTATTGTTAGAAAAATTTTTAAAAGAATGGGTCAGCTTATGGCTAATTCAAAGATGATTAATGAGGCTAGTGATATTTTTTATCTTACTTTACAAGATATTTTTCAAATAAAAGATGATCAACAAATGACAAAATTAATTGAAGAACAAAAACAAGCATATCAATCATACAATACTATTCAGTTGCTGAGTCATTTTTCTATTTTACCTGGCGAATTACCAAAAAGTTGTTTGCAAACAGATGATTTACATACTAAAACTATTGTTGGTCGTCCTTGTACTTCTGGTCAGATTAGGGGTAGGGTTAGAATTTTCAAGGATTTTGCAATTCCGGATCAAATAGATTTTGATATCATAGTTGCTAAGCATACTGATCCTGGTTGGACGCCTCTACTTGGTGTTGCTAAAGGGTTAATAATTGAGCATGGAGGCATTCTTTCACATGCTTCTATTGTATCTAGGGAATTGGGAATACCAACAGTTATTGGAGCAACTAACGCAACAAAAATTCTTAATAATAACCAAATGGTTGATATAGATGGTTCGACAGGCTTAATTAATATTATTGATTAACATTGATAACAATGAAGGTTGTAATTTACCAAAATAATGACCGACTTAAAAATGAGTATTTTGAGTTGGTAAAAAGAAAGTATATGAACCTTAAAAATTTTGAGTATTTTTTTAGTGATCTTAAAAAAGCTTTAAAATTTTCCCATCTCAAGCAACAGCCTTATTTTATAAGTGTTATTGATGATAGTACAATGCTGGCTCATGCTGCTGTCATTTGTGATAGACAGCTTCCTCGAGGCACAGCTTTCTGGGGATTTTTTGAGACATCTGACAATGAAGAGGTCTTTCAGTTACTTTGGGAAAAAATAAAGGAAGTTGCCCGTGAGAAAGGAATTAATAGGCTTCTTGGACCAGTTAATGGTAGTATTTGGCACCAATACCGCTTTATTAAAGAAACTGACCGCTCTCCCTTTTTTAAAACAGAACTTTTTTGTGAGCCCTTCTATTACAAGCTGGTTAAGAAGACTCAAGAAAAAGAAATATTATATTACTCTGCTTATAGAAATAATTTTGACAATATTATTGCTACTACAGAGCCATTTTATAAAAAAATAATGGGGGATGGTTTTTCATTGATTGAGTCTGTTAAGTTAACAGAAAAAGATCTGGATAACATTTTAAAACATTGTAAAAAAATATTTAGAAAGAGTTGGGGTTATATTGATCTCTCATCATCTTGCTTTGCTGATCTTTATTCATCACAAAAGTTAGTTCCGCATTTAAAACGTATATATTTTCTTAAAAAAAATCAGCAAATTGTTGGTTACTGTAGTTTGATGCTAGAAGATAGAAGAACTCTTATTCTTAAATCTATTGCTATCTTACCAGAATTTCAAAAGCTTAAACTGGCTAATGCTCTTATTTATAAGGTTCATATTGATGCTCAGTTGAATCAACATCAGAAAGTTATCTATGCTTTGATTAAAGAGAATAATGCTATCAAAAAATTGCCTAAGGATGATGCTGTTATTTTTCGTCGCTACGTTGCTTTTGAATCCTATTTATGAAACTAATAATTACTATAATATTTTTTTTAATTTTATTTGGAATTGTTGAAACAGTACAAAGATTAACAGGAATTAAGCCGGATTTTACAAGAAAAATCACACATGTTCTTTCGGGCGTAACCATATTCTTTCTCCCATATTTTTTAAATGTTCAAGATATTATTATACTATCTTTAGTTTTCACTATTTTATTGATAATTAGCAAAAATTTAGGGTTATTAATTAGTCTTCATAAAATCAGCAGAAAAACTCTTGGAGAAGTATTTTATCCACTTGGGGTAGGTGTCGCAGCTTTCTTTTTTCTACCACTTGACGTACAAGTCTTTCAGTTTGGTATTTTGGTTTTAGCATTGGCTGATGCTTCAGCAGGTGTTGTAGGTGATTACTTAATAAAGCATCGGATTGAATTAATGAAAAATAGTAAGAGTCTGGAGGGTAGTGGCGCATTTTTTTTGATCACTCTATTGTTAGTGATATTATTTGTTCCTCAGCCACCAGTATTATCTTTAATAGTGCCAATACTGATTACATCATTATTAATTACTTTAGTTGAGTTAGTGCTTGTTGGTGGCTTTGATAACCTCCTACTACCAATTGTAGCCTCTTATTTATTCAAAGTGTTGATATTATAAAAAAACACCATTTAAAACATGGTTGTTGTTTAAATTTATCAGCTAATTTATTTAGAGCCCCTCCACACTTTTTTGTTAAAAAGTAAGGTTGTCCAAAGTGCAAAATATGTGATGCCTATGATCCAGCCAGCAATGTACAAAACAAGAGTTGCTGTACTGGTAATAAGTATAATGCCGCCCATTACCTCTGCAATAAAACCATAACGTACTAAATAAGAGACCCCTCCTTTGAGTTTATCAGCTACAGCATTGATAGCTGGTAAGGCTGTTAAGGCTAAACCAAAGATATAGGCTATTTGTATTATTGGATGAGGGCTAAAGAAGAAGAGACCCTCTGGAGAAAATCCGGGTTGAGATGGGTAGATGAGGGTCCTAGTAAGAAATAAAGCAGTTGCTAATAAAGAACCCCATAATATAATAGAATGACGTTGAGATGTCTTAAGGCTCTGAATTCCAGCGGCTAGAAGCATTACTAAAGCAGCAGCAAAAAATGCAGCTCCAACAGTTACATATGATTCTAGATCTAGATTAAATAAAATGGCTGTTGTCCATATAGCAAAAGCAATGCTAATTAGAATAAGAGCTCTGCCGAAATTTTTAAATGTTGGATTAGATTGGCCTTTAAATTTAAAACCTAAAAACAAAGTAGCTAGAACATTATGTAAAAAGAAGGCGGCAACTAAAAGATTCATTAAATAAATGATAGCATTCTTATTTGACAAGGCAAGCTATTTATCCACAGACTGGGACATAAGAAAATATCCATTTAAGCTAGGTAAGATCAAAAAAAGTTTTATTACAAAGTAATTATGAAGTTAATCTACAATATTACACAGCGCTGTATCTGGATTGTTACTTTTGTTATCTCACGCTTCTTAATGGGGCTCTCTATTAAAGGTAGTCATAATCTAAAATTACTTCCCACTCCTTTGCTTATTATATCTAATCATCGTAGTTATTGGGATTCAATGATCATTGGTACTTTCCTTCCTTTTTTTTCAGGAAAATATATTCCTGTGGGATTTATGGCGGCTGATAAGTTTCATCAGAATTTCTTCTACAAATTTTTTTTTATTTTAACAGGCACCTTTCCCACTTATAAGGGAAAAGGATTAAACATCTCTCTTAAATACCCTCGTTCTGTACTTGGTAAAAAAGGAGCTTTTCTTATATTTCCTTTTGGTAAGATAATACAAGGTGATCAGCATCCATTTCCTGGTCGTGGAGCAGCTAAGTTAGTACAAGACTTTCCTGATTTAACTATTTTACCGATTTATCTTTATACAGCTTTTAATTTCAAGTTTAAGGGCCTTTTCTTTAATAAAAGAAATATGAGAGCTGTTATTGGTCAGTCTTTTATAATATCTAAATCCCAAACCATAAGTTTGGATCATATATCAAAAATATTGAGTGAAAAGATACTTTCTCTTAATGACGTGGCTGATATCAATATTAAGAAGCTCTAGGATCGCTATCAGAGAGATGCTATTAAGGGTAGTGGGGATGATCGCTAATAATTGACAATACCTCTTTTATATTGTATAGTTATGTTAGTTGTTTGAAACCCCTAATCCAGGAAGGAGTTAGGTATGGTTAATCATGAAGATGTTGATAAGTCATGGACAGAGTTTCATATCGGCGAAATGGTCGCCGATTATTCTTGTCTGAGAGGAAGGAACGTTAATGAACGTTCTTCAATTGATTCTTTTCTTCAAGAGTGGAAACGTTCTTTGGAGAGAGACCCTGTTCCGTTGAAAGATGCTTTCTTCGTTCATCTGGCTTTGATTGGTATTTATCCGATCGGAGAGATTGATGAGTGGAAAGTTATCATCGGTGATATAGCTCAATCGATAGCTAGGCGGTTGCCTAAGGATATCGAGGACATTTCGTAAGGAGGATGTTGTGAAGATAAATATTGTTTGGAGAAATATGCTAGTGCATAATCTCATCGGCCATCCGCTGTGTGAGATTGGTTTTTGGATCTTTCGGCCGTTTGGTGAACCAACGGCTAGACGGATTTGCAATGCCATTCATGATAGCACCCTTCCTACCGACTCTCATTGAGGGTTGGTAGAGGGCTCAAGCCCGTTTAGTATGTTTATACTAAGCGGGTTTTTTATTTTGCAAATAGCTATTTGATGAAGTAATATAGAGGCAATTGTACTTCGACAAATGAATACTTAACTGAGAAAGGGGCATGATGAATGATAATTTTCCTAATTATCAAAGAGTTTTAGAGCAGGTAGCTCGCTCTTTTTATAGCAAAGAACCTAACAAGCATGAGTTGGGACCACGGTCTTTGATTAAAGATATGAGTATTATGACTAAGGACTTGGAAGAGGCGCCTCGCCATTTTGTTTGGAGTGGTGTGCAAAACAAGATGTATCAAATGATGCATTATGAGTATCGACGACCAAAGTCAGAGCGCATGGATCAAGGGGAGATTATGTTTTTGAGTGATCTTATCCTCCATGTGTTTGATCAGCAACCGATGTTGCAGTTGTCCTACTCCGATCTGGAGAAGGCTTCTTCAATGAATATTGCTAGCAAGATCAAGGTACAACAGCTTCAGGAAGCCTCTATACCCAGCTCTATTTGGTTGGAGCTGTCCGAGGCGATTCCTCATGAGCAACCACCTTGGATTCGCAATACAATTGGTTTATTGGTCTCTAGGCTTTCTGCTTACGACTCTCCTCTAAAAGAACAACAATCACTTTGGTCTTTAATGAAGGGCGTTGATAGCAGGGATGATACTTTTGAGCTTTTTAAAACCTTAATTTCAATGGGAGCTAGTGGCACTGCTTGTTATGGACTGACTGTGACGGTAGTCCAGACTTATGGTAGTAGACTACGCTTCTA
>Ga0310123_10004093_pt1 | contig 11120 bp, 9 predicted proteins | sample CB6_AW_1057_MG_FD_203505 | JGI IMG/M metagenome (GOLD analysis project Ga0310123, IMG submission 203505) | Marine microbial communities from Western Arctic Ocean, Canada - CB6_AW_1057 | ecosystem: Environmental > Aquatic > Marine > Oceanic | place: Canada: Western Arctic Ocean | collected...
GCAACCCGTTCGTTCCGGCCTTCGACTCTTCGTAGCCGCCCTGCTGCCCTTGCTGAAATCCCATTCCCTCTTGCTCAGATCCTGTCGATCCTGTAAATCCTGTCAGAAATCGACCTGAGTAGTTACATTTGTAGTAGAATCCAATCGTAGCCGACAAACTGCAACTTGGAGCATCATGTTGAAGCCTTCCGTCACGACCCCGCGCTTGCGCTTTCTGTCCAAAACCCCATCGTGAACCTTGTCGTACTCTGCCCGCCGTAGCCCAAAGGGCGAAAGAGGGAGCTTTGTCGGAACGTAGTGATTCTGAGAGAAATACCGACAAAGCTTTCCCTCACTTGCACTTCAGGCAGTGCTATGCGAGACTGAAGTGCATGCCGATCGAGCATCCATACCAGAACCTGGAAGAGGGAATTTGGCTGAAGGGCAATCTGCACACGCATTCCACGAGAAGCGACGGCAGCCATGACCCGCAGACGGTGATCGATCTCTACGCCGGTCGCAACTACGACTTCCTGATGTTGTCCGATCACGATGTGTATACATCGGAGTCGGACTATTCCGCTATCAATGACCAGGGGCTGACGCTCATCCCCGGTAACGAAATCTCACGCAGCGGCGTGCATATCCTTCACGTCCACGCCGACGGGAAGGTCGATCCCCATGAGAACCGTCAGCAGGTGATCGATGAAATCAATGGCGGTCGCGGCTTCGCCATTGTTGCTCATCCGAACTGGTACAAAGAGTTTGACCACTGCCGGCATGAGCAGCTGTGTGAATGGCGGGATTACGTCGGCCTGGAGATTTACAACGGGGTGATAGGCAGACTCGAGGGTAGTCCCTACGCCACCAATCATTGGGACCGGCTGCTGGGAAACGGCAGGCGGGTATTTGGCTACGCCCATGATGACTTTCACAACACCGAAATGGGTGACCTGGAACAGGGGTGGAATATGGTGTGTGCACGCGAGCGCAGTGTGGAGGCGATCGTGGCAGCGCTCCGCAGCGGCTGTTTTTACGCTTCGACCGGGGTCATGATCAGTTCGATCGAAATCAGTGGCAATCGGGTTCGCATAGAAACAGCCAACGCGCAGCGGATCGTAACCGTGTGCAACACGGCGCGCCGGCTCGCGGTCTGCGACGACCGGGTGGCCACGATAGACGTTCCCGAGAATGTGAGCTATGTCCGATTCGAATGCTGGGGCGCCGGCGAGCAATTTGCGTGGACGCAACCCTGCTGGATCACGGTATAGAGGTGGCGGGTACCGTCCTGACTATCCAATACTTGCTGCACACACCGTCTGGTGTCGGTTCACTGTCTCCATATGTTGTTTCCAAAAGCCACTGTGAAAACGGAATATCAAGCTCCAGGCGGCCTTGTCCGAAAAGGTAGGCTCCAAAGGTGCCGTCTTTCCCGGCGAGCTCTGAATTGTTGATACCCGTTGCCCAGATCTCGTGTGTCATGTCCCCGCCGGCAAACAGGCTGGTAGAGACACTGAAAGGCGTGACGGTTGCGCGAGGAAATGTTCCGTCGTCAGGAGACGCCCGAAATCGAACACCACTTCCACCTCCAGGTACGCCCGACACATTCAACTCAACCGTATTATTGGGAGCCCGATCCGTCCCGTTGAAGGCGAATCCGTCCTCTCCATTACCGCTTGCATCGGCGATGATAGGATCGGCACTGGCGGGCCCGGTTTCCTCGAAACTGTATCGAACGATGCTGTCGGCGTCCACCGGCGACACCAGGTCGGCCATCGCCTGCTGGATTCCCGCAAGCAGCAAGAACGACAATGACAATATCTCTTCCCACTCTTTTCCTTGAGCAATCCGTCAAGAGCAAATGAATAAACGAGAAAATGTTTGTCAAGAAGGGGTTTTCGTGGAAGATTAACGTATTAGGTTATTCGCAGTGGAATCCAATCATAGCCGACAAACTGCAACTTGGAGCATCATGATGAGTCCTTCTGTCACGTCCCCGCGCTTGCGCTTTCTGTCCAAAACGACCTTTACATTCCTGATTCTGGTGGCCGCAACGGCGCTGCTGGCCACGGGAAAGATCGCACTGGGAGGTATCGGCAGTGATGTAGACGTGGGGGTATCGAAATCGGCCTTGGACTCGGAAGCCAACGAAAGCGACGTGACCGCTTTCACCATCGTGGTGACCAACTCCGGACCCGGGGACGCAACCGGGGTGGAGATTACCGATGTGCTGCCCGCCGGGCTCAGCCCCATCGTAGGGCTGGCGCACGTTGCGGATAGCGATACCATTCTCCTGTGGCAATTCGCGGAAACCAACCTGCTAGACACCCCGGGAGGCGTCTTCGACGATGCCGAAGATTCCGGACCGAATGACTTGGACGGCCGAGCCTTTGACGATGGGCTGGACCGCACTCCCCAGACCGTGGAGGCAGACGTAGCCGGTATTGAGGGCGGCAGTGGCATCGAGTTCTTCTTCCACGCCCAGCCCGCACTCAAGCAGTTTGAACGGGCTACCATGCTGAGCCCGGATGTCCCCGACTCGATTTGGGGGGATGGCGACTTCACGGTCGAGATGTGGGTGACGGATATCTCCAACGCGGAACTGGCCGGCACCGATCCGGATTTCGGGCGATTTCTTGCCGCGCAGGGCCGGTGGCAGTGGGCGCTTTCGATAACCACCAATGGCGCGTTCAAGGTGCGCACGGGTTCCACCTTCGATACCGATCCGCTCACCTGGGACGCAAATACCTGGTACTACGTGGCGTTGGTGGCCGACACCAGCGGCGCCGGCGCGGGACAGGCCCTTTATTCCGTCTACCGGGCGGCCATGGGCAGCCCGCTGGCACTGATAGGTTCCGGAGTGCTGGATGATATACCCAATGCCAATGACGAAAACTTCCACTTCGGCTCCGGGACTTCGGCCGGCCCGTCCTCGCGGATCCTGGATTTTGTTGGTGACGAGTTGCATTACTCCAGGGTAGCCCGTAGCGAGGGGTATCTTCGCGCGCTCTCCGGGACGATTACCACCGCGGGCAGCTATGACAGCGGCACCGGGGTCTGGACTCTCGGGGGACTCCTCAACGGCGGCACCGCCACCCTGGAACTGGGGGCGTCGGTGGATGGGGGCACGGCGGGGACGACCATCACCAACCTGGCCTCGGTCACGGCCGTGAATGAGAACGACACGAACCCGGGCAACGACCAATCCGAAGCGTCCGTCCGCGTACCGGGCGCCGACCTGGCGGTGATCAAGTCGGTGGACAATGCCGCGGCGGGGATCGGAGACACGGTGGTCTTGACCGTGACGGTGACCAACAACGGACCGGATGCGGCCACCCGGGTGATGGTGCGGGACGCACTGCCGCTGGGGATATCGGCGTTCCATGTGGCGGACTCCGACACGCTGGTGCACTGGCACTTCGCGGAAACCGCGGCCTCGCCGGGCTTCCCGGATACCGCGGATTCCGGCCCCCTGGGTTTAAACGGAGACATCTACAACGACGGCCTCGGGCCCTATATTCCGAAGACCACGTTCATGGACGCAAACGGTCTGGCCGGTAGCGGCATTGAGTTCGCGGGAAAGGCCAACCGGGGACCGAATTTGGGCGACGCCGCGGATTACCGCTCCACGGTCCTCACCTTCGCACTGACCACAAATCATTGGTCCGGCGGATCCTTCACCTCGGAGATGTGGGTGAAGGGCATCAGCAACGAGCAAATTGAGAGCCAGGCGGACGGCAACTTCGGCGCCTATCTCATGGGGCAGGGCCGTTTGGGTCAGGATTGGGCCCTATCGATTGTTTGGGGGTTTTCCAAAGCCGGTTTCATGCTTCGGATCAATCGGGGGCCTGACACCTCGAACGAGGTGGTTCGATTCTTCGGATCCAACTCCGTGGACTTTGATCCGAGCACCTGGTACTACATCGCGCTGGTTTCGGATACCGCGGGTCAGACGCCGGGCAAAGCAAGATATACGGTCTACCGTCGCACCGGCACCGGTGAAGGCGGCTTCGAGGTGATCCAATCCAGGACAATGGACGAGGTCGTTGGCGACGGGGGAAAGGGTGGGGACTATTATTTCGCCGGCTCGAGCTTCAACCCGGGGCTCATCTGCCGAGAGATCGACTACACGGCTGATGAAGTGCATTACTCCAGAGTGGCGCGGAGCCAGGCCTATCTGGAGTCGAACTCCGTGCTGCAGGCGGGCGCCACGCAGGGCGCCTACGGGGACGGCGGGATCTGGGACGTTGGCGACCTCGCGGTCGGCGCATCGGCCAGCCTGGTGATTACGGCCCGGATGGAATCGGCATTCGCCACCAACGTGGCGGAAATCTTCGACGCGGTGGAGGGCGACCCGAACCCCGGCAACAATACCGCCGGAGTGATGATCGGCACCGATCCTGATATGGATACCGATGGCGACGGCATGCCGGACTTCTGGGAGCAGCTGCACTTTGGCGGCCCGGCCGCAGGGGTGGCCACCGCGGACGACGACCTGGACGGTGCGGACAACCTGAGTGAGTACGTGGCCGATACCGACCCCAACAACTCCGCCTCCGTTTTCGGTATAACCAATATCAGAGAACAGCCGAAAGAATGATAGAAAGTCGTGCATCTGCGCGAGCAGCGCGCCGAGATGGATACGAACACGGACTAGCACGGACTGACACGGGCGAGGAATTCCCGGGTGAGGCCGTGTGTCCTTGTTCGTCCGTGTAAGTCCGTGGAGCGTCGCACGAAATGCTCACGGCACCCTGACCTCGATCCGGTAATCCTTCACCACGGTATCGGCCTCGTTGGTGAACGCATCGGGTCCTTCCACGCCCGAACGATCGATGTGGCCGGGCTCGTTGATCCAGGTCCCGCTTACCGGATCCTCCGTCGACTGCAATGTGTAGAGCCGGTCATCCGAGGATTCGAAGGAGACGACGATTTCGGATTCAACAACGGGAACCTGCGTGGTGTCCACCAGAAAGTCGACGATCAGTTGAGGACGCTCGGCCTCGGGGATTTTGCCCTCGCCCTCGCCGAAGGGTTGCTCACTGGAATACCAGAAGGCCTCGACCACCGTATCGGTATTGCCCGTCCCGGCTGACAGGTCGATCAGGAATCCGTAATTGCTCTCCGGGTTATCGTACCAGTCCTGGAGGATCTCCAGGCCGCCGTTCCCACCACTGAGGGGAAACGTATGAATGCTTCCACCGGATACTGCCTGATTGAGCGGCTGCTGAATAACCACGGGGGGGAACGCCTGCTCGTCGCTCAACCACGCCGGGTCAAAATCGCCACCCGCCGTGTTCCAAGGCAGAATCCTTATCTTCGCGCGCGAGCCAGCTCACCGAACCGGGCTGGACAATGCCGTTGTCAACGAAAGCGTTTCCCTCGTCGGTGCCGGTACCTTCCACCCAGGAACTGGTCACCTTGTAGAAGTTGAAGTTCACGTTTTCGTCTTCGGTTGCTCCTGGATCTGAATTCGAGGTAAGGAACACCCGCAGGCTCAGAGTGGCGGTACTGATCACGGCATTGGCCGGCAGAGCTCCGGCAAGGTCGAACTTCATCAGCGCCCGGTATGCTTCGTTCGTCACCGGATTGCTGCTGCGGACTACACGGGCACTAACCCGAGTTTCGCAGATACGGGATGCGGGATTCGAGATCATTAGAGAACTCGCTGAATTCACCCGCGAGTCTCCAACACATTTTTTTCCGGCCCCTTCTGGCGTGCATAGATGCGGGGAGGCGGCTGCTTGGGCAGCGTCCACTTGATCTGATCGAGGATGGCCTGGTGCTCGGGCTCTGGGGTGATCCGCGGCAAGCAGATTCTCTTGCCATCGACGGTGTCGAACCACACTTCGCCGAGTTGGATGCTGCGAAACAGCTCGATCATTTGCCGGGGCGAGAGGCTCGGGGCCAGTGCCTTGAGCTTCCACTTCAAGCACACCCACATGGCATAGGCCATGAAGGCAACCATCACATGGGCTTCGACGCGCGGGGTGACCCAGTGGTAGATCGGCCGTAGCCCCACTTCACTGTTGAGCGTGCGGAAAGCCGCCTCGATTTCAGTAAGCTGGATGTATTGCTCCCAGAGCCTGGCAGGATCTTCTTCGGAAAGGTTCGTGCGCAGCAGATAGATGCCGTCCTGACGGTACGCTTTTTTCAACGCCTCGCGCTTCAGGTGGAAGGTAAAGCTCTTGATCTGTTCGTTTTCCCGGCTATGGGAGATCTCCAGGAACCCGAAAACCTGAACGTAGCGCTCCTGCAGGCGGCCGAGACGTTTGATCAGCACATCGTAACTGCGTACCTGCCCGCGCTCCACCGAGCCTGCCAGGCGCTTGAGGCTCTCGTAGAGCTTGCGCATCCGGTTCCGGCGCATCGCATTTTCTTTCGCCCGCCGTTTGACGCTGCGGGCGATCACATACATATCCCCCTCGTCTCCCGGCCGTAGTTTGACCTGCACCTGCCCGCGTACTTGTTGCCAGTCCTGTCCCAGCAACTGGGCCTCGAAATCCTTCAGCCGCGATCGCGGCGTGCCCACCACATAGGTGCCGTGGCGATTACGAAGCTTCTCGAGGTTCTCTTCGCTGACCACTCCGCGGTCAAAGACCCATGTGCGCTTCGCTTTGCCGTACTTGGCCTCGACCTGGTCCATCATCGTTTCAAGACTCGTTACATCACGGGTGTTGCCATCGAAGATTTCATAGGACAGCGGAAAGCCTTCCGGGGTGACGATCAGGGCAATGACCAGTTGCTTACAGTCCGGGCGATGATCCCGCGAATAGCCCCGCTTGGCTTGAGGCACCTCTTCGAGCATCCCTTCGAAATAGGTGCTGGTCAGATCGTAGAGCAGCACCTCGAACCCGGCCCCAAATAGTTCGCCCCATTTCTCCTTCAGGTGTCCCTCCAGGGCTTCTTTGTGTTCCACCAGCCGATCCAGGCAGCGGTAGAGCCGGTCCTTCTCGGCCACCGCATCACTGCAGTCGAGCAGCAGGCTCATCGCGCTCTTCGGATACCATTTTTCGTGCACGCTCAATTCGCTGCCCGGATCACACAGCCGGTTCACCCCCAGAAGCTCAGCGACCTTTTCCCAGGGCACTTCACCTCGAAGCTCTCCGAGCTGCTCGAACCAGAACCGGTCCAGATCCAGCAACTCCCAAAGTTTCACCCCAATCCAACAGCTTCCGAACTCCCGGCAGTTGGTCACTTCCAGGCTCCAGAGCCGGATCGCCACCACGTCGGGATCCTCGGGGCAACCACGCCGCTGATGTTCCTGCTCGGTTAGCAGTTCCATCTGCCGCGCTTCGCTGCGCTCGTTGATCACATCGAGAGGGTGGCGCCACCGGTGGTGTTGACTCGTGGTCAGTTGAAGGATCGTGCGCTGAACCGTCCGCCGCTTGTTCACCCGCAGGCTCTCGGTGAGCGTGTAATAAATATGCTGCTTGCCGTCCTTGAATCGCTTGTTCGGTTTCAGGAACATGCCGGCAGTATCGCACGGCACCGCAACCAAAATCTACGGGGTAGGTCTCCACACAAGGGCTCTGCGACCCTCAACGAACAAATTCCCGAGAGTTCTCGCGCCCAAGCGGGCGAATTTCTCTCGAAGCGCTCGAAATCTGCGAAACTTGGGTTAGCACGGGTATGCGACCCGTGTAGCGGTCGACAACCGGAACCCACGCCCCAAGAATCGGCCAAACGCGATTTTGCCGCGAAAGAACGCAAGGATCACAAGGAACCCTTGCAGAATACCTTTGCGATCCTTGCGTTCTTTTGCGGCCCGATTACTCTGTCGAATTGGGAAGGGTAAGTTCAGGTGGTCGACCGCGACATGGGTCGCATACCCGTGCTACGGCCGTGGCTCCGGGCTTTGGGCTCCGCTACACGGGTCGGATACCCGTGCCACGTGTTTTATCCTTTAATCGCCCCGGCCAGAGCGCCCTTGACGAACAGCCGCATGGTGAACAGAAACAGCACCACGCCGACTGCTTCGGGCATGACGGGCGCACCCAGGTACAGACCCCGCACCTGGACGAAATGGTTCGCGATGGTGTCTATTTCTCGCGCAGCTACTCCGTCGCCTCGGAGTGCGTGCCCTCGCGAATGGATCCGGAGGAGCGCTTCAACGTATTCGACCACCCGGACTACATGTCGGTCCGCGAAGAGCTGATCCGGGAACTGCTCGATTGGATGATTCGCTGTGAACAGCCCATCGGGTTGGATGCCGAACGCGGAAATCTACCTCCCTCGCGCTGGTGTCGAGACCAACCACCCCGACGCGCCTGTCTCCCCGAGCCGAATCGGGACCGCGTGCGGGGCTGATAGGCCCCGCACGCGGTATCAGGGTTGAAACGTTTACGCGTCGGTATTTTTAGCGCGCTCGCCGCCGAAGCAGCATACCCGCACCCCCCAGAAGCAGCAGCGCGGCTACGCTCGGCTCCGGAATGGATTTGGCTACATTGGAAAAGTGGGACTCGTCCGCGTCGAAGCCAAGAACTCGGGCGGCTGCACCGGGGCTTGCGCCACTGCCGATGTAATAACTGTCTCCGTCAGTGGCGATCGACGGGCCTATGAACGAACCCACGAGTCCCCCACCAGTATTCGAAGCCGGAGCCTTCGATCCTCGATAAATGGAATACTCCGACACACCCACAGCCTGACCTGCGCCATCCGCTACCAGTGCAATGTAGTACCAGGTGCTGTCGTCCCAGGTTAGTTCGTCCCCTATGGTCCCAACCTGCTCGCCTCCGCCGGAGCCAGACCGGTTGTACCGGAGCTGGAAGCTGCCGTTTTGGTTGAGGGAGAGGGCCCAATCTTCCCCAAGGCGGCCCTGACCAAACAGGTAGGCGCCGAAGTTGGCATCCCTGCCTGCGAGTTGGGTGTTGCTAATGCCGGTGACCCACATTTCGTGCGTCATGTCTCCGCCGGCGTACGAGGTTGTGGGAATATTGAACGGCGTGATCGTCGCACGGTAATTCGCTGGCGCCCCAGGCGGGACAGCTACGAACCGAACCCCGCTTGTTCCGTTTACGCCGGGAACATCCACCAGCACGGTGTCGGGAGGATTGCGGTCGACACCGTTGTAGGCGTGCCCGTTATGGGCCCCAGCCGGGGCGGAATCAAATACGAAAGCACTTGAGTCGGCCTCGCCGTTTTCCTCAAAACTGTATCGAACAATGCTGTTGGCGTCCGTCGGGGTCGATACACCGATGATTGCGCCCCATGCGATCTGACTGCACATCACTATGATCGATGTTGCGATGACCGTAGACATTTTTTTGAACTTCATGACTTTCCCTTTCTCGTTAGGATTTCCTGTGAGTTGCTCGCTTGTACTTGTCAAATACTCTCCTGATGACGGCGCATATTAACTGAGGCGAAACCAAAGAGTCGAGAAAAAAAAACAAAAACAAAAATAATTAGCGGCGAGTGTGTCAAGAGGTTTTCTAAGAAGTAGATGTCAATATCTTTCCCCACTCTTTTCCTTGAGCAATCCGTCAAGAGCAAATGAATAAACGAGAAAATGTTTGTAAAAAAGGGGTTTTCGTGGAAAATTGTTACCGTATTGGTTATTTGTAGTAGAATCCAATCGTAGCCGACAAACTGCAACTTGGAGCATCATGTTGAAGCCTTCCGTCACGACCCCGCGCTTGCGCTTTCTGTCCAAAACCCCATCGTGAACCTTGTCGTACTCTGCCCGCCGTAGCCCAAAGGGCGAAAGAGGGAGCTTTGTCGGAACGTAGTGATTCTGAGAGAAATACCGACAAATTTCGTTTCTCGAATCCCGCCCGAGCCGGATACTCATGGACTACAACGAACTCGCGGCCAGGACGGCACGGTGGGCCGGAGAGGAAGGGTGCTGTTGAGCATCCCGCCCGGCACACACCTGTTCACGCTCACTTTCATCGAGGGCGGCGAGGCTACCATGCGGTCCGGATAGGCAGGTAGTATAGAGGTAGCCCCGCCTTCGTTCGCGCGGACCAAGCAGCAGGCGTTTTCCCCCTCAGTGCAATCTGCGCCGAAGCAGCAACACACCCGCTCCCAAGAAAAGGAGGGCCGTCACGTGTGGCTCCGGAATGACTCTGGCCACGTTGGAGTAGTGGGTCTCGTCGGCGTCGAACCGTAAGCTTCGCGCGGCGGGGACTAAACTGGACGCGTAGGTTCCGATGAAATATTCGTGACCGTTACTTACGATCTCCGGCAGCACCACCGAGCCCACCAAGGCGGCGCCTCCGAGATTCGCCCCCGGATCCGATCCGCGCCAGACGGAATACGTGGCATTTCCCGCGCCCCCCAGCGATGCATCCGCCACCAGGGCTACATAATACCAGGTGCTGTCGGCCCAGGAGAACGGGTCTCCTACCGTCGCATCCCCGGCGACTGCGCTATCACGGTTGACTCGCACGTGGAAACTCCCGTCGCTGTTGAGCGCCAGGAGCCAATCCTCCCCCAAGCGATGCTGACCGGCCAGTTTGCGCCCGAAGGTGGCATCCGCGCCGGCGAGTTCGGCGTTGTTGACGCCGGTGACCCACATCTCATGCGTCATGCTTCCACCGGCAAACAGGCTGGTAGGGATATTCCAAGGCGTGACGGTTGCGCGAGGAAATGTTCCGTCCACAGGAGACGACTGAAATCGAACACCACTTCCACCTCCAGGTACGCCCGACACATTCAACACAACCGTATTATTGGGATTCTTATCCGTCCCGTTGTAGCTGTATCCGCCCAGGTTATTACCGCTTGCATCGGCGATGTTAGGATCGCCTCTGGCGGGCCCGGTTTCCTCGAAACTGTATCGAACGATGCTGTTGGCGTCCACCGGCGACACCAGGTCGGCCATCGCCTGCTGGATTCCCGCAAGCAGCAAGGTTGTCGCGATGATTGAAGAAATGGTTCTGAATTTCATGGTTGCCTGTCTCCCGCTTAAGGTTTCCTGAGTTGCTCGTTTCTACTTACTACTCTCCGTAATGGCGCCGACATATTAATTGAGGCGCCACCAAAGAGTCGAGAAAAAAAACAAAAATAATTCGCGGCAAGTGCGTCAAGAGGTTTTCTAAGAAGTAGATGTCAATATCTTTCCCCACTCTTTTCCTTGAGCAATCCGTCAAGAGCAAATGAATAAACGAGAAAATGTTTGTAAAAAAGGGGTTTTC
>Ga0310123_10004094_pt1 | contig 11120 bp, 8 predicted proteins | sample CB6_AW_1057_MG_FD_203505 | JGI IMG/M metagenome (GOLD analysis project Ga0310123, IMG submission 203505) | Marine microbial communities from Western Arctic Ocean, Canada - CB6_AW_1057 | ecosystem: Environmental > Aquatic > Marine > Oceanic | place: Canada: Western Arctic Ocean | collected...
ACACACCAGATCAACGAAGGGTCACCGGGGAAGTCAAGAAGGACATGCAGTCGCCCCGACCCATGGACCGACTCATCTGTGGAGACGTGGGGTTTGGGAAAACAGAGGTGGCTATTCGGGCAGCCTTCAAATCCGTTCAGGACGGGAAACAGGTAGCGGTCCTAGTGCCCACGACCATCCTCGTCGAGCAGCACCAACGGACCTTCGAAGAGCGACTGGCTAATTTCCCCGTGCGCATCGCCTCGCTCTCCCGGTTCCGGACGCCGCGGGAACAGAGGGAGACGCTCCTCGCTCTCGCGAGCGGGAGAGTTGACGTGATCGTTGGCACTCACCGTCTTCTTTCCGGTGATGTTCGGTTTCGCGATCTAGGACTCCTGATCATAGACGAAGAGCAGCGTTTCGGAGTGAAGCACAAGGAAGCGCTGAAACGGCTTCGCGCCAACGTAGATGTGCTCACGCTTACCGCGACCCCGATCCCACGCACCTTGCAGCTATCTCTCGCAGGTGTACGCAGCTTGTCCCTCATCCGTAGTCCCCCAAGGGATCGGCTCGCGGTAAGCACTCAAGCGATCCCCTGGAGCAAGGCGCTCATTTCGGAGATACTCGTGCAGGAACTCGACCGAGGGGGGCAGACATTCTTTCTACATAACCGAGTGGATACGATCCAGGCGGTCGCAGAGAGCCTTCGGCCACTCGTCCCCGATGCTCGAGTCGAGGTGGCCCACGGCCAAATGAGCCCCGGGGCATTAGATAGTGTGATGAGGGCATTTATCGACAGCGCGGTCGATGTCTTGGTCTGCTCGTCAATCATTGAAAATGGGCTTGACGTGCCGAACGCGAACACTTTGATCGTCGATCGAGCAGACCAATTCGGACTCTCGCAACTGTACCAAATCCGCGGGAGGGTAGGCCGATCAAACCGACGCGCGTACTGCTACCTGATCGCTCCTGAGAAACTTACCGAGGACGCCAGGAAGCGGATTCAGCTGCTGGAACGGTACAGCGAGCTCGGGAGCGGCTATCAGATCGCGCTTCGGGACCTGGAAACCCGTGGAGCGGGAAACCTTCTCGGAGCGGACCAGTCCGGCTTCGCCCACGCTGTTGGGATGGACACCTATCTCCGCCTTCTGGAGGACGCAGTGCGAAGGATCCGAAGTGGCTCCGGGGGCCAGCGTGAATTCTCTGAGCCCGACGTATCACTGCCGGGTGCAGCATACATTCCGGATGGCTACGTTTCGGATTCAGGGCAAAAATTGCATCTTTATCGACGACTTTCGAAGCTGGAGGACCGGCTGGAGGTAGTCCGATTTCGCGAGGAGATGAGGGATCGATTCGGCCCGGTGCCTGAAGAGGTTGAGCGACTTCTCGATGCCCGCCTCCTTCGTCTTCTGGGCAAACGACTCGGAATTGAGAGAATCTTCGTAAAGGGAGGCGGGGCAAGGGTGACCTTTCGGGCAACTGCGAACCCAAGGCTGACCACACTGGAGACCCCATTCAAGGACCGGCAGGTAGAAGTGAAAGTCCAGCGTATGGCCCCGCTCTCTCTTTCCCTGACGCAGGCTGGACCAGAGCCCTTGACGGGCACCCTGATCCTTGCACTCGACGCAGTGGTGCTCGAGAGAGTTCGTGCGGCATGAAGGGTGAACCACTTAGCCGATGTTCCATGGATCTGCAAATATTTGGATAAGGAAGCCATATGCGTGGTGTGAGAAGTGTCTTCGTCCTTTTCACGTTTCTGGCGACCGTTTTCACAGGCTGTGATCGCGGCGTTGGACCGGACACAGCGGCGATTGCAGCCGATTTTCATCTCCTGGTCGAGGATGCCGCACAGATCCTAGCGCCGATCTACGTCCTCCCGAACGACGGGGAAGTGGTAGAGACCACCCTGAACTTATGGATCGACTATACGCTCTTGGCATGGGCTGTGAACCAGGACGGTGCGCTGGAAGAGTTGGACATATCGTTGATTGTGGATCAGGAGGTGGACCGACTGGTCATCGTCCGGCTGCGTGATCAGGTGATCCAGTTGGACACAGCGATAACGGACGCGGAACTGCAGGCAACATTCGAAGAGCAGCGCCCGGGCGAAGAGGTGCGAGCGCGTCACGTCCTTCTTTCGATTCCTCCCGGCGTAGCACAGGCACAGCAGGACTCCGTACGGGCACTCGCGGAGGATATCCGGGATCGTGCTCGCGCTGGTGAGGATTTTGCGACCCTAGCCGAAGAGTACTCACAGGATCCTGGTTCGGCGATTCAGGGGGGTGATCTGGGCTTCTTCGGTCGAGGTATGATGGTGCCGCCGTTCGAGGAGGCTGCATTCGCGCTACCGCCCGGCGAGATCAGCAACGTGGTGCAAAGTACCTTCGGTTTCCATGTGATATTGCTGGAGGAGCGTCGGGCTCCATCTTTTGAGAACATCGCGGACGAGTACAGGATGCAGCTACAAACTGAGCGAATAATGGTGGCCGAATCGACGTATTTGGCCGAACTTGAAGATTCCGCCAACGTGCGACTTGGCGAGGATGCGATCGAACTCGTCCGACGGATCACGGCCGCGCCTGAGGATCGCCTATCTCGAAGTGAGGCATCCAGCCCACTCACGATCTGGGAAGGAGGGGAGCTTCCAGCGGAAGAGTACCGGGAGTTCGTGTCCGACCAGCCCCGGGAAATCCGCCAGCAGATCACAGTAACGGGGGACCAGCAGCTGGAATCCATGCTGTACGATCTGACGAGAAACAGACTCCTCCTAGCCGAAGCTCTGCTAGTGGGGATCGAATCGACAGAGGAGGACGAGGAAACGATCATCTCGGATGTCGTCAATCAATATTTGCTAATCGCCGATTTTCTCGGGCTGGATTCACTACAGGTCGAGGAGGGTAAAACACTTACCGATAACGTGGACCGTGTGGTCCGGGACCTCATGAGCCGTCTCGTCGCTAATGAGCAGGATATAGTCCCACTGGGGCCACTAGCCCTTCCCCTTCGCGCCCAATATGAGCAGCGTGTCGGAGAGGAGGCGGTCGAACGGATCGTAGCACGTGTGGACGAAATCCGGGCCGAGGGAGATGCGCAGACCATCCTCGGCGAGCCACCAGCCATGGCACCTGCACCCCCAAGCGCCGAACCTCCTGGGAATGGAGAGCCGGAACCAGAGCTGTAACGACTCCTCAAGCCGGGAACCCACCTTCGGATTCTTGGTTAGGAGTCTTGTACACCGTCTCGGAGAATAGAATGCGGCTACACCTCCCGATTCTCGCAGCGCGGGTCTGTCTCTCGCTGCTACTGATAGTCCTGCTTCACCTACCCCCACAGTTGGCCTTTGGCCAGGTCCTAGAGCCCCCCGGGTTGGGTGCACTCGAAGGTGATCTGGTAGACCGGGTCGTCGCCGTCGTCGGCGACTCGGCGATCTTTTATTCGCAAGTTCAGGAGCAGGTGCTTCGACTGCAGGCCTCGGGGATGCCCATCCCGGATAATCCGTCGGAGGTGAGCGCCCTCGAGAGGAACCTTCTCGACGAGCTGGTCAACCAGATGTTGGTGCTGACCGCCGCGGTACAGGACACCCTGCTCACGGTCTCGGATGCCCGGGTGGATCAGGAAGCTGAGCAAGCCTGGGAAGACGCGGTCAGTCGTTTCGGGTCGGAGGCTACAGTGGCCCAGGGTTTGGAAAGTGAGGGCCTTACGATCGCTCAATATCGGGCGAGCCAACGTGAGGAAATCCGAAAGGGCCTTCTGATGGAAAGCTACATACTATCCCAGCGGGAGGAGAGCCGACTCATCCCGGTCGAAGAGAGGGAGATCCGAGAATTCTTTGGCCGTGAGCAAGGAAACCTTGAAGATAGACCGGAAACACTGACCTTCGACCAGGTCGTCTTAGCCCCCCAGCCCTCAGATTCCGTGCGGGCGGTAGCGAGGGAGGAAGCGTCGAACATTCTTTCGCTTCTTGACGATGGAGGAGACTTCGAGGACTTGGCGCGCAGATTTTCCCACGATCCCGGTTCAGCGCCGCTCGGGGGCGAATTGGGATGGGTGCGGCTGGGAACAATGGTTGAGGAATTCGAGGCCGCCACATTCCTCCTCGGAAGAGGAGAGGTGAGTGACTTAGTGGATACCCAGTTCGGTACACACATCATCCTGGTCGAACGGATCAGGGGAGCCGAGCGGATGGTCCGTCACATTCTGATTACCGCGGACCCCACCGAAGCCGACATCGAAGTGACCAGGGAGCGCGCTGCCCAGATTCGGGACGAGATCGCTAGCGGTGTCAGGATATCCGATTTCTATGATGAGGGTGAAGAGACAGGTATTCCCAACCCAATGATAATGCCGCGCGACCAGCTCGGACAGCTGCCGTCGGGACTTGCCCAAGCAATCGGAACGGCAGAAGAAGGGGCTGTGCTTGGTCCGATCGAGATCCAGGCCCAGCCAGGGGAGCCCCAGTTCGCCGTCGTTCATGTTCAGGAGATCCGGGAGGCGGGGCAGCTTACCTATGAGGATGTCCGCGGCCAGATCAGAGAACTCCTCCAAGATGAGAAGTTCCAGGAGCAGCTAACGGAGCGCCTGCGCTCTCAATCGTACGTAGAAGTTCGTTGGTGAGACAGCCGCTGGTCTAATATTGTCCCTTGGCTCCCTCTGCTCAGATCAAACCGATTCGGCTTGCCGTCACCCTAGGAGACCCGAGGGGGATCGGGCCGGAGGTGCTGCCGGCAGCGGCCCGGCACTTTCTCGAGGATGAACCCCTGGTGGAAATTGTGGTCCTCGGGGATGAGGAGAATGTCTCACGAGCCCCTAGCGACCTCTTCAAGCATGCGGTAGGGATCTTTACCGGGTCTCTCAAGAGCGCGGGTCTCATTTCTCTTCACGCCATCACCGAGGGAGTCCGGATGGCGGTCGAGGGAGAGGTGGACGCATTGGTGACAGGCCCGATTCACAAGCCAGCCCTTCACGCTGTTGGAGTGAGGCATCCCGGTCAAACCGAGCTGCTCAAGGAACTCACCGAGGCCCCAAGCGTCGGGATGCTGATGCACGCTGAATCAACCAGGCTAGGAGGGCCTTTCCGTGTCCTGTTGGCTACTACTCACCTCCCGCTCCGGGAGGTGCCCTCGCGTCTGACCAGGGCCAGGGTCGAGGAGCAGATTTCCCTCCTCTGGCACAGTCTGCGTGAGCACTGGGAAATCGCAAACCCCAGAATTGCGGTTTGCGCGCTGAATCCGCACGCTTCGGACGGAGGTCTTTTCGGAGACGAGGAATACACTATCCTCGTCCCAGCGATCCGGACACTGAGGGAAGCCGGCATAGACCTTTCCGACCCATTCCCGGCTGACACCGTCTTTCTGAGGATGATAGAGGGACTCGCCGATGCCGTGGTAGTTCCCTACCACGATGTCGGGATGGCGGTATTCAAAACTCTGGCTTTCAGACGCGGGGTGAACGTGACGCTTGGCCTGCCGTTTCCCCGGACCTCCCCAGATCACGGCACGGCCTTCGACCGAGTCGGAACGGGGACCGCAGACCACTCATCTTTCCTAGAGGCTCTTCGGCTTGCCTCAAGACTCTCTTCTCCCCTCCATAGGGTCTCGCTTTGACACGTCGCTCCCGCATAAAATATCTTTGCCGGCCTTTCACTCCCGGCAGGTGCCGACCTCCCCATGGGTGCCAATTCCAGTCGTGATCAAGCTCGCGAAGGTCTCGAGGGATTACCCTCCGAGAGGACTTGCCCTTGACCGGGTCTCTTTTCACATCGGGAAAGGAAATTTCACCTTTCTGACGGGTCACTCTGGCTCCGTCAAATCCACCGCTTTACGGGCTGATCCACATGTCCAAGAGTCCGTCGGCGGGTAGGTTCAGGGTGAGCGGATTTGCATCCCAACTCGTCTCCCAACGTGAGATCTGGAAGCTCCGGCGACGGGTCAGGTTCGGCTGCCAGGACTTTCGGCTGCCACTAGGAAGGACAGCAGTAGCAAATGTTGCTTTCGCCCTCGAGGTGACCGGACACTTGGATGAACGTGCCTTCAGAGGGGTCATGACCACTCAAGGCTCTCGACAATCCCAAAACCGCAGTAGTAGGGTGGCCCTCTTAACGATCTTTGCGGGGCTTGTCATCGGCTCGTTCGGATGCACCCGAGTTACCCTACCACACACCTCACCTGCGCCCGTGCCCGAGGTAGAATTTCTAGAGGAGGAAAGCCAGCGCACCATTGGAGGTCTCTTGCCGGCAGAAGCCAGCCTGTCAATCGGGGATGTTGGGACCCTCGAGTGGCCGGTCGAAGGGACTCTCATATACCCCTTTGGCGTCCAGCAACGCGCGAACGGTACGGTCCTCCGCTGGAACGGAATTGGTATTCGGGCCCCCGTGGGCACCCCGGTGAGGGCGGTACGTGGGGGTATGGTTGCACTCGCTGGCCTGTTCGAAGGATATGGTCCATCTGTTATTGTGAGCCATGGGAGTGGATATTACACCCTCTATCTCTACCTCGAAGACATCGGAGTAGTACAGGGACGAACAATCGAAGTAGGCGAGGTCGTGGGAACCGTGGGTGGAGCGGAGACACCAGAAGGCCCAAGGGTCGAGTTCCAGGTGCGAGTTCCAATCAATGGGGGTGCCCCTCAGGCGGTCGATCCGGTGCGGTGGCTCCGACCACGTGAGGTCGGTCGGTGACGCTCCACGAACTCAAGGGACATGAACGAGTAAAGAGTAAGGTCATCCGAGCCTTCCTAGAGTCCAAGCTTCCGAGGGTATTGCTGCTCTACGGGCCTAAGGGAATCGGCAAACAGCGGCTCGCCCTCTGGATCGGCCAGCTACTGCTTTGTGAGATGGCAGAGGCCTCGGGACCCTGTGGAGATTGCCGTGGGTGCCAGATGTCGCTGCGCCTTGAGCACCCTGACCTACTCTGGTACTTCCCTATCAAGCGTCCCCCCTCCAAGGGATCCCGAGAGCGTGACCTGGAGGCGCTTGAGGAGGTGCGCTTAGAAATCATTACACAGACACGAGAACAGCCGCTCAGACCCTCCTGCTCGGAAGATCCCCTTGGGCTGCACCTCGGCACGGTCCGAAACCTGAAGAGAGAGGTGGCCAGAGGACCGGGAATGGCGCCCCAGAGGGTGTTCCTGTTGACGGAAGCCCAGGAACTCGTGTCGCAGGATGCCAGCCCCGAGGCAGCCAACGCTCTCTTGAAACTTCTGGAAGACCTGCCGCCGAACCGCTGGTTCGTCCTGACATCGTCTGAGCCTGGTCGGCTCCTTCCTACCGTCCGATCTCGGACAACAGGCCTGTACATGCCTACGCTCTCGGGTGTCCAAGTACGTGAGTTCCTCGCCAGGCATAGCGACGCCTCAGAAACCGAGATCGAGAAGGCAGCCAGCCTCTCCGGAGGTGCGATAGGAAGAGCACTGGGCTACCTTCCTTCCGACAAAGAACCGGGCCCGCTAGAGCGAATCCGACAAGAGGCGTTCCACCTTCTTCGCGCCGCTCTCAGCCCCCAACCGGCAGAGAGATTGGCTCGTTCGCTTTCGTACCCTACGGCGGGAGCCCGGGGCCTCCACGAAACCCTCTCCTCACTCGAGTCGTGGCTTCGTGACTTGGCCGCGCTAGCGTCCTCAGCTGATGCGCCCGTTCTGAACAAGGATGCTCGAAAGTGGCTATCAAAGACGGTCGCTGAGGGTTCGATTGATCCGGTACGGGTGGCCGAGTGCATCCGATACGTTGAGGACTCCCGAAACCTGGCCGCCGGAAACGTTAATCCACAGCTCATTTTTAGCCAGTTGCTTTCCGATCTCCACGCCGGGTTGCGAGCGCCAACCCTTTCGTTAGCCGACGAGGTATCATGACTGATGCACAGAAGGACACCAGTGCCCTCACCCATCTGGATGTGGAAGGCCGACCGAAGATGGTTGACGTCTCCGAGAAAGCAGCCACGACCCGCTGGGCAACTGCAGAAGGTTCCATCCGCATGTCGGAGAGCACTCTGGCAAAGCTGATCGAGGGTGGACCCAAAGGGGATGCTCTCCGTGTTGCTGAACTCGGCGGAATCCAGGCGGCCAAGCGCACCAGCGAACTCATCCCGCTGTGCCACCTCCTTCCGGCTGTGTCCGTGGGGATAGAGGTGACGCCCGATCTAGATCTTCCCGGACTGAAGGCCCGAGCAATTGCACGAGTCCAGGGATCGACCGGAGTAGAGATGGAAGCGTTGACCGCCGTCTCAGTGACCCTGCTCACACTCTACGACATGGGGAAGGCGATCGATCGAGGAATGATTATCGCGGACATACGTCTGACTGGGAAAGCCGGAGGCCAAAGCGGGGTTTGGGGAGCAAGCAACCTCACCTGACACTGGTCTCATGCCGAAATGATCAGCTGTCCTCGATTTCCTCCGCTTGCAGTCCTCCTCGTAGTGGAGCAGCCGAAAGAGGGACGATCACACTCATCCTAATCTGGAGCCGGCGCGGGTCTACGTGCCGATTAGCATCGGTCAGCTCCGACACTGAGATGTGATAGCGCCTCGCTATATGGGTGAACGTTTCACCTTCAGAAACCACGTGTTCATAGAAACTGAGACGTTCATCGGGGGGGATGGACGGAAAGTTCCTCTCGAAGTGCTGGCCCAGGCCGGCGGGCACGCGCACCGTCCGAGTCTCACCCACTGGCGTGTATCCGCGAAGATACTGTGGATTCAGCTCGCGGATACCCTCTTCCGGAACCTGAATAGCCTTTGCAACAACCTCCAGCGATGTCGCGTCAGGCACTGTGATTTCGTCGAAGGTCATCGGGTCCGGCTCTGTGACCGAAAACCCGTATTCCCCGGGGTCACCCGCTAGGGCAGCAGCTGCCAAGAAACGAGGTATGAACTCCCTGGTTTCGCGCGGAAGGTAGCGACGGGCTTCAAGGAAGCGCTCATCTCCCTCACCAGCCATACCGGGGCCGGAACGTTTTAGGGCTCGTCGGACTCGACCGGGACCACCGTTGTAGGCAGCGAGGGTCAAAAGCCATGATCCGAACTCATCGTAAAGGCCCTCCAAGTAGTCCAGCGCGGCAACGGTGGACGCAACGGGATCCCGTCGATCATCTACGATCGAGTTGACCGTCAATCCAAGCTCTCGAGCGGTAGGATGCATGAGCTGCCACAAACCGGTTGCCCCAACTGGACTCACGGCTACGGGAGAGTAGCCACTCTCGATAAGAGGGAGGTAGCGAAGGCTTTCCGGAAGACCTCGGGCGTTGATCTCTCGCTGCACCAGAGGATCGTAGCGACGCATTTGCGCAAGGTAGCGCTCGAAGGACTCTACCTGTTTCGTCGTCCACTGTACCACCCATAAGCTGATCGCTTGCCGGAGGATTGGATCCGAGGACACGGGAGAGTGGAGGATCTCATCGATCCCCTCGATCTCGATGTCTGGGAGCGGAACCGCTCGCAGCGGGCCGACCAACCTAGGCGGGGCGGACAAATCGTGGAGCTTTGCTCCGAGAAAGTTTACACGTTGAACGACCGAGGGAGTCACCTGATGGCTGCCTGCCGTCTGGCAGGACGAGAGGGTCAGCGCCGTCAGGACAAGCGATAAGGCCACGAACAATCGCGGAGGACATCGCCTCTTCATCACTCGCCGACCCCCCGGGGAAACAAACTGCAGCTCTCTCTCTGGGCACACTACGGACTGCGGGCTAATGGACATGACAGGCAGTATCAAGATCCGCCTCAACTCGACCCTAGGCTCGTAAGGTAGGGCACCAGCTACAGCTGGCAGTTCGGCACATAAAGATCTTTCATATATATAAGTCATTGTATAAAAACCATTTAAATGACTCCCCAGCACCGTCCATTATGATGACAATTATCAATACCACACACACGGGCCAGAACAAATCAGACTGCTAGTGGCATTCATCTCACTGCTGACCCCCCTTCACCGCCATCGTGGGCGGGCACTCGTACGAGCTGGGCACACACCACTACCACCCCGATAGTGAGGCGGTTCCCACTCCGCAAGAGCGTCGATCACGGACTATCGGAATCACGGACTATCGGACTTTATTCCTGATAAACTTTCTGCAGGCTAGTCCCACACCACTTGCAGTGCTGGGCATCGGGATCGTGGTCCAGCCGGCCACACCCAGGGCATACGGGACCATCTTGCGACCGTGCGGAGTACACAAACTCCGCGGTCACGATCCCAGTCGGAATCGCAATGATGCCATACCCCATGATCATCACGACGCTCGCCAGGATCTGGCCCCATGGAGTCTGAGGTGTGATGTCGCCGAAGCCCACAGTCGTGAGCGTGACAACACCCCAGTAGACGCCACGGGGGATGCTGGTAAAACCGTTTCTGGGCCCCTCGATCAGGTACATGAAAGAGCCGATGATGACGGTGAAGGCAAGGACGAACAGGACGAAAACGGTGATTTTGTACTGGCTGGCCCTCAGCGCCCGGACCAGAGTGTGGGCCTCCCTGATATAGTGCGCCAGCTTCAAGATGCGGAAGACCCTGAGCACTCGCAGGATTCGCACGACTGGGATGACCTGCCCCCCCGCGAAGAGTACTGAAATATAGCTTGGAAGCACCGCCAGCAGGTCAATGAGGCCCAAAGGGCTTTTCGCATAAGTACGCGGACGCCCTACGCACCAGAGGCGAGCCACGTACTCGACGGTGAAGAGCAGGGTGAAGAACCACTCCGCTCCCCGGAGCAGGCTAAAGTACTCCGTACGAATGGAGGAGACGCTCTCAAGCATGATCACGAGAACGCTGGCAAGGATGGCGACGATCAGTACGACGTCAAAAATTTGGCCCGGTCGAGTCTCGTGGCCAAAGATGACCTCATACGTACGATGCCGGACTCGGGAGGCCTCGACGGGGGGGCGAAGGGGGCTCGCGTCACGCATGGATTTCAGCCTCTAGCGTAATTTTACTCGTAATGCGATCCATAACCCTCCGCCCTCGATCCCGACCAACACACAGCTCTTATCGGATTATAATTACCAACATCACCCACCATATTACCCGCACAGCCTAGGAAAACTCGCTCTTTTAAGGGCATCCATCCACCGCTTATCCCTCTTTCATCCCCGATGGGGAACGTATACTGGCACAGGCGACACACATCGAACCTCTCTTCGCTCTCGCCGGTCAAC